>Ga0114932_10000681_pt1 | contig 40210 bp, 30 predicted proteins | sample 2SBtaG_2_FD_87286 | JGI IMG/M metagenome (GOLD analysis project Ga0114932, IMG submission 87286) | Deep subsurface microbial communities from Kolumbo volcano to uncover new lineages of life (NeLLi) - 2SBTROV12_ACTIVE470 metaG | ecosystem: Environmental > Aquatic > Marine > Volcanic ...
CCGAACAACGCGAGCCCGAGAGCACGCGCCTGGTGGCGCGAACGGCAGCCGTGCGCCTACGATCGGCGGGCGATCGAAAGTCCCCGACGGGGCGGTCGGCAAGTGTTAAACGCTTGTTCGAGGCCTAGCGCGGAGCCGCTCGCGCGACCGCTTGGCACGATGCAGCGTGTGGCCGGGAACACATTCGCCCCCACGATTCCCCGGATATCCTCTCCCTACACGCTGAAGTGGACCCTGACGGTTCTCCGATCAGCGTGACGCCCGATTCCGGGCGCGGGGGGTGCGACGTATGGCGGCAAAGAAGAAGGCAGCGGCAAAGAAGAAGGCAGCGGCAAAGAAGAAGAAGGCCAAGAAGAAGGGCGCGGCCTCGAGCAAGAAGGCGGCGCCGAAGAAGTCCGCGGCGAAGAAGCCGGCCGCGAAAAAGGCGGCCAAGAAGCCGGCGACGAAGAAGGTTGCCAGAAAGAAGGCGTCCGCCACGGCCTCAGCGGAGCAGAAGCCCGCGGCGACGTCGTCTGCCGCGTCCTCCACGAGCGTGACACTCGGCCACGTCTTCGCATTGCGTCCGCGCGTCAATACGAGCTTCCGCCCGCCCGACTTCGCCCGCGCGAAGCGAGCGCTCGAGGACGAATCGTTCTCGACGATCGAAGACGCGACGCGCGCCGTTGCGGAGAAGGCCCTCGAGCTGACCCGGGGCGACGCGGCGCGGCCGCTCAAGCGGCGGGGGCGCTGACGCGCCCATCAGACGCGATTCGAGCGCTTCACCAGGGCCAGCGGACTCGGCGGGTGTCTCGCGAGTCACGTGCTAGGCGCGAGTCCCCACGGGCCGGCACCTCGGACCCCAAGTGCCCGATTTCGTTGATCCGCGACCGCGATTCGACGGACGACACCGAAAATGTGTCGCCTCTGATAAACTGGCGGGCACACTCCTTGCGGAGGGAGCATGCACGAGCGGCCGATAATCAACGCATTGACGTGCCGGCCCGCGCTGCGGCCCCGGCTCCGTCCGCCCGTCGCCTCGTCGGGGGTCCGCCGGCTCGCGCTCGTGTTCGCCGCCTCGTCGGGGGTCCGCTGGCTCGCGCTCGTGTTCGCCGCCTGCCTGTGGGACGGGAGTGCGATCGCGCAGCTCGCGCTGCCTGTCGAATCGAACGGTCAGACCCTGCCGAACCTGGTGACCGAGCTGACCTACACGGTCGACATGGGCACACTTCCGCAGCGGCCGGTCATCGTGGTCGAGGTCTCGCCGGACGTCCTGCACACCGACATCCAGCTCGAGATCGAGGCGACGAACTGGCTGCCGCCGGTTCCGCCGGGAGGATCGGCTCCGATCAACACGACGGATTCCTTCTTCTCCGCTCCGTCTAGCGGGGACGCGTATCTCGAAGTCAGCATGATCGACAACGTTCCGGTTCCGGGCGGCCTCGTCGGTCACCAGGTCGATGTCATCGTCCGGGTGCTGAGCTTCGGCAGCGGAGGGGCCCCGGCGGACGTCGACGTCACGATCCGCGGTGAAACGCGGGTGCCGACCGGGACGATCGCGATCGAGGTCGAGACGGACATCTCTCCCCAGACCGTCTTCCTCGACGCCGACAAGGATACGACGATCTACGCGAGCAACTCGGCCGCGAGCAACGGCGCGGGCGTCTACATGTGGGCCGGAACGGACTACGAGCAGATCGGCGTTCCTCCCTTCGTGGCGAATTTCTGGAACAAGCTGAATGGGCTGCTGTCGTTCCCTGTGGTCAGCACGCTGCCCTGGAACGCCGTCGTCTCGAACGCCGACTTGCAGCTCTACGTGGTCTCGGTGACGGGCGGAGGCGGCACGACGCTGCTCTACGAGACGGCGCCGGGAAATTTCGGTGCTCCCTGGTACGAGGGCAACGCCAACGCGTCCGGCAGCGAGTTCCTGGGCGCCATCAGCGGATCTGCGGCCGCGGATTGGTTCGAGCGCCAGGGCTCGACGCATGCGTGGACGACCGCCGGCGGCGACGTCGTCGGGGGATCGCTCAGCTCGCTCAGCCTGACGACCACCGGCTACAAGATCTTCTCGAGTCCGGCGATCAACGACACCGTCCAGGGTTGGGTCGACGACCAGGACGACAGCCACGGATTCACGGTGCGCGGTCCAGGAAGCACCTTCTTCTTCTTCGACATCGCCCTTCGATTCGCGAGCTCCGAGCATCCGACCTCCTCGGTCCGGCCCGAGCTTCGCGTTGACTACGCCCCCGCCGCGCCCTACGCCGACGGCACCGTGAATACCGGCGTCGTCTCCTTCATCGGCGAGGGCGAGGACTTCGGCTGGATCTACGACATCGACGACGACGGACTCCTCTCGACGACGATCGGCGGACTCTGCGAGGTGCTGGATCCGCAGCTCGTGAACTACCTGCCCTATACCTATTCGTACTCGGGCACGCCGGGTTATGTCGGGCTCGACTGCTGCGCCTGGAAGATCGACGCGCCTGAAACGAACACGACCGGCGTGGGGCAGGCGGTCTTCTACCACAACCTCGATCCGAACAATCCCGCGAACGACCCCCCGGACACCGACGGCGACGCCATCTTCGACCTCTGCGACAACTGCGTGAACGTTCCGAACGGCCCGGCCCTCGGAACCTGTATCGGTCCCGCCGGCGTTTCGAATACCTGCATGTCGGATCTCGAGTGCAGCTGGGGCGCCACCTGCCAGTTCTCCCAGCAGGACGCGGACCTCGACGAGATGGGCGACGCCTGCCAGGTGCCGGAGCCCGGCCTGGGGCTGTCGCTGTTCTGCGGTCTGGGGGCGCTCGTAGGGCTCTCCCGTCGGCGCGAGCGCTGCACCTAGCGTGAAGTGCTTCATAGATCGGGCGTCTCGATCGACGTAACGTCCGGATGAGGGCCGCGATCCCGCACGGTCGAGTACGGCGGGTGAAGCGTTGGCCGTCATCAGGAGGCAGGCGTCGTCATGCCGAGAACTCCGGGACATCCCGGTCGTCGAACCCGACTTGCGCGCGGCGTCCGAAGAGTCGCGCTGGGCGCAACGGCGGTGCTCGCCGTGGCGTCGTCGGTGGTGCCGGCCGCCGCACAAGTCGTACGTGATGGCTCGATCGGCTCCCTGGGTGCTGGGACGGTCGCGACGACCATCGGCCCGGGCGGCACGACGGACTACCTGATCGGCGAAGCCGACGGCCTGCGCGCCGGCACCAACCTGTTTCACAGCTTCAGCCAGTTCGACCTCACGTCCACCGAACGCGCGGTCTATCAAGGCAGCCCGACGATCCAGAACCTGATCACGCGCGTGACGGGCGGCCCGTCCTCGATCGACGGGGTGATCCGGTCGGAGATCCCCGGCGCGAACCTCTTCTTCTTGAATCCGGCGGGTGTCGTCTTCGGTGAGAACGCGCAGGTCGACACGACCGGCGCCTTCTACGTGTCGACGGCCGATCGTCTGCTCTTCCAGGGCGGCGACATCCTGGAGACTTCCCTTGGCGGGGCGCTCACGCTCTCCGTCGACGCCGTCGAGGGCTTCGGGTTCCTGCAGGCCCCGGCCCCGATCCAGATTCATGGCAGCCAGATCCAGCTCGACGTGAACCAACGATTCGCCGCGATCGGCGGTGGCATCGAGATTCTCGGAAATCGCGCGGACAACGAACGCGCCTTCATCGACACCCAGACGGGACCCATCGATCTCGTGAGCCTCGCGTCGAGCGGCGAAGTCCGGGTGAGCGTCGATGGATCGGGCAACGACGTCGTGACGCTCACGGGCGTGACCGCGCGGGGCGACGTCACGATCGCGGATGGCGTCACGCTCAACACCAGCGGCATTCCTCGGGACGCGCTGGGCAATGCCTTCGTCCTGCCGAACGAAGGGGCGGGCAGCGTCAACGTCTACGCAAACGACCTGACGATCGAAGACGCGAACATCCAGGCGTTGACCGTGACCGATGCGGACGCGGGAGACGTCGTGATCGATCTCGACGGAGACCTGGTGATCCGCGCCGTGCCGGGCGGATTCACGAGCGGGATTCTCGCGGGGACCGGCTTCGCCCTGCCGCGACAGCCAGGCGACGTGCTCGACCCCTTCCTCCCCTTCATCTTTCTGGCGAGTCCGACCACGTCGGTCACCATTTCGAACTGCACGACGGGTCCTTGCGGTCTGCGCTACGACGCGGACGGGCAGGGCGGGGACGTTCGCGTGCGCGCCGCGAACGCGCGCTTCGAAGGGGGAGGCCGGATCACCGCGCGAAGTGAGAACGCCGGCTCCGCCGGCAACGTCGAGCTGCGCGTGACCGACACGATCAGCATGTCCGGCGTCGACGACGCTGGTCAGCGCTCCGGCCTTTCGAGCACCGCGGACGACACGGGCGATCCGGGGATCGTCCTCATCGATTCCCCTTCCGCGCGTCTCGTGATGGAAGACCGTGCCGCGATCGTCATCCAGAACACGACGTCCGCCAGCGCGATGGGTCTGATCGACATCGACGTCGCCTCCCTCGACATGAGCGGCGACGCCCGCATCGACACCAGCACGCGTGGGTCCGGACCAGGCGGCGACATAAGCATCGACGTCTCGGGCGCGATCGAGATGAGGGGTCGAACGAGTGACACCGAGTTCACCGGAATCACCACCCTCTCCCAGCCCGGGAGCACCGGCGACGCCGGGGACGTCGAGATCATGGCGTCGTCTCTCTCCATGCGGGACGGCGCCGAGATCTCCGCAAGGCCGGTCGGCGTGGGAGCGCTCGGTGACGCAGGTAGCCTCACGATCGACATCGCAGAGCAGATCCGCCTGTTCGACAGCGCGATCTCGACCCAGAGCGACGCCGCCGGCGGCGGCAACATCGAGATCCACTACGGCGACCTGCTGACAGCCGAGTACAGCGCCATCACGTCGAGCGTCACGACCGGCTCGTCGCCAGGCGGCAATGTCACGATCCTGTCGGACCCCGGATCGGCTCTCGTTCTCCGGAGCGGCCGAGTCGTGGCCCAGGCGGACGCCGGCGCGGGCGGGAACATCCTGATCGAGACGAGCCTGTTGTTGCGCGATCCGGAGAGCGTGATCAGCGCGTCTTCGAATTCCGGCATCGACGGAACCGTGATCACGCGCGCTCCCGACGCCCAGCAGCTCGACCTCGGTCAGGAGCTCGGCACGCCCGGGCTCGACGTGTCCGCCTTGATCGACGAGCCCTGCGCCGCACGTCTGCCGTCGGGCGCGAACAGTCTGGTCGTCGCTTCGAGCGATGGGCTGCCGAGCGACCTCGACAGCGTGTTGCCCGTCGGGCTGCCGAGCGACGTTTACGCCCGTCTCGGCGGGCAGGACGATGCGCCGCGCGCGGCCGCGTCACCGTCGATCGAGATCGCCGCCGTCGGGGATCGACCGGGCGCCGCGCTTCTGGTCGCCAGCAGCCGCGCCGATCGGTGCCTGCGCTGAGTGCGATGAGCACCCCCTCGCGACGCGAACGACGTGATCGTCTCGCGCGGCCTCGGCGGGCCGCGAGACTCGGGGTCGTGCTCGTCTTCGTTCAGGCACTCGCGGCCGCGCCCGTCGACGCGCAGACACCGTCCCCGGGACCTCTGCCGGCGCCCGTGTTCGAGCGCCCATCAGATCGTCTCCCGCCCGCCGACCTGCCGACGCCCGAACAGGACCGCGAGCGTTATGTGCTCCCGCCGATTCCGCCCCCGTCGCAGGAAGCCGCCCCGGGAGGCGAGTCTCCCGGCTTGCTCGTGCTCTCGGCCATTCGCTTCGTCGAGAACACCGCGATCCCGTCCGCGGACCTCGAGCGTGGTGTCGAGCCGTTCCTCGAGCTTCGGCTCGACGCCGAAGGGCTCGAGGCGCTTCGGCGACATGTGACACAGCTCTACGTAACGGCGGGCTTCATCAATTCGGGCGCCGTCATTCCGCCGCAATCCGTGACCGACGGGGTGCTCGAGATCCAGATCGTCGAAGGGGCGCTCGAGCGGGTCGAGCTGTTCGGACTCTCGGCCTACCGCGCCGATGTCGTGCGCGACCGCATCCTCCGACACATCGATGCCCCCCTCGACGTCGCCGATGTGGACCTCGCCCTGCGTCTGCTCGATCAGGACCCGCGCATCGAGCGGATCGACGCGCGCCTCCGACCGGGCTCGCGTCGTGACCGCGCCGTGCTCGAGCTGACGGTCGAGGAAGCGCGACCGCACGCGATCGAGTTCGGCTTCGACAACCACGAGTCGCCGAGCGTGGGTGCCTTCGCGGGTCGTCTGCGCGCTCGGCACGACAACGTCCTGGGCTACGGTGACGACTTCCGATTCTCCTTCACGCGGACGGAAGGCCTGTCGCGGTTGAACGCGGCCTACGCGCTCCCGGTTCACGTCAGCGGCACCGCCCTGGTCTTCGAGGCGAGCTACGGCGAAGCCGAACTGGTCGACAACCAGCTGAAGGCGCTCGACATCGGCTCCGTCGACTGGAGCGTCTCGCTCGGTCTGCGGCAGACGCTCTGGCACACGCCGACGGACCGCGTCGACTGGACGATGCTGCTCGACGTGAGGCGAAGCGAGACCTTCATCTTCGGCAATCAGCCCTTCTCCTTTCTCACGAATGGTCCGGAGGACGGCCGCTCGGAGCTGCGTGTCGTGCGCTCGATCGTCGAGTGGACCCATCGCGCCCCGGCGACCGTGGTCGCCCTGCGCTCGATGGCGAGCTTCGGCACAGGCTTTCTCGACGCGACGACCGAGACGGGCGAACGCCCGGACGGCGAGTTCGTGTCCTGGTACGCACAGGCGCGAGGGCTGCACCGCTTCGACCGCGGCGGGATCGAACTCAGCCTTCGCGCGGACTTCCAACTCGCGAATCGCCCGCTGTTGCCGCTCGAGCAGTTCGCGATCGGCGGTGCCGGAAACGTACGCGGGTATCGCCGCAATCAGATCGTGGCCGACCAGGGAGTCGCGACGGGCGTCGATCTGCGGGTGCCGGTCTGGCGGCGCGATGACGCGACGACCCTGCTGGCGCTGACGCCGTTCATCGACTTTGGATACGCGTGGAATCGGGATCGCGAGACGCCGGGCATCCGCACGCTGTCGAGCATCGGTCTCGGCTTCGAATGGACACCGCACCCGTCGCTCGCGATCGGCATCGACCTGGCGCACGGCTTTCGCAACACCGGAGACTCCGGGGATCTGCAGGATCGCTCGGTGCATCTCGGCCTGACATGGAGGGCATGGTAATGGGGGGCTCGATCGCGCTCTGGAAGAGCGTCGCCCTGTCCGTAGGACTGGCTTTCACCGCGGCGGCTTCGTCGCTCGCAGCAACCGATGCGACGGAGCAAGTCGCAGGTCGGCACCGCACCCTGCTCCAGCGCGCCGAGCACGATCTCGCCCGCGGAGCCCTGCAGGAGGGACTCACGGCGGTCGGCGAGGCCGTCTTGATCGCGGTCGAGACCGACGATGCGTTGCGGCTCGCCGCGGCGCGCGTCGTGCGCGCGAACCTGTCCCTCGCGCTCGGCGAGCTCGACGCGGCGCGAGAGGATCTCGCCCGCGTTCGCGAAGTTGCCGATTCGCTAGGCGCGCCGGAGCTACAGCTGGCGGCCGAGGCGGCCGAAGCGCGGATGCTCGCGGCGACCGGCGCCGCGGCCGAGTCGGCCGCGAAATACGAAGCCGTCGCGTCCCAAGCCCAACGGCGAGGGGACGAGACGCTCGCGACGCAGTCGCACGTGAACGCGCACCGCGCACGGGTCGATTCAGGACGACTCGGAGAGGCGGAGGATCGGGCAGCGCTTCGCGCACAGGTGGCTCGAATCGCAGACGAAGGACTGCGTGCGCTCCTCACGACGCATCTCGGGGTGACGGCGCGCCACGCCCTCGAGCGAGGGCTCGGCGATCGCTCCGCGCTGGTCCGCGAAGGCGACGAATCGCTCCGGGCAGCGCTGGTGTTGGCGGATCGCCTCGCGTCTCCGGCGGCTCGCGCGCGCATGCGCGCCCGCGCGGCGGGACACCTCGGCGCGATCTACGCGCTCGAAGGGCGCACCGAAGAGGCGATCGTGCTGACCGGCCGCGCGATCGCCGACGCGGCGCGCTCCGACTCGAGGGCCGACCTCTTTCCCTGGCATCTCCAGATGGCGCGTCTGCAATCCCGCGCCGGTCGAGATGATCAGGCGATCGACGCCTACGCCGCCGGTCTCGAGATCCTCGAGGGCCACCGCGGCGCGATCGAGCGCGCGCAACGCATCTCCTCCGGAGCGCGGCCGGGTGCGGGCGACGTTCCTCGCTTCTACCGCGAATACGCAGATCGGTTGTTGCGCCGCGCCCGGAATGCAGAAAGCGAGGAGGCGCGCCGATCCGACCTGCAGACCGCGCAGTCCATCCTCGAACGCATGAAGAGCGACGAGCTTCGGGACTATTTCGAGGATGACTGCGTCATTCGCTACCGCGAACAGATCTCTCGGGTGAGCGAAGCGTCTCGCGAGGCCGCGATCGTCTATCCCGTGCTGCTCGACGATCGGCTGGAGCTGCTCGTCGCGATCGGATCCGAGTTGTCGCAGGTCGTCGTCGACGTCGACCGCGAGCGACTCCGCCGGGAAGTGCTGCGTTTCCGGCACCTGCTCGAGAAGCGCACGACGCGCCAGTATCTGGCGCCCGCTCGACAGCTGTATGCGTGGCTCGTCGAGCCGCTGGAGTCGATCCTCGGAGACGCGAAACCGCGCACCCTGGTCTTCGTACCGGACGGTGTGTTGCGAACGATCCCGATGGCCGCGCTCCATGACGGCGAACGCTTCCTGATCGAACGCTACCCGCTCGGCCTGACGCCAGGCCTCGAGCTGACGGACCCGCGGCCCTTCGACGCCGCGAACCTCGACGTCCTGATGGCGGGCCTGAGTGAGTCCGTGGACGGATTCGCGGCGCTGCCCAACGTCGATCGCGAGATCGAATCGATCCACTCGATGGTTGGCGGCGCGCGGCTGCTGAACGAAGAGTTCTCCGAAGCCGAGCTCACCAGCCGGATCAGGGAATCTCATTTCGGCCTGATCCACATCGCGTCGCACGCCCGCTTCGGCGCATCGGGGACCGACGGCTTCCTGCTCGCCCACGACGGACCGATCGCCTTCGACACGCTCTCAGACGCGCTCTCGGCGACGCGCTACCGGGACGAGCCCCTCGACCTCGTGATCCTGTCGGCATGCGAGACCGCGCAAGGCGATGAACGGGCAGCGCTCGGCTTGTCGGGCGTCGCGGTTCGCGCGGGCGCGCGGAGTGCACTGGGGACGCTCTGGCAGGTGGACGATACGGCGACCGCCGCCTTCATGGCGCGTTTCTACGAGGCTTTGAAGGAGCCGGGGACGTCGAGGGCGGAGGCGGTGCGGGCGGGGCAGGTCGGGTTGATCCGGGAGTTGCGGTATCGGCATCCCTACTACTGGTCGCCGTTTCTGCTGATCAATAGTTGGCTCTAGACGGGGCCTGAAGCTGCCCTCGGGCCCCGAACACGGAGTGTCCGAGGTGCGCGGCGCCCGGCTCGGGCCGGAAAAAGCGCGAACTTTCACATCGATCCGATGCTTGTGTGAAGCGCTCCACACCGCGTCGCGCACCGGTCGCCGACTCTTTCTCCAACAGGGCAGGAGAGGGAGGAAGCGGACATTCCCGCACGCTCCCCCGCCCTCCGGGAGAAGATCGATGCGAAATCGAACGAGCGCGCGATGGATCCAGTCTCTGCTTTTCGGGATCGCCCTGGCGTCGATGGGTTCGGGCGAAGCCCTCGCGACGAACTACACCTGGGTGCCGACGCTCTGTCTCTTCGGCGGCTGCAACTGGACACCGTCGGGCTTCTGGACGCCGTCCGGCTCTCCCGGCGCCGGCGACTTCGCCACGATCAATTCGAACGCCAACATCCGGCTCGACGCCCACATCGGGTCGCTGGCCGGGCTGACGATGTCGAACGGCGCGCGCGTTCGCACGAACGGTTTCTCGTTGTCCGCTTCCTCGAGTGGCGCGAATACCTTCCTCTACGGCTATGGGCCCGGCTCGGCAGGAAGCAGCACGCGACTCCAGGTCGACAGTGGCGCGGCCTTCGGCTTCGACTTCGTGGGGTTCTTCTACTCGATGCACCAGGGCGCGGAGCTCCGCATGAACGGCGGTGGCTTCATCGCGACGTTCGGGATCAACGTGAGCCAGACGAGCCTGATCTCGGGCCACGGCACAGTCGCGCTGCTCAGCAACGGCACCCGCTTCGACGTCGCCGGAACCGTTCGCCCGAACGGCGGCGATCTCCTGCTCTGGAGCCAGGCCGCCAGCCGGCTCGACCTCGACGGCAACGTCGGTCAGACCGAGTTCGGACATCTCGACGTGACCTCGAGCGGCAACCTCGAGATCCGCGGCGCGCTCACGGATCCCTTCAGTGGTCTGATGGAGATCGGCAGCTCGAACGAGATCGAGTTCGACACGGCCGTCGTGATCGACGGCCAGGTCCACTTCGTCTCCGGCACGAACAACCATCTGATCGCGCCCGACATCGATTTCCTGACCGGCGCCGAGGTCCTGGTCGACGGCGCGATCGGCTACATCGACCCCCCGACCGAATGGTTCCAGGACGCCACGATCGAGCTCGTCGCTTCGACGGACGAGCTGCACCTGCTCGAAGACTCGTTCTTCGACGCGTCCACGACCTGGATCGGTGGCGGCCTGCTCGTCAACGAATTTGCGGGGACCATGACGCTGGAAGACGGCTCGGACGTCGCCGTCGGGCTCCTGAACGATGGCCAGCTCATCATCGACGACGCGATCGGTTTCGTCGTCCTGAACGACTTCGACCTCGGGTCCCCGGGCATGCTCTCCCTCGACATCGAGGGCACCGTCCCCGGCGTCGGCTTCGACTCCGTGCACGTGACGGGCGACCTCTTCCTGGCGGGCGATCTCGAGCTCAACGTCGATTCGAGCTTCCCGCTCTCGCAGGGACACGCGTTCGAGGTCCTGACGATCGACGGAACCAGCACCGGCGCCTTCAACGGTCTGCCCGAAGACGGTCTCGTCGACGTCTGGAACGGCGAAGAGCTGTTCATCACCTACCAGGGCGGCGACGGCAACGACGTCGTGCTCTACACGCTGCCCGAGCCCGGGATGGCGCTGGGCCTCGGGATCGGCGCTGCCGCGCTCGCATTCTCGGGTCGGCGACGCGAGGGGTGAGCGCCGCTCGCGCGATCGCTCGCGTGGGGCGAACATGAAATGGAGCCGGCGGTCCGACTCGAACGGACGTCCTGGCCACGATGAGAGGGACGGGAAGATGAGGAAGATCAGTACGTCGCGAAGAGACCACCGCATCGGGTGGAAGCGCGTAGCAAGGAGCTGCATGGGAAGCCCGACCCTTCGGACGGCGAGCGTCCGTCGAACTCCGGCTCCTTCCGTCACGGCAAAGGGGAGGGCAGTCCGCGCAGAGATCTTCACGCTCCTGCTCTGTCTCGCCGCGGTCCCCGCGACCGCGCAGCTGACGGCCACCCCGGAGGTCCGCAACTACCACGTCGTGACCCAGTCGACGGCGAGTGACAGCACGAGCCCGAAGTCGCTGACCGTGAGCTGCCCGGCAGGAACCACCGCTCTCACGGGTGGCGTCAGCACGAGCGCCGGGCCGGACATCGGCCTTTCCGAGAGCTACCCCGGGCCGGGTGATCCGCCGACGAGTTGGGTCGGCTCGGCACGCGAGCTGGTCGACACCGGCACGAGCTGGGACCTGCGCGTCGACGTCGTTTGCGGTGAGGTGTCGGGCTACGAGCGGATCTCGCTTGCCGGGGCGCAGTCCACGGACGCGGCGCAGTGGCTCGAACTCGAATGTCCGACGGGCAAGGTTCCCTTCAGCGGGGGCATGGATCTCACGGGCGCCGATCTGCGCCAGATCCTCACGGCGAGCTTCGATATCTCGACACCGATCGAGCCCATCCCCCGTCGCCAGGTCAACGCCTACGACTTCGGCGCGGGCGTTTCGAGCAGTCCGTGGGGCCTCGACGTTCACGCCGTCTGCAGCGACGCCTCACGCCGAGACGTGGTCTTCGACGAGATTCCCTTCCAGCCCGGCACACCCAAGTCGATCGTCGTGAACTGTCTCGGGGGCAAGGTGCCGGTCGGCGGGAGTGCCAACGGCGGGGACGCTGGACTCGCCTGGAGCCGACCGAAGGACGGTGCACCCGGCGGCCTCCCGGTCGGTTGGGACGCACAGAGTCGGGGCTCGAGTTCGTGGACCATGCAGGCCCACGTCGAGTGCGCGCCGCTCGCCGATCCGACGATTCCCGCCGACGGACTACGCGTGCTGCATCGCGCCGAGTACGACGCCTACGACGGCTGGGGCTGGGCCCACGGCAGCCTCTTGAACGGCGTGCCCTTCGCGCCCGGGGTCGACGGCGTCGCGTGGAGCTTCGACGGCACGACCGACTACGCGGTCTCGATCCCGAGCGTCACCAACGGCAGTCACTTTCAAACCCTCGATCTCTATCCGGAAGCCGACTTCACTGCCTCTGCCTGGTTCCGGACTTCGATGACGCCGAGCGGGGACCACGGCATCGTCACGCTCTACGACCTCGGCGGGGTCAGCCAGGGCTTCAATTCGTCGATGTGGGCCCTGAACATGGACCTGAACGGCCAGCTCGAGGGCTACGTGCGTTCGGCAGGGGGCGTCCCCTATGACGTTCTCACCGGACCCGTCGTGAACGACGGCGAATGGCATCACGCGGCAATCGTGCGGGATCTCATCGACTTCGAGGTCGAGCTCTGGCTCGATGGCGTTCGCGTGGACGTCCATCCCTTGACGGGCTCCATCGCGAGCCAGGTCCTCGAGCCGGGAGATCCCGCCTTTCCGGATTCGATCCACGTGGGCGCGTGGCAGGAATACGAAACGAACAACCTCGTGAACCTGTTCGATGGCGAGATCGACGAGTTCGCCTACTGGGATCGCGCACTGAGTGCGCACGAGATCCGAGACGTCGCAGGCTGCCACCGCGCGCTCGGACCGCGCGTGCTGAATCTGGCCGCCGAGCGTTTCACGAGCCCGGTCGGCGCGGGGCACGAGCTCTGCGTCTTCTTCGAGGCGGGGGTGCATACGCTCACGCTCGTCGACCCGGTTGCCGATCCCGAAGCGCAGTTCACGGGCTGGTCGCCGGGACCGAGCGCGCCGTGGGGCACGATCTTCTCGGTCGACCCGGAGATCGACGGCGGGTTCAGCTTCGGCTTGCCCGTCGGCGCGGCCAGCGGTCAGGCGGCCTACGACGCCACTCTCGACAAGGATGTCACGCTGACCCTGTCGCAGGATCAGCGCGTGTACTTCTCGCTGGTCGACGACACGGCGCTCGACAATCTGGGCGGCGTCTCGATTCGGGTGCCGGAGCCTGGGTTCGGGTCCGGCCTCGCGGTTTGCGGTCTGCTGCTTGCTTTCGCTGGATGGCGCCGCCGGATCGCGACGGGAGTCCGATAGGCGATGCGGCGCGGACGGTCAGGCCGTCTGTTGCTCTGACGCACGAACCACGAGATTCGTCGTGGAACCGCAGTCAACGCGTTCCAGAGCCCGGGTGATTCCAATCACGACGGCGAGGTGACCCCAGCGCGATCTCCAGGAAGAACACCGGCCGTTGCAAGAGCCGGGTTCGAATGCCTGGAGCTCTAGTGGTGAATGCGTTTCGTCTCCTTCGATCGCTCCTCTTCAGAAAGCGCTCTGGCGCGTTTCTGGCGAGCCTTCTGGTCTTCGGCAGCGCGGTGCCGACCCTCGCGATCGACGTCGTCGGCGTGCAGGCGGCTTCGACGGCCGTCGAAGGCGCGACGCTTACGATGCGTGAGTACATCGTGCCGGTGGACGGGCTGCTGGTCGTGCGCGTGGGCGCTCGCGGCTCGACTTCGCAGTCCGTCCGCTTCGCCGGGGAGCAGATGATTCACGCCGCGTCGATGGAGGTGACCTATTTCACGACGCTGTCGGTCGAGATGTTCTACCTCCCGGTCGTCGCCGGCGAGTCCGGCGCGATCGACGTCGTCTGGGGCCACAGCGGCACCGATCAACGCGGGCTGGTCGCTGCGACCCTCGAAGACGCCACCGATCTCGAGTTCGCGCGCGTCTTCACCGACGGACTCGTGCAACAGGACGGTCGGACGGGCCCGAACCTGGCGCAGGTCGACGTCGCGTCGACCCGCGAGTCCGTGCTGCTTTCGGCCTTCACCGTGCTGGGGAGCGGGATTCCGGAGATCGTCGGCGCGCGCCACGCGCTCGACGGCTACCCCACGGTCCCCGAGAGTGCGTTCCACGACATGAAGCTGCAGGCCGGCCACATGATCGCGACGGGCGCCGGCAACCAGCGGCTCGGCTACCGCAACACGAACCCGCGTGGCTATATGGACTACGCGATGATCGTCACGTCGTTCACGCGCGTGCCGGAACCCAGCGTCGGTATGAGCGTGCTGATCGGCAGTGTGGCGATCGCTGCTGTCGGCCGGGGACGCCGGAGAACCTGACGGGCGGAACCTGATCGAGTGAGCGTGTCGTTCCTGGTTTCCGGTGAGCTCTTCGCTCGAGATCTCCACGACGCGATCGTTGCGAGTCCTACCGCGCTGCGTCGAGCCTGAGTATGGGCCATAAGGACGGGGCGACGTTGAGAGCGGGCCGGGGACTCGCCCAATGGCATCAGCCCCCGGCCCAGCCTGACGAGCCTGACTCGCCCAGATGCACCAGGCGACCTCGCGTTCGCGGTGCGACGATGACGACCGAGTCGATCCGAACGTGCCGCGACGGACTCGTGGTCCACGGAGCGCGTGGAGGATCGCGGAAGGTCGGGGGTGTCGTGCCTGCTGAATACATCGATCAACTTCTGGCCGTGGCCGAAATCGCGAGTGTCTTCATCGGATTCGTCGCGCTGATGTCGGTGCTGGCCGCGGACGCACACGGCGTAGTGCGCCTGGTCGCGATCGTCGTCACCTCGAGCGTCACGATGGTCGCGTGCGTTACGCCCACCGTGCTCCGCGCGTTCGGCGCGGAGGCGGAGACGATCCTGCGAGGCTCGGCCGTCGTCTTCATGACCTTCAACGCCGCGATCATCGTCTGGCAGTTCAAGGCGGTTCCGAAATTCCGGGACGCTCAGGTCCAACACAAGGTGGTTGCCCGGATCGCCTGGGCGCTCGAAGCACCGCTCTGGGGCAGCCTGCTCATCTGCGCCTCGGGCGCATCCGACATGGGGCTTGGCTTCTACTTCCTGGCTGTCGCGCTCTTGATCGCCGAGATCGTCGTCTTTCTGTTGGATCTCATCCTGGAAGTTGCGCAGTGTTGCGAGGAGCCCTCCGTCGAGGAACCGGCAGCGCCAGCGATCCCCGTCTCATCGGCGCCGACTCAGCTGGAGGACCCCGGGACCCTTGGCGTCGAATCGTCCACGCCGGCTCGCGCCGCGTCGTGAGGAACACGGAACGAGTCCAGCGGCCATGACGCGTCGAGCCGGAGACGGGTGACCGCGGATCGGCACGATTCGTTCGCGCGCCCGGCGAGCCGGCCTCGCGACCAGCCTCGTCGTCGGGTTCGGCGGGATGCTCTTAGCGGCGTGGCGCGCTCACGAAGCCTGATGCAAGGGGATCCGCGGCTCCCCGCTTCCCACCAACGACTCCGAGCAGCGCACATCCCGCGGCAAGCATTCCCGCGAGGCCCGGTTCGGGCACTGGAACCGACTGACGGCTCAGCTCGCTCGTGTTGCCTTCCGCGTCCGTCGCGGTCGCGATGAGCAATCCGTCGAGGTCGCTTTCGGACTGGGGTGTGATCGCGGCCGTGCGGTAGAGGGTTGCTTCCGCGGCCGGGTAGCTGTCCGATCCGACATAGACGTCCGTCTGCCCGTCGAGGGTCGTCCGCAGATAGAAGTCGATCGTGAGCGGGTAGGTCGCTGCGTGGACGTCCGTGTCGACGCGGTAGCGGACGTCGAGCTCGCCGGTCAGGTCGTTCCAGCCCGACTGCGGGGCATCGAACTCGGGCAGGTTCTGCAGCTGATTCGCGCCCAGGTCGATGTCCGCGAAATCGTTGTCGCTGGCGCCGTCGTCCTCGAGATCGATCGGGACTCCCTCGGCGCTCTCGACGAAGAAGTTGCCTCGCGTCGTCGTGCCCGCCGCGGTGGACCAGACGCGAATCGCGGCGTCGGCGTTGTGGCCGATCCGATTCGCCTTGGAGACGACCATCTCATCCGGGTCGGACAGCGCTGCGCCGATCGTATTCCCATCGTCTTGCACGCGGATCCCGCCACCGGCGTTGGGCGCCGGTGCCCCGTCGGGCATGACCCCGATCCAATTGCCTTGGACGCGATTCCCCGTGTCCGCCGGTCCGTTGTCGATGAGCGCGATGCCACTCCCCGCGTTGTGTCCGATGACGTTGCCCATGCCGTTGGTCAGGCCGTCCACTCCGCCGATCTCCTGATCGCTTGAATCGGCGACGTAGACGCTCGACCAAGTGTTCGGGATGGGCGTCCCATCGGGCGCGGCGCCGATGAAATTCGCGCGAACGAAGTTCGGTCCGGTCGCGCTCGAAATTCCGATCGCGAAGTTCTGGAAACCGATGATGTTGCCGAGACCGGGCGCGCCGATCTCCACGCCCGCGCCGCCGCTGACGACGATGCCGTGCAGCCCGTTGCCAAGATCGTCGCCGAGGCCATTCGTCCCTACGACGTTACGGAGGATCCGATGGTCGTCGCCGAAGGTGAGGATCCCGTGGACGGCATTGCCGCCGATGACGTTCGCCTCGATCAGGGCTCCGGAACCGTCGACCGAGATCCCGTGTGAGCCGTTTCCGAGCGGTGCCATCGCGTCCGCCGTCAGACCGATCACATTGAGTTCGATCGTGTTCGCGCCGGAAGCGAGCACGCCCCCCGAGTCGTTCCCGGAGATCACATTTTGACCGACGATGTTCGCGAGGCCGTCGATGATCTCGACGCCGACGCCCTGGTTCGCGAGAGCGGCGGTGCCGGCGAGGTTGGTTCCGACCGAGTTACCGCGCATGAAGATGCTGTTCGCGGAATCGATCAGGACGCCACCGAGCTCGTTGCCGGACACGAGATTGCCGCCCCCAGACGTCGTCGAGCCGATCACGCTGCGACTTCCGCCCAGGACCGTGATTCCGTAGCCGCCATTGGGCGTGGCCCCTCCGAACGGGACGAAGGTCGACGAGCCGAAGGTGTCGGTCCCGATCACGTTTCCGTAGACGTCCACGAAGAGGCTCGCCACGATGCGGAGTCCGTGCGAGTCGCTGTTCGCGATCACGTTCCGCCGGCCCGTGCAGATTCCACCGGCGCACGACTTGCCGATGCGTACCGTGCGGGATGCGCGTACTTCGATGCCATAGGCGCCGTTACCCACATAGAAGACGCCCCGCGAGATGCCGACGTGGCAACCCTCGACGACGACATTCGCGTCCGATCGGGTGCCTAGCGTCAAGACGATCCCGCTGCCGTCGAACCCGTGTACCGCAAGACCGCGCAACACCGTGCCGGCCGCGCCTGCGACCACGAGCAGCCCTGAGCCGGGTCCGGCCTGGCTTCCGCCGATGTTGACGATGGGCCTGGCATCCGAATCGAGGAGGTCGTAGCCGGGGGCGGTGTAACCGTCGATCGTGAGCGGATCCGAGATCGCGGGAAGACTGCTCGTCGGCCGGATCTCGACGACGCCCGCGATCGTGGGCAACGAAGAAGCGAACTCGACGACGTCGCCGCCGCTGGACGCGTTGGCCTCTTCGATGGCCGCGCGCAGCGTGCACTCCGGGCCGAAGAAGCCTGGCGGCACCTGGATGAAGAGTCCCGTAAAGCAGAAGCCGTCGCCCGGGCTGGTGTCGCCCGCGTCCCCGGTCGAGTTGACGGTGAACGTCGCGGCGAGGGCGTTCGAATGGGTCAGGCAGGCGAGCAATGCGAACAGTACGATGAAGCGCTCGGGCTGGATGACGAAATGATCGATAGGGCGGGCGCGCATGGCGGGTCTCCTCGATCGGGGCGAATTCGGAGACGACGTTCACCTCGACGTGGGACCGCGGAATGCGACCCGCCTTCGCGTGATCCGGCTCTCCCGGCCCGATTCGAGAACATCGACGCGCGGGCGACGGGAAAGGGATCGGATTTCTCGTGCGGAGTGCAGATTCGCTCGTGGGGCGGCGCTCAGCGCCTTTAGAGAGAGCCTCGGTATCCTGATCGATGCGCCGGGCCGAAGGATTCGACGTCGAGGTCACGACCGGCTCGGCGACGCGTCGACCCGCTCTCATGTCGCGACGTAGGGCAGGGCGATCGAACGCACCTCTACCGAGCGGCTACTTGTCCTTCTGGGAGTACTTCCCGGCCTCGTAGTTCACGATGTCCTTGTCGGTCTCACGCTCGAGACCGTGCTCGCTGACGTACTCGCCGGGCTCCGACGCGTAGTCCACCCGCTCCTCCGACATGGCGATGCGCCACCGGCAGTGGGGCTCGTCCTTGCTCGCGCGCGGGGGGAGCTTCTTGGGGTCGATGCGGATCTTCTCGTTCCATCGTGCCGCCCCGTGGCGGAAGCCGAAGAGCTCGAGATGGCCGCAGATCTCGTTGCACATGTAGTCCATGACCTCGGGGCCTTCGCGCTCGCCCGTCTCGGGGACGTCACACTGGGGCGTGTGCATCTCCCACTCCTGGTCGCCCTTCTGCTCGAAGGTGAGCGTCATGCGCGTGCTCATGGCGGGAAGGCACTGCCAGACCTTCATCGCCGACGTCTCCGCGTCCTCGTCCGCGAAGCCCATCAGCGTCGAGATCGTGAAGTTCTCGTGGTCGCCGGCGCCGCCATCCGCGAACCACGCCTCGTGGTGCATCTCGTCGGCCACTTCCTGGCCGAAGCGCTTGATCGCTTCCTTGTACCACTGCCGGTTGACCGCGCCGTAGATCGATCCACCGACCTCGACGAGCTTCATCAAGCCTTCCTTCGAGAAGTCCGAGAGGTGCAGGTCGGGAACGAAGTCGCCCGAGTAGTCGTCGAGCTCGAGGGAGGGGCGATCGGGTTTGTTGGTACGCATGGTCGTCGTCCTTTCTGGTTCGTGAGTCGTGCCTGTATGGACCGGGCCCGGGCTAGTCAGCCTCGAGTCCGAGAATCGGTAGGAGCGCTTCGATGATCGCCTCGCGCTCGGCCGCGTACGCTGCGCGGTTGCCTTCGACCGCGCGCTCGAGCGCAAGGCCGCGAAGCGAGGTGGTCGCGAGGCGTTCGGCCTTCGCGACCCGCTCGGGGTCGAACTCGGGAAGGGCCTTGCGCCAGGCGTCGTCGAGCTGGGAACGCATCTGGCGCATCTGTCTGCGAACGCGGGCGCGATGGGCGGGCTCTCGACCGAGCTGCAGCTGGATCTCGAGCAGCACGCGGTAGCCGTCTCGTCTCATGCCCCCCCACATGCCGTCGACCAGGGAGGCCACCCGATCGGCGGGATCCGAAGTCGCCGTCTCGAGTCCAGCGAGGGAGCTCTCGAGGCCCTCGACTCCGGACTCGAGGAGCGCCAGGTAGAGGCCGACCCGGTCCTTGAAGTGGTACTGGATCACGCCCCACGACAGCCCGCAGCGCTCTGCGATCTCCGTTGCCGTGGCCCCTGCGACGCCTTTCTCAGCGACGCACTGGAGCGCCGCTTCGAGGACGCGCCGCCGCGTTCGAGCGCGCTTGGATGTCGCGGAGCGGGCTTCGGAGATGGGTCGCGCGGAGTCGTGAGCCGGCATCTGAGATCACTCCGAGATGAAGGAAAATTGGCAATCAATATTATTGAGTACCAATTTTCTGTGGCACCGGCAAGGGATGCGAATGGATGCCATCTCGGCGCCGACCCGGGAGGAGAACGTGTGAGCGCGATCGATTCGACAGAACGCCGAGGGCTCGGCAGTCGATCCTTCCGAGGGCGAGCTTCGGCGCCGTCTCGACGCCGCGCCTACTTCACGACCGCTCGAGTCGACGCTGCCCCACACCCGTCCCCCTCGAGCCCGGCGGCCCAGGCGATCGCCCCCTCGATCATCTTCGAGTGCTTCGGCTCGGAGTAGTAGGCGCCCTCGTGCCCGAGAGACGACATGAACGCGCGGCCCTGGCCCACGCAGTGGGACCAGACGATCGGATGGTCGCCCATCCGCAGATCCCGGTCGGGAAGGGGCCACGGCAGATCCAAGATCGGCTCATAGGTCGACTCGTCCAGGCTGGCCAGGACGTGAGAGCCCGCATCGCGCGCGCTCAGATCGAACGAATACCACTCTTCGATCCGAACCCACTCCGCGTCCAGGTGCCGCATCGCAGGGTGTTCCCGGTCTTCGATCACCATGCGCGCCTCCTGTAGCTGAGGCTCGGTCGGGTGCCCTGTGAACAGGCCGCGTACGAGCTCGTCGACGAACCATTCGCTCTGATGGGACTTGGTCGACACCGTATTGTGGATGCCGACGAAGCCGCCTCCTCGCTCGAGCCACGTCCGGAACGCGTCTTCCTGCTCGTCCGTCAGGACGACGTCGCTCACGTTGTTCCAGACGGTCACGTCGAAGCGGGCGAGCTGCTCGGCGTTGAACACGGCGCCGTTCGTCGTGTGGAAGACCGACCATTCGCGCTCGCGGGCCAATCGTTCGACCAGGTCGTTGCAGGCGGGGAGCGCGCTCTCGTGGACGAAGCCGTTCGTCTTGCTGAAGAGCAGCACCGCGGGACGCGGCAGGGACTCCGGAAGCTCCGGCGCCTCGCTCTCGAAGGTCGGCGGCGGAAATCCGCGAATCAGCCGGATCACTTCGGTGCAACCGCTGATGCTGCCGGCCAGCAGCAGGACGGCGGCGATTCGGGTCAACGATCCAGGGGATATGCGCATCATTTCACTCCAGCGTCGAAAGCTACGCGATCAAGTCCCGGAGCTCACGCGGCGTGATCACGAGTCCCGTTGGCGGTATACCGCTCGCGGTGTCGAATCGCCGCTCGACGTCTTCGGTCGGAATGCGTTCGAGCCACACGTCGCCGCAACCCCTTCATTCGCGTCCGCGCTCCCACAGGATCGCCAACAAGAGCAGCAAGAGCGCCGGAACCGTACTGAGCAGCAGCGTGGCCCACCCGAGATTGAACAGCACCACACCCGCCATCAGCGACGCGGCGGCGGACATGCCGAAGACGCTGAAGTCGTTGATGGCCTGGGCCCGGTATCGCTCACTCGGGTGATAGCTCGCCACGAGCTGCGCCGTTCCCGACACGAACAAGAAGTTCCATCCGACGCCTAGCAGGACCAGCGCGAACCAGTAGTGCATCAAGTGATGCCCGGCCAAACCGATCCCGATCGTGATCGCCATCGCGGTCGCCCCGATGACCATCATGATGCGCAGACCCAGGCGAGAGATCAGGAACGGAGTCACGAGGGACGGGAGATACATCGCGATCACGTGCGCTCGGATCACTTCCGACGTCACCTGAACGGGGAACTCGTTCTCCACGCTCATGCTGATCGGCGTGGCCGTCATCACGTAGGTCATGACGCCCTGTCCGACGACCGCCGCGAGGACGGCCGTTGCGAAGACGGGCTGGGTGATGATCTCCCGGATCGGTCTCGGCGTCTCGACCTCGTCCTCATCACTCTCCGCCGGCTCGGTCCTCCGGAGCGCGAGCAAGAGGATGCCGGCGATCGCGTAGAGCGCGATCAGGAGTTCGAAGGCGAGCGCGTAGGGCGCGTCCGCATCTGCCTCGGCCGACCGCGCCACGAGCTCCGGCCCGATGAACCCCCCGGCGATCGAGCCCAGCAGGATGAACGAGACCGCGTGACTGACGCGGTCGAGCGAGACACTCTCGGCGGCGGCGAAGCGAAACTGCTGACTGAACCCCATGCTGGAGCCCACAAACGCCGCTCCCATGCAGAAGAGCACGAAGCTCTGCTCGGCGAGCGCGAAAACGAAGACGCCCGCGCCCGTCGCCGCGATCGCCGTGGCGAGAACGAAGCCCAGACGCCGGCCGATGCGCTGCATGACGAGCGACGCGGGGATCGTCGCCGAAGCCGTCCCGATCACCATCAGCGCAACCGGCAGCGTCGCCAGCGAAGGCCTCGCGGCCAGGGCATGCCCCACGAGGCCGCCCACGGTGGTGACCAGGACGGCGCCGCCCACGAAGATCATCTGGCAGACGAACAGGACCAGCAGGTTGCGGTTGATGAAGTCGGGGATCACCGAGCGATGCTCCGCGCGATCCCGGCTCGACGCAAGTCGATTCGAGCTTCAATGCAGCAGGCAGCTCGACTCGGACTCAGGGGTTTGCCTTTCCCAACGCGCATAGAGTGGCGCCACCGCGCACCGCGCACGCGAACGAAACGCCCGATGTAGAGAGCGTTGCGTCGCGCTCAGCTCTCCGGCGAGAGCATTCGGCCCGGGTGCGCCCCAGTAGGCTCGGAGCCTCTCGAGGTCGTGATCCCGCCGACGAGCGTCTGGCTGTAATCGCCCGGAGGGCGGGTCAAGCGTCTGCCGCCACCGGGAAGGTCGGCGACGAACCCGGTCTCCTTCCACTGCAGACGGTCGAGGTCGAAGAGGACCAGATCTGCGACCTGACCCGGCTGGATCCGACCGCGATCTTCGATCCCGAAGAAATCCGCCAGCTCCGAGGTCAGGCGTCGAACGGCCTCCGGAAGACCGAGATCGCCTCGTTCCCGCACGAATCGAGTGAGAAGAAGCGTTGCATCTCCCGCCCCGCAGAACATCTGTGAGTGGGCGCCGGCATCGCTCGCCGCACACAACACGTGCGGCGATGTGATCAGCCGCGCGACCTGCTCGGGATCCTCGTTCGACAGGTCGACCATGGTGATCTCGGGGGCGAGGTCGTTGTCGAGCAGAAGATCCGCCAGCACGTCGCCCATCGGCAGGTCGCGTTCGCGCATGATCGCCGCGAGGCTCTGGCCGAGCCATCGGTCCTGGCCGTCTCCCGGAGTTCCGGTCAACAGGATCTGCTCCGGGCGATCCCGGGGAAACATGCAGGGCCCCGGTGCATCGAGCTGCTCACGTGCTTCGCGTCTCCACTCGGTGTCGCCTAGCAACCGCCGTTTCTCGGCGGGCGGCGCCTGAACGAGTGCGTGCCAGGCCGGCTGAGAGCGGAAGAGGGGAGTCGACTCGAACGAGAGATTCACGTCGAAGGGGCGCGGGGAGGCTTGCGGAAAGACGCCGGGGCCTTCGGATTGGGTTCGCGCGGCCTGCTCGAGGAGTTGATCCACGAGAGGGATGCTGTTCGCGCTCACGACCAGCTGCGTCCAGGTCGCCGGAATTCCCGTCTCGCGACCGAGCGAGTGAACGCGTTCGATGTCGGCCATTTGATCCGCAGGATCCTGCATGCGTGGCACGAACTCGAGCACGCCACGCCCTCGGGCAGACATCCGCTCGAGCAGCGCGCGAAACTCGAGGTCGTCCGCCGCCCGGCTCGGGACCGGTCGTCCTTGTCGGTCCACGTCCGCAAAGGAGGTCGAGAGGCCGATGGCACCGGCATCGAGACACGCCTCGAACGCGGCCACGATCTCGGCCCGCTCCGAAGGATCCGCCGGACGCTCGAAGGCGGCTTCGCCCATGGCGTAGAGGCGCAGCGCCGAGTGACCGACGAAGCTGGCCTGATTGACCGCGGCGCCCTGCGCGTCGAAGGCGGATCGATAGGCGCCGAAGTCCTCCCAGGTCCAGGGGATGCCCTGCTCGAAGGCGGCGACCGGGAGGTCCTCGATGAAGCAGAACATGTCGATCAGCCGCGCGCGATCCTGCTCCCGAACCGGCGCGAGGGAGAGCGAACAGTTGCCCGTCACGATCGTCGTGACGCCGTGTTCCGGGAGCGGATCACAGCCGGGATCCCAGAAGAGCGAAGGATCGAGGTGGGTGTGGCCGTCGATGAAGCCGGGTGCGAGATGAGCACCGGCGGCATCGAGGAGAGGCTCCGTCCCCGCCGCAAGAGCGACGCCGACTTCCGCGATCCGGCCCGCGCGAACCCGCACGTCCATCGCTCGTTCGGGGGCGCCCGTTCCGTCGAGAACGCGCGCGTTTCGAATCAGCAGGTCGGACATCGTGAACTCCCCTGCGCGAGGCTACCGGGGCGGAGAGCCGTGCGCATGGGAGGGAGCGCGCCAACGCGATGCGCGAGAACCCCAGAAAATGGAGCCGACGATCCGACTCGAACGGACGACCTGCTCATTACGAGAGGGCGGGGAGGTTGAGGGAAATCAGTAGGTTGCGAGTCTGTGTCTGCAATGGGCGGCTATCGGCTGCAATCGGATGCAAGCGGGGCGGGGGGCGAAAGATTCAAGCGTCGAGGTTGGCTTCTCTCCCGAGCGCTGCCGGCTCTTCGAGAATCGCGAGGATCTCGCTCGCGCAGAAGAGGCGGTCCCGTTTTGCACTGCCGACGCGTTGCATGATCCCGGCCTCGACGAGTCGGTCGATCGCTCGCGCAGCCGTCGTGAAGGCGACGTCGAGGCGTGCAGCCGCGTGCTTCACCGTCCAGTAGGGATTCTCGGCCAGGAGATCGACCGTCGCGGGAACGGATCTCGCACGAGCGCCGCCGGTCAGAGAACGCCACTCCGTCAGCAGGCGATTGATGCGCTCGGCGCGACTCACCGCGTCTTCCGACTGGCGAGCCACGCCGCGCAGGAAGTAGACGACCCAGTCATGCCATCCCGCCTGCGCTTCGATGGGATCATCGGATCGGACGGCCTGGAGGCGTTCGTAGTACTCGCTGCGCGTCGCTTCGAAGAACGCGCTCAGGTATAGAAGCGGCGAGGGGAGGACGTCGTGCTCCACGAGCAGGAGCGTGATCAGTAGGCGACCCACACGGCCATTCCCGTCGAGAAAGGGATGGATCGATTCGAATCGGTGGTGGGCGAGCGCGATCTGCACGAGCGGGGGAAGGGATCGGTCGTGGAGGAACGCCTCCCATTCGTCGAGCCAGCGGGACAGCTCGTGTGGGGGCGGGGGGACGAAGGTCGCATCGTCGATTCGGCAGCCGGGAGCGCCGACCCAGTTCTGAACTCGACGGAACTCGCCCGGCTGAGCGTGTCCGCCGCGTACGTCCGACATCAGGTGCTGGTGCAGCTCGCGAACGAGACGAAGGGAGAGAGGCAGCTCGGCCAGCCGCTCGATCCCGTGTTCGAGCGCTAGGACGTAATTGGCGACCTCGCGGAGGTCGTCCGGGCTGCGCTCGGCGGCGCCGGCTTCGGCGGACAGGAGCTCGCCCAGGGTCGCCTGAGTGCCCTCGATGCGACTCGACAGAACCGCCTCGCGGCGGATGAAGGGACGGATCAGCCAGTGGGGGTTGGGCAGAGCCCTTCCTTCGCCGGCCAATCGCCCGATGGCGCGGTCGGCGTCCGAGAGGGCCGCGACGAGGGTTGGGGTCATCTCCAGCGTGGGCGGGAAGGGATGCGTAGCGTTCTCCGGCGAAACTTTTCCCCGAGGGTGATTCCAGGACAGAAAGCGAAAATAGCGTTCTCTTCTATTTTCGAAAGTCAAAGGATCTGAAAATAGATTCTGAGCGCAGTTGCGGTTGGCCGCCGCGGAGGCTGCGTGCGGCGCGCGCGGGCGTCCTCGATCGGCTGCACGCGTCTCCTACTGCGCGGGCCTTCTTCCGCGATGCCTCCCGTCGACCCGAAATCGTCGCTGAAGGGCGGACCGGGGACCTCGGTCGCCCCGAGATTCGATACAGGGTCACGGAGCGCCTGTGAACGAAATTTCACGACCATTGGTCAACTCATCGAAGGCTCACAAGGAGTGCGGGGTACGAGCGCCGAACGAGCGCGAGGTTCTGGCCGGTACGTCGCTTGCTTAGACTGTTCGACTCGACTCCGGTCCCGGCGAAGCCGCCGCGATTCGTTACGAACGTCATGAGCCCGAGAAGACCCTCCTCCACCACGTCGTGCGCGAGGACCTCGAGCCGTTCCTCGAACGCTCCCGATCGGCGGGCGCTCCGGTCGCCCGCTTCGTCGAGCGGGAGATCCGGGCCTATCTCGAGTGCGGCGTGCTCGCCCACGGATTCTTGCGCGTTCATTGCGACGCGTGCGGCCACGACCGACTCGTCGCCTTCTCGTGCAAGGGGCGTGGTTTCTGTCCTTCCTGCGGTGGTCGTCGCATGGCCACTCGGAAGCTTCGCTTCCTCCCCGCTTCCCATCTCGTCGATCGAGTCCTCCCCGAAGTGCCCGTCCGCCAATGGGTGCTCACGCTTCCGTATCCACTCCGGTATCGCTGCGCCTGGAACGCGAAGCTCACGACCGAAGTGCTGCGCTGCTTCCTCCGGGCGGTGTTTACGGACTATCGTCGGCGCGCGAGGCGAGACCTCGGGATCAAGGGCGGAGCCTGCGGCTCGGTCACGTTCATCCAGCGCTTCGGCTCGGCCCTCAACCTGACACCGCATTTCCATGCGCTCCTGCTCGATGGCGTCTATGAAGGGGGCGCGAGCTGTCCTACGCGCTTTCATGCGCTCGATCCGCCCGACACCGACGACGTGGCGCGCGTGTTGGCCGGAACCGCGCGGCGGATTCGGCGGCGGCTCGAGTTTCTGGGCGCGGAGGCAGACGAGGGGGCGGAGGATCGTCTGGCCGAGGATGAGCCGCTGCTGGCGATGCTCACCGCGGCCTCGATCCGCTCACGAATCGCGACGGGGCCCGAAGCCGGTTCGCCCTGGCGACGGCTCGGCGACCGGGTCGACGCGATCGCCGATGACGAACAGGAGGAAGGCGTCGAACCCGGAGCCGGGATGCCAAAACGCTGTGTGCGACAGGGCGGAATGAGCCTCCATGCGGACGTGGCCGTTCCGGCGCGCGACCGCCAAAGACTCGAGCGGCTCTGCCGCTACGTGGCGCGTCCGCCTCTGGCCCTCGAACGCCTCGAGGAGCTCAGAGACGGTCGGCTTGCCTACCGGCTCAAGACGCCCTGGCGGGACGGCACGACGCACGTGGTGATGGAGCGGACGGAGCTGCTCGAACGGCTCGCGCCACTCGTGCCGCCCCCGCGCGCGCACCAGGTTCGGTACCACGGGGTGCTGGCCCCGTGCGCGAGCGGGCGGGATCGGGTGGTGTCGGGCGCTGCAAAGCAAGCGCGAAATCAGGTGAGCGTCACCGGGCAATCATTGGCGGGCGCCGGCGGCGTCGATCCGATCCTCGATCGAACGGACGGCGCGAGGGAGTCCACGAGTATTGCGGGACTGGGGGCGCCAGACTCGGCGCCGCCGGAAACGCTCGGCCCGATCGGAGCCGGCGACGGCCCTGGGTCCTTGGCACTGCCGATTGCAGCGACGGTCCCGCCCGCGCCCCGCGTCGAGAGAGAGGCGGGCGCGAACGATTCGACCTGGCGACGCGCCGCGCGCCGGACGGCCTGGGCAGATCTTCTTCAGCGCGTCTTCGAGGTCGACGCGCTTCGCTGCCCCGGCTGCGGCGCCCGTATGCGCGTCCTCTCGGCGATCACGGATCCGGACGTGGCCCGCCGCATCCTGGACTGCCTGCGGATGCCTTCGCGCGCCCCGCCGATTGCTGCCTCCAAGCCTCGAGCTGAGGAGCGCTTCGAGGATCCCTCCTTCGATCTCGACTGGGGCGACGATCCGGGCTTCGACTTCGGCCAGTCGGGCCCGGAGCCCGCATAGGGCGGTCGCTCCCCGGGCTTCCGCGCCTGGCCGATCTGCTCGGTTCGCGTCGCGGAAACGGACTCGCTCGCCCGGACGACGACCCACCCGCGGGCGCACGCGAATCACCGGCGGCCCGCCGGCGCCGCAACCTTGAAATCGCCCCGGAAAGGGCCGTTTTCTCCCCGGCGGGGGCTACTTGTCAGAAACGTCGATATCGGTGGTGCCGAAAACGCTGCTTGTTCTTCCTAGCCGCAAGCAGGGGTTGGGTCAGCGCGGAGGTCTCGGCCGACTCGCCCGGGACGGACGAATTCTCGTCTGCGCAGGCGGTCAACATGTGCGCGAGCAAGATTGTTGCGGCAGCCGCCGGTAGAGCCCGCCTTCGAATGGCGCCGGGCTTGCGGTCGCCATTCTTGCAGATCGCAAGCCATGGGCATCGATCGAGATTCATCGGCAAGATAGTGTGGGCCGACTTCAATCGACGCAAGTCTTCAACAAACTGTCGGGGCAACGACGCGCAGGCGGGTGGCGAATCGGATTGGCGGGCTGGGAGATGCGCCCCGTGCCACCCGGTGGTGTCCCGGGAACGGCCCCTGCTGCTTGATCAGACCGCGCGTCGACCGAGTTCGAGCGGCTCGTCGCCAGCGACGGCTCGGACGCTGATCACGTCCGCGCATGTCAGCGACATCTGCGTCGCGGCGCTCGCGTTTGGGGGCATGTTGCTCGCGTCGGTCGACGATCACTCCGAACACTGCGCGCGCTTCTCGACTACGGACTCCTGGCGCTCCTCGGTTGCGCGGTCCCTGTGGGCCTGGCTGAATCGTTGGTCTCGGAGGTCGCGGCCTGGCGGCTGGCCAGCGGCGTGATGGCATTTCTCGTAGTTGGCGATTCCATCGTCTCGAGAAGCTCCTACCCGCGACGTTTCGAGCGAGCTGACGGTGTCGCGACATCGCACGGCGATGGCGCTGATCCTGGGAGACGCGATCGCCGTCATCCTGCTCGCGCTGACCGCGGGTGGCATGCACTTCGACTCGCCGGCGGCTCTCTACCGCGTGAGTGCCGTATACTGGAACGTATTCGGTGCCGCGAGGTCGTTTCGTTTCGTGATCGATCTGGCGTGATCGGATGAGAGCAGGTGAGCCTCACCGATTCGGTGCCCGCGACGCCCGGCCGTCGCCCCGTCCATTCAGACGCTGGCGCGCGCCGCCGAGACCCTCGCTGCTCGGCGCAGACCGGCGATGAACGAAATGGAGCCGACGATCCGACTCGAACGGACGATCTGCTCATATCGAGAGGGCATTGAAGATGAGTGAACTCGATGGATTTCGGGGGCAGGCCAGAGCCTGCGGCATACCCGGGGTGGTTCATGGCGCTCTTTGCTCGGATTCAATGCTCATGAAGCTTCGCGTCCTCGGGATCGGGTTCGCGTTGGCTGTGACGCTCGCTGGGGCCGCCGGCGCGCTCCCGCCTGCGGTGGGCAACGGCCTCATCGCGTTCACGCAATCGGTGTCGGGGACACCTCAGATCTTCACGATCGCGCCGGACGGAACCGGGCAGCAGCAGCTGACGTTCAATGGCGAGAATATCTACCCGAATTGGTCGAGGGACGGCAGCCAGATCGCATACTCATCGACGGCCTCGGGTGCCGCCGAGATCTGGGTCATGAACGCGGATGGAACCTCTGCGACTCAGCTGACGTTCGGAACCCCGGGCGGAAACTTCGTGCCGGAGTGGTCGCCGGACGGCGCGAAAATCGCGTACGCGTCGCTCCAGGATTCCGTCGGTCACCCCGAGGTGTGGGTGATGAACTCCGATGGCACCGCCCCGACGCGGCTCACCTTTACGCCGCCGAACCCGGGCGCTCCGACCTGGAGCATTCATCCCACCTGGTCCGCCGATGGCCAGACGTTGGCATTTGCATCGACGTCATCCGGAAATACCGAGATCTGGACGATGAACAGCGACGGAACCGGCCAGCAGCAGATCACCACCGGCAACGGGCCCGGGTACCCCGACAGCAACGCATCCGAGTGGTCGCGAGACGGAAGCAAGTTGGCCTTCTGGTCGGGCTTCGAGACTCAGTTCGGTGAGATCTGGACGATGGATCCGGACGGCAGCAACAAGACCCGGCTCACCGAGACACTCGACCCGCGCAACAGCGACAACCCTGTCTGGGCACCAGACGGCACCAAGCTGTTGTTCGACACGAACCGATCTGGCCCGGTCGAGCTCTGGCTGATGGACGCGGACGGTGCGAATCCGAACTTTCTGGTCGCGACCGCCGGTGGCCCGGCCTCCTGGCAGGCCATCCCCGTACCCGAGCCGGTGCCCGCCATGTCGAGCGAGGGAGTAGCGGCTCTCTCGATCGTTCTACTCGGCCTTGGAGTCCTGCTGCTCTCGGCCCAGGAGGGGCATCGGCGAATCTGAGTGTGAGAACCACTATGGATCGCTGAATCGCCTTGAAGCCGAAATGGAGCCGACGATCCGACTCGAACGGACGAGCTGTTCAGTGCGAGAGCGCTGTTCTACGAGCTGAGCCAAGTCGTCCTCGGGTACGGGTTCGGTCTCTCGTTGCCTCGGCAACCGTCGGCGGCGGACGCGACCTCGAGACGATCGTCGCGAGATCGCCTTCCTGGATTCGCCCGATCGTTTCGATCGCGGCCGTGACTCAGAGATGGAGCGGGGCGATCTCGGCCAGCTCGATCACCGCTTCGCGGTCCAAAGAATCGCCAACAGAAGCAGTAAGAGTACCGGGACCGCACTGAGCAGCAGCGTCGTCCAGCCCAGATTGAACAGCACGACACCCGCCATCAGTGACGCGGCGGCGGACATGCCGAAGACGCTGAAGTCGTTGATGGCCTGGGCGCGGTATCGCTCACTCGGGTGATAGCTCGCCACGAGCTGCGCAGTTCCCGACACGAACAAGAAGTTCCATCCGACGCCTAGCAGCACCAGTGCGAACCAGTAGTGCATCAAGTGATGTCCGGCCAAACCGATCCCGATCGTGACCGCCATCGCGGTCGCCCCGATGACCATCATGATGCGCAGACCCAGGCGAGAGATCAGGAGCGGAGTCACGAGGGAAGGGAGATACATCGCGATCACGTGAGCCCGGATCACTTCCGACGTCACCTGAACCGGAAACTCGTGTTCCAGACTCATGCTGATCGGTGTCGCCGTCATCACGTAGGTCATGACGCCCTGTCCGACGACCGCGGCGAGGACGGCCGTCGCGAAGACGGGTTGGGTGATGATCTCCGGGATCGGTCTCGGCGCTTCGCCCTCGCCCTCTTCACTTTCCGCCGAGTCGGTGCGCCTGAGCGCGAGCAAGAGGAGGCCTGCGATCGCGTAGAGCGCGATCAGAAGTTCGAAGGCCAACGCGTACGGTGCCGCCGGATTCGCCTCGGCAGACCGCGCCACGAGTTCAGGCCCGATGAACCCCCCGGCGATCGAGCCCAGCAGAATGAACGAGACCGCGTGACTGACGCGGTCGATCGAGACACTCTCGGCGGCGGCGAATCGAAACTGCTGACTGAACCCCATGCTGGCGCCCACCAACGCCGCCCCCATGCAGAAGAGAACGAAGCTCTGCTCGGCGAGCGCGAAGGTGAAGACGCCCGCGCCCGTCGCCGCGATCGCCGTGGCGAGAACGAAGCCCAGGCGCCGGCCGATGCGCTGCATGACGAGCGACGCAGGAATCGTCGCCGAAGCCGTCCCGATCACCATCAGCGCAACCGGCAGCGTCGCCAGCGAAGGCCTCGAAGCCAGGGCATGCCCCACGAGGCCGCCCACGGTGGTGACCAGGACGGCCCCACCCACGAAGATCATCTGGCAGACGAACAGGACCAGCAGGTTTCGATTGACGAAGTCGGGGATCACCGAGCGATGCTCCGCGTGATCCCGCCTCGATGCAAGTCGATGGCCATCGGCGCAGCGAACGCGCGAATGCCCGCCGCGCCGAGAGCAAGGTGGAGCCGACGATTTCCAGGCGCTTCACGGCCGTCTGGAGGACTGGACTCTCGGCGAGGGTGCCGGCGAATTTCGTCGATCGGGCCTCGCTGAAGAAGCTCCGCGGCTGAAACGGAGCGGAGCGCGGCGAGGCCGAGTTTTTCCCCCGCGACTTCGTGATTGTGAGACAATTGCGGACGCTGCGGCTCGACCCCAGCTGATCGGAGAGTACGGATGCCCTTCGAACGCGTTCGCCGACGTGCTCGTACCCGAAGCCGAAGCGTGGTCGCGACGCTCGCCGTGCTCTCGCTCTTGTGCGCGGGCGCCGCGCACGCGCTCTGGATCTACCCGATCGTGATCGGATTCCAGCCGTTCTGGATGGTCGTCTGCGAGGACGGGGCGCAGTACGGGCCCTATCCGGGTCTCGGTGCTGCGATGCAGCTCGGCGAGATTCAGTGTGGACCGCACGGAGGCGTCGCCGAGATCACGGACGCGGGTGTCCAGGGCGCCCTCGCGACGCTCGCGACGTGCACGAATCCCTCGAACGTGACGGTCGAGAAGACGCTCGGGGGTGGCGGTCGGCAGCTTCTCACCGAGGCGCAATGGGTCGCCGAGGTCCAGCCCTTCGTCGGAGCCCCCCAACTGATCCCGGACGTCGAAGTCGTGAGCGTCGTCGTGCGCGGCGTCGAGCTCGATCCGACCGCGCCGCAGACGCTTCTGCCGATCCCGATCGCCTCGATCCATTCCGACGAAGACGAGAACGGCTCGTTCGTGGGCGGCGCGACGGGCTGTCCTCCGGTGCCCTCGTCGAGTCCGATCTCGACGCTGTTCATGGCGATCGTACTCGTCGGCTTCGGCGCGATTCTCGCGCGCCGCTTCGCGGGTCGAGTCGCCTGATTCGATCGGCCTCGGGCGCCGAGCGCGCTCTGCGATCTCGGGGATCTGGACGATGACGGTGCCGGAATCGAAAATTCGGTCGACACCTGCCCGCCGGATCCTTCGGTCACCTGTCCGGTTTCGCAGGTCCAGCCTCTCGACGCACTCGAGGCCATGCCTTCTGCTCCGCTGCCTGTTCGCTTCAGGAGGCATTATGGCGCGGCGGACTCGAACGGGAGCGGGTTGAGCGTCGACGAAGAGGCAGTCTTCGCAGACGTCCTAGAGGGTGATCGGGTCCGATCGCATCACGCGCGAATCTCGCGAGTGCACGCCTCAGGGCCCAAGAATGGAGCCGACGATCCAACTCGAACGGACGGCCTGCAACTACGTCGATGCCGTCGACTACGCGCGTGGGCAGATCTCGAGCGCTCAGGGACTCCCGCTCAGCGTTCGATTGTTGTGCGAAACGCACCGCATTCTCATGCGTGGCGTTCGGGGAGCGGACAAGCGTCCGGGTGAAGTCCGTCGATCGCAGAACTGGATCGGTGGATCCCGGCCAGGGAACGCACGTTTCGTTCCGCCGCCGCCCGAGGAGGTCGCGGATGCGCTCGCCGCGCTCGAACGATGGCTCCATGAAGAAGATGCGCTTCCTCCGTTGGTGCGCGTCGGCCTGGCGCACGTGCAGTTCGAGACCATCCACCCCTTCCTGGACGGGAACGGGCGGATCGGGCGGCTGCTGATCTCGCTGCTCGTCGAGCACTGGAATCTTCTGGAGCAGCCGCTGCTCTACCTCAGCGTGGCGCTCGAACGGCGCCAGCTCGAGTAGTACAAGCGTCTGGCTGCCGTTCGTAGCGACGGCGGTTGGGAGGGCTGGACGACGTTCTTCCTCGAATGCGTCCTCGAGGCCGCCGACGATGGTGTGCGCGTCGCCGGCGAGCTTCATGCGCTGATCGGGCGCGATCGCTCGCGTCTGATCGCCCACGAGCGGTGGACCGTGGTCGCGATCCAGCTGTTGGATGCCTTGCCCGAGAATCCGGTCGTAAGCGTGCCGCGGACGGGGAAGCTACTCGACGTCAGCGCGCCAACGGCCCGAAAGGCCATCGAGTTGCTCGAAGGGATCGGCGTGCTCCGCGAAACGACAGGGAAGCAGCGCGATCGGGTGTACGCGTACGACGAATATATGAAGATTCTCACGGGTGGCGACTAGAACGCGTCCGGGTCGAATTCTTCGCCGAGCCACTCTGCGTACGTTTCGTGCTCGGGGTCCGATGGATCCCGGAGTGCCTGCAGCATCCGTGCGTAGCCGCCCGGTCCGCCGCAGTCTTCGGGCGGACAGGCTCGCCGACCGCCGATACAACGGGGCTCGGGCGGCGGTCCCGTCGTGGGGAACGGGTCGATCGATTCGAGCACGATGCGATGTTCCCAGCCGTCTCCGAAATCGTATAGATACGACATCGAGTCCCTGGGCTTCCGAAGGAACTCGTCCAGGCGCGTCGTCGCCTCGTCTCGCGAGTCATTGTCGGAATAGTCGGAATAGTCGGAATAGTCGGATTCGTCCCCGCACGGACCGAATCGCTTGCCCCTGCACTCGAACTCGTGGAGATGGCAGTCGTCCCAGCCCATCGCAGCTTGGATCGTATGATGGAGGTCCGCGAGCGTCGCGCCGGAGCCGACTTCGAGCCGGCGCCAGATGGGAGGGGAGATGCGTCGAAGCGTGACCTTCAATCGATAGAGGCGGGGGTTCCTTGCTCCGGTCTTCCGGTTGGGAACCGGGGAGCGCGACCCGCGGCGTGCGTGCGCGTTGGTCACCTCGGGGTCTCGAACGATCGGAACATAATCGGGACGCGGTGCCGCTGCCATGGAGTCCGGCGCCTCGCTCGTCATCAAGACGTTCGTCGCGAACTCGACGAGGATCTCCGAGCGGCCTCGTTGGCCAGCGGCCGCCTTGAGCTGCTCTCCCAGATGAGCCATCTCCGCGAGCGTCGCGCGCATCTCGAAGCCAGGCCGGGCCTCGGAGGGGCGCGCCCGCGCCAGCACTCCTCGGGCCTTCGGCGAGAGGAACTCGACCTCGCGTGCCGCAGTGATGGCCTCCTCCGGAACGATCAGATTCACTTCGATGCGGTCCTCGATGATCGATCCGAGCTCGTCTTCGTCGAGGTCTCCAGGATGGAGTACCTCGACCGGCCCGGCCCCCGGAATCTGTAGGGTGCAATGGAGGGCCTCGTTCTCGTCGACCAGGGCAGCTCCCACGCTCTTCGCAAGATGCGCCATGACCGAGGCCGCAAGAGTCGCTGCGCGATAATCGCCGGCGGTCGACACGAGTTCCTCGCCGTCCACTCCCTGCTTCGAGAGGAGAGGGAGTCGGTCGTCGTCCGATCGCGCCCAGCCGAATCGGTCGAGTTCCCGGCGCATCGGCTTCGGGAGCACCTCCATCGAGGCGAAGACGACGGAGATGCCGGACCGATCGATGCGGGCGCGATCCGCCGCGGAGGTCAAGTCGCGGTAGCGCTCCACGCTCGGAAGGACCAGAAATCCCGTTCCAGCCTCGTCGAAGTCGACGCGGCAAGCGATCAGCCCCTCGAGCCCCAGGTCCGGGGCGTCCATACGAAAGGCGCCGGTTCCCTCGAGACGAGACTCGGCATTCGCGACCTTCGCCGCGGCCTCGCAGAAGTCGCGGACGGTCTCGTCTCCGATCTCGGACGGAACGAACGACTCGCGGCTCGAAGCGCGTCGGGTGGGCGACCGTGCCGATCGCTTGGTCTTGCTTCGTTGCTTGCTTCGGCTGCCTGAACGCCTTCTCTTCGCCATTCGCGAGATTCTTCCTCAATTGAGCCGGCCGCGCGATCCAAGTGATTGGTCCGGACGACGGGCTCCTCGCGCGCCGAGCAGGACGGGTTCCCGTTGCCCGCTCTTTTGATGGATCGTACGCGCCGACCTACTCACTGGCCGATTTCTTTGATCCGCATGACTGCACTGGAAGGCTAGCGAGAGAGGGATGAGACCTCGAGGTGGAGGCTTCGAGACCGACCGGTTGGTCCTCGACTCGGCCGCGCCGCTGCGGCCCCTGTACGGCATCAGCACGATTCAGCTGCGATCGTGTCCGTCGTCGCAACCGCAGCAACCGCAGCAACCGCAGCAACCGCAGCAACCGCAGCAACCGCAGCAACCGCGGTAACGCCGCGATATCGACCCCTGAAGGGGAGGCGACGATCCGTACTCTTCCGGACGAACTGCTCACGACGAGAGGGTAGGGGATGAGTGAAACCAATGAGTTGCGCGGGTGGGACGGCAATGCGTGATGATGCGCGGCAATGGACCGCACGGGCATGCCGAAGTCGATGCCATGAGCGGAACAGGCGAGGGGGGCTCACTCACTTCGCGAGAGGGCTCTCCCACCGCACGTCGGGGAAGCGTGCGAAGTCCGAGTCGAGTGTCAGGACGGACGCGCCGTGGGCCAGCGCGATCGCTGCGATCCAGGCGTCCGTCGTGAGATCTCCGCCCGTGCCGGCGTTGCATAGAAGGTCGGACCAGAGTCGCGCATGCTCTTCCGTCTCGTGTACGACGCGGACATTCGGATGCTCGAGCCATGTGTCGACGAATTCCCAGGCCTCGGTGACCCGGAGCGGATGCTCGAACAAGCCCGGCTTGGTGGTCAAGCGGAGGAAGGCATTCACGACCACCCAGACGAGTCCAACGGGTCGATCGTCGTTGATCGCGGCTTCGAGCGCGCGCTTTGCCGCCTCGTGTTGGGGAAGGGACGGGCTCATGGCGGGGAGCAATACGCTGGTATCGACGATTCTCACGCCGATCGACCGACCTTGCGCAGGATGGCCTCGTCTTCGAGATCCGCGGCGATCGCATTCGCCTTCGTGATGTCGAAAGCGGGTCGACCGAGATCTCGCGTCTTCTGTTTGAATGGACGGCGAGGGCGCGGCGGCTCAGCGACGCTCTGTCGGAGCACGCGATTGACGAGGTCCGAGAGGGACAGGCCTTCGTTTGCCGCGCGAGTCTTGAGCTCGCGCAGGAGGTCGTCGTCGATTCGGAGCGTGGTGCGCATGTCGGCATTCTAGCATCACAGAAGTGATGCAGAGACATCATGCCTGATCGAGCCGCCGACCGACTCGCTGGCGGCGCGTCACGAGAGCCGCGGGTAGCGCCTGTCGCGCCATGGCGCCTCACTGTCGCCGCGGGTTCACGAAGGTCGGGTGAACGAAGAGTCACAGCACGGGGCAAATCTCGCGAGGGATCGCGAGGGATCGCGAGGGATCGCGAGAAGGATCGCGGAGACAGTGGTTTGATCCGAGAGGGCGTGCGAGGCCTCGACCGGCATGCCGATCGCTCTGTGAATTCGATTCGACTCCGGTCCGGCGAAGCCGCAGCGATTCGCTGCGAACGTCATGAGCCCTAGAAGACGCTCCGCCATCGCGTGGTGCGCGAGGACGAGCGCTTCGCGCCGGCGCCAAGACGCGCGTCGGACGGCCTGGGCGGATCTCCCCCAGCCCGTCTTCGGGGTTGACGCGCTGAGAGGTGGACCGACAATTGCGCCTGGCCAGATCGTTCGGATCGCGTGCTCGATTCGAGTAGACGAGTTCGCGACCCTTGCCGTTCAGCGAGGACTCACGTTCTCGAATCGTCGATTCCAGGCCGGATCTCTCCCACGCAAGGCTGGAGCCGCGGGCAGGTGCATTCTTCGGTCCACGTCTCAGACAATGGATACCTTCGTTGGTCTAGCGAGCGTCCTCACGGCTCGGCGCCACCACTGACGATCTACCGATCTGACGAGTACACCCACACGGGCGCGTCCGGTGTCTTCGGGTGAACGCGGGCACACTTCGTTTCCCGATCCCAACAGGGTGCTAACCGTCGCAGCTGGCTGGCCCGACCCGTGGCGCTGCCTTTCGATCCAGGTCCCCGAGACGTGAGCGCGTGCCGTCGTGTTCACGGGAGGTGGCCTTGCGGACTCGATCCTCGACCCGGGTTTTGTTGCCCGCTCGATGCGTCGGACTCATCGCGCTCGTCATCGGTTTCGGCGGAAGCGCTTGCCGCGAGGCCGATGGTCAGTCTGCGGACGGATGCGGCGGTCCGGCGACGCTCATTCATGAGATCCAGGGGATGGGCCGCTCGAGCCCACTTCTCTCGCCGCCTCCCGGGGAGGAGCAGGTCGTGGTCGAGGCGGTCGTCGTCGGGAGCTTCCCCGACCTTCCGGGGGGCCGCGGGAAGGGTCTCGGCGGCTTCTTCGTCCAGGAAGAGGACGATCAGGTCGACGACGATCCGCGCACCTCCGAGGGCCTCTTCGTCTTCGACCCCTCGTCCGAGGTTTCGGTCGCGGTTGGAGACCGTGTGCGGATACGCGGTCGGGTGGCCGAGTACTTCGGACTCACCGAACTGGTGGGGATCGAGGAAGTGCTCGTGTGTGCGATGCGCGGCTCGGCCAGTCCAGCCGAAGTCGAACTGCCCGTCGACGACGAGGCCGATTGGGAGCGATGGGAAGGAATGCGCGTCTCCATCGGCCAATCGCTCGTCGTCACCGGACACTACAAACTCGGTCGATTCGGTGAGGTCGACCTCGCTTTCGGTCGGCGTCTCGAAGCGCCCACGGGGAGCGCGCTGCCCGGAGCGACCGCCCTCGAGGTGGACGCGAACAACCGGCGACGACGCATCCTGCTCGATGACGGTCTCCGCCAGTCGCGGCCGGAACCGACTCCCTATCTGATTCGCGACGACGGCGCGAGCATGAGGGCCGGGGACACGACGGGTCCGATCGAAGGTGTCCTCGGCTTCGCATTCGGTCGCTACCGAGTTCAACCCACGCGGCCCGTTCATCTCGTTTCGGGAGGAGGGAGAGAAGAGTTTCCGCCCGAGGTCGAAGGCCGTCTTCGCGTGGTTGGCTGGAACGTCGGGAACTACATGAACGGCGACGGCCGAGGCGGAGCATTCCCGACTCGCGGACCGAGGAGCTTCGACGAATTCGAACGTCAGCGCGCCAAACTCACGGAGACGCTAGTTCGGCTCGATCCCGACATCGCCGCGCTCGTCGAGGTCGAGAACGACGGTACGGGATCCGACAGCGCGGTCGGACAGCTCGTCGAAGAATTGAACGATCGCGTTCCGGACGCGCGCTATGCGCTGATCGAGGCCGAGGGCATTCGCTCGAGTCGGCACGGCATCGCGGCCGCGATCGTCTACCGCTCGGAATCGGTCGTTCCGATCGGACCTCCGGCCGTCCTCGATGCGCAGGCGAGACCGGACTTCGACGATCGCCGGAACCGGCCGAGCCTGGCGCAGACCTTCCGGGTCCTCGCGACCGGCCAGTCGCTCACGGTCGTGGTCAACCACTTCAAATCGAAGGGGTCGAGCTGTGATTCGGCGGGAGATCCCGACGAGGGTGACGGACAAGGGGATTGCAATCGGACGCGCACACGTGCCGCTCACGCACTCGGCGAATGGCTGGCCGACGATCCCACCGGCGCAATGGACACACCCGCGCTCGTCCTCGGAGACTTCAACGCCTATCCGTTCGAGGATCCCGTCCGCACACTCGAACTCGCCGGCTACGTCGATCTGATCTCACGATTCGAAGGGCCCAGTGCTCATACGTTCGTCTTCGACGGTCGAGCCGGCCGTCTCGACCACGCCATGGCCGACGCGCGTCTTCTGCCGTTCATCGGCGGCGCCAGGGTGTGGCACACGAACGCCGATGAGCCTCCGGTCTTCGACTACCGACTGGAGAACTCGCCACAGAACTATCGACCCGACCCTTTTCGGGCCTCGGATCACGACCCCGTTCTCGTCGGGCTCTTTCCATGATCGGTGCGCGCTCCCGACCCCTCGCTCGTACTCGCGGCCTGCGAGTTGGGTACGAAATGGTCACAGTGGCGGCGGCGCCGTGAAGAGCTAATTTGTACAAATAGTTGTACATTACGGAGGCGTGTCCATGGGTGCAAAGAAGGTTTCCGTCGCAGAGGCGCGTCAGAACTTCGCTCGACTCATCAAGCGTGCCCAGCGCGGCGACGCGATCGAAATCACGCGTCGCGGCGAGTCAGTCGCGGTGATTCTCTCCGCCGCCGAATATCTCGCGCTCTCCGGTGAGCGCCCCTCGTTCATTCAGGCGGCGAATGAAGTGCGAGAGAGACTGGATGTCGAGAGCCTCGAGATCGACGACGAGACTTTTTCGGGCCTGCGGGACGACGAGAGCGGTCGAGAGGTTTCATTCTGAGCGTTCGATATCTGTTGGATGCGAACGTGGTGTCCGAGCCCATCAAGTCGCGCCCGGTGGCACGTGTGCTGCGGGCACTCGAGGAACACGACGGAGAGCTTTCGACTTGCTCGGTCGTCTGGCACGAGCTTCGGTTTGGTGCTTCGCGCCTCCCGGCCGGGAAGAGGCGGCGGGCGATCGAAGCCTATCTCGATGAGGCGGTCCGACGCGCGTTGCCGATTCTGCCCTATGACGAACGGGCGGCGGAATGGCACGGGGTCGAGCGTGCTCGGCTCGAGAAGCGAGGGCGCCCGCCGACTGCCGCCGACGGTCAGATTGCGGCGATCGCGAGCGTCAACGATCTCGTGGTCGTCACCAAAAACGCAAAGGACTTCAGACGTTTTCGCGCTTTGGCGGTCGAGAACTGGCACTCGTCTCGGTAGCGTCGAACGGAGCCGCTCACCTCCGTTTGGGACGATTTGCCAGAAATGAAGAGGGTTCTATGGAGAGCGCGGCCGAGCGGTAGCGTTCGGCGGGGCTCGGTCCAGTTCGGCCGCGGTGTCCATAGAACTCGTTGAACTAAGCCGGTTGGCAGGCGGGTTCGTTCTTGGGGATTCGATCGATTCCGTCGGGGTTCGTCTGGTCGGGAATTGACGCACGCGCCGGGGCCGAGGGCGTTCTGGGCGTCGTCGTGGATGGCGAGCGATCGATTCGGGTGCGGCC
>Ga0114932_10000684_pt1 | contig 40049 bp, 39 predicted proteins | sample 2SBtaG_2_FD_87286 | JGI IMG/M metagenome (GOLD analysis project Ga0114932, IMG submission 87286) | Deep subsurface microbial communities from Kolumbo volcano to uncover new lineages of life (NeLLi) - 2SBTROV12_ACTIVE470 metaG | ecosystem: Environmental > Aquatic > Marine > Volcanic ...
CTGCAGCATAAGCCGTCGATTATAAAATCCGGTGTGCTCGTCATTGCCACCGGTTTCCCTGAGCTTGAGCTCAAGTTCTTTATAGTCGGTAATATTCTGCGTGGTACCAAAAATAATTTCACGCCCGGCTTCGTCAATGCGATAAATCCCCGACTGCCGTAACCATCGGATTTCACCGTCGCCAAGCATAATACGATGCTCGACATCTCTCGCGCCAGACTGTTTAACGGCATTAATTGCGTCGGTTACCGCTTGTCTGTCTTCGGGATGAGTTCTTTCTAAAGTCAGGGCTAATGAGGGCGTTACCCTGGACTTGTCCAAACCATGTAAATTGTACATGGTATCCGACCACTGCGACTGCCCGGTTTCTAAATCAAGCTGCCAATGCCCGAGCCCGGCAACTCGCTCAGCAAGCATTAAATTGCGCTGGTTTTCTTCAACTTTCAGCTCCAGCATTTTTCTCTCAGTAATGTCCAGCATCTGTCCATTCCAGAGCGTACTACCGTCGGCCTGTTGACTGGTTACTGCGTGCCCATATATCCAGCTAACTCTGCCATTTTTAATCACCCGATACTCTTTCACCCACAAATATTGATAGCGGGCAGAGTTATGCATACTGCTCAAAACAGATTGTAAGTCGTCGGGATGAATAATTTCACTCAGCAATGTCACGTCATTTGCCAGTGACTCAGCCGAGCACCCAAAAATAGCCTCAACGCCCTGACTGACATAATTAAATTTCAATTGCCCGTCCGGTGAGCGTTCAAGCTGGTATAGCGCCCCCGGTACCGAGTTTGCTAAATGTTCAAGGTTAACCAGTTGTTTCTCATGATCCATAAATTGCAACATAACTCATTATCGATAAACATACGCCGCAATATTAACCCACAGACCAGAAACTAAACAGCAAATAAATGCAAAGTGACCCATTACAAATCTTTTTAAGTAGTCTATATATAAATAAATCATAATAAAAACAGGAGCTTTTATGTCGACCGAGAAGCGAAAGTGGCATTCAGCGATTTTACTGCCTGTCTTTCTTCCTGCGGTTATCGTTATAGCTTTACTGGTTGTAGGCACTTTAAGTGCCCCGGAAAAAGCCGGCGAGCTGTTTAGCTGGACTCTTGCTGGTATTACCGAAAATTTCGGTTGGTTCTACATGTTAGCCGTCGCACTTTTCCTCATGTTCATTATTGGCGTGGGTGTTTCAAGCTGGGGAAAAATTAAACTCGGCCCCGATCATTGCGAACCCGAATACAGTTTCACCTCTTGGTTTGCGATGCTCTTTTCAGCAGGTTATGGCATAGCCTTACTCTTTTTTGGTGTCTCTGAGCCCATACTACATTATGCCGAGCCCCCGGCTGGTGCGGCTGAAACCGTCGGCTCAGCTAAACAGGCGATGCAAATCGCTTATTTCCACTGGGGCTTTCACATTTGGGCAATTTACGGCCTGGTCGGTTTGGTTCTGGCCTATTTTTCATTTCGCCACGGCTTACCGCTCACCATGCGCTCAACCTTGTACCCACTCATCGGTGATAAAATTAATGGCCCCATTGGGCATACTATTGATACCTTCGCCATTCTCGGCACCATGTTCGGCATTGCCACCACGTTAGGGCTTTCGGTTATTCAAATTAATGCCGGTCTCAACTATTTGTGGGAAGACATTCCGGTCGGAACCACGGTTCAGGTTATCGCTATTGGCATTATTACCTTGGCCGCAATTGCTTCAGTAGTTGCAGGCATGGATAAAGGAATTAAACGATTATCTTTGATCAATATAGCTTTAGTCCTGTTCCTGGTTCTGTTTGTTTTTGCTGTTGGGCCTACTATCCATATTCTGGAAACCTTCCTGCAAAATACTGGCGCGTATTTGAGTGGCATTGTCGAGCGCACTTTCAACTTACAAGCCTATGAGCGCAGTGACTGGATAGGTAACTGGACTTTATTCATATTTGGCTGGACTATCGCCTGGGCACCTTTTGTCGGCTTATTTATTGCCAAAATCAGCCGCGGCCGCACTATTCGCCAATTTGTTTTTGGCGTTATGCTGGTACCAACTATATTCACCTTCTTCTGGTTTGCTGTATTCGGTGACACAGCACTAAATATGATCATGAACGAGGGTTACACCACCTTAATTTCAGAAGTTCAGGATAACCAGGCAATAGCACTATTTAAGCTCTACGAAAACCTGCCTATGACCAGTATCTTGAGCTTCCTGACAGTATTACTCATCATCACCTTTTTCGTAACGTCATCGGATTCTGGCTCGTTAGTTATTGATTCATTGTCCTCTGGCGGCATGATGGAAACACCTATCTGGCAACGTGTTTTTTGGGCAAGCACCGAAGGCATTGTTGCCTCTGTCCTACTGGTAGCCGGCGGTCTAGACGCTCTGCAAACTGCCGCTATTACCAGCGCCTTGCCATTTGCGATTATTATTTTAATATCCGCGGCAGGCATGTGGCGCGCACTTATCATAGAAGGACACCAGTCCAATAGTCTTCAAAGTCATCGCCATTCTCATCGTCGCGGAGTCAATGAGGGAGCCGACTACTGGAAAAAACGTCTGGCGGGTCTGGTCGACTTTCCAAAGAAAGAGAAGGTACTTGAGTTCATCAACGGACCTGCAACAAAAAGTATGAAAAAAGTCCGGGACGAGTTAAGAGATCAGGACTGGCCGGCAGAATTCAAAGCTGACGAAGAACATAACCGTATTATTCTCAGCGTTGAGCGAAAAGGCGATTTAGAATTTGCTTACGAAATTCGTTTAAAAGACTATCTGTTGCCTGAGTTCGCTTTAACCAACGATAAAAACAGAGAAGTTTACTATCGGGCTGAGGTGTTTCTCAGACAAGGTGGTCAGTCTTATGATCTCTATGGTTACGAGCAGACCGATATCATTAATGATGTGATTAATCAGTTTGAAAACTATCTGCACTTCCGTCATAACAGTCCCGGAGTTCTGCCCTGGGATCTTGAAAAACATGACGAAGACCTTAATGAAGACCTTGAGTCACAAAAGTAAAAGGAACGTAAAGAAGCCGCTCTTCGGAGCGGCTTTTTAGTGGTCGGACTGTTGATAGCAAGAGACATGTGCGAGAATAGCCATATTGTCAGTATGGAGTTTAACTATCACTATGGAACGTGTTGATACAAGCCCTCAAAAGCTAAGCCCAATGCCCAGCATGTTACTGCGTTCTCTGTTGACGTTACAACGCAGCGATGAGTCAGCAGCAGAGTCTGAAACTTTGCTCAAAGAGTATTCTATTCCTGCGCCAACAGCTAAGCACCTGAGTCGTTATCAACAGTCATTCGGTGGTTTCGTCAGTGATGTCCCTCTGGCCATGCTGTACTGCATTGCGCAAAGAGCTCATTTATCGCAAATGCTTGATGACAGCTTTCCCTGGCCTGCGCCTGGTCTGGTTCATGTCAGTAATAAAATTGAACGCCACCAGGTTATTTCTGCACAAGTGCCTTTTCAATTAGTATCCAAAGTGAAAGTACCCAAACGTGGTCCTGATGTTTCTCCGCGCCGACTGCGGCCTCAATTTGTGGTTGAGTTCTGGCAAAATAATGAGAAAGTAGCAACATGCTCCAGCGTTTATCAGGTTATGAGCGGACAAAACACCGGGTCAACGAAGAAATCGACGCCTCCAATAAAAGCATTTGAGCCGGAAGCCGGCTGGGAAAATCTCAGTCACTGGCAATTAGGCAGCGGTATGGGCAGACGCTATGCGCGCATCTCCGGCGACTTTAACCCTATTCATTTGCATCCGCTGGTATCACGCTGGTTTGGCTTTGAAAAACCAATTATTCATGGCATGTATATGATGGCAAGAGCTCAGGCTGAGCTCGAGCAACGTCAGCAGAAACCTGTAACTTATATCGACGTTACCTTTAAGCGCCCAGTTATTTTACCTGCACGGGTACAGCTATGGGCGTCAGAGCAAGATGATAAAACCAAATACGAAGTGCGCAGTGCGGATCACAGCTCACTAAAGCTGGAAGGGTCAGTTCGTTTCGACTAACCCTTCCGGGGTGCCTTACTGGTGCTTATAAACCTTGCCGTCTTTCATCACGAAGCTCACATTTTGTAGTACCGTGATGTCCTCCAGCGGATTTCCTTTTACAGCAACAATATCGGCCAATTTACCTTCTTCAAGATGGCCAATATTGTCATTTTTCAGTATTTTCGCTGCTGTTTTAGTCGCTGACTGAATTGCTTCTGCTTCCGATACACCGGCCTCTACCATGTACTGGAATTCAAGCGCGTTATCGCCATGCGCTGAAACACCACTATCGGTGCCAAAAGCAAAGTTCACACCAGCCTTATAAGCCTTAGCAAAAGTGTCCTGAATTTGGGGTCCTATGGCACGTGCTTTTGGTCTGACAACATCGGGGAAATAGCCGTCAATTTCAGCTTTCTTAGCAACAAATTTACCGGCCATAATTGTCGGAACTAAATAAGTACCATGCTCTTTCATTGCAGCAATCACTTCGTCATCCATGTAAGTGCCATGTTCCACCGAGGTGATCCCCGCTTTTACAGCACGTAACATACCGGCTTTGCCGTGAGCATGGGCTGCAACGTGAAAGTTATAATCGTTAGCAATATCCACCAGAGCTTTTAATTCATCATCGGTAAACTGTGGGTTATCGCCACTACTGGCCATACTTAAAACACCACCTGTTGCGGTAATTTTGATGAAATCAGCTCCATCTTTATAATGCTGGCGTACGGCCTCACGTGCGCCCGCCGCACTGTTAATGACACCGTCTTTTGGTGTGGGACGCCCCATGAGTTCTTCCTTCCAACCATTAGTAGGGTCGGCATGCCCACCTGTCGTTGCCAACGATTTGCCCGCAGAATAAATTCTGGGGCCATCAACGACACCGTCATTGATGGCATCGCGCAGAGCAATAGTTACATTATAAGAGTCACCCGGATTTCTTACCGTGGTAAAGCCCGCATTCAGCGTTTTCATACCGTAGTGCTGAGCAGTTAAAGCGAGATCGGCCGGGTTTTCAGTAAACTGTTTTATGTATGAATTCGGCCCGGACTGACCGTCAAGGTGCACGTGTAAGTCGATAAGACCGGGTAAACAGGTATGAGAACTCAAGTCGGTAATCGAAGCATCATCACCGGGTCGGTTCACTTTTACAGCGGTAATTTTGTTGTCAGTAACTTCAATATAACGCTCACCAGCCAGACGACCACTCTCACTATCAAAAACGTTTCCGCAGTGCAGCCATTCACCGGCTTGAGCGGAATGCCCGGCTAAAGCGACAGTCAATCCGATAGCTATCTTTTTCAGCATAGTTCCCCCTAATCTTCATTCTGGTTATTGTTCTTCTTTGATACTCCGAACTCTAACCAATTGCAACGACAGTGGCTAACATTGAGACAAAAAGTCAGTCTTTGTCGATAGTTACCGGAATAGGGGTACCCCAAAACTCGCGAATTTGTGCGTCGTTACTCACCAATGAAGCAAGAGTATAATTTGAGAGAAAGTCGTAGAAGGTTTCTTTACCCTGATTGATCACATTTTTCAGCTCACAAACGGGAAAAATAGCGCATTCGGGTTTATGACAGTCGACCCAGTACTCATCGCCTTCTAGTCGACGTATGACTCTGTCCAGCCGTATATCAGCCGGTTCAATAGCCAGCAGGAAGCCACCATTTTTGCCTCGACGTGTTTCAATTAGACCTTCTTTGCCTAACTGATGAACGACCTTGTTTAAGTGATTGCGTGGCACATTGAATATGCCACTCAACTCATCAATAGTGGCGCGCTTGGTATCCTCTTTTGCAGCCAGATACATAAGAACTCGCAGACCGTAATCTGTGTACTTTTTTAATTGCATGGTGGCGCCCTTTTGCCTTTATTCGCTCTGTTGCTTAAATGTCATTTGACGGCCGCCGCGAGTGCTCAATATCAAACGCCCTTTATCATCAATATTCACTTGATAAACTCGCTCCAGAACACTTCTGAACTCTTGAGAGAGTTCGTTAGCCTCGCCATTGCAGGCCATTTTAGTGCTTCCGGTAACCCGAATTTGAGCTAGTTCTCCACCCATGTTGTAGTTCCCAAAATAACGATTACAGCCATTAAAACCGGCAAGCTGGCTGTCTTTCAAAAACTGAATGGTTGCCGGCTTAGAATGTATCGCATGGCCTTCAAATTCAGAGAGCTCCCAGGTAGCCCCCTGAAGTAACCATTCGCTATCGCCACCGCAGCCAGAATACATGCGGTCAGATTCTTGTAAGTCGACCTGGTATGGATATAAACGTCCGCTCATCGAATCGCGACATAGTCTGTCAATAACAATAAGATGTTTATCGGTCGTCGACTCAATACGCCATTCATAAGGTTGCTCAGAAACAACCTCCGCTGCGACTAAATCAATAATTGCTTCGCTCTCAGGAGTGGTCAGTGCCATATGCTGTGGATTTACCGCCACTTGCCAAAAAGGCTCATTACCTCTTGCCGTAAAGTGTTTGGGTAAAGTGCCTTGCTCAACACACAGCGGCATTTCCTGACCCCGCCAGGTAATATCGGCTTCGTTACCTTTATTCCAGACTTGAGTTAATGGATCTTTATCATTTGAGTAACGAGCTCCGGAGCCACTCACAGCCCGAGGTAACTCTTCCTGTTGCGACCCGTAACTTAACAGCACACCGTTTTCTTTTTGCAGTACACTGAGCTCGCTGGCACCACACTGGTAATATGTCGGCACTTGCTCTTTCGGAGTTAACAGGGCGCAACCTGACAGCAGCATTACAACGAGAATAGAGACACTTCCTTTCATATGTATCGCGGGCATACTTGCCATCCTTATATTTTTAACCGTTAAGTTAGAATTCTATAGATCGCGCTGGTAATTGCATTAATTCTTCCAAGTCTTTTTCAAATCTGTGGAAGCAGCGCCAGAATCAAGAGCTAGATCAAAAAACAACGGAATCTATTATTGCGAATCATTCTTATTTTAATTATCATCCCCTCGAATTTAATTAATCTAAAATAACTTTTTAATAAAGGTGAACCGAGTCCGTTATGAAGAAAACGATCTTAGCCAGCACCATATTGGCCGCTCTTGCAACTCCCGCTATGGCCAATAACGCCAACGGCGATACTGATATCGAGCAAATCAAAATTATTGGCAGTAAAACAGACGCCCGCAATGTAGCCGGCTCCAGCGCCGTCATTGACGAAGAACAGATGCGCATTGAAGTTCCGAGCGACATCAACCAGTTAATGAAAACCATCCCGGGTGTTTATGTCCGTGAAGAAGATGGCGAAGGCCTACGTCCGAATATCGGTATTCGTGCTGCAACAGCAGGGCGTGTCAGCAAGGTCACGCTGCTGGAAGACGGAGTCATGATGGCTCCGGCACCTTATTCAAACCCGGCCGCCTACTACTTCCCGACTACCTTCCGTATGTCATCAGTTGAAGTATTAAAAGGCGCTCCTTTACTGCGTTACGGCCCACAGACAACCGGCGGAGTTTTAAACCTGGTGACAACACCCGTTCCGGAAGACTTTGGCGGCCAGGTACTAACTGAATTTGGCGAAAACAGCAGCCGTGACATTCACGCTCATGTGGGCGGTACGAAAGGTCAATGGGGCTTTTTATTAGAAACCGTTCAACGCAGCAGCGACGGCTTCAAAGAAATTGACCGCAGCAGCCGCGATGCCGGTTTTGATATTGAGGACTATGTTGCAAAACTGCAGTGGACTGGCGATCGCCAGAGTCTGTTAGCTAAAGTGCAGTACTCCGAAGAAATCTCAAATGAGACTTACCTTGGCCTGACCGATACCGATTTTGCTCAGAATGAAAATCGCCGTTATGGCCTTTCTGAAATTGATCAGATGGATAACTCGCACAAAGGCTACAGTTTAAACTATGCATTTCAAGCAACCGATAACCTGACCTTGAATGTTTTGGGCTACTATAATGAGTTTGCTCGCAACTGGTTCAAACTGGATGGCGGTAATGCTTACGTTAGCGCGGCTAACAACGGTGACGCCGATGCATTAGCTATTTTGCAAGGCACTCAGGATGAAGCAGGCCTGAACTACAAAAACAACAACCGGGCTTATGAATCTAAAGGCATTGAAGCCAATGCCCAGTTTGTTTTTGAAACTCATAACTTTGAAGTAGGTGTTCGTGACCACAGCGACGAGATGGATCGTTTTCAGCCGGTTGAAATTTATGACCAGGTTAACGGTAGTCTCGTATACCAGGGCGAAGTCATGCCAAGCGGCGGCAATAACCGTTTAGAAGGCGCTGACGCCGTCAGCTTCTGGTTAACCGACCAATGGCAGGCAACTGAAAACCTTAACGTACACTTTGCGCTGCGTTATGAAGACGTCGAGTCTTATCGTAATCAGTTTTCTGATACGGCTCGCGAGCAACTGGACAGCACGCGTTCAAACGACAGTGACGAGTGGTTGCCGGGCGTATCCTTCACTTATGACGTGAACGAAAACTGGCAGGTTCTGGCTGGCGCACATAAAGGTTTTTCTCCTTTAGGTGGCGGAGCCAAAGAGTTCCAGGAACCAGAAACCAGCAATAACTACGAAGCCGGTGTTCGTTTTAACCAAGGTTCATTCTTTGCGGAAGCCATTGGTTTCTACAGCGACTTTAGCGACACCACACAACAGTGTTCAATTGCTAACCCGTGTGACAACGGTGCTGAATCGGGCTCTTATGTTCTGGGTGAATCGACCGTAACGGGTCTGGAGTTACAGGCAAGCAATACCTTTGAATTGGGTCAGTTCCTTATGCCAGTTGATTTTGCTTACACCTACACTAAAGGTGAAATCAGTCAGGACAATGTGGTAACAGGTTTGATGGATGGCGATGAACTGAATGACATTCCGCAGAATACCTTCAGCGTTCGTATTGCACTAGACAACAATAAAGGCTGGGTAAACTATGTGGTCGGTAAATACATTGACGAAATGTGCGTCTCTGTTGGCTGTAACCGTGACAACAGCCGTTTCAACAAAACCGAATCACTGTTTGTGACCGACTTTGTCAGCCGTTATGAAGTCGACAACAACATGGCGGTTTATTTCAAAGTTGAGAACCTGTTCGATCAGCAGAAGATTGTTGCTCGTTCACCGCATGGTGCGCGTCCGAACAAACCTCAAACAGCCTCTTTAGGTGTGGAATACACTTTCTAAAAAACAATCCCTCCCTGGATTTGTTATGGCCCCATTTTTATGGGGCCATTTTTTCTGGGCCGCCTTATTGCGCTAAGCTAATCAGGTAATCCGCTAACGCGCCCATGCCTGTTTTCTTAACACCCGCTTCGCGTTCTGCACTTTGATTATAATTGGTGTTAGTGTTCACATCGTAAACGTACAGTTCGCCTTTTGCGTCTTCAATAAACTCAATGCCGGCCACATCAATATCATTGGCTTTTAAAAAGGCTTCCAGCGCAAAAATAATTTCATGGTCATTAAAGCGCTGCGTAATAGTGAATTTATTCGGCTGGTCGTCTGCAACAGGCGCTTCACTGGTTGGGCAAAACGCATCATCCACACTGCACACATCGGCAGGGCATAACTCAAAGCCTTGCTCAGTGTTCACGTTAACCGCGTAAACAAATTTCTGCCCGACAAATTCGCTGCGCGTAATATGCGGCTGCTTTGGCTGAATGTATTCTTGTAACAGCCAAATGCCATCTAAAGGCTCTTCATAATCGTCGCTGTTTAGGTAGTTCTTTAAGCCAGCGACATCATCAAACTTAATAACACCTAAACCTTTACCACCGCGGTTAGGCTTTAAAATTAGTGGCCACTCGGCAAACTTTTCAGCCGCTTCTGTCAGCAGTTCTTTTCCCACCACTGCCTGCGTTTTCGGCACGCTAAGGCCGGCTTTCTGTAACGCCGCATACTGCGACAGCTTACACACTTCCAGCGCCAGCACACGGGTACCATTAACCACGGTTCTATTACTGTTTTCCAACCAGGTTAACGCCATGCGAGTCAGCTCCGGTGCAAAACGATGTCCTCTTGTATGCGAGGAGGCACTCATACGATTATAGTAAACCGCATCTTCCGGAAGCTCGGAAAAAGGTATAACCCCCGTATCCAGGAACCATTCTTTGGCTTGCACACCGCGCTTCTCAAACTCTGCTCTTAGTGGCACCAGCCACTCTTCATTTTCGTGCAGAATAACAATATCTCGCATGGTTACCTCTTAGCGTCTCAGCTGATGTATCAGCAGAACTACGACAATAAAAATAAGCCCTGACAACAATACCTGCCAGGGAACAAAAACGGCCAGCCCAAGACAACTGACTAAACCTAGTATGGATACCCATTTAGGCACAAAACGATCACTTTTTGTGACCTTCAGTGCCGCTAAATTCGTGATGCCATAATACACTAAAACCGTGAAGGCACTGAACGACCATGCGGTCTTTATATCACCAATTGCGACCAACACCAGCATGACAAAACAAGTTAACCAGGTTGCCGGTGGCGCCGAGGTTTGTTGGTCATTTAAGTTAGCAAAGCGCATTGGCAAATCGGCTCTGCGCCCCATGGCCAGAACCACCCGCGACACCCCCAAAATTAAGTTGAGAATAACTCCGCCCATAGCGACCACTGCACCCGCGGTGACCAACCATTGTATAGGTCCAGTTGGCAACAAACTCGCCAAAGAGAAGTGCTCCGCCTGGAAGTCCGCTATGCTGGGAAAATGCAAGAGCGCGCTACCAACCCCCAAATACAGAAGCGTCACAACCGCCAGAGTTAAAATAACGGCCAGCGGAATAACCTGACGCGGATTTTGTACCTCTTCCCCCATGGTGGCAATACGTCCGTAACCTGTGTAGGCAACAAAAAGCAGAGCTGCCGCCTGCAAAACGTGCCACCACTCGACCGAAGCCCGCTCAACAACGGCGGTTTGTTGATGACCTGTAATAATAAAAGCCAACAGAGCCACTATGCTCACCGTAACAATGGCTGCATTAACCCAGTTTGTGCGCTTAACGCCCCCCAGTACTAATAACGTAAATAGCACCAATACTGCGGCGGCTATCCACTGTGCTAAATATTCAGGTATTGCCGTGACATTCGTCACATACCAGCCTACCGCCAGCGCAGCGGTTGCCGCTGACGCACTTTTTGCTACTACGAACAAGCTACCCGCCGTTACGCCATAAGCCGGGGTCAGAAACCGATAACCATATTCATAGGTGCCGCCGCCTACTGAATGTGCGGAAGCTAACTGAGCCGAAGACAGGCCATTGCATAAAGCCGTTACTGCCGCAATGAGAATGGCCCATAAAACGGCACCACCGGCAATATCCGCACCAATACCCACACTAACGAACGCACCGGTACCTAAAATGGAACCCAGCCCTAAAACTATAGCTCCGGCCAGCGAGGTGGAACGCACGAGTTGTTGACTCATAGGCTGCCCTTTTTTCTTTCGTTGGTGATTCAGTCACTTCTCTATTATCTTACAGGGTAAAAGATGAACTGGATGTGACAACCACTTAATGAAACATTTAGCACTGGGGCCCATAACCGCCCTTATTGTATTACTCACAACACAGCTGGCAAACATGCCGTTACCCGCGGCTCTAACCTTAAGCACCGTTGTCTGGGTGGCCTGGTGGTGGGTAACCGAGTGCATCCCTTTACCTGTCACCTCATTACTGCCTTTTGTGCTGCTTCCAACGTTTGGGGTTATCGACACACAAACCGCCGCAGGCGCTTTAGGTGACAATATTATCCTGTTGTTTATGGGCGCTTTTATGCTGGCCAAAGCCGTTGAAGCCAGCGGTGTTCATAAACGCATGGCTCTGTCTTTGATTGCCCGCATTGGTGCTGACAATGGTCGCAAAGTGGTTATTTCCTTTATGGCAGCAACCGCCTTTCTGTCCATGTGGATATCAAACACAGCGAGTGTTTTAGCACTTTTACCCGTTGCTTTAGCTCTGGCCGATGCCAGCGACGACGAAAATTTCCAGCGGGCTTTGCTGTTAGGCCTGGCCTACGCCGGCTCACTTGGCGGCGTCGCGACGTTAGTAGGAACACCACCAAATCTGATTTTTGCGTCTATTTACCAGAATATTACCGGCGTAGAATTCAGTTTTACCCGTTGGCTGGGCATTGGTTTACCCATGGTTCTGCTGGGGTTACCTATTATCGCACTTTGGTTAACGCGTAACGTCAAACTGTCAAAGCCACTTGAGTTGCCAACCACCAGTGAAATGACAACCTACGAAAAGCGCGTGCTGATGGTATTTGGTACTGTCGTCGTTTTGTGGATAACACGTACCGCTCCCTTTGGCGGCTGGACTGGATTGCTTGGCGTTGGCAGCCTCAATGACGCGACCGTTGCCCTGGCCGGCGTTGTCTCTATGTTTGTTATTCCTACCGGAAATGCGAAAAACGAGAAACTGTTAAACTGGCCGTTGGCTAGAGATATTCCCTGGGGCATTCTGCTATTATTTGCCGGCGGTATTTGCTTAGCCCGCGGCGTTATGGAAAGTGGGCTTGGCGAACTTATTGGTCAGTCTCTCACGGCGTTGGACGCTCTGCCATTGTGGTTACTGATTTTTGTTTTGAGTCTGACCGTATCCTTCGTTACAGAAGTCACCTCCAATACAGCAACTGCCACCTTGCTGATGCCAATTCTGGCTGCCACGGCAACAGCACTTGAGTTACCTATCGAGTTACTCATGATACCGGCGGTTATTGCCTGCAGTTGTGCCTTTTGCATGCCGGTGGCCACACCGCCAAACTCTATTGTTTTTGCCTCTAATAGAGTCACTATAAAAGACATGGCGAAAGAAGGCCTGGTACTGAATATTTTGCTGGCCATTGTCACAACACTAGTGGTATTAATTTTTGTCTAGTGCGCCGACAGCTCTGACAGGCTATAATCGCACGCTTTCATCTCCTCAAAAGGATCTGACATGAGCGACTTCCCAGCCTGCCCTGAGTGTAAATCAAGCTTCACCTACCACGATGGTACCTTATTAGTTTGTCCTGAATGCGGACACGAATGGTCTGAAAACGAGCCAGAAACAACTGACGATGCACCCACTTTTCGCGATGCCAACGGTGCACCACTGGAAGACGGCGATACTGTCACTGTCATTAAAGATCTTAAAATTAAAGGTTCATCATCGGTCGTTAAAGTCGGTACCAAAGTTAAGAATATCCGTTTAATTGATGGTGACCATGACATCGACTGTAAAATTGATGGTATTGGTGCAATGAAACTGAAATCTGAATTTGTTAAAAAGGTCTAAAATCGGATACCGGAAATTACTATGAGAACGCTTTTAGCTGTCTGCCTTGTTCTTTTTTCGTCATTTACTTTCGGGAAAAGTAATGAACAAACTGTGGTGCTTATTTCAATTGATGGCTTTCGTCACGACTATATTGAAAAACATGACGCCAAAAACATTGCAGAATTAGCTAAAAGCGGTGTGCGCAGTAAAGGGCTTATTCCTGTTTATCCGTCAAAGACATTCCCAAATCATCTATCTATTATCACCGGCCGTTATCCCACTAATCACGGCCTGGTGGATAATAATTTTTACGATACCGAACGCCAGCAAAAGTACAGCATGGGCGACGGCTTAGAGGACAGTAGCTGGATTACCGCTTTACCCCTATGGAACCTTGCCGAATTTCAGGGCGTAAAAGCGGCGACCTTTTTCTGGCCTGAGTCTGATGCCCGCATTAATGGCCGGACGCCCAGTTACTTCTATCATTACAGTACACCGGTTCCTAATAGCCAACGAGTAGACCAAATTATTGAATGGTTAAAGTTACCGGAGAAAGCGCGTCCAAGACTGGTTACTGGCTATTTTTCTGTCGTTGACACCATGGGTCATCGGTTTGGCCCGGACGCTAAACAAGTGAAAGGTGCAGTTCAGCACGTTGATAAGCTTATTGGCGAGTTATGGCAGCGAATGCAAACGGAAGTGGATGCGCCGGTTAATCTGGTTCTGGTTTCTGACCACGGCATGGCGCCAATAAAGGCCAACAAGATGATTGATGTTAATGAGCTGAATATTGATGAAGAGCTTTTTAACGTTGTAAATGCACAAACTCGACTGCTTATTTACGCAAATGAGGAGACTTCGGACAAGCAAGTGGACTCACTCCGACAACGCTTGAACCAAATGGCTGATGCCCCCTTTTATACAGAATCGGAAGCAGCGTTGGCTCAACGGCACTTCGTGAATAGCCCACGGGTTCCTGCCATTGTTTTAGCAACGGATGCTCCTACCAGCTTCGCTACACGGCCGCGTGATCAGTGGTCAGACGGCGGCACTCACGGGTATTACGGCACCCGCGATATGGACGGCTTTTTTGTTGCAGCCGGAACCGGTTTTCATCGTGGCCAGCAAATTGAGCGTTTTGAGAACATCCATATATACCCAATGCTGGCAGAATTACTCAATTTAGATCTGCTCACCGAAATTGATGGCCGGGCTGACGTACTCCGGCCAATCTTAAAAGCGAATTAATTATCGTCAAGTTGCGGTGTTTTCATAAATATCGCGACTATTGCTGCCGTGATGGTGCCGACAACAAGGGCAAAAAGCATTGACTGAATAATATAGCTACCTAAAGTAAAATAAACTTCTGCTTGCTCAGCGTCCATCCCACCTTCATTAACAGCAAAGTTACTAACGTTTTCAAAATAATTCGGTGAAATAATAACGTGTGTTATCCACTGGCTAATTGGCGTTAAAACCGCCACCACAATGGCTATAATCAGACCACTGATGAATCCCTGCTTCCAAGTCATTGATCCGTTAAGATCTTTTTCTCGTTTTTCTCTAAGTGCTAATACATAAATGGCGATAGCAATAAGTGCAAAGAAGTTCGAGTAAGTTGAATGGTAAGCAATGTAATTGTCATGAAGACCAACTAGCCTTGCTATTAATACCCACAACATACTGACTATAATAAAAATAACGCCCCACTTTATTTCTGTTGTTCGTGTTTTAAGCATTCTGGATTACCCTTTTGTAAAGATCCCTAAAAACAATAGCACTATTAAGGGATAGTCTGTAATTATAGTCCCGTTTTAAACGAATTAATTCAGGAGGATTCTCGTGGAAATACCCAGCATGCTCGCTATCGTGGCTGCACTGTGGGTTGTTCTGGTGATAGCCGGCGCTTTTGAGGCCGTTCGCCATTGGGCACTTGTCCGTAAAATTCCAGTGCGAGTCCATGTAAATGGTACTCGGGGAAAAACCAGCGTTACCCGGTTAATTGCGGCAGGATTACGCAGTGGTGGTAAACGCATTTGTGCTAAAACAACTGGTTCTGCAGCAGCTATTACCGACCCGGATGGTCGCGAATTTCCTATTTACCGAATAAGCGGTGCAAATATTATTGAACAAATGCGCACACTCAAAAGAATGGCAGCATTAAAGCCTGAAATTGTGGTTATGGAATGTATGGCACTGCAGCCTCAGTATCAGTCTTTGAGTGAATTGCGAATGGTTCGCTCAACTGTTGGTGTTATTACCAATGCCCGTGCCGACCATTTAGATGTTATGGGCCCCGGTGAGAACGATGTCGCCTTAGCTCTGGCAGGTAGCACCCCACTAAAAGGCGACTTATTCACCGCCGAACGCGACTTACTGGATGTGTTTAAACATTCATGTAACGACCGTAAAAGTGAACTGCATGGCGTAACCGAGGACGAAGTTAACGCTATTACCGATGACACCATGAAGCGTTTCCGTTACGCAGAGCACGCCGAAAATGTTGCTTTAGCTCTGAATGTCTGCCAGCACCTTGGTGTTGACCGGGAGAAAGCTCTGGATGGCATGGTTGCATTAGAGCCGGAAGCGGGTGCCATGCAGGTTCTTCACGTTAACTACTTCAAGCGCGAAATTGTATTCGTCAACGCCTTTGCAGCCAATGACCCTGAGTCTACAGGACGCATTTGGGAAAATATGCTGGAAAAACATGGCGAAGAGCGACGTAAAATTGTTTTGATCAACTGCAGGGCTGACCGCCCCCACCGCTCTCAGCAAATGGCCGAAGACATCGTTAAATGGAGTCCCGCAGATAAATACCTGTTAATGGGCTCAGGAACCTTCATTTTCGTCCGTAATGCCGTGAAATACGGCCTTGACCCCGAAAAGCTACTTGTTATGGAAAATGCTGAGATGACCGAAATTACCGAAACTATTTTAGAAGAATCCGGCAGCAGCGCATTAGTTGTCGGTATGTGCAACATTCACGGAGGTGGCGAAGAAGTCGCTCGTTTCTTCCAGAACCGGGCAATCAAGGAGGAAGATTTATGATTGCATTAAACATTCTTGCCGTTGCCATTGGTGTCGGTTTATTTTTTACTTTGTTACTCACACAAACATTAGGTTTAGCCGCCGGCGGCTTGGTTGTTCCGGGTTATGTTGCATTGCAACTGACTGATCCTCTAAGCTTGGCTATCACGCTTGTTGCGGCGCTTATTACCTACCTAATTGTCAGAGTTATTGCCAGCTTCGCTATTATTTATGGGCGTCGCCAAACCATTATCATGATTCTTACCGGTTATCTCATTGCCGGCTTGATGGATTTATTCCTTGGTAACATTGTTAACTGGGTAGATTTGCAAATGATAGCAGGCGGTGGTGATGCACAGGCTCAAGTTGCCACTCTTGAATCTAGCTTTATGATGTCGATTATGGAAAGTAGCATCGTCGGCTACATTATTCCCGGGCTTATCGCTATTTGGTTTGATCGGCAAGGCGTACTGCAGACCTTATGCGGACTCGCAGTAACTGCGGTACTGGTCCGCTTGGCACTTATCATCATTATGCCGGAATCATTACAAATGTACGAAGCAAGCCAAGCATTTCAGATGCCAGGCTGGTAACAGGAGGACGAATCATGAGTAGTTTTACAAAGATTTATTGGCGTTCGTCGGGCGTACCAACCTGGGGACTTATTTTTCTTATCGTACTGTCAGTAATCGTTATGGTTTCTGCGGAAAATATAAAACAACGCGATCCCGTCGTTGATGACAATTACGCAACCATGGTTAATGCGTCAAAAATAATGCGTGAAGGTATGCAGGTTCTTAAACCGTTACGCGCAAAACTGGCTCCAATTAACCCGGAGTTCGACCCCCAACGCTCTGGCATGGTTGGTTTGGAAAACAGTATTGTTACCACTAACCATGGTAGTCGCGAATCCAAACAAACCACGGTTAACCCTAATTGGGCAGCGGTCGCGGTCAAATTAATGGCAGATGCTGGTGTGCAGGAAGGAGATTTAGTTGCAGTTACGGTATCAGGCTCCTTTCCGGCAATGAACCTGGCCGTCTATTCAGCTATCGAAGCGATGGGAGCAGAAGCGATTATTATCGCTTCCGCATCATCCTCGCAGTGGGGCGGAAACGTACCCAACTTTCTATGGCTTGATATGGAGCGAGAACTCCGCGAAGCCGGCGTACTCAGTTCAAAACCCGTTTACGCTTCTATTGGAGGTATTGAAGATCGGGGAATTGGTATTCCCGAAGAAGGCATTACCTCAATACGAAATACAATAGAAAGAGCCGGTATCAATTTTATTGATCCTGCAAGCTACCAGGAAGCCGTCGCTGACCGTATTGCCATATTTCGTGAATATTCAGCTGACCGTCAATACAAAGCCTTCATAAATGTTGGTGGTGGCGCAACTATAGTAGGCCCTCCTGGTATTGATGATATGTTCAAGTCAGGTCTTCAGAGGGACGCTCCTTCACGAGCTTTTGCTGTCGACACCATGATGGGCTATTTCCTGCAAGAAGATATTCCGGGTATTCACTTTAGTGGCATTAAAGATATGGCCACACGACATGGCCTTCCGTTAATGCCACAAGAAGTTGTGCCCGTTGGCAATGGCGGTATCTATTCAGCAACCGTTTATAACCGCTGGTTAGCACTTGGTTTAGGCCTTGGTTTATTCGCCATGACCTGGCTTATCGTCCGCTCTGCACGCATCACTAGCTTGTGGCGCCGAACCGGCGAAAGCGGTAAGAGCACGAAACCGATGGTTTAATAGATACCAACAAAGAGGGAGTTACTCCCTCTTTTAGGCTAGCTTACATACTGGCTAATTTAGTGCTAAAATTAACAGTAATATATTAGCGCTTATTAGTGAGATGAGAGCATGAACAAAAGGAATATTGTCTGGGCGGTGGTCATTATTGGCATCGCCCTTTTCGTTTATCTTAGTATCAACAAAGAGTCGACTAACTATGAAGGCATTGCCAGTGGCAATGGGCGAATAGAAGCCGTCGAAATTAATGTAGCCACGAAAGTTGCCGGTCGCCTCGACAACGTATGGGTTGAAGAGGGTCAGTTCGTGCTCACCGGCGACAAACTGGCAAAAATTGATACCACCACTCTGGAAGCTGAACTGCTTCAAACCCAGGCACAGTTTAAACAGACTCAAAACGCCATCAATACCGCCAAAAGCCAAGTTAACCAACGGCGCGCTGAAAAAGACGCCGCACAGGCCTTATTAAAACAACGAGAATCTGAGTTAGACCTTGCCAAAAAGCGTCTGGCACGCGTACAGAGCTTGTCCCAACAAGGCTCTATGTCGGCCCAGGAGCTTGATGATGCAAAAGCCGCTGTTGTTAGCGCAGAGTCGGCGGTAGCTGCAGCAAAATCTCAAATTGCTTCTACTGAAGCGGCAATTACCACGGCCATCTCACAGCGAGAAGAAGCCGAATCTGCTGCTGAAGCAGCCAAAGCAACCATCGAACGTATCCAAATCCAAATTGATGATAGTACCCTTTTGTCTCCCCGTGATGGCCGCATTCAATACATAGTATCAAGACCTGGCCAAGTTATCGGGAGTGGCGGTCGAGTAGTTAATATGGTCGATCTGAGCGATGTTTACATGACTTTTTTCTTACCAACCCAGATTATTGGAAAGATTTCAGTCGGTAGTGAAGTCCGCATTGTATTAGATGCCCTGCCGGACTACCGCATTCCGGCTAATGTCAGCTTTATTTCAGACGTAGCTCAATTCACACCTAAAACAGTAGAGACCCAGGAAGAACGCGAAAAGTTGATGTTTCGGGTCCGGGCCAGCATTGATAAAAATTTACTAGAACAACATCTGGAACGGGTAAAAACCGGGCTTCCCGGGGTAGCTTATGTCAAACTTGATGGACAGGACAGTTGGCCTATTGAGCTACAATCGGAGCTTGACTGATGTCAACAGACAATGACTCAGTAGTAACACTTAGCGAGATCAATTATTGCTACGGGAAACAACAAGCGCTTGAATCATTATCGCTTACTATTCCTCATGGCAAGCTCTGCGGTTTTATTGGCCCCGACGGAGTAGGGAAGTCCACCTTACTCTCATTGATTTCCGGGGCACGCGCGCTACAAACAGGCCAATTACACGTGCTTGGTGAAGACTTGAGTCAGTCGCGTCAACGCAAACATTTGTATCGTCGTTTGGCTTACATGCCACAGGGGCTCGGCAAAAACCTTTACCCGACTTTATCGGTTGAGGAGAACCTCAGCTTTTTCGCACAACTTTTCGGCATTGACGGTAAACAACGTCGACGCCGTGTCAGTCGCTTGCTAAAAGCCACTAGCTTATGGGAGTTTCGGGATCGCCCCAGTGCCAAGTTATCCGGTGGTATGAAGCAAAAGCTTGGGCTTTGCTGTGCATTGATTCACGAACCCGAGCTACTTATTCTTGATGAGCCTACCACTGGCGTAGATCCTTTGTCTCGTCGTCAATTCTGGCAACTCATTACTGATATTCGTCAACAGAACCCTGACATGAGCGTTTTAGTCGCTACCGCTTATATGGATGAGGCCGAAGGCTTTGACTGGCTCGCCACTATGAGTGCAGGGAAGTTATTAGCCGCAGGCTCTCCAGACGAATTACTGCAGCAAACGGCAACATCGACTCTTGAAAAAGCCTATATCAAATTGCTGGGTGCGGGATCCAATCAAGGCTTTGATAATACCGCGCGCCTCCCGATAAAAGAAACATCGATTGCTATCGAAGCTCAGGATCTTAGCATGCAATTTGGTGACTTTACCGCCGTAGATAAAGCAAGTTTTCGTATTAAAAAAGGCGAGATTTTTGGCTTCTTAGGCTCTAACGGTTGCGGTAAAACCACTACCATGAAAATGCTGACTGGTTTACTTACCGCAAGCGCGGGTAAGGCCTGGCTCTTTGATCAGCCAATTGAGAATAACCCTCTGGAAACCCGAAAACGTGTAGGCTACATGGCTCAAAGCTTCTCCTTGTATGGAGAATTAACGGTTTACCAAAACTTAAAATTACACGCCCAGTTATTCGATATTCCTAAAAACAGCATAGAAGACAGAATAGACGTCGTTGCTGAGCAATTCGATTTACAGCGACTGTTTCGGCAATTACCGACCCAGCTTCCTGTGGGGGAACGGCAGAGATTATCTTTAGCGGTTGCAATGATCCACCAGCCAGAAATATTAATACTGGATGAACCAACCTCGGGCGTTGACCCTGTTGCGCGGGATAACTTCTGGCAAATTCTGCTAAAACTATCGCGCGATCATGGTGTAACCATATTTATCTCAACGCACTTTATGAACGAAGCTGAGCGCTGTGATCGCATATCCTTAATGCATGCCGGGAAGGTTCTAATAACCGATACCCCCGAAGCTATTACTAAAAGCCGTAATAGTGATTCGCTGGAAGATGCCTTTGTCAATTATTTAGAAGAGGCATCTGACTCTCAGCGAGCTGAACAGTCGATGGAAGACTCACCAGAGCTGCAACATAATGAAAAACTGAAACTCAGTCACGGTTTCAGCATTAAGCGACTGCTCAGCATCAGTCACCGCGAAACCCTGGAGCTTATCCGCGACCCAGTTCGCTTAGTGATGGCCTTAGTCGGTAGCGTTATTCTGATGTTTGTTTTGGGTTACGGCATTAATATGGACGTTGATGAAATTGATTTCGCGGTATTAGACCGTGACCAGACCAGCACCAGCCGGGACTATATTTTAAGCTTATCGGGTTCTCGTTATTTTAATGAAAAAACACCCCTGACAAGCTATGAACAAGTTGACGATGCCTTAAAAGCCGGAGAAATCAGCTTAGCTATAGAAATACCCAGCGGCTTTGCTCGTGATATGCAGCGTGGAGAAAACGTCAGTATAGGAGCGTGGATTGACGGTGCGATGCCAATGCGCGCAGAGACCGCGCAAGGTTACATTCAGGGCATGCATATTGACTGGTTACAAAAACAGCAACAACAATTAAGTAGCCAGTCAACAAAGCCAGCGACGGTCGATATAGCGTCGAGATACCGCTATAACCCCGACGTTAAAAGCTTGCCAGCCATGGTGCCTGCTGTCATTCCACTGTTGTTAATGCTTTTCCCATCGATATTGACGTCACTGTCGGTAGTGAGAGAGAAAGAACTGGGCTCTATTACGAACTTTTATGTTACCCCAACTCGCAAAAGTGAGTTTTTTATTGGTAAGCAACTCCCCTATGTCGTTCTCGCAATGGCGAACTTCTTAATATTGGTTGCTCAGGCGTTGTTTATTTTTAACGTAGAACTCACCGGAAGTTTTCTGGCCTTCTCACTCGCGACCTTTCTCTATGTTCTGTGTGCAACCGCACTTGGACTTATTATGTCAGCTTTTCTTAACAGTCAAATTGCCGCGCTTTTTGGTACTGCACTTGCCACCATCCTGCCTGCATCGCAGTTCTCAGGAATGATCACACCGGTTACTTCGCTGGAAGGTTTTGCTAAGGTTATCGGCGAAATTTATCCGACAACTTACTATATGATTGTCAGCCGAGGCGTGTTTTCGAAAGCTCTGTCGTTTAATGAGCTGCAGGTCATATTAGTCGGGCTCAGCATCGCAGCCATTCTCTTCATTGCCATTGGTATTAGCTTAGTCAGGAAACAGGACCAATAAATGCGATCAGTTAAAAATATTGCTCATTTAGGTGTGAAAGAGCTCATTAGCTTGTCGCGTGACCCTATGTTACTGCTGTTTATTATGCTGGCTTTTACCGTATTTATTTATACCGCGGCATCCGCCACGCCACAAACTTTGTACAAAACACCAATAGCCGTTATCGACAATGACCGTTCCCAGCTTTCTAACCAACTGATCAACAGTTTCTTAATGCCTTATTTTTTGCCTCCGGAAGCGATTTCAGCTCAAGAAGCAGATGAGCTTATGGACGAGGGGCGCTACACCTTTATTATTGATATTCCTGAAGGGCTGCAGCGTGATTTGCTAAGCGGTGAGCAGCCTCAGCTACAGCTCATTGTTGACGCCACTCGAATGAGTCAAGCCTTTACTGGTAACGGTTACATTCAATCTATTATTAATCGCGAAGTCAGCTCCTTCACGCAGTCCGACACTCAGTTACCTGTCGATATAGCCGTAAGGGCGCAGTTTAACCCAGAGCTTGATAGCGGATGGTTCAGTGCCATTATGGAATTGATTAACCAAATTACCATGTTGTCGATTATTTTAACCGGTGCAGCCCTGATAAAAGAACGGGAACACGGCACCATTGAACACCTTATGGTAATGCCGGTCAGCCCTTTTCAAATTATGGTCAGCAAGGTTTGGGCTATGGCCTTAGTGGTATTAGTTGCCTCTGCGTTCTCACTCACTGTGATAATTAAACAGGCGCTTGCTATACCTACCAGCGGTTCCTTAACACTGTTTTTATTCGGTACCGCTCTGCACCTTTTTGCCACCACGTCTATTGGCATTTTCTTAGGAACCTATGCCCGCTCTATGCCTCAGTTCGGGTTACTGTTTTTGCTCATTATTATGCCAATGCAGATACTCTCCGGCGGCATGACACCTTTTGATAGTATGCCGGCTGCAGTTCAGGCTGTGATGTACTTTGCTCCTACCTCTCACTTTACCGAATTTGGTCAAAGCATCTTATTCCGTGGTGCAGGGTTAGGCATTGTTTGGCCACAGCTACTTGCACTAAGCGGTATTGGAGCCTTATTCTTTTGGGTTTCCTGGCGCCACTTTCATGAGCGATTAGCGGATATGGTGTGAACTATTTTTTAAGTCATAACAATGACAAATAGCCTGCCAAGCGTCTTCTGCACTATCCACAATCTGGAACAAATCTAAGTCGTATTCTGCAATAGTGCCTTCTTCTACCAGCAAATCGAAATCGATTGCCCGACGCCAAAATTCAGAGCCCACCAAAACAATAGGAACTGGCTCAGACTTTTTGGTTTGTACCAAGGTTAAAGTTTCGAATAACTCGTCCAGTGTTCCAAAGCCGCCGGGAAAAGCAACCAACGCACGGGCTCGTTGCAGAAAGTGCATTTTGCGAATGGCAAAATAATGAAATTGGAAGCAATATTCCGGGGTTATGTATGGGTTTGGGCGTTGCTCATGAGGCAGTACAATATTCAGTCCAATACTTTCACCTCCGGCTTCCATCGCTCCCCGATTCGCAGCTTCCATGATGCCGGGGCCACCGCCACTGACAATCATCAGGTTTTCATCGTTGTGACGGAGATTGTGTTCGGTCGCTATACGGGCAAACTCCATTGCCTGCTGATAATAAGCGCTATTTTTTAATGCCCGCTGAGCACGCTTTAAGTTACCCTTTAAGCTGTCGTTTCCCGGTTCTTCTGCTAATGCCTGCTCGGCCATGCGAGCATCATGTTGCGCCTGTTCAGGGGATAAGAATCGAGCACTACCGAAGACAACAATGGTTGCGTCTATCTGATGCTTTTCCAGAGTTAACTGAGGCTTTAAATATTCCAGTTGCAAACGTACCGCACGCAAATCGTCCTGAAGTAAAAAATCATGATCGGCAAATGCCAGCTTATACGAACTTTGTCCTTCTATTTTTGCGATAGATTCTTCAGACTGCTTTGCTGAAATTAAGCGGCGTCGATGTAATTCATTTTCTGTCATGGGAAGTCCGTATACATGAATTTAATGGCAATCAATAGCGGCTAGTTTATCTTAAATACAAGGCAAAGCCTTTTGAATTATTCTTTCTCCAGCCGCATAGCAACCATACCGCTATTCTCTCCGGCTTCGTGGAAGCCAAGGCTTTTATAGAGTGACCGCGCCGGCGTATTTTCGGGGTATACATTCAACGTAATAAACCGCGTTTGCTGCTGCGCCCAGGCATTTCCCAGTAAGGCTTTTACAAACAACCGGCCCAGTCCTTTGCCTCTAACTTTCGGGTTAACAATAAGGCAGGCTATGTGAATACCGTTCTCGACTTTTTCATAAGCCTGGGCAAAACCAACCAGCTCTTCATTCTGGTAAAACCCAAAAGTCCCGCGTTCGTTACCTTTAATCTGTTGCCAGATGGCCTCAGCCGGACTGCCATACCGAACTTTATCGCCAAACCACAGCCGGAACTCGGCGGCATTCTCAGGCCAGGTCAGCGCCTCTTTTAACTCGTTGATTTCAGCTTTCTTTAACATCGCTCTTTGTTTTAACAATGGGTTTCCAACGTAAATTAGCACAGAAGAAAACCTAACGTCGCGTTAGTTCGTTAACTAAGGTAATGTGAGTCCTATAAAAAATAACCTCCTAAAAGATGCAACTAACGGCGCCATGCTAAGCAATACCAAACTGCACCAGAAACTTGCCTTACCCTTAATTATTCTCTCTCAATTACTGGGCACGTCCTTGTGGTTCAGCATTAACGGTGTCTGGCTTCCTTTATCGGCAGAGCATCACCTTAACGAAGCAGACTTAGGCGCTTATACCCTGGCTGTGCAGCTGGGCTTTATTATCGGAACTCTAACGCTGGCGTTAACCGGTTTTGCTGATCGTTACCGAGCCAGTCAGATATTTTTACTCTCGAGCATTGCCGGTGCCCTGGTTAATGCCCTATTTATTGTTGCAATTGATCACTCAACTCTCGGCTGGCTATTACGTTTCTTAACCGGACTTTGCCTGGCAGGAATTTACCCAATGGGAATGAAACTGGTGATATCCTGGGTTCCACGCTACGCTGGCAGTGCCCTTTCCTGGTTATTAGCCATGCTAACGCTCGGAACAGCGCTACCACATCTTATGCGTGGCATTACTCTGGACTTTTCCTGGGAAATTCCTCTTTTAACTTCGTCAATACTGGCATTGCTTGGCGGTTTATTAGTGGGCTGGCTTGGTAGTGGGCCTCATTTACCTAGCGTAGCGACACCCCAAACGTTACGTTCCGGATTACGCGCATTAACCCAACCTAAGTTTCGTGCCATAGCAATAGGCTACTTTGGTCATGCCTGGGAACTCTACGCCTTTTGGATGCTGACACCATTGTTGGTATTGCACCCATTAGCGACTCTCAACGTGCCGTTAGGCACAGTGCCATGGCTGGCCTTTAGCATTATTGCTATTGGTAGCCTGGGCTGCATTGGCGGCGGTATCATGAGTAAAAAAATAGGCGGTTTACGCGTTGCCCGACTGGCTTTATTCAGTTCCGGTGCTATTTGCTTACTATACCCTTTAATGACAGAGCTTCCGGCAGGGTTTATTTTCGCTTTATTACTACTGTGGGGACTGACTGTTATCGCCGACTCCCCACAATTTTCGGCACTAGCCGCCCAGTTTGCGCCAAAGGAGAATATTGGTTCGGCACTGGCTATAATGAATGCCATTGGCTTTTCTTTAACACTACCGGCAATATGGCTAACCAGCAATTTGTGGTCTATACATAATGAATGGGTAACCTGGCTTTTACTGCCCGGCCCCGTTATTGGTTTATGGGCAATGCGTAAATTATCAGCATAGAGAAAAAGCATGACGACAGAACGGAAAGACCAGCGTATCTACAAACACGGCATTTTCACCATTGTCGGGGTAATTGCTGCTTTAGCTCTTATTTTTCTTATTGCCAGGTTTGGCTAAGTGAGTACTCGCTACCCCTCACTCACCCTGCAATGTCAAAACTAAAGTACGGGCGCCACCATGATCTCTATGTTCACATAGGTATATACCTTGCCATGTTCCCATATTCAGACCACCTTCGGTAACCGGAACCGTCACGCTACTTCCCAGAATACTGGACTTTAAATGCGCGGGCATGTCGTCAGAACCTTCAAATGTATGCCGGTAATAGGGCGCATTCTCCGGTATCATTTCATTAAAGTGGCTTTCAAAATCCTGCCGCACTGTTGGATCAGCGTTTTCGTTGATGGTCAGGGACGCTGATGTGTGCTTTATAAATACGTGTAATAGCCCCACTTTAACCACGCCGAGTTGCGATAAAGCTTGCTCAACTTCATGAGTAATAAGGTGAAACCCTCGTGTTTTGGGCTTTAACTGAACTTCGGTCTGTTTAGTAAGCATATGTAAACCTATTTGCCGCTTATGAAAGCTTGCCATATGCTGACAGCATACAGAAAATAAAAGTATAACTTAAAGGAAGAATAACCATGCGATACTTAATTATAGTTTTTACCTTGCTATTCAGCAGCGCGGCTTTAGCGCAAGAGAGCGTAGAAGAGGCTACAACGAAAGCTGTCGAGGGCTTTCTTTATGGCGCCAGCATTAACGACCCTCAAGCTCACGACCGTTTCTGGGCAGATGAGTTAACTTATACCAGCTCCAGCGGTAATCGCTTCGATAAAGAGCACCTTATGTCCGGCGTGAAAAGCTCAAAAACCAAAGAACCGGAAAACGTCGAAGTTTGGTACGGTGCCGAAGATATCGAAGTAAAACAATTCGGTGACACGGTGGTTTTTAATTTCACACTAACCGCCGAAGAAGAAGGAAAAGTGACAAAATACTATTACAATACCGGCGTTCTCATTGAGCTGGATGGTCGCTGGCAGGCAGTTAACTGGAACGCGACTGAAGTCCCTGAATAAAACCGACATAAACGCCGGGGGTAAAAATGGCAAGAGCACACGCATTACATATTTTAGTCGAGACTAAAGATGAAGCCGAAAAACTAAAAGAGCAACTGACCAAAGGTGCTAAGTTTGCCGAGCTTGCACGTAAGCATTCACTTTGCCCCTCGGGCAAAAAAGGTGGTGACTTAGGCGAGTTTAGCCGCGGACAAATGGTTCCTGCTTTTGACAAAGTAGTGTTCGGCAAGCCCACTCTTGAAGTGCATGGCCCGGTCAAAACCCAATTTGGCTGGCACTTAATTAAGACGTTGTCTCGCAGCTAGCTAGCCGGGGCGGTGCCGGACTTAATTATTTTGTTCCGGCTCAACGCCTTTCTCGTTTTCAGATTTTACATAAATAGCAATGCCTTCTCCGGTTTTATCAGTCAACCCAAAAGCCTTACCCACACTTACTCCTAAGCCCAAGTTACCCGAGTATTTCCCTGCGCCGGTGCCGACATAAACAGAGTTACCTTCTTTTTCACCCGTTTTTTGAAGCAAAATTCCATTAGCACCAACTTTTGCCGCTTCCTGTTTCAGGCGCTTTAATACCGCGTCCATTTTCGCCTGCTCACCAAAGCTCCACGAGGAGTCGCTGGTTGCTTCAATTAAAGCTATTTCCTCATAGTTTTCTGGTTTTTCTAAATAGACTTTTACCTGCTCAGCCGGAATTTCCGGACGAGCATCACCAATAAGCACGGAAGAAGACGGTGACGCACAGCCCGCCATTAACAACGCCAGACCAAAAACTAAACCATAAGAAATGTTGTGTTTCATAATACGACTCTCGTTTTTAATTCCATCCTTAATCAATAGCACAGAAGTGGAGATTTCACTCAACTCTTTCAATATCTTTAAGGAGCCGTAGAATGCAGTTGGAATAAACGCTGTTCATGCTTTATTAAAAGAGGAGCTTTCAATTGGCGCACCAAAAACCGCACCTGCCCAGTAAGCTATGTTCTGTTTGCCAGCGTCCGTTTATTTGGCGTAAAAAATGGAAGGACTGCTGGGGTGACGTTAAATACTGCTCTGAGCGCTGTCGAAGACAAGGTCGTCAAAACTAGCCACACCTGATGATACCGAGGGTCATCAGCGCCAATAGTCGGGTGGTATTTTCGCCAATATTTCATAAAATTCTTTAGCCGCTTTTCTTCTATGCTAGCGTGGTTTTGTAAAGATTGGAATGTGTATACTGAACCTACGAACATAAAATTACGTACTAAATCGCACAGGAGAAAACCTGCTTAAAACAGTGGACAATGGTTTTGCTTAAGCGTAACCATGTCCATATTCCTATTTACACCAGCCGGGTCTTATATTTTCAATGAATAAAGCCGCGTTCGCCGATCTTGCCGAATACATGGATTTGCTATTAGATGCGATTTGCGTTGTTAATAAGCAGCACCAGTTCAGTTATTTGAGCCCGGGTGCAGCCCGTGTTTTTGGTTATACCCCTGAAGAAATGATTGGTCGTTCAATGTTTGACTTTATGCACCCCGATGACCATCAGGCAACCATGGCTATCGCTCAACAAGTCAACTCAGGTAACGAGGTTGTTCAGTTCGAGAACCGATACATACGTAAAGACGGCTCAATAGTGCATTTGCTATGGTCCGCGCGCTGGTCTGAACGAGACCAGATGCGGGTTGGCGTTGCCCGGGATGTATCTGAGCAAAAGCAACTTGAAGCAGAACGTGAAGCTTTAATAGCGCGCTTAGAGCATATGGCACTGACCGATCCATTAACCCAGCTCCCCAACCGCGCACTATTTTATGACCGGGTTCGTACATCACAAACACGAGCAGAACGCGATGGCGGCGGCCTGGGTCTGTTGTATTTAGATCTCGATAAATTCAAAGTTATCAATGACGCCTATGGGCACGCAACCGGAGACCAGTTACTGAAGGGAGTTGCTGAACGGATTGCAGCTTCAGTTCGTGCAACCGACACGGTAGCGCGCTTAGGTGGCGATGAGTTTGTGGTACTTATTGATGCGGTTCCGACAACAGATGAAGGAGTCGATATAGTGCGAACCGTTGCTGAGAAAATTCGTCAGGCAATGCAGGCACCATTAATACTGCCGCATGGAGAAGAGGTTGTTACCGCCAGTATAGGAATGGCTCTGTGGCCTAAACACGGAGACACCGTAGACGCTCTAATAAACCGGGCAGATCAAGCTATGTATCAGGCCAAGCGCGGCGGTGGGAATCGACTAAGTGAATAGCCAATGAAAGCAGCGCATCACCGCAGAGTTAGTGCGGTGATGCGCTGTATTTAGGGAAAAGATTTAAGAACTTTTCGTTTCGCTAATATAGTCGTTAACGAATTGCTCAAGTACATTAAGTGGTACCGGACCACTACCCAGCACAACGTCATGGAACTCACGAATATCAAACGCATCACCAAGCTCTGATTTAGCTTTTTCGCGCAATTCAAGAATTTTGTTCATACCAATTTTATAGGCTGTTGCCTGGCCTGGCATAACAATATGACGCTCAACCATTTTCACGGCATCGGCTTTCGCGTTCGGCGTATTGTTCACGTAGAAATCGATACCCTCTTCACGAGTCCATTTTTTGTCATGGATACCGGTATCAACAACCAAACGCACTGCACGCCAAAGCTCCATAGCTAAACGACCAAAGTCAGAGTAAGGGTCTTCATAAAGGCCAATCTCTTTTGGAAGTTTTTCGGTATATAGCCCCCAGCCTTCTGTATAAGCCGTGTAACGGCCATACTTTCTGAAACTCGGAATACCTTCTAGCTCCTGCGCCATTGCAATTTGCATATGGTGGCCCGGAATACCTTCATGATAAGCCAAAGCTTCCATCTGATACGTCGGCATAGATGACATATCGTACAGGTTGGCGTAATAGATTCCCGGACGTGAACCGTCCATTGACGGCTGCTGATAGAATGCTTTACCTGCAGACTTCTCGCGGAAAGGCTCTACCGCTTTTACCGTTAACTCAGCTTTTGGTTTATTAAGAAACAATTCATCAAGGCGTCCACGCATGTCATCAATAACCGCAGTGGCTTCATCCAGATAACGTTGACGACCTTCTTCCGTACTCGAATAAGTAAAGTCGTCACTGTTGCGCATATGTACAAAGAACTCCTGAAGCGTGCCGTCAAAGCCAACTTCTTTCATAATGCCGCGCATTTCTTCGTGAATACGCTCTACTTCGTCCAGACCAATTTGATGAATTTCATCGGCAGTCAGGTCGGTCGTGGTGGTGCGTTTTAATGCGTTATTGTAAAAAGCTTCGCCATCAGGAAATTTCCAGGCGCCGTCTTTAGTATCCGCTTGCTCAGCAATGCCCTCTACTGAGGTGATCAAGCTTTCATAGGCCGGTTTTACTGATTCCAGCATCGCTTTTTTCGCCGAATCTAAAAGCTCATCGCGCTGACTGTCATCAATATCTAAGCCGTCTATTTTCTTAGAAAAGTCTGCCCATAACGCGCTGGGTTCACCATCATCAAACGGCGCACCGGTAATGATATTTTCACTGTCGCTAATGACATAAGGGTAAACGAACTTAGGTGCGATAATGCCTTTCTCAGCCCGCAGCTCCAGGTTCTCTGCCAACTGCTCAAATAATTCCGGCAGGCCATTAAGACGCACAATATAGTCTTCTGCATCATCCACTTCGCTAATACCGTGCTGATTAATTAGCAACGATGCTACGCTGGAGTGCATACCGAACATTTGGTTAACCGGGTAGTTATAGTGACGCCATTTAAAGTCAGCAATGTCGTTTTCCAGCTTCTGCTTCATTAGCGTCCAGCTAATTTTAGTCTGCTCGTTAAGCTTAGATTCATCAATAGCCATTACCCGTTCCAGCTGTGCTTTCTGAAACTCTAAATCTTCTTTTGCGCGCTCTTCAGAAATATCGTCCCATTTATCCTGATCATCTTTAATACCAAGGTAAGACTGATACATAGGGCTGCGCATAACATTTTCCATGAAAATGTCTTCAAACAGCTTATTCGCCTTTTCCGATTCGGTTTGCTCCGCATTTTGGGTAGTGTTTTCAGTCGTCGCAGTTTTCGACTCCACAGTTGCCGTCGTCGCTTCTTGTTTGGAAGCGTCAGAGCAGGCTGTTGTCATTAACACTAGCGAGACCGCCAGCGCTATCTTTTTATATTCAAACACGTGTTCTCTCCTTTCAGTTTTCTAAACTTGATATCTGTTGTAGCACAGTATGTCAACGCAGGCACGACCACAGGGTAAATTGTTAAGGCAGGCAGCTGCTTATTGCAGTCTATGTTCCCGGCAGGCTTCAATTTGCGCCGCAGGCAAGGACTCACCTATTACCGGTTCAAGAGCTAACTGCACTTTTGGGATCAGTGCCTGAAACTCCGCCAGCAAAACCTCTTCGCTTACGCTTTCATTAAACACAAGTGTCACCTTTAAGCTTTGCGGGAAACGCTGATAATTAACCTCGTGCGTCAGCCAGATAAAACCTTCATGATCAAACTTTGCGGCTTCGCACATTTGAGTCAGTTCGCGGATTATCTCGCGCTCAATTTTTTTGTCCGTTTTTCGCATAGAAACCTTTCGTATTCGTTCAACAGAAAGCCTCGGCTATATTGGTATGGAAAGCGTATTTATTACGGTGCTCTATGCTGGTAGCATGTGGTTGTCGATAAGTTAGGTAGAAGCCTTATAACGCGTACTTCGCCCACCGCCTTCTGTTTTATAAAGCAGCCCTTGTGCAACCATATCCGCCAAATGTCGCGTCGCCGTTGCTTTGCTCACCTTAGCCACCGACTTATACTGCGATGCATTAATGCCGTCCGAAAAATCACCATCCAACAACCGGTTAAGCACCTTTTGCTGATTTGGTTGAATATTTTTATCCGCGTGGTGAGCCCAGAATTTTGCCTTAGCGACAACCCTGTCAATTTTTATTAGGGCGGTATCAACAGCCTCAGCAAGTGTTTGTAAAAACCAAACAAGCCATGGCGTTATATCAACCCCATGTTTCTGAGTATATTCCAGTATGTCGTAATAACCCGTACGATTTGCCAGAATCGCTTCAGACATCGCAAATAATCGAATACTTTGTCTGTCCGCCTGAGCCAGAGCTCTGTCGGTAAGCGCTCGAGTTATTCGCCCATTACCATCCTCAAATGGGTGTATTGTCACAAACCACAAATGGGCAATAGCAGCACGTAACAAAGGGTCGTAGTGCAAGTCCTGCTGCGTTTCGTTGTACCAATTAACAAAGCTTTCGAGCTCTGTTTCTATATTGGCTCTTGGCGGGGCTTCAAAATGAACGGTCGGCCGTGTAATAGGCCCAGAAACAATTTGCATGGGTGCTTCACCGCGCAAAACGCCAGGCTCTACTTTTTGCATAAGTGATTCATGATGTTCAAACAACCACCTATGCCAGTTTAGTAGCCTTTCTAAGTTAATTGTCTCATCCAGGTCTGTTACTGCAGAGCGCATTAAACTGGCTAACCCTTCCGACGAACCATCTGTCTTTACCGGTGATTTGTCATTGATACCAAGTTGCCGAGCTAAGGAGGAGCGCACCGCGTACACATCAACTTTTTCACTTTCTATCGCCGACGATGCAACAATATTTGCCAAGAGCGTATCCAGACTAAACTCAGCGTCATTCTCAACTAGTGCAGATTTACCCTTTAGCTGACCAAGACGATCATAAACACCACGCAACAAAGGCGTCAGCTGTTGTTGCTGCCACACCATGTTCGGCCAGTCTTTGTGCTGCCAAAGCCACGCGGTCATTTGCTGATTACCTTAGTTGCTTGCGTCGTGAGCTGAATACTAAAGTTATTCGGCTCGATTTATGAGCCAAATAGTAGGTGTATTCGGCTCATTTTGCAAACATTGGTACTTCTGTACCTTTTACCTGCTAAAGCCAATACGGGACTAAATCTACTAAAAGACTACCTGCGATCAGATACATTACCGCACTGATTAATGCATTGATAATACGCCAGGTTCTTGGTTTATTCAGTTTGTTCGCAAGTTTTTTTGCAACAAATACCAGTGTATAGAACCAGGCTGCCGAGGCACATAAAGCTCCGGCAACGAACCACGGTCTATAGACTTGCTCAAAGCCAGCAGTAACACCGCCAACCAGAACAACAGTGTCTATATAAACGTGTGGGTTTAGAAATGTCATTGCAAAAGCCATCAATAATGCGCTTTTAAGCGATGTTCTTTTGCTTTCACCCTTTTCTATCGATAATCGACTTTCACCTTTTATCGCAGCTTTTAGCGCATTACTTCCATACCAGATTAAGAAAATAGCACCCGCTAAGCTCAGCATTTGCCCCCAGATGCTTTCAATCGAAAAGAGCGCGCCAACGCCAAATACGCCCGCACCAATAAGTAGAATATCGCCGATAAAGCAAACGGTCGCCGCTGCAAACGGATGATTATTCGTTAGCCCGGTTTTTAACAGAAAGGCATTCTGGCTACCAATTGCAATAATCAATCCACCAGAAATTACGGCACCCATAACGAATACACTGACAAACTCGAACATTATCACTTCCTGCGTTGTTCTAATCGTTTAAGTCAACGATAATGGAAATTATCGTCAGTTTAATATAAAGAAACAAATAGTCAATATAATGACCGATAAAGATAAAACAGCTATTAACGAAGCTATCGCAAAACGCGTTTACACCTTTCGTAAGCAATACGGAATGTCCCTTGATGAGCTGGCTAAAAATGCCGAAATCAGCAAAGGAATGCTAGTGCAAATAGAGAAAGGGCGTGCAAACCCAAGTATCGGAATTCTATGCAAATTAGCCAATGCACTTGCCGTTTCTGTGGCGGATATAGTAGCTGTATCAGACGACCCTAAAGTAACGATTCGACAGCCTCAGGACATTCCGACACTCTGGAATGGTGATCATGGGGGGGTTGCTCGACTGCTTGCAGGTTCAAAGGGCACAATCATGATCGAGTTATGGCGATGGTCTATGTTTCCCAAAGAACAATTTGTATCTGAGGCGCACTCTAAAGGAACCATTGAACTCATTCACGTTGAGGGGGGTTGTTTAGACGTTTTGGTGAATGAAGAAACTTATACTTTATCGGCAGGTGACTCAATGACCGCCGAAATGGACGTTGCGCACACCTACCAAAACAGCACTAACGAACCCGTTCACTTCACAATGACGGTCTACGAAAAGTCGAGGTAGAGGTCTCATTGAAAGTTTCTCTTCAAATATCAAATCAAATTTTGACCTATGGACCCAAGTATCGTGAATTCCAACAGGCTTTATCTAATAGTCGATCTTGAAGCCACCTGCTGGGACGGCAATGTTGAAGGTTTAGACCGAAAGCAAACCGTCGATGATATGGAAATTATCGAGTTCGGTTGTGTTATCGCGGAAGACAATGGCACCGTAAGAGACTACCGCTCTTTCATGGTGCGCCCACAATCACACCCTAACCTTAGTGAGTTTTGTACACAACTGACCAGCATCGCACAAAGTGATGTTGACGCGGCTCCTGTTTACCAAAGTGTTGTCCCTGAAATAGACCAGTGGTTAAAGAATTATAAGTTAGAGGGTTGGGGGTCATGGGGTAATTACGACAAAAACCAAATTAGCGCGGAGCAAAGACGTCATAACCTAGTGCCGGATTTTCTCTCGCTACCACACATTAATATCAAGCAGCAGTGGCGTCAGGGAAAAGTGAATAGTCGTAGCGCTGGCTTAGCCAATGCTCTTAAATATCATGGTTTGTCTTTTGAAGGCACGCATCACCGAGGTATTGATGATGCGTTAAATATTGCACGATTGCTGAGGTTTACTGAATTATGAAATCGCACCTGCGGTAATAACCGCAGGCTACGTCAAAACATATTATTCCAAGTTCTGAATTTGCTCACGCATCTGTTCAATCAAGACCTTAAGCTCCACCGCGGCGGCGGTAATGTCAGAGTTGATAGACTTAGAGGCCAAGGTATTTGCTTCGCGGTTGAACTCTTGCATCATAAAGTCCAGGCGGCGTCCGCAAGGGCCGCCTTTTTTCAGTATTTTGCGGGCTTCTTCCACGTGGGCGTCTAAGCGGTCGAGCTCTTCAGCTACGTCGGTTTTCTGCGCCAGCATGACCATTTCCTGTTCCACGCGCTGCGGCTCCAACTCAACTTTGGCTTCTTCAAACCGGGTTAGTAAGCGCTCACGTTGCCACACCATCACTTCTGGCATGCGTTCACGCACAAAAGCGACCTGTTTGGTCACACCGTCCAGCCGTTCCTGCAACATTTTATCAATAGCCGCGCCTTCACTTTTGCGGTTTTCGATAAAGTCATTGGTGGTCTTTTCCAGTGCGGCCAGAACGTCTTTTTGCAGCTCGTCCATGTCCTGATCCTGAGCAGCAACAACGCCAGGCCACTTTAAAACATCAATAGGGTTTAACTGCCCCGCAGCGGAATGCTGACTCACCCACTTGGCGCTGGCAATGACGCTTTTTGCCAGGTCTTCGTTAATCGACAAGGCACTTTGCTGGGCTTCATCTACCTGCAGGCTCAGCTTGCACTCAACTTTGCCGCGCTGCAGCTTTTTACGAAACTGCTCACGTAGTGAATTTTCCAGAGAGCGAAAGGTTTCCGGCAGGCGGAAGTAGGTTTCCAGATACCGTTGGTTAACGGAACGAATTTCCCAAACTGCGGTGCCCCAGTCGGCTTTTTGCTCGTAACGAGCATAACCGGTCATACTTTGAATCATGTCGGTTCCTTTGCTGCTAAGCAGCCGTTGCGGATGACGTTGTGATAACAATGTGCGCTGATATTACCTGTGATCCCGACCAAGGTGAAGTCAAAGCCTCGATAAATAAAGATGTCACACTTTTAACGGCCAACCTGACTTTATTACTGAGTACGCAACATTAAGCCACACAGTAAACCGCCGTAGCCGGCCACAACAAAGGAAATAAAAGATGAAATCCACAATAGCCGTTATTTTGTCATTCATAGTCAATGCCAGTATGAACCCCACGTTCGCCAATGAACACTCAGACATTCTTTCAAGTCAGGTGTCGGGTAGCGGACAGGATATGCTGCTAATACCCGGCCTTACCAGCGACAGTCGAGTTTGGCAGGATACTGCACATAAACTGAGTAAAAATTATCGGGTTCATCAGCTCAGTATTGCCGGGTTTGGTGACCAACCACATTACCGGCCACTACGGCAGCAATTTACCCAGCCCGTCATGGCTGCCATAACCAACTATCTAACTGACCATACCTCTGGGAATGCGGTGATTGTAGGTCATAGTCTGGGCGGCTTCCTCGGTTACCAGTTAGCCGTAGCCGATAAGCCTGCCATAAGCTGTGTGGTTGCCGTTGATGGCGTCCCGTTTTTCTCTGCATTGGTGACGAGGAACCCGGCCTTAACTGCAGACCAGGCCAAACCTCAGGCACAGCAATTACTGTCGGTTTATCAGCAAATGTCTGCAGCAACCATGGCGGCTCAAACAGCGCAGGGAGTCTCCCGTCACACCGCTTTAACTCAAGGGCAAGAACTTATTGTAGATATGGCTAAATCGTCCGATCCGAAAACGGCAGGGCGTGCTATCTATGAGTTGATGACAACAGATTTAAGGCCTCAATTAACACAACTGGAGATTCCGGTGTTACAGATGGCAGCAACGGGTGCATTTCCGAAAGAGCAACGCGCTGCCGCTATGACGCATTACCAAAAACAAGTCAGTGGTAGCAACCTGATAACCTTGGTAGAGTTTGATCAGGCGCGGCATTTTATTATGTGGGACCAGCCGCAATCCTTTATTCAGCAAACCACCGACTTTATCGAGGAGCGTTGTCATGCACAGTAACATCGCTGCGTTAACTCAACACGTCAAACACGCGCAAGCCGGTGATAAATCAGCTTTTGCTGAAATTGTTCAGTGCACACAAAACCTGGTTGCCAGTGTCGCGCTGGCCATTGTTCAGGACGTTAAAGCTAGTGAAGATGTGGCCCAAGAAGCCTATATACTGGCCTGGCAGAAAATGAACCAGTTGAAACAGGCACAAAGCTTTTTACCCTGGCTGCGGCAAACCACCCGCCATTGTGCTTATCAGTGGCTTGAGAAGGAAAAACACAATCACCGGCAACACCAAAAACCTCTCGACAAAGAGCTGGAACAGCTAATAGCAACTGAACAGCCAGATGAGGACTTTACACAGCAACAGCGGAACCAAATTATTGCACAAGCACTCACTCGCCTGCCCGATGACAGCCGCGATATTGTGCTGCTGTACTACCGAGAGCAACAGTCCAGTGAGCACGTTGCTGAACTGTTGGGTGTTGACGCCGCAACGGTGCGTAAACGTTTGTCCCGCGCCCGCAAAATGCTTGCGGCGAACTTACTGAGTCGAGTCGGGAAAGCCGCCTTACTCAGTGCTCCGTCACTCAGCGTCACCACGATACTCAGCTCGGCACTAACATTTGGCAGTCCACCGGCAGCAGCGGCTGGCTTATCCGCTTCCGGCGCACTCGGTAGCGGAATCAAGTGGATCACCTTTTTGGGTATTGCAGCCATTGGTATTTTTGCCGCTTTAGCCGGCTTGTTTATCGGCTCTCGTCAAGCACAGAAGTACGCCCCAACACACCAGGCGAAACAGCATCTGGTTCGTTTGCGAAATCGGGCAGCCGTATTCTTGGTCGTTATAGGCGGTTTGTTTTTTGCCAGTTATGAGCTGGACCCCGGCTGGATTCTTCCGCTTGCGACTTACAGTCTTTTAGTGACTGGCATCATGTACTATCAAGTTCAGGTGCAGCGTCACGTTAATAACCCAAAATCAAAACGCTGGAGCTGCTATTTAGGCGCCATTCTGGGTTTTGGTGGCGGGGGAATATCATTCATTGCGGGTTTAATCATGAGTGGCCGACTCTAGTCGGCCGTTACCTTAATTAGTTACCGCTTAGCGTGCTTTTCACGGTTCTTTTGTTTCTGTTCGGCGTTCTTTTTCATCATTATGTAGGCTGCGCCGCGGCCACCATGCGGTCGCTGTGCGCTATGAAACGCCAGTACAGGTTCCAGCTCGCGCAGCCACTTATTCACGTAACTTTTTATCAGTGCCGGATGCGGCTTAGTGTGCTTGCCCATGCCGTGGATGATTAAAGCCGTACGTACACCCGCGCCGTGACAATCTTTCACAAAGTTAAACAGTGCCGTGCGCGCCTCTACCAACGTATGGTGGTGCAAGTTCAAACTGGCTTCCATGCTGTAACGCCCCTGTTTAAGGCGTTTATACACTCCAGCCTGAACACCATCGCGATGAAACTCAATAACGTCCTCCGGCTCAACCAAGTCTACATACTCAGTCGATAAAAAGTTTTCGTTTTCAGCTTCTTCTGCCTCAGCGGCACGGCGGCGCTCTTTTTGCGCCAGCGTCGGTTCAAAAGCCTGCTTAATATCAGCAACTTCTTCACCCGCCAAGGGCGTTACGTCAGTCATTTCCTGACGAAACAACTCAAATTCTTCATCATCTGAACGCGACATACTGCCTCCCGCTCATATTCTTTTGCTCGGTCTAGTGTAATACGTTGCTGCGCGAATCGCGATCCATTAATCGTCCAATTCTGCTACAATTGCGCTCAATTTATACATCGCGACATTCACTCAGTAAGGAGATGACATGCGTCCAAGTGGCCGTACGGCACAACAAATTCGACCGGTAACCATTACCCGTAACTTTACCAAACACGCAGAAGGCTCGGTTTTAATTGAGTTTGGCGAAACCAAGGTGCTTTGTAATGCATCGGTAGAGCGCGGCGTTCCGCGCTTTTTAAAAGGTAAAGGCCAGGGCTGGGTTACCGCTGAATACAGCATGTTACCACGCGCAACTCATACCCGTTCCGCCCGCGAAGCTTCCCGCGGTAAGCAAGGTGGTCGCACCTTAGAAATTCAGCGCCTAATTGGTCGCTCGCTGCGTACCTGCATCGACATGAGCGCATTAGGCGAACACACCATTACTATCGACTGTGACGTGATTCAGGCCGACGGTGGCACACGTACCGCGTCTATCACTGGCGCTTGTGTCGCCTTAGTTGACGCGCTGAACTGGATGCGGGCGCAAGGTATGGTTAAAGTGAACCCGTTAAAAGAAATGGTCGCGGCAATTTCAGTCGGTATTTTAGATGGCGAACCGGTCAGCGATCTTGAATACATTGAAGACTCAAAAGCCGATACCGACATGAACATAGTGATGACAGAAGCCGGTAAGTTTATCGAAATTCAGGGCACAGCCGAGGGCGAAGCCTTCAGTTTTGACGAAATGAACAGGCTGGTCGAAATGGCTCGTCACAGCATTCGCGAGTTAATTGATATTCAGAAACAAGCTTTAGCATAAATTTGGTGTAACAGTAGGTGAGGAACCCTTCAGCAATGAAAGCGTATCAAAAAGAGTTTATTGAGTTTGCCATAGAGCGTGGCGTATTAAAGTTTGGTGAGTTTACCTTAAAGTCCGGCCGCACCAGCCCCTACTTTTTTAATGCCGGGCTGTTTAATAAAGGGTCTGACCTGGCTCGCTTAGGCCGCTTTTATGCCGCCGCGCTGGTCGACTCCGGTATCGATTTTGATGTGCTTTTTGGCCCGGCCTACAAAGGCATTCCAATTGCCACCGCCACAGCCGTTGCTTTATACGACCACCATCAGCAGGACACCCCATATTGCTTTAACCGTAAAGAAAAGAAAGACCACGGCGAAGGCGGTAACCTGGTGGGCTCAGCGCTGGAAGGCAAAGTGATGCTGGTGGATGACGTGATCACCGCCGGCACAGCAATTCGCGAAGCCATGGAGATTGTCGAAACGAACGGCGCCGAATTGTCCGGTGTTCTGATTGCTCTAGACCGTCAGGAAAAAGGCAAAGGCGAGTTATCAGCCATTCAAGAAGTTGAGCGTGATTTTGGCGCTCAGGTAGTTAGTATTGTGAGCCTGAATGATGTCATCACCTTTTTGAAAGATGACGACACCTTTAAGGAATATTTACCCAAAGTTGAAGCGTATCGCGCCGAATTCGGCGTCGCCTGATCCGAATGTGCGTAGCCTGATGAGATGGTCCCCTCCCTCCTAAGCGGCATCGCAATGTGCCAATATAGAGGTTCAAGCTTCTATAGAACAGAGTGGAGAGGACCAATGGCTATTGTAAACAGAATTGCCCTGGA
>Ga0114932_10000685_pt1 | contig 39993 bp, 27 predicted proteins | sample 2SBtaG_2_FD_87286 | JGI IMG/M metagenome (GOLD analysis project Ga0114932, IMG submission 87286) | Deep subsurface microbial communities from Kolumbo volcano to uncover new lineages of life (NeLLi) - 2SBTROV12_ACTIVE470 metaG | ecosystem: Environmental > Aquatic > Marine > Volcanic ...
GAACGCCCGAGCGAGCTCCATCACCAGGGCGTAGCCGACGCCGACCTTGCCCTGTGGGAGCTCGGAGCAGAGCCATCGGACGACCACGCCACGGTCCTCGACGGGGGCCTGCGCCAGGATCCTCGCCAGGGCGTCGCGCTTGGCGTTGCGGCTCCGGGTGGCGCGCACGGCGGCGACCGTGGCCACGACCTCCGAGAGCTTCACTGGGCGTTCACCCAGCTCATCAGCTGCTGCGCGCCCTCGTCGACCAGGCCGGCCGTACGGATGCCCAGGGAGTTGGTCTCCTCGTAGTGATCGCCCTCCGCCTCGTCGAAGTAGGGGAGGGTGTCGTCGAGCACGAAGTTGTACTCGGGCACGAAGTAGCCCAGCTCGTCGTTGGCCAGCCCCACGATCCAGCGGTGATCCGCGCTCATCAGGTCCTTGAGGTAGGGCCCCTCGGGGGCCTGGCTCAGGTCGGGAGGGTTGGGGTTCTCGGCGTCGACGAGCTCGTGCTCGGTGGTGCCGACCGCGCTGCCGTCGTACCCACCGATCGCCAGCTCGGGCAGCACCTCGCCGGGGAAGGTGAGCCACTCGAGGTTTCCGAGCCGGACGTGGTCGAGCTCGGTCTCGACCCAGGGCGTGTTCTCGTCGCTGATCGGCTCGCTGGGGTCGTAGTCGATGATCGAGCGGGAGAGGATGTCGGTCAGGAACATGGCCTGGAAGCCGTAGTTGTCGACCGGGAGCTTCAAGGTGGAGGCAGCGAACGAGAGCTGCGGCTCCAAGGCTTCGCCGCCCGCCAGAGCGTCGAGGGCCATCTCGGCCTTCAGGCGGCCGATGCTCATCGCAAAGTCGAAGGTGTAGCTGTCGTAGATCTCGCCGGTGGGGGTCTCCACCGTCAGGCCGAGCGGCGTCATCATCCCGCCGACCGTGCCGGTGACGAAGACGCAGGTCCCGCCCACGCCCTCACGCTCCAAGGTGCCGTCGCCGTCGTAGTCCACGCCCTGTTCCACGCCCTCGCGCAGCCCGTGCACGTAGTCGCTGGTCAACAGGCCGTTCTCGTCGGCCATGGCCTCCGGGTGGTTCCCGAAGTGCACCAGCGTGGTGATGGTGTCGCCTGCCGTGTCGGTCAGGTGCAGGGTGGACAGCGTGGTGTCGACGATCTTGGGATCGCGCTTGTCCTGGAGCACGTTGAGGATGCCGCGCTCGTGGTAGCTCGACGCGTCGACCTCGCCGGCCACGGCGCTGCCGACCTCGCGGAGATCGGCGACCGCCTCGCTCACCGCCGTCACGCTCTGGTCGCGCACCCAGGTGTTGTAGTCGGTGTCCACGCCGGTGGCGGTCTCCTTCTCGCCCCACAGCCCCATGGTGTCGGGGCCCTCGTGCACGTGGGTGGCCACCACCAGCAGGTGGTCGACGCCGAGGTCCGCGGGCAGGGCTTGACGGGTGAGCAGGACGTCGTCGTAGAACCATCCCACCACGTCCAGCACCACGAGCGCGAGGCGGGTGTCGCCTTGATCGAGCACCACCGCACGCGCCCAGAGCTCATCGTGCACGCCCTGCGCGGGCCGGTTGTTCTGGAAGCCGGCCATCCAGACGGCCTGGAACACCCCGTCGTTCTCGCCTTCGTCCGCGCCGGGGTAGCCGGCGTCGCCCTCGCAGAGCCGGTCGCAGCCGCAGTCGAGGAAGTCTTCGTCGTCGTCTCGTTCGGCGTCGCCGTCCAGATCGGTCCACGACTCGAAGCAGGTGGGGGTGATGCTCACGGCGCTCGCACCGGCGGACAGGGACCCGGCATTCGTCTCGCAGCCGGTGTCGCCCGGGCAGACCACCACCTCGGGCCGCCAGGCCGCGTCACCCTGCGTGTCGCCGGGGAAGCCGCCGTCCTTTTCGCAACCGAGCCAGATGAGCATGAGCATGGGCGCCTCCTCGCACGAAGATGCCCTGGATATCCCGGCTTCAGGCGTGCGCGCTCTCGCGCCCCGAGTCCAGCACGAAGAGGCAGCCGGAACCGGCTCGCGTGCACCATCGGCTTCACGAACGCGAAGTCAGCGCGCGCCGCCTGCCGGTGGCAGGTGCATCAGCTCGCTGTCGGGCCAGGCGGGGTTGGCCCAGGGCTGCACCGGCGTGGCCACCGGGGCCAACCTGCCCAGCCAACACAGCTCCCCGTCGTAGTCCCCGCCGGGGGCCGCCGACGCACCTGGCGTCGACGATGGGCTTGATGTCGGCTCGGCAGGTCGGCGTGGAGGTGTCGCCGCACGCGAGCATGGGCAATCCCGGTGGTGACCCCGCTAGTTGACGGGCTCGTAGGTAACGAGCCCTTTCAACTACTGTCTCCTGCGGGGGCCAGCCCCCGCACCGCGCGCTGGGCGCGCTCTCCCCGGCCTTCGGCCGCCGCGCGCCGTGCGCGCGGGAGCGGTTCGTTACTAACGAACCGCTCAACTAGTCGCCCGCGTCGATCCGCTCCAGCAGGGCGACGGTGGTCGCGACGCCCCGGCGCTGGGCCATGCGTTCCCCCTGGCGCCGGGCCGCTTCGTCGTGTGCACCGCCCGTGAGGGCCTCGAGCGCCGCGGCGAGTCCCGCGACGGTGAGGCGCCGACGGTCCTGTGCGCGGGGACCGAGCCCGAGCGCGTCGATCCGCAGCCGCCAGTAGTACTGGTCCATCAGGTGGGGGATGACGAGCTGGGGCACCCCGGCGCGGGCTGCCGAGTGGGTGGTGCCTGAGCCGCCGTGGTGCACCACCCCTGCGAGCCTCGGGAACAGCGCCCCGTGGGGCGTGGCCCCCACCGTCAGCACGTGGTCCGGGGTCCCGCCGCCGAGCTGCGCCCAACCCCGCGAGAGCAGCACCCGAACACCGGCCCGTCGCGATGCTTCCACGACGATCTCGGTGGTGGTCCGGGCGTCGGCGTCGGGCATGGAGCCGAAGCCGACGTAGACGGCGGGTCCCGCGGCGAGGAAGGCCTCGATGGCCGGATCGAGCGGCTCCGCGGCCTGAGGCAGGTGCAGCCCAGCCGTCTGGACCGGGCCGTTCACGTCGTCGGGCAGAGGGGAGAGGTCCGGATCGGTGACCAACAGGCAGCGCTCGGCGGGAAAGGCCACCCTCATCATGGAGCGTTCCACGGGAAGCTCCCAGCGGTCGCGCCAGCGACGGACGCTCCCGCCCACCAGGACGCGGAACGCTGCGTCGTTCAGGCTGTAGAGCGCGCGGTTCAGGGTGCCCGGCAGCCCGTGCAGGGGGAGGTGGATGGGTGGGTAGACGCTCGTCCGGTGCACCAGGGGTGCGTACAGCAGGATCCGAGTGGGCACGCCGAGCGCCTCGCCCGCGGAGCTGAGCGCGAGTGCCAGGGGTGCGCCCACGGCCAGGTCGACGTCCTCCATCGCAGCGGACGTGCCTTCGAACAGCAGGTCGATCTGGGTCCTCAGAGCCGATCCGAGCGTCTTGAAGGTCCGCACGGGGTGCGCAGCCGCGTCGGCGTGCTCCTGCAGCAGCTCGTGGAAGTCGAGGCCGAGTGGCTCGAAGGGGAGGTCGCGTGCCTCGGCCAGGCGCCGTGCGTTTGGGCTGCCGAGCAGCCGGACGTCGTGACCGCGTGCCTGGAGCCCGCCGCCCAGCGCGATCAGGGGCTGGACGTCGCCACGGGAGCCGAAGCCTGCGAGGAGCACACGCACGCGGAATGTTCCCACGCTACGCAAGAGGCATGGATCTCCGCACCCTGTCCGACACCCTGCGCCGCCTGGCCTTCGCCCACGAGCTGGTGGGCAGCGAGCGCCGCGCCGCCACCTACGGCCGCGCGTCGTGGCCCCTCCGGCAGCTCGATGGCGACCTGAAGGCGCTGATCGACAGCGGTGAGCTCCTCGCTGTCCGTGGCATCGGCCAGACCGTGCTGGCGGTGGCCGAGGCCGTGGCGCGCGGGGAGGAGCCCCAGGAGCTGTCGGACCTCGAGGCGCAGATCCCGGAGGGCGTGTACCGGGTGGGCAGGCTCAAGGGGCTCGGTCCCAAGAAGGTCCGAGCCCTCTGGCAGGAGCTCGGCATCACCACCCTGGGCGAGCTCGAGTACGCGTGCCAGGAGAACCGGCTGGTCGACCTGAAGGGTTTCGGCAGCAAGACCCAGGACAAGGTGCTCGCCGCCATTCGGCAGGCCCGTCAGTGGGAGGGCCTGTTCCGCCGGGACACGGTGCGCGAGGCGGTCGAGGTGCTGGTCGGCGAGCTGGGTGAGGTGCAGCCGGCCGGGGACTATCGCCGTGGCTTCGAGCTGGTCCGGCAGCTCGATGTCGTGGTCGTCGGCGCCGAGGATCACGAGCGCGACGTGGACGGCCTCCCGGTGCGTGTCTGGGGCGCCACCGAGGCCACCCTGGGCACCGTGCTCGTCGCCCGGACAGGCTCCGACGCGCACCTGGCCGCCCTGGGCGACCTGCCGTCCGCCGCCACCGAGGAGGATCTCTACGCGGGCCTGGGCTTCCACTGGCAGCCGGCGGAACGCCGCGAAGCAGGCGTGCCGCTCATCCGCACCGGCAGCTCGCGCCCTCGGCTGGTGCGACGAAGCGATCTGGTCGGCGCCCTGCACAACCACACCACCGCGTCAGATGGGCGCAACAGCCTCGAAGAGATGCGCGCCGCAGCCGCCGCGGTTGGCCTGCGGTACCTCGGGATCTCGGAGCACAGCCAGGAGTCCCAGATCGCCGGCGGGCTCGACGCCGACCGCCTGGTGGCGCAGGTCGAGCGGATCGCTCACTTGAACGCCCAGGGGCACCCCTGCACTCTGCTCAGCGGTGTCGAGAGCGACATCCTGCGCGACGGCGAGCTCGACTATCCGCCGGAGATCCTGGGGCAGCTGGACCTGGTGGTCGCGAGCGTGCACCGGCGTCACAGGCAGGACGGTCCGGCGATGACGGCGCGTATGCTCGCCGCTGTGCGCAACCCCTGGACCGACCTCGTCGGGCACCCCACGGGGCGCCTGCTGCTCGGTAGGGCGCCCACCGATCTGGATGTCGAGGCGATGTTGGATGCCTGCGCCGAGGTGGGCTGCGCTGTGGAGCTGAACGCGAGCCCGCACCGTCTCGACCTCAACGCCGAGCACCTCGCCTGGGCGAAGGAGCGGGGCGTGCCCGTGAGCATCGGGGCAGACGCCCACTCCGTGGCAGCGCTCGACAACCTGGAGTACGGCGTGGCCATCGCCCGTCGCGCAGGCCTCACCGTCGACGACGTCATGAACGCCTGGGAGCTTCCGCGGCTGCGGCTCTGGCTCTCGGATCGCCGGGCGGCGCGCACGGCGTGAAGACGCCCATCGCCTTCGGCGTGGCGCTCGCGCTGCTCGTGCTCTGGCCCGGGTGGACCTGGCCGCTGACCGCCATGATCGGCGACGAGGGGCTGGAGACCTGGGCCCATGCCTGGGGCCTCGCCTGGTTCGCCGACAGCCTGATGTCCGGCTCCCTGCCCTGGGCGGTCGATGGGCTCGCCCATCCTCGCGGCGGGGTGCTCTGGTACATCGATCCGCTGGGTGCCCTGCTCACGCTGCCGGTGAACGTGTTGCTCGGGCCGGTGGCTGCCTTCAACCTCGTGGCGGTCGTCGAGGTGGTGTTGGCCGGGGCTGCGGGCATGCTCTACGGTCGCGCGTTGGGCGGCCCGGGCTGGGTGGCGGGAGCGGCCTGCGCCACCACGCCGTGGCTGCTCGGCGAGCTTCACAACGCGATCCAGGAGGCCTGCTGGATCGGCCTGATCCCCCTGGCGGGGTGGGCTGCGGTGTCCGGGAAGCGCTGGGCGGGTGCCGTGGTGGGGCTGGCGGCCTTGGCCACGCCGTACCACGGGGTGTCGGCCGCGTTGATCGTGACCGCCCACCTCGCGTTCCGGCCGCGTGAGCTGATCCGCGCCGGCGTCCTGGCCGCGGTGGTCGCGCTGCCGCCCTTCCTCGTGATGCAGGCTTCCATGGGGGGCGAGCTGGCGCTCGCCTCCAAGGCGCCGGTGGCGATCAACCTCGGCGTCCTGCGCATCAACGCCACCGACTGGGTCGCGCTGTTCACGCCGGGGGACTTCTGGACGGTGGACTTCGATGCCCCGCTGAACCCGCCGTTCAGGCGCACGCCCTACCTCGGGGCGGTGGTGGCGCTCGGTGCCCTGGCGGGCGTCTACCGCCGTCCCCGGCATGCGTGGTTGTTGGTTCCGGTGGTGGTCGGGGTGAGCTTCTGCCTGGGGCCGTACCTCTGGCATGACGGCGACTTCGTGCGGACGGCGGATGGCGCGCTCTTGGCGCTCCCGTTCCGCTGGTTCCAGCAGGCGCTGTCGGTGCCCATGGAACATCCACTGCGCTTCGTGGCCATGGCCGTGGTGGCCCTGGCAGGCCTGGCGGATGTCGGGGCCCGCGGGAGCTTGGCCCCCTTGATCGCGCTGTTGGTGGTCCTGGAACACCTGCTGGTGGCCCCGAACCCGTGGCCTCTGAACACCAGCCCCGCCGAGGTGCCCGAGGTCTACGATCATCTCGAGGACGACGGCCTGGCCGTGATCGATCTGCCGGCCGATCGCGGGACCAGCTTCGGCACCAGCCGCTACCTGTTCTGGCAGGCGCGCCATGGCCACCCCTTGCCCTACGCGTCGAAGGTGTCGAGCGAAGGCTACCCGTCGATGAACCACGCCCTGCGCACGTGGACGGCGCTGGGTCGTCTCCACCCCTTGCCTCCCGAGGCACCGGGCACCCCGCCCGCCAACGCCGACCTCCCTGCGGCGGTCGACGAGCTGAGGGAGGAGGGCTTCGGCTACGTGGTCGTGCACCCCGACCTCATGGCTGCGGACCACATGACCAACACCCACGTCTCGGCGCTGACGGGGCTGCTCGGCCCGCCCGAGGTGGTCGCTGGCCGCTACCTGTGGCGGCTCTCGAGCGGCACGAGCGAGCGCCGCTGACTCACCCACGGCGTGCCTGCGATCGCCAGGCGCCACGGTGCCTCGCGGTCTTCGGCTGTGGCGTAGTCCACGCCGACCCGCGGGCCGCTGAGCACGGCTTCCACCGGAGGAGCGTCGTGGCACATGAGCCCACCGGGCTGCCAGACCGGGTGGTGCGACCAGGAGGTGTCGACGCCGAGCGCAGCGCCGACCTTTCCGGGGCCCGTCAGCAAGGCCGGGCCTCTGAGACCTCGCCGTCGCGCCCGAACAGTGTCCAGCCCCTCCACCACCTCGCACGCCCTGATGAGCACGGCTGTGCCCGTGCCCTCGGGTTCGGTGACCAGGTTGAGCAGGTGGTGGATGCCGTAGCAGAGGTAGACGTAGGCTCGTCCCGGGGGGCCCCACATCGGCGCGTTCCGTTCCGTGCGTCCGGCGCGGCAGTGGTTCGCGCTGTCGTGCCGTCGGTAGGCCTCGACCTCGGTGATGCGCAGCACGACCTCGTCCCGGGCGAGCAACTTGCCCAGCAGATCGCGCGCTACCTCCAGGGTGCCCCGCGCGTAGAAGTCGGGCTCCAGGAGCATCAGCCCGCGAGGAACTGCGCGGCGGGCTCGAAGACCTCGGCCCGCGCGGTGTGGCCGACGAACAGGTCGGCGTGGGACCACGGGTCGTCGGGCCGGCCGACGGCCAGGTGCTCGCCGCCCGGGAACGCGGCGACCGCGGTGGCACAGGTGGCGGGCGGCGCGATGCCATCCCCGTTGCCTGTCACCACCAGCACGGGGCGGGGCCAGCTGGCGGCGGCGCGCCCGATCGCCAAGCCGCGAACGACCAGGTGCCCGTTCCGGACCCAGCGGCTGATCTCGAGGTTCATGCCCGGGGTCGGGTCCTCGACGATGGAGAAGAGCACGTCGGCTCGCTCCAGGTCGATGTGGTCGACGTTCAGGTAGATGCGGAGCAGCCCTGGGGCCAAGCGGGACGCCAGCGGCAGCGCAAGGCGTGCCTGGAGCTTCGTGCCCCTCATGGGCACCCGTCCGAGCAGGGGGCCCAGGCGCCCGAACGCCGCGATCCACGGTGGCTTCTCGACCCAGTCCAGCGGGCTGGCGAGGGCCACCACGCGATCGACCGGCAGGGCAGGATCGTGAGCGAGGGCGGCATAGATCAGGGTGCCCCCCAGGCTTCCGCCGACCAGGTGAACCCGCTCCGCGCCGGTCTCGGCCTGAACGTGTCGGATGGCGTCCGGCAGCTCGTCGAGCGCTCGAGCCGCCAGACCGTCTGCGGAGAGCTCCACGCGCCAGGCGTCGAAGCCGAACGCGTGCAGGTGGTCGAAGAGGCTCACGCCGTCGGGGTGCACCGCGACGATGTTGGAGTTCGTGGCGAAGCCGGGGATGCAGAGGACGGGAGGGGCTCCCGGACGCGCCAGCCGGGTCATCGCTTGTCGCATGGCGTCCTCGTGGTGGGCTTGTAGCATGGGCCCGTGAGCTTGTTGATCCCCCTTGCCCTGGCCCTGCCGATCGAGGACCCGGTCCGGGCTCGCGTGCACCCGGCGCTGTTGCACGGCGACCACGTGCGCACCGTCGTGTACGAAGCCGACGACCCGTTCGACGTCCTGGAGGGCTTGCAGGCGCTCGGCGTGCCTGGCCTGCGGGGCGGCGCCCTGGTGCAGGCGGAGCTCGAGCCAGCGGCCATCCTGGAGCTGGCGGCGCTTCCAGGTGTCCGACGTGTGCGGCCGCCACACCGCGCCGCTCCCAAGACCGAAGTCAGCGAAGGTGTCGACGCCATCCTGGTGGACGACTGGCGCGTGGAGGGCCAGACCGGGGAAGGTGTTCGGGTGGCCATCGTGGACGTGGGCTTCGACGGCTGGGAGGCGCTGGTGCCCAGCGAGCTCCCCGACAACGTGGTCGACCACACCGACGGCGCCACGCTGGGGAGCCGGCACGGCGCGGCCGTGGCCGAGATCATCCACGAGCTGGCTCCCGATGCGGAGCTGGCCTTCCACGCCTTCTCGACCGACGTGGAGTTCCTGGCGGTGCTCGACGAGCTGGCCGAGGACCCACCCGACATCGTCAACGCGAGCATCGGCTTCGACAACGTCTACCCCATCGACGGGAGCTCGCCCTTCGCGGAGGCGGTCGACGTGCTGGCCGACGAGCGCGTGCTCTACATCGGCGCGGCGGGCAACGAAGCCGAGAGGTATGCCCAGGGCGCGCTCACCGACGAGGACGGCGACGGTTGGGCCGAGCTCGGTGGACTGGAGACGATCCAGATCTGGGCGACGGGCACCGCCGAGGCCCGGCTGCGCTGGTCGGAGCCCTTCGGGGAGGCCGGCGTCGACCTCGACCTCTACCTGTTCGACGACGAAGACCAGCAGCTCGGCGCATCCACCGCGGCCCAGAACGGGAGCGGCGACCCCTACGAGGCACTCGAGGTCGACGTGGGGACCGCTGTGAGCGCCTTCGCCCGGATCAAGATCGAGAGCGCCGACGTCCAGGGGCTGGAGGCCTGGCTGTACAGCCCGTCCGGCATGCACTCCGAGGCGGTGAACCCCGCCATGAGCCTGACGCTGCCTGCCGACGCCGAGGGGTGCCTGGCGGTGGGTGCGTGGCTCTACGACGAGCAGGTCCTGGCGTCCTACAGCTCCCATGGGCCGACGCAGGACGGCCGCCAGAAGCCCGAGCTGGTCGCGCCGAGCCAGGTCACCACCGTCACCTTCGGCACAGCCAACTTCTCCGGGAGCTCGGCCGCCGCGCCGCACGTGAGCGGCGTGGCCGCGCTGCTGGTCGACCGCAAGTCGCGGGCACGCCCGAAGAAGCTGCGGACGCTCCTCTACGAGCGTGCACTGGACGTGGGCGATCCCGGTGTCGACGATGCCACCGGCCACGGGCTCGTGCAGGTCGTGGACCTCCCGTGTGGCTGCGCTTCGGCAGGCGCGGCGTCGTTCGGCTGGCTGTGGGCTACGCTGCTGGTCTGGAGGCGACGGTGCTCTTGATGCTCGCGGCCTGTGGCTCGGGTGTCGAGGGCTGGATCCTGATGGCGGCGGGCGTGGTCGTCGACGAGTTCGGGGATCCGGCGCCGGGCGCCGCGGTGTCCCTGGTCGCCGAGGACGGCTCGTTGATGGGCACCGTCACGAGTGGGGACGAAGGGACGTGGAGCATGCCCGTGCTGGTCACCGAGCTCGATGTGGCCGTTCCCGCTCGGATCCATGCCAGCCGCGCCGGCTACGTCGACGGGCTCACCTACACCGAGCTGCTGTTCTCCGAACCGTCCAAGGTCGCCTACGAGCTCTGGACCGGCCCGGGACAGCGGCTCCAGGCCCAGATCCGGCGCATGCCCCCCGTGCAGCTCATCGAGGACGGCGACGACGCGAGCGCCAACGGCGTGCTGCTGGATGCGCTGACCGGCCAGCAGGTGCCGCGCGCCCAGTTCGTCCTGCGCGCCGGCCTGCACGCGCCCGACACCGAGGCGATCAAGGGCCAGGGCTCGACCGACGCCGATGGTGCCTTCGACGTGGAGCTGGAGCCGGGGGTCTACACCGCCACGGTGGAGCCCTTCACCGGGTACGAGCTCTCGCGGTTTCCGGTGCGCGTCGTGCCCGGCGGCTGGCAGAACCAGGTGGGTGTGGTGGCGCCGCCCCCCGGCAACGGGGAGCTGATCGCGTCGGTGAGCTGGCTCGAGGGTGTGGTCGACCTGGATCTGCACCTGTCCGGCCCCCTCGCGGGCACCGACGACCCCAACGCCCGCTACAACATCTGGACGGGCGCGAGCCCCCACCCTTCGAGCGGCGATCCCGTCGCGGCGGTGGTCGTCGAGACCGGTCAGCTGGAGACCGCGGTGGTGTATGACCTGCGCGACGCGGGCGACTACCGCCTCTCCGCGATGGACGCGGACTGGGAAGACACCGATGCGTCCCTGGCCCTCGGACAAGGGCGGGTGCTCGCCCAGGTGTGGCACGACGGCCGAACGTGGAGCGAGAGCGTGTCGCCAGGCGTGCCGTGCAACCTCTGGCGGGCCCTCGAGCTCGACATCGAGACCGGCGACATGATCCGCCTGCAGGAGTACGAGTCCGGCATCGAAGCGAGCGACAACATCCGTTTCTGACCGGTTTCAACGCCGAATCCCAGGCGGTCGGGTGGTGGTAGGGTGGCGGCGGCACCGACCCGACCCGCCATGTTCATCTCGATGATGTTGTCGTGCACGGACTACGAGCTCACGGAGGACGCGACGGCGTCGGATCCCGGAGCCGACGATCCCGGCCGCCCCGACGACGGTGACGGCGGTGACGGCGGTGACGGCGGTGACGGCGGGGGAGACAGCGGCTGGGATCTGGAGCATCCACCCGACTTCGACGAGTGCGAAGACGGGTACCGGGCGGACTACTTCAACCTGCCCAACACCCACCCGGAGGTCGAGCTGGACATCGGGGGGCTTGCGCAGGGCGACGATCCGCTGAACCACGACTGGTGGGACGCCGCCTACTACGTGCGCACCGAGGTCGACACCAACCTGGAGTTCGGCAGCGGCTGGTGGCCCGTGGACGAAGGCCTGCCGGGCGACCCCCAGTACTACGCCGTGCACTGGTTCGCGTGGCTGGAGATGGCCAACGCAGGCGCCGTGAGCTTCGAGCTGGGGAGCGACGACGACTCGTGGGCCTACATCGACGGTGAGCTGGTCGCTGATCTCGGCGGCATCCACGGTGTCGAGGCCACCACCTTCACGCTGAACCTCGACGCCGGCGTGCACACGCTCGATCTCTACATGGCGGAGCGGCACACCTCGAACGCCGGCTTCTGGTTCCGGTGGAACAACACCGATCTCGGGTACTACGCCTGCGACTGAGCCGGCTGGAAGCGCACGGGCTCGACGTCGGCCCGCACGTACAAGGGATGGCGCGGCTGCCCCGATGCGGTCGTGCCGAGGCACCACATCTCGGTGTGTGCCAGCCGAGCGCTCACGGCTCTCCACCGCGCGTCCCGAGCCGCGTACGCGCCCCAGCCGACCACGAGGCGGTCAGCCCGTCGGACCGCTCGGGCAACGGCCCGGTCGTTGCCGCTGCCGACGGGCCAGCCAGCCTGCTCCAGGGCTGCGGGCTTGGGACCGCGCCAGCCATACAGGTTCACCACCTCGATGGAGCCGAAGCCCCAGCGCCACGCGAAACCGATGCAGCGCCGGATGGTGGGGTCGTCGTCGTCGGCATCTGCGGTGGACGGGTTGAGCAGCAGCCAGGCCAGCCTCGGCGCGTCCCGGTCCCACTCGCGCCAGAGGGTGTAGCGGTACACCGTCGATGGATCGAAGGACGCACCCGTCCTCATCGGCCCCGGAGGGCGGCCCGACCGGTCACCGCGTGGCTGGGTCGTCACCATCGCTGACACGGTGTAGCACCGGGAGCGACGGGGTTGCGCACCGCTGTATGGGCGGTTGCGAAGGGGTGCTTCGTCCAATATCTTCGCGGGCCCTCAACAGAAGGTCGCATCCGCACGGTGTCGCACGCGCCCTCCGCCATCTTCCCGGACAGCCTGGTCGCCGAAGTCCGGCGCCTGCCCGGTGCGCGGCACTCCTTCCTCAGGCAGCTCTGCCAGCCGGATGCCGACGTCACGCGAATCGCCCTCCGTCGGGCGGTTCAGGCCCTGCCGGACCCGGTCCGTGGGCGGGTCAGCGACCTGCTGCATTCGGTCGACAACCGGCGCTTCTTCCAGGGCTTCGCGGAGCTGGCCAGCTTGATCACGCTGATCAGCACTGGGTGGACGGCGCTGGAGCTCAGCTGGCCCGGCCCGGTGATCGCGATGAAGCGGCCGGACGGCCGCCGGGCAGATCTGGTCGCGCTGGCGTTCGTGCGTTCGGTGCGGCCCACGGGCGAGGCCGCTGCCGTCGCGCGGCTCCAGGACACCCTCGAGCGCGTGGCCTCCGATCTCCGCTTCGGCGTGTTCGTGCGCAAGTGGTTGCCGCACGACTTCGACCCCGAGCCGGTTCGGCAGGCCGTTCAGATCTGGCTGCGCGAGGTGGCTGCTGGCGCCTGGGAGGGCCGCTACGCTGCGTACGAAGACGATGCCGTCAGCCTGGAGTTCGGCCTGACGGGCGAGAGCCGAGCGAGCGAGGACGACGACCTCGTGGCGTTCTGCGTCGGGCCGTTCGCGGCCGCACGGACGGTCGGGGTGCTGGAGTCGGTGGTGGTTCGCGAGCTCGACCGGCTGCGCATGGGCGCGCATGGCGCCGCACCGGTGGTCGTCAGCTGCGTCTCCGACCAGCCCTGGGACCTGAGCCGCGGCTACGTGCGTGAGCTGCTCTACGGCAAGCCCCGCTGGACCACCTCGGCCACGGGCGGCCTCTGGGAGGCGGGCCTGTCCGCGGCCCGCGAGCCCTGCCTCTTCAAGGACAGCCTCTACAAGCACGTCGGCGGCTTGATGATGCTGGAGCGGCCGGTCGGGGTGCCGCTCGCGGTCTCGGGTCGGGTGTACTCCAACCCCTTCTCCCAGGCGGCCGTGGGCGCGTCGGACGTCGGGCTGGCGGTGCTCGCGCAGCGGCGCATGGATGGCAGCGAGCCGGTGATCGGTTGGCATGAGGCCCAGGCACCGCTGGTTCGCCTGGGAGCTCGCTGAGTGGACCCGCTCCCTTCCGGCATCGGCTGGCTCGAGGTCGTCACGGGCTGCATGTTCAGCGGCAAGACCGAGGAGTTGATCCGTCGTGTGCGTCGCGCCATGTACGCCCGGCAGCCGGTGGTCGTCTTCAAGCCCGGCATCGACGACCGGTACAGCATCGACAGCGTCGGCAGCCACTCGGGGCAGACGCTCAAGAGCTTCCAGATCGAACACGCGCGGCAGATCCCGCAGCTGGTCGGCAACGCCAAGGTGGTCGCCATCGACGAGGTGCACTTCATCGGCGCCGACATCGTCGACATCGTCGAGGCCCTGGCGAACGAGGGACGACGGGTCATCTGCGCCGGCTTGGACCTCGACTACATGGGGCGGCCCTTCGAACCCATGCCCCAGCTCTTGTGCCTGGCGGAGTACATCACCAAGAACCTCGCGATCTGCATGACGTGTGGCAACCCCGCTGACCGCAGCCAGCGATTGCTCGACTCCGATGCGCGCATCCTGGTCGGCGCCGCCGAGATGTACGAGGCCCGCTGCCGGGCTCACTGGTCGCCGGATAGGGATGCGGGTCGCCAGTCGCAGCTGCCCCTGGGTCCGAACCTCGCGGAGAACGCATGATCCTCGCCTCGTTGTTGACGCTCAGCTCCCCGGCGAATGCCGCCGTGCAGGGCAGGGTGCGCGCCTCCTCCGAGAAGATCGATCGTGAGAACGACGTGTCGTTCGAGGCCGAAGCCGTGGCCGATGGCCTGCTCGGTACCTCCTGGGCGGAGTCCGAGGACGGCTACGGCGAGGGCAGCTGGATCGAGCTCGACCTCGGCACCACGCGTGAGGTGTCCACGGTCAGCCTGTGGCCGGGCAACCTGAGCGAGGGGGCCAAGTCCTTCAAGGAATACAGCCGTCCCCGAACGGTTCGAATCAGCCTGCACGGCGCCGGCAAGGCCGATGAGGTGGTGGTCGAGAAGGTCCTCGAGGACAAGATGGAGCGCCTCGACCTGGAGGTGGCCGGCAAGGGCCGCAAGCTCCGCGTCGAGGTGCTGGAGGTCTACGAAGGCATCGTCTTCTCGGACCTGCACATCGCCGAGGTCGCGCTCGACTTCGAGCAGAGCGACGACCACATCCGCGCGCTGGTCGAGTGGTACCTCTCCGACAGCACCGCGGACGACTACGGCATCCACGAAGCCGGTGTGAAGGCCCTCTACAGCGACATCAAGAGCCAGGAGTTCGGCGACGACGAGTCGCTGGCCACGCTCATGGACATGGCGGCCGACGGTCCCTCGTACGTGCGCGCTCAGCTTCCGCGGCTGGTCGACATCGGCTACCGCGCCGCCGCGGTGAGGCCGGATCAGATCTCGGTCGAGGCCCTGCTCAAGCTGAAGGATCCCAACGCCATCCCCGCGCTCGAGCTGGCCCGACTGCGCTCGTACGGGGAGGAAGCCGCCGTGTTCGAAGAGCGCGTGGAGATCTTCCGCGCCTACCAGGAGCTCATCGGCGGTGGCGCCTTCTCGATCCCGCCCTGGGGTGCCAGCGGCTGGGAGCGAGGCGCCCTCCAGAGCTTCGGCGAGCCCCTGCCGATCGAGGTCGACCTCGATGGTCGCGTGTACGTCGCCGACATCGGCAACAGCCGCGTGCAGCGCTTTCGGCGTGACGGGGTGGTCGACCGCCAGTGGGGCCCCGAAGCCGACATCACCAACGTCTGGCTGCAGCGGGGTCGCCCGTGGCACGTGTCGGGGGCCGGTCCAGGCACCACCCCCGGCACCTTCTCGAACCCGCTCGACCTGGTCTTGCTCGAGGACAAGAAGCTCGGCACCTACATGGCCGTGCTCGACAGCAACCGTCGGGTGCAGGTCTTCGACGCTGCGGGCAACCACGTGGTGGAGTGGACGGTCGACACCAGCCGTGAGCTCGAGGACGGCGTGGGCGGCGAGGCCTACATCGCCTGGATTCCCAAGAAGAAGGCCCTCTACGTGGTCTGGGGCGACGAGCTGTTCGCCTACGCCTACCCGAGCGGTGAACGGCTCGGCTCGTGGGAGCTCAAGGACGGCACCCCGCACGCGGTGGAGGCGACCAAGAACGGCAAGCTGATGATGGCCTACGGCAAGCAGATCGTGCTCTACGACCTGGATGGCTTCCGGCACGGCACGATCCTCGACAAGGAGCACCTCGGGACCGGGTACGAGGACATGGACATCACGCTGGACGAGAACAAGAAGCTCTGGGTCGTCACCGACCAGGGCATCGCCTACAAGTTCAAGGCCACGATCAAGGGCACGTGGAAGGTCGACTACGCCGCGCGCGTCAGCCGCACGAGCCTCGACAATCCGCGTGTGGCCGTGCACGACGAGATCATCTACTGCGTGGACAACGACCGCATCATCCGGCTGGACGCGTTGCAGGCCAAGATGGACGCCGATGCGGAGGCGGCGGCGAGCGCGCCGTGATCGGGCTCCTCACCTTCGCCTGCAGCACCCAACCGGGGACCGACCCCCTCGTCGAGGGACCGGCCGCGGCCCCGGTCTCCCAGACGCTGGCCGCGCCCGTCGAGCCCGAGCGGTCCACGCCGTCGCCGTACGCGGTGCCCGCGGGACCGGACCTGCAGCGGGCGGTGGCGGAGCTCGAGCGCGTGGTCGAGACCTGGGGTGCGAACAGCCAGGACGGCTGGGCGATCGCGCATGCGCTCATGGCGAGGGGGCCGGACCTGGTGCTCGACAACGGCGAGCCGGCCGTGCAGTGGCTGTTCAGCGAGTTCGCCCAGGTGCGGGAGCTCGACGGGGAGCGTCTGATCGGCTTCCCCAGGGAGAGTGAGGGGCGGCGGGTGGAGCCCCACACCGACCTCGTGCTGAAGGTGCTCACCGAGATCGGTGTGTCCCCGTCCACGATGGTCGAGGTGGACGGTGAGGCCTTCTCGGTCGCCGACCTCTGGCGGCACAGCGTGCTCACCACCTGGATGAAGAAGAACGGCGACGCCAGCTACCTGGGCCCCAACGACATGCCGTGGGGCATGCAGGGCATCGCAGCCTGGGCGGACCCGTCGATGACGTGGACCGCCTGGGAGGGCACGCCGATGGATCTGGACGCTCTCGGTCGCCTGCTGAGTTTCATCGTCTTCAAGGAGTCCAGCGATCAGCTGAACGCGATGCAGCAGGGTCAGCCGCTGGTGAAGAAGGGCCAGGGGCTGTTCCAGTACACCTGCGGCGGCGCCCACCTGGTGCAAGGCGCCACGTACGTGGCCGCGCGGGGCGCGGGTGGCGAGCAAGCGCTCCAGGTGGCGCGGACGTATGGGGCGCTCTGGCTCTGGCGCTTTCCCCAGGAGCTTGCGCTGTATCAAGATGCGGTCGTTCAGCACCCCGAGAAGCGGCTGGTGCTACGCGCCCAGCAGCTGAAGTTCGTCGGGCACTGGCTCGAGACCATGCACAAGCTGGCCGCCATGGGCCTCTGGGAGGCCGACGCCGCCGGGCAGCTCGCGCTGGCCGAGGCGCTCGGGGTGCTGGTCGACACGGTGAAGGACCTCAAGGCCCTCGGCGCGCTCGACAACCTGGACGCCATCCGAGCCGAGAACGAGCAGCTGTACCTCGATCTGGTGGGCGACTCGGCCCATGCGCTCCGGGGCGTCTCGCTGGCCACAGGTGCCGGCACCGTGCGCTGGTAGACGCGTTATCCGCGGGGCTTCGGAGGCCCCATGGCAGAGCCCGTCGCAGCCGCAGAGAACCCCTTGGAGCAACTCCATCGGCCGCAACCGGGCGAGCTGGCGCTGACGGTACGGGCGGTGGCCGTGGGCTGCCTGCTCGGCGGTGTCGTCTCGGCGATGAACATCTACTTCGGACTTCGGACCGGGTGGTCCATCGGCGGGAGCCTCATCGCGGCCATCCTGGGCTACTCGTTCTTCGCTGCCGTGCCCTTCGGCAAGGGCTACACCGTGCTCGAGGCCAACATCACCCAGACCGCTGGCTCCGCGGCGGGCACGATGACCTCGGCGGCTGGCCTGCTGGCGTGCATTCCTGCGATGGGCATGCTCGGCTACGACCTGAGCTACCTGGAGCTCACGCTCTGGGCGGGATCGATCGCCTACCTCGGGGTGTTCTTCGCTGTGCCGCTCCGCCGCCAGATGGTGGTCGTGGAGCAGCTCCGTTTCCCCACCGGCACGGCCACCGCCAACACCATCGTCGCGATGTTCGCATCGGGCGACGAAGCGATCCGGAAGTCCCGCGTGCTCATCCGATGGGGCATCGGGGCGGCGGTCTTCACCTTGGTGTCGTTCTTCGTGCCCCAGCTCGCGCACCCGCCTCCCGAGTGGCTCGGTGCGGTGGGCGTGAGCCTCGGCGCGTTGGGATTCAGCCTCCTCATCAGCCCGCTGATGGCCGGGGCCGGCATCCTCATCGGCATGCGCGTGGGCGCGTCCCTGTTCCTCGGAGCGGTGTTCTCCTGGGGAATCCTGGGACCTTGGGTCCAGACTCAGGGCTGGGCGACGGGCGCGTTCATGTCCTACAGCGACGGCGTGCGCGGTTGGATCTTGTGGCCGGGGGTGGCCATCATGGTCGGGGATGCGCTCACCCAGCTGGGCCTGTCCTGGCGCTCCATCCTGAACACCTTCAAGAGTGCGGGGAACAGCGGCGAGGCCGAGGATCGGACGGCGTCCGACGAGCAGATCCCCAACAGCTGGTGGATGGGGGGACTGGCCGTGGCCACTCTGGCGACCGTGGTCTCCGCGAAGGTGCTCTTCGAGATCCCGATCCATCTGAGCGTCATCGCGGTCGCGTTGAGCTCGGTGCTCGCGGCCATCGCGGTGCGATCCACCGGCGAGACCGACATCAACCCCATCGGCGGCATGGGCAAGGTCACACAGCTCGTCTTCGGGGGTCTCGCTCCCGGGGCGATGGCGACCAACCTGATGGCGGCCGGCATCGCCGGTGCCGGGGCGAGCCAGGCCGGTGACATGATGCAGGATCTGAAGACCGGCTACCTCCTTGGCGCCAGTCCCCGGCGACAGATGATCGCCCAGTTCTGCGGTGTGGCGTGCGGCATCCTCTTCTGCGTGCCGATCTACAAGCTCTTCGACACGGCCTACGACATCGGCGGGGAGGAGCTCCCTGCCCCCGCCGCGCACGCCTGGCGTGCCATGGCTGAGCTCCTCGCCAACGGCCTCGAGGCGCTCCCCGCGAATGCCGAAGCGGCGGTCGTCGGCGGCTTCGCGTTCGGCGTGTTGATGCCCTTGATCAAGAAGTTCGTGCCGAGCGTCGCGGCCTGGTTGCCGAGCGGCCTCGCCTTCGGCATCGCCTTCATCGTGCCGGCCTACTACTCCGTGGCGATGTTCCTGGGAGCCGTGCTGTTCCTGGCTTGGAGCAAGAAGGCGCCCCAGGCCGCGACGGCGCTGGGCTTCGCCGTGGCCAGCGGCCTCATCGCGGGCGAGGGGCTGATGGGCATCGTCACCGCCGTGCTCACGCTGCTCGGGTTCGGCGCCCTGACCTGAGGGGTTCAGTCGTGGTCGCAGTGCGGACCATGCACATGCTCGTGGTGGTGGTGGGCATGGTCGTGCCCCGACTCGACCTGCGAAGCGGCCTCCGCAAGGGCCCGGAGTGTGATCTGGAACGCAGCCCAGCGCACGAAGGGGACCTCGGAGCCTGACGCGTCGGCGTTGAGCACCTCGACGAGCTGCGCCGACTCGGCGGCCAGCTCCTGATCGCCGCTCGAGGTCGCCCAGAGCGCGAGCCGGGTGGCGCGTCTCGCCCAGGCCGAGCGCACCTGCGGGTTGTCGAAGAGCGCCTCGCCGCAGCGCCTCTCGAGGTCCTCCTGGCGCTCCGCCTCCTGCTCGGACGTGAGCTCCAGCTGCGCGCTCGCCCGCTCGAGGATCTCCTTGGAGACCTCGACGAGCGTGTCGGGATCGGCCTCCCAGTAGGGTCCGGCGAAGCGCTTGAGCGCCTCGCCCTGCAGCGTCCCCGTGGCGGCTTCGATGCCGGCCAGCGGATCGATGAGCGCAGCGCTGTTCCGGATGCCGTCGGGCACCGCCGCGGAGAAGGCCTTCCAGTCGGGCGCATCCTTCCCTGTCAGGCGTCGGAGCTCGGAGACGCCCTGCGCGGCCATGCCGTACACGGTCGGAAAGCTCACCGGGACCAGCCCCTCGGCTTCGCCCAGCTCCCTGGTCAGGCGTCGCCAGCCGCTCCGCGACGTCGGCACGAACCGTGCGTCGCTGCGCACACCCTGGCCCCCGCCCACAAAGCCGATCCAGGCCCCGCACACGTCCTCGTCGGCCCAACCGAGCACCACGTAGCAGTAGCCCTCCTCGTCGGGAGGCCCCATCCAGGCCCCGCTCAGCGTCTCGAGACGCTCCTTGCCGAGGGAGAACGCGGCTGCAGGGCGCTGCGCAGCGACCTTGACCCCCTGGCTGCGGAGGCGATGGAGCGCCTTCTTCGCGGCCTTCTTGACCTGCTTGTCTCCCTTGGTGAGGGCCTGGAGTGCGCCCACGTCGCCCGCGGCGAGCGCGTCTTGGACCTGCTTGAATGCATCGGTGTTCATGTCAACCTGCCACAGCCTGGTTCACGGTCAGCGCCGTGATGTTCACGATGTCGTCGACCGAGCTGCCGGTGGCCAGCACGTTCACGGGCCGCCGCAGGCCGACGATGATGGGACCCACTGCGGTGGCACCACCGAGCTCTCGGAGGAGCTTGTAGGCGATGTTGCCGCTCTGCAGGTCGGGGAAGATGAGCACGTTGGCCTGGCCACCGAGCTCGGAGAAGGGGAAGAGCTCGCTGGCCTTGCGCGGATTGACCGCGGTGTCGGCCTGGATCTCACCGTCGACCTGCAGCTCGGGCCAGGCCTCGCGGATCAGCGGCAGTGCGTTGCGGACGCGCTGGGCGTCGTGGGATCGGTGCTCTCCGAAGTCCGAGTACGACAGCAGGGCGACCCTGGGCTGTGCACCCATGGCCTGGGCGACCCGAGCGGTGTTCACGGCGATCTGAGCGAGCTGTGTGCTCGTCGGTCGCTCGACGACCGTGCAGTCGCCGAAGAACAGGGTGTGCCCCTTGATGAGCATCGCGTAGACCCCCGACACGGTCGACACCACCGGGTTCCGGCCGATGGTCTGGAGCGCTGGGCGCAGGGTGTCCTGGTAGGGACGCTCGAGGCCGCCGACCAGGCCGTCGGCGAGGCCCTCGTGGAGCATCATGCAGGCGTACCAGGTGCTGCTGCGCAGGGCCTGCCGTGCCACGGCGTGGGTGAACCCCTTGCGCTGCCGCTCGTGCCAGAGCTGCCTGGCGAGCTCGTCGAACTGGTCGTCGCCGCCGATCTCCCGAACCTCGAACTTGCTGGTGTCGACGTTGGCGGCCTCGGCACGCATCTGGATCTTCCAGCGCTCGCCGATCAGCACGGGCACGCAGATGCCCTCGTCCGCGAGGATCTGTGCGGCGCGCATCACCTTGGGGTGGTTTCCGTCGGGGAACACGATGCGCTTCTTGAAGATCTTCGCGCGGTTGATGAGCGGGCGCATGAACTCGGCGCTCTTCTCGATGCGCTTCTCCAGACGCTCTCGGTAGGCGTCCAGATCCTCGATCGGAAGCCGCGCTACGCCGCTGTCGGCAGCGGCCTGGGCCACCGCCGGCGCGACACGGGTGAGCACCCGCGGATCGAAGGGCTTGGGGATCAGGTACTCCGGACCGAAGCCCAGCCGGTCGAGGCCATAGGCTCGGAGCACGGCATCGGGCACGTCTTCCTTCGCGAGCTGCGCGAGTGCGCGCACGGCCGCATGCTTCATGGGCTCGTTCACGCAACGAGCGCGGCAATCCAGCGCGCCTCGGAACACGAACGGGAAGCCGAGGACGTTGTTGACCTGGTTGGGGTGGTCGCTGCGACCCGTCGCCACGATGGCATCGGGGACGGCGGCCATCGCCTCGGCGTACGGGATCTCGGGATCCGGGTTCGCCATGGCGAAGACCAGGGGGCGTGCGGTCATGCTCTGGAGCATGTCGCCGGTGAGCACCCCGGCGACGGACAGGCCGACGAAGCAGTCCGCCCCGACCAGGGCTTCGCCGAGGCTCTTCGGGTCCCCCGGCTGCGCGAACGCCATCTTCTCCGGGTAGGCCTTCGGGCCCGACCGCGCGGTGGTGATCAGGCCCTTGCTGTCGCACATGTAGATGTGCTCGGTCTGCACGCCCAGGCTCACGAAGAGCCGCGCGGTGGCGACGGCCGCGGCGCCGGCGCCCGAGAAGACCACCTTGATGGCGCCCAGGTCGCGTTCGGTGATCTCGCATGCATTGAGCAAGGCGGCCGCGGCGATCATGGCGGTGCCGTGCTGGTCGTCGTGGAAGACCGGTATGTCGAGCTCCGCCTGCAGGCGCTGCTCGATCTCGAAGCACTCCGGTGCACGGATGTCTTCGAGGTTGATCCCGCCAAAGGTGGGCGCGAGAGCGCGCGCCGCTGCGATGAAGGTCTCGGTGTCGATGGCGTCGAGCTCGATGTCGAACACGTCGATGTCGGCGAACTTCTTGAAGAGGTTCGCCTTGCCTTCCATCACCGGCTTGCCCGCGTGCGGTCCGATGTTGCCGAGGCCGAGCACGGCTGTGCCGTTGGTGACCACCGCGACGAGGTTGCCGCGGTTGGTGTACTTCCAGACGTCCTCGGGGTCCGCCTTGATGGCCAGGCACGGCTCGGCGACGCCTGGCGAGTAGGCCAGGGCGAGGTCCCGCTGGGTCAAGAGCGGCTTGGTGGGAACGACCTCGATCTTTCCGGGGCGGTCCTTCGCATGGTATTCCAGCGCGTCGCGGTAGCTCGCCATGGACAACCTCCTGGGGATCAGGATGCTTAGCCCGGACCGCCTCATCGGTCTTGTCGCCCTCGAGATCAGGAGGCTGGTCGAGGACATCGACCGACGCGCCGAGCTGTTGGTGGAGATCTGGGCCCGCTACCGGAGCCGAAAACCCTTCCTCGACACCACCTTCGCCCGATGGACCACCTTGGGGTTTCCCGAGTTGGCGCTGTTGGAGCCGGAGCAGCTCGACGCGCTCGAGACCTTCTACCGCGAGCTCGATGAGCTGCGCCTCTATGTGGCGTACACCGAGGACATGCCGCAAGCGATGGAGAACACGCTTCGCGGCGCGGTGGTCCGGCTGAAGAGCAAGGGTTCTGCGGCCCTCATCGTGCTCGGGCAGCGGCCCATCGACGACGTCGAACCGCTGGGTTGGGAGATCCGGAAGCCCGGAGCCGCCGTCGAGTGGGATCTCGGGCTCGAGGAGTGAGCCGGCTCCAGCTTCCGGAAGAGGGGACAGCTCGAAGAGGGCCGTAAGCCGGGTTCTGTGCCTGCGCGCGGTCGCCCGCGTGCAGGTGACGTCCATTCCTCTAGGCCGGCCGTTGCCGACCGGCTCCAGCAGCCTACCTGGGAGTTGGGCGGGCAGCCCACTCCACGCTCGGCCTTGCACCGGATGGGGTTTACCTGGCCGACCTCGTCACCGAGGCCGCCGGTGGTCTCTTACACCACCCTTTGAACCTTGCCCGCGGTCCGAAGACCCCGCCGACCTGCCACGCGACCACGCCCCCGTGATCGGGGGTTCGTCGCGCGCAGCGTTGGAGGCGTACCTGGCGGTCTGCTCTCTGTTGCGCTTTCCTCCGCGTCGCCGCGACTGGGAGTTACCCAGCACCCTGCCCTGCGGTGCCCGGACTTTCCTCCCGTCTCCCTTGATGGAAGACCGGCGGACGTCTGGCCCTCTTCGAGCTGAAAGGAACGTGGCCCCAAGGGGCCGGATCCTCAGCTTAGCGCGCCGAGGAAGCGTGAGCACGAGGGGCAGGTCTGCACGCTCACCGCGCGCTTGTGGGCCTCCAGCCGTTCCTGGGGGATGCGCTTGAAGCAGCCGCCGCAGTCCGCGCCTCGAAGCGCCGAGATCGGCTCGCGGCCCTTCTCGATGAGCAGACCGTAGCGGCTCAGGTAGTCGCCCCGGACGTGGGTCCTGGCGTCGTCTCGCGTCGAGCTCTGGACCGTGATCTCGGCATGGAGTCCGGGAGAGCGGGTGTCGAGCGCGGAGGTGGCCTCGCGCAGCTTGAGCTCACGGAGCTCCACGCCGCCGAGGCTGCGGTCCATCCGACCGTCGCAGTCCTCGATCTCCTCGTAGAGCTCCAGGAGGTCTGTCTCGATCTCATCGACGATGTCGGTGCATTCGCTGAGCTGTTTCTGCGCCACGAGGAAGTCCGAGACGATGCCCGCGTCGAGCTGCTGCTGCGTGCGGTCGCGGCGCTTCACGTAGGTGTCGAGGCGGCGTGACAACGCGTGGTCGCGCTCCTTCAGCGCAGCGCGCTCGGCCACCAGCACCTCGTGGGCGGCGCGGGCCGACACGAGCTCGCCCTTGCACGCTTCCACCCTCGCGTGGAGCGCAGCGAGCTCGTCGGTCAGGCGGTCAAGCGCCTGGTCTTCGGCCCAGAGCGCGGCGAGGGCTTCGAGTTCAGGATGCACAGACGGACTCCAGGGCGACAGAGAGGGTGGGCCCACCAGGATTCGAACCTGGGACCCTCCGGGTATGAGCCGGGTGCTCTCACCGCTGAGCTACAGGCCCTGAAGAGGCCTAACCGCCTGCCGCTCGAAGAGGGCTCAGCCCTCCATGAAGCTCTTGAGGCGCTTCGCCCGCGACGGGTGGCGGAGCTTGCGCAGCGCCTTGGCCTCGATCTGCCGGATGCGTTCGCGGGTGACGTCGAAGTCCTGGCCGACCTCTTCCAGCGTGTGATCGCTCCGCTCACCGATTCCGAATCGCATGCGCAGCACGCGCTCTTCGCGCGGCGTGAGCGTTGCGAGCACCTTGCGGGTCTGCTCGGACAGGTTCCGGTGGATCACCGAGTCCGAGGGCGACAGCGCGTTGGCGTCCTCGATGAAGTCGCCGAGGTGCGAGTCCTCCTCTTCGCCGATGGGGGTCTCGAGGCTGATGGGTTCCTTGGCGGTCTTGAGGATGCGCCGGACCTTGTCGGCGGTCATCTCCATCTTCTCGGCGATCTCCTCGGGCGTGGGCTGACGCCCGTATTCCTGCTCGAGGTAGCGGCTGGTGCGAATCACCTTGTTCATCGTCTCGATCATGTGCACCGGGATGCGGATGGTGCGGGCCTGATCGGCGATGGCGCGGGTGATGGCCTGACGAATCCACCAGGTGGCGTAGGTCGAGAACTTGTACCCGCGGCGGTACTCGAACTTCTCCACCGCCTTCATCAGGCCGATGTTGCCTTCCTGGATGAGATCGAGGAACTGCAGCCCGCGGTTCGTGTACTTCTTGGCGATGCTCACCACGAGCCGGAGGTTCGCCTCGATGAGCTCGCCCTTGGCGGCCTCGGCGCGCGCTTCGGCTTCACGGAGATCCCGTGCGAGGCAGCGGAGGTCGTCGCGGCGGACGTTGATGCGCTCCTCGACCTTGCGGATCTTGCGGAGCTCGCGGCGGACCCGGCTGTCGTAGTCGCGCCAGGTGTCGGCGCTGATACCGGTCTCGCAGACCACGTCCTGGCCGTGGGTGTCGGGGGAGCGGCGTACCTTCCGGATGTAGCGGCGCAGGTCCCGCACCGGCACGCAGGCTTCCATGGCCACCTTGGAGATTCCACGCTCGTAGCGGGCGGTCTCCTCCCAGGCGGTGCGGATCTCGTCGCTCCAGGCCATCAGGTGGGGCTTCGGGATCTCGAGGTGCTCGAAGAGCATCACCATGGCGGTGAGGGTGCACTCCAGGCGCTCCTCGATGACCTCCAGCTTCCGCTTCGCCTTGGTCCGTGCGATGTCCTTGTGGAGCTGGCCTCGGCGCCGGTCGAGCACACGCGCGAGCTGGTGCACGGCGGTGAGCTGGTCGACGCGCAAGGAGATGGCGGGACGGGGCTTCTTGCCGTTCTTGGCGGCCTTGATGGCCTTGCCCTTCTCCTCCGCGATCATCGCCTTGATGCCGCGCACCGCGACCGACGAGGTGAACAGCAGGCGCCTGGCAGCGACTTCGCCGTCTTCGATGCGCTTCGCGATCTCGATCTCGCCCTCTCGGGAGAGCAGGCTGACGGTGCCCATCTTGCGGAGGTACATCCGAACAGGGTCGTGGCTTCGCCCCGCGGGGCCCTTGTCGGCGGCGAGCTCCACACCACGGCGAGCGGCTTCAGCCGCCTTCCGCACCCGGTTCACCACCTCGATGTCGAGGTTGGAGAACATGATCATCAGGTCGTCGATGCGCCCCGAGTCGATCAGGTGTGTGGGCAGGACCGTGTTCATCTCCTCGTAGGTGACGAAGCCACGCTTCTTGCCCATGCTGATGAGCTGCTGGATCTCCTTGAGGTCCCTGTTCTTCAACATGCTGCTACCTGTGCTCGGGGGGCTGCTTCAACGCGCACCCTTCGAAGCCGTAACATGGCCACGAAAGGCGCCATGGGGGGCGCTTGTGGTAGGCGCGTGCGCTTGCGCGCGGCGCGTCTGGATCGGTGGGGAGGGTCGCCGTGCGTGCAAGGGCGGGGCTCTCTCCGGAGGCACGACGGCAACAGGACGGGCGCTGTCGTCGAGACGTCCCTCGTAACGTGACCCCTTTTGGACAAAACGGCAACGTTTTTTTTCTTGACAGTGCTGTCGAGCTCGTTCCACGGCCCCCGCACCCTCGACGTCTACGGTTCAGTCCGTGCTGTCCGCCAGCCCGCGCGCAACGAGTCGACGTAAAGGCGGCAGCTGCGCCTGCAGCTCTGCCCGCTCACGGACCAGCTGGAGCAGCTGCTCGGGGTCGGTGTGTTGCTCCAACCGGTGCTTGACGTCGCGCAGGCGACCTTGGACCTGGCGAAGCTGGAGGCGCGCGACGGTGCGGCGCGCGGCGATCGCGGCGGTGGGCGCGTCGTGGGGGCCGGGGCGAGCAGCCGCTGACGTGAACAGGGCCACCACGTCGGGGTCGTCCGTCTCCGACAGCACGATCGAGAGCGGCTCGCCACCGAGCAGGCGGGCGATCGTACGGCCAACCCCGGTGTGCTTCGTCACCAGCCGGGGCTCCACTTCGGTGAGCACCGGGGAGACGGCGGCCGTGTGGTGCACGAGCAGCCAGACGAGCTCCTTGAGCTCCAGGCTGGCGCGGAGCCGGCGGCGCGCGTCCGGGTCGGGCGCGCCGGGGGCTTCGCGGCGACCGCGTCCCACAGCTTCTCGCAGGGCGTACTCCTGAACATCCAGCAGATCGGCGACACGGGGGAGGGTGGTGTTTCGAAGTGCGTCCGGCATCCGTCGCAGCAACGGCACCACCTCCCGCACCGCCTCGGCCTTGCCGGCGCCGGAGCGTCCGTGCCGCGTCGAGAGCCGCCGCGCGACGTTCTCCAACAGAGGCGTGGCGCGCTTCAGGGCGAGCTCGAAGGCCTGGGTTCCATGCTCCTGGACGAAGTCGTCCGGGTCCTTGTCGTCGCCCAGGTCGAGTCGTCGGGCTTCGATGCCGGCGTCGAGGAACAGCGGCAGGCTTCGCTCGGCGGCCCGCTGTCCCGCCTCGTCGCCATCGAAGACCGTGACGACCGAGCTCGTGAGGCGCTGGAGCTGGGAGACGTGCTTGGGCGTGAGCGACGTTCCGCAGGTGGCCACGGTCTCCTTGAAGCCGGCCTGGAGCAGCGCCAGCACGTCGAAGTAGCCCTCGACCAGCAGAGCGCGTCCCCGACGCTGGATGTGCGGGCGAGCCCAGGACAGGCCGTAGAGCGTGGCTGACTTGTCGTAGACCTCGCTCTCGGGCGAGTTGAGGTACTTGGGACCGTCGCCGCTCATCACCCGCCCGCCGAAGGCCACCGGCCTGTCACGGCTGTCCAGGATCGGAAACACCAGGCGGTCTCGGAACACGTCGTAGGCGCCGCTGGAGCGCTCCCGCCGCTTCGCGAGGCCCGCTCGCACGGCCAGGTCCACGCCGATGCGCTGCCGGTCCAGCTCGTTCACCAGGTGGTCCCAGCCGGCGGGCGCGTAGCCGAGGCGGTAGCGCTGCGCCGTGTCCTGGGTGAAGCCGCGGCCCTTGAGGTACTCCCGAGCGGGCGCGGCATCTGGATCGGTCATCAGGTTCTTGTGGAACCAAGCGGCTGCAGCTTCACACGCATCGTAGAGCGAGGCACGGCGGCGCAGCGCCTGTTGCTCCTGCGGTGTGAGCTGCCGGTCTTCGATGGTGACGCCGGCCGGCGCGGCCAGCTCGCGCACCGTCTCCACGAAGCCGAGGCCCTGGGTCTTCTGCACGAACTTGAAGACGTCGCCGCCCTCACCACAGCCGAAGCAGTGGTAGATCTGCCGCTCGGGGAGCACGTTGAAGCTCGGCGTCTTCTCCCGGTGGAAGGGGCAGAGCCCGATCAGGTTGCGGCCGCGCTTCTTGAGCGTGACGACCCGACCGACGACCTCCACGATGTCCGTGCGGTCGCGGATCGCTTCGATCGTGTCCTTCGGGATCTGGGCCACGGCCCAGGCTTACTTCGCCGCGGCCTGCTTCTCCAACAGAACACCAAGATCGCGGCGTTCCTCGGGAACGCGTGCCACGCTGGCGCCGAGCGCACGCAGCTTCTCGACCAGGCGCTCGTAGCCGCGGTCGAGGTGGTGCAGCCGGAGGACCTCCGACAGCCCGTCCGCCGCGAGCCCGGCGAGCACGAGGCCCGCCGAGGCGCGGAGGTCGGTGGCCATGACGCTGGCGCCGCGGAGGCTCGGCGTGCCGGTCACACAGGCTTCGTTGCCGCGGATCTCGATCTCCGCCCCCATGCGAGCCAGCTCCGGCACGTGCATGAAGCGGTTCTCGAAGATGGTCTCCGTCACCCGGCTCGTGCCCTCTGCGCGGGTCAACAGCGCCATGAACTGCGCCTGCATGTCGGTCGGGAAGCCCGGGTGCGGCTCGGTGCGAAGGTCGAGCGGCCGCACCGGGCCCGTGCGCCGCACACGCACGGTGTGCTCGCCGACGTCGACCTGGCAGCCCGCGTTGCGGAGCTGCTGGATGACGGGCACGAGGTCGGACGGCTCGACCTCGGTCACCGTGACGTCGCCCCCGGTGATGGCGCCGGCGACCAGGTACGTGCCGGCCTCGATCCGATCGGGCAGGATGCGGTGGGGTGCGGTCGCCGGTCGGAGGCTGGACACGCCCTGGATGTGGATGGTGGGGGTGCCCGCGCCCTCGATGTGTGCACCGAGGCTCGTCAGGAAGCGCGCGAGATCCTCGACCTCGGGCTCGCAGGCCGCGTTCTCGATGACCGTCTCGCCCCGCGCGAGCACGGCGGCCATGAGCAGGTTCTCCGTGCCGGTGACGGTCGGTACGTCCAGTGGGATGCGCGCGCCGCGGAGCTCGTGGGCGGTGCCGTGCACGTAGCCACCGCTGAGCTCGAAGCGCGCGCCGAGCAGCTCGAGCCCCTTCAGGTGCTGGTCGATCGGCCGCACCCCGATGGCGCAACCGCCCGGGAGGGAGACGAGGGCCTCGCCCCGCCGCGCCAAGAGCGGACCCAGCACGAGCACCGACGCCCGCATCTTGCGCACGAGGTCGTAGGGGGCCTCACAGAAGATGATGCGCGACGTGTCCAACCGGACGCTGCCGGGGCTCACGAGCGACGGGCAGCCGATGCGACCGAGCAGCGAGAGCATCGTCGAGACGTCCAGGAGCTCAGGAACGTTGTCGAGACGGTGCTCGCCGGGAGCGACGAGCGTGGCGGCGAGGATCGGGAGCGCCGCGTTCTTCGCGCCGCCGATGGGGACGTGGCCGTGGAGAGGGCGGCCGCCGTCGATGACGATCTTGTCCATGCGGGGGGCTCCGAGGGGAGGGGGTCGAGCAGGCTCGAACGGGGCGCCGGCGCGCGGATAACCCGGTGGGGAACCGGATCGCAGCCGCCGGACGGGAGGATCCCCATCCTATGCCTCAGGTCTGGACGGGTCAAGACCTGAGTCCAGCCGTCCGTGCTTGGGTCCCTCAGGACCCGTGAATGGGTCAAGCAAGACCCGTGCCAGGCCCGTCACCCGGGCGTCGCCGGGTACACTGTCGTCGTGGCGAGCACCCGGTCCCTCCCGCGCAAGCCGAGCCAGGCGCAGGTCGACGAGGCCGAGCTTCTCGGTGCTGATCTCAGCGGCTGCGTGCTGCGAGGTCTCGACCTGCGCGACCGCGACCTGTCGGGTTCGCGGCTGATCGACTGCATCCTGGCGGACGCGGACCTCTCGGATGCCGTGCTGGACGGGGCGGATCTGAGCGACACCGAGATCGATGGCGCCCGGTTCGAGCGCGCCAGCCTGCGTGGCGCGCGTCTGTGCCGTGCGCGCGGGGATCGGAGCCGCTTCGACCACGCCGTGCTCGACGGAGCCGACCTCACGGGTGCCGTGCTCGTCGCGCCGGTGTTCGAGGGGGCGAGTCTCGAGAGGGTCACGGGGCGGGACCTGCGCATCGAGCAGCTCGCCGGCGCGGGCGCTTGCCTGGACGGCGCCGCGCTGCGCGACGTGGTGGTCGATGGCGGCACCTTGGCGGGTGGCTCCCTGAGGGGCGCCGACCTGGCGGGTGCGTCGCTCGTCCAGCTCGACCTCACCGGCAGCTCGCTGAGCGATGCGCGCCTCGGGCGTGCCCGCCTGGACCGGTGCGTGTTGGAGCGCACGGTGATGGAGGGCACACAGCTTCCGAAGGCCGTGCTGCGCGCGTGCAGCTTCGAGGGCGTGGTGCTCTCCGAGATCGACGCGTCGGGGGCCACGGTGCGCGACCCCTCCGCCCTCTCGCCGGACGCGGAAGCGCTCCTGCAGGCGGGCGGCGCTCGCCTCGGGCTCGGCGTCGTCGCTCGGCTCAAGCTCGCCTGGGCCGCCCGGCAGGAAGCGGCCGAGCAGGAGCGTCAGCGGAAGGAACGCGAGTCCGAGATCGCTCGCCAGCGCAGCGAAGCGGAGGCCGACGAGCGTCGGCGGGCCGACGAGGCGCTGCGCGTCGCCGAGGAGGAGCCGGCCGCGGTTCCCGCGCTGCGCACAGAGCCGGACACGGAGGAGGAGGACGTCGCGACGACCGCCTCGTCGGCGGATCCCGAGTCGAGGTCGGTCTCGCGCTCGGTCGGTGGTGCCCTGGCCCGACTCCGGACACGACGCGAGCGCATCGACGCGGACCTGGTCGTCGCAGGCGCCTCGCTGCGCGGTGCCGACCTCCGCGGCATCAAGCTTCGTGGGCGCGATCTCACGGGCATCGACCTCCGGGAAGCCCGTCTCGAGGGCGCCAACCTCACAGGTGCCAACCTCCACGGTGCGCGGCTCGCGGGCGCGCGGCTCGACCGAGCGCGGCTCAAGGAGGCGGATCTCGGGCTCGCCATCGCGGATGGCGCTCGCTTCGAGGACGCCATCCTGGCCGGGGCCTGCCTGGAGGGCTTGCGGGCGCACGATGCGAGCTTCATCGGTGCGGTGCTCAGCGGAGCGCGTTTCGGCGGGGCCGACCTCGCGCGCAGCGACTTCTCGGCGGGCCAGCTCGCCGACGTCGATCTCGCCGATGCGGACCTGAGTGGCACCCTCTGGGAGCAGGCGGACCTCGCCGGTGCCCAGCTCGACCAGGCGGTGGTCGCGGACGCCGAGATCGGAGGCGCACTCGGGCTGTCGTCCACGGAGCTGGACGCCCTCCGTGCGCGCGGAGCCTTCGCGCCCGGTCTGGGCCTCGGCCGCTTCGGAGAGAACCTGGGCGCGTCGGTCGTGGCCCGTGGCGCGGCGGCACTCTTCGCGCTCGCCTTGGGCAGCTACCTGGTGACCCAGTACCTGGACAGCAGCTCGTTGTCGGAGGAGGACCTCGAGGATCTCGCCGCCCAGGAGGCGAGCGCGGGCGAGCTGGACCAGGCGGTGGCGCGCTACGCCGACCTCATCGAGCGCACGGAGCTCCCAGCGGATCGTGCGCTCTACCGCTTCGACCTCGCCACCCTGTACTCCGGGGCTGGCCTGCACGACGCCGCCATCGAGAGCCTGCGGGAGGCCACGGCGGAGGTCTCTGGCGACGCCGATCTCGGTCCCGAGGCACGCCTGCGCCTGGCGAAGGCCTTCGGCGCTGCGTCGCGACACGACGAAGCCGTTGCCGCTCTGGAAGCTCTGCTGTCGGAGGGAGAGGGCCTGCCGGCCGGTGTCGTGGCCAGGGCGTCCGTGGCGCTGTCGGACGAGTACGCGCGCATGGGCTTTCCCGACAAGGCGCTCGCGATGCAGCGGGACTTGCTGGACCGCTACCCGCACAACCCCGGGATGGTGCTGGCGATCCACATCTCTCGCTCCGAGATCCTGGAGGGTCGAGGCGAGTACGAGGCGGCGCGCGCGGCCCTCGACACCGTTCGTGAGTTCCCCCTCGACGACGAGCAGCAAGCGCGGCTCATGGAGGCCGAGGCTCGCCTGTTCGACCACATGGGCGACACGCCGCAGAGCCTCGCGATCTACCGAGAGCTGCTGACACGCTATCCATCGCATCCGGACGTGGCCGGCGACATCGTGATGCGCGTCGCCTCGCTGGAGGCACGCGGGGGCAGCCGCCAGGAAGCGCGTCGGTTGATCCAGCGCTTGCTGGAGCAGGAGGCCTCGCCGCGCAACCGCGCCAACGGCCGGCTGCTGCGCGCCCAGCTCGACGAGGACGAAGATCTGCTGGAGGCCGCGCGCGAGGGCTACCAGGGTGTGATCCAGGGTCACGCGGACGATCGGGAGGCCCTGGAGGCCGCGCGAGCTGGGCTCTTGCGGGTGCTGATCCGACTCGATCCGCAGGGTGACGAGCTGCGCGCGCTGGCGGACCAACAGGACCCCGGCCTCGCGGCACAGCTCCTGCTCGGGCGTGCCGACGCGGCTGCAGAGCGGGGTGAACGAGAGGAAGCGCGCTCGCTCTACCAGCAGGTCCTGGACGACTTCACCGAAGCCCCGGGAGCGGTGAGCACCGCCCACACGCGGCTCGCGGACCTCTACGTCGAGGAGGGCCGCTTCGGCGAAGCCGTGAACGCCTACCGCGCGCTCCTGGACGCGCCGCTGGACGAAGACGGTCGCGTGTTCATCGAGGCACGCATCGCGGACGCCCTGCGTCAGGCGGGGCGTCTCGAGGACGCGGCCACCGCGTACCGCTCGCTGATGACGGGGGCACAGGCCGGCTCGGAGGCCATGTCGCTGGCACGTCTGGGCCTCGCTCAGGTCGCACAGGCGCGCGGCGACGTCGAGCGCGCGCGGCTCGAGCTCTCTCGGGTGGTGGACGAGACCGTCGATCCGACGCTCCAGGCGACCGCGCTGGAGGCGCTCGCCTCGAGCTACCTCGAGGCCGGGCAGGAGGAGGAAGCGCTGGCGGGTTGGCGTCGGTACCTTTCGGCTCTGCCCCCGGGTCACGAGGCGATCCTGCCCACCCGGCTCGAGATTGCTCGGATCCTGCAAGGCCGCGGGGAGATCCAGCGGGCTCGCGCGCTGTACCAGGAGCTCCTGGTGGACGCCGAGGCGTCTGGCCGTGACAAGCAGGTGCGCCTGGCACTCGCCGAGCTGCAAGAGGCCAGCGGAGACCATGCAGGGGCCCTGGCTTCCTGGCGGAGGCTGATGGAGGCCGAGCTGTCCGAACAGGACCGCACCGACGTGGTGCTCGGGCTCGGGCGTGCGTTGCTGGCGACGGGCGACGCCGCGGGCGCTCAGGCTCTCGGCGAGAGCTGGGCGTCCAGGATGTCCGCGCCGGCCGCCCAGGCCGCCCTGCTCGACCTGCGGGTGCAGGCGCTGCGTGCGCTGGGCGACAATGCCCAGGCGGAGGTCCTCGCCGCGAGGCTGCTCGAGGTCGCGGCGGACGACGGCGACGCCGCGTTCTCGGCGAAGCTGCAGATGGCGATTGGGCGGCTCAACGAGGGGGATGCCGCAGGCGCGGTCAGGCTCTACGAGGAGCTCCTGGCGCAGGTTCAGGACCGCCCTACGCAGGCCGCCCTGCGCGGGGACATCGCGCAGGCCTGGGCCGCGGGTGGCGACCCCGACGCTGCGCGTGCCGCGTGGGCGGCGCTGTCCCGGGACTATGGCGACCTGGCGGAGGCGCGGTTCCGGGTCGGCATGGGCCTCGCGGAGCTCGATCGCCGATCCGGACAGCCCGAGGCGGCGGCGAGTCGCTACCGGGAGCTGGTGGCCCCGGATCCCGGTAGCGACACGTGGCGTCAGGAGCAGCTCGCCCAGACCTTGCTCGAGGCCGGCCAGGACGCCGAGGCGGAGGCGTTGTTCAAGGCCCTCGTGGCGTCGGGGAGCCTGCAGGCACAGCTGGCCGGCACGGCGGGGCTGGCGGGGCTGCTTCGCGCGCGTGACGAGCTCACTGCAGCGCGCGCGCTCTACCTGCAGGTCGCCCAGGACGCGACGGACCCAGGGCAGCGTGCATGGGCCACGCTGCAGGCCACCCAGGTCCTGGTGGACGAGGGCCGGCTCGACGACGCCTTCTTCGGATTCCGGGACCTCGCGGAGGCGGGCGACCCCGAGATCGTGCTCCAGGCGAAGCTGGGCATGGCCAACGTCTACCTCGACAAGGGCAAGCCCGACTCGGCGCTCGAGCGACTGGAAGCCCTCGATGGCGCCGCCATGGGGCCGGCCTGGGACACCGAGGTCGTCATGGCGCGGATCGCTGCCTACGAAGCAACGGATGCCATGAGTGACGCCGCAGCCGCCGCAGAAGGCCTGCTCGCCCGATGGCCCGTCGATGACGATGTGCAGAGTCGCGGCCGCATCCGCCTCGCCGAGCTCCACGTGAGACTCAGCCGTCCGGACGACGCCTTGTCCCTGCTCGACGCGGTGCTCGGCGACACGGGTGACCGCTTCTACCAGGCGCTGGCGCTGCTCACGAAGGCCCAGGCCCTGCGGAGCGCAGGACGTGAGGGCGACGCGCGCGGTGTGTATCAGTCGGTCGTGGCCGACTACCATGACCAGGGCGAGCTGGTCGGCGTTGCGGAGGATGCGCTCAGCGGCGGCTGACGTCAGGGGTTCGGTGGACCTCGCCGGGGGACCCGCTCGGGCAACTCATCGCGTGGGATGGCGAACACCTGGGCGCTGAGCGTGCGACCGCGCACCGAGGCCAGCGGCGTCCACGTCTCGGCCACCCAGGCGTCCATCGCCTTCCGGTGCTCGTTCCGCTCGTCGAACTCCTCCTTCTTGACGGCGACGTAGGCCAGTCCGCCCTCGCCGTCGCACTCCTCGTTCATGATGGCCAGGCACTCCCAGAAGCTGGCCGTGGAGCTGCCGAAGGGGCACGTGGTGAGCGGGCAATGCGCTCGCCCCGCCATGGCGGTGGACTCGCGGTGGGTGCTGGCGACGTGACCGCCCCGCTCGAAGTGTTCGCGCAGCGCCCGTCCGATCTTCCAGCCCTCGACATCCTGCAGCAACACCGGACGAGGGTTGAGGCTCGGCTGCGCCGTGGTCCAGGCGTCGTGTCCCCACCACGATGCCAGGACCAGCATGACGAGGCCGCTCGGCCAGCTCCGCGAGGCGCGCTCGAGGAGCGCATCGGCGGCAGCCGGGACCACGGCCGCGCCACGGAAGACCAGCAGGATGACGATGGGAAGCAGGTTGTAGGTGTAGCGAGCCTCCGCTCCGGCGGCGCTGAGGAACGGAAGGGGCCCGAGGCAGAGCGCGAGGGTGAGGCCCATGGGAAGGCCTGCGAAGAGCCCTCCCAACCGATGGGGCGCGCCGGGAGCGCGCAGGAACAGGCCGACCGCGCCGAGCCATGGCAGCACCATGCAGGCGACCCATGGCATCCACCCGGGACGGATGGCACGCCAGACGCCGATGATGGCGTCGTTCACGCTCCCAGGTCCCACCGATCCGAGCATGGCCTGGATGTCGGCCACGGAGAACGAGCGGTCGCTGCCCGCCGCGACCTCGGTCTTCTCGATGCCCTCGCCGATGTCGCGGAGGAGATCCGCCGCGTCGATCTCTGGAAACACCTGGTAGACCGCATGGACGGTCGCCACCGCGCCCGCTGCGAAGAGCAGGGTGCCGCCCAGCCGTGGCCACACCCGCCGGCCTGCGAGCAGCACCAGCAGCAGCGGCGGGATGGCGTGTGCCAGGGTGGTGTAGTGCGACAGCATCGCGAGGCCGGCGATGGCCCCACCAAAGGGCGCCAGCCACCACCATCGGGCGCTCGCTGCGGCCGCCAGCATCGCGAAGGGCACCATGAAGGCCACGGTCGTGTCCACGCCGTAGCGGCGGGAAGCGTCCACCAGCACCACCGTCGACGCCGTGACGACCCCGGCACCGAGACCCACGCCGCGCCCCCCTGAGAAGCGGCCGAGGCCGAAGATCACCACTGGGAGCAGCAGCATGAGCGCGTGGTTCACCAGGTGGCCCGCCAGCACCACGTCGGGTTGGAGCTTCATCGTTGCTGCGGTCAGCAGCGTCCAGACGGGCATTCGGTGGCTGTCGAGCGCGTCGTAGCGGCCCTCGTCGAGGCGCAGCGCCGCTACCGCCCACTCGCCCGCGTCCGGTCCCGCCAGGAGCAGATCGTGGAACGACGCCCAGCCAGGGGTGCCCTCAGGGAGCGGCGGCGTGCCGAACACGGGACCGCTGGGCCAGGCGACGACCCCGATGGCGACGAGCACACCGATGCACGCCAGGTCCAAGGCCGCTCCGAGGAGAGCTCGCTTCATCCGTTGTCGACCTTCCAGCGTGTCTTCTTGATCATGCCGCGGAGGATGGCGAGGTCCTGGCGGTCGGGGTGTGCACGCTGCAGCAGGCCGCCGAGGAAGATGCGGACCATCTCCCGCGTGCGACCGAGCATGTACGGCGTCTCGGCGAGCAGGTCCAGACCCTCGTCCACCACCTCCCGCTGTTGGTCCAGTGTGGCGAGTGGCACGGGATCACGGCTTCGATCGACCGGTGCCCCACCGCTTCGGCGCCCCTGCCGCGTGGGCACCTCGGCCTCGAATCCCCGGTCCCGTGCTTCGGAGAACACGCACCAGGCGGTGACCAGCACGGCCTGGGCCAGGTTCAGCGAGGGCAACCCAGCCGTGGGGATCGACAGCAGCGCGCGGCAGTGGCTCAGGGCCTCGTTGTCCAAGCCGGCGTCTTCCTGTCCGAAGAGCACGGCGACCGGTCCCGGGCTGTCGAGCACATGGGCTGCGAGCTCGGGCGGCTCCCACACGGGCCAGTTGTAGCGCCGCGCTCGGGCCGTCGTGCCGACCGCCAGGGTGCAGTCGGCTACGGCCTCGCTCACCGTTGCAACGAGCTTCATCTCGTCGAGGATCGTGCGACCTGCCGACGCCATCCAGCGCGCACGCTCGAGGTCCAGGGCAGGGGGGTCCACCACCACCAGGCGCCGGAGCCCGGTGTTGGCCATGGCACGGGCGACGGCGCCCACGTTGCCGGCGTGCTGCGGACGGACGAGGACCACGCGTGTGGTCTTCAGGGCCGTCCCGGGATCAGCTGCCAAACAGGTTCTTGAACCAGCCGCTGACCTTGTCCCAGAGACCGGGATCCGAGGCTCCGGCGCCACCAGCCGATGCAGACTGCACCTTGCCGACGGCCCTCCGGACTTCCTTGTCCTTGTCGGCCTTGGCCGCTTGGTCCATCGCCTTCACGTCGTCGGGCTCGAGGCTCTCGGGTTCCAGCTCTTCGAGATCTTCGGCTGTGACCCCCTCGACTTCGTCGGCGAGGGCGCTGCGCGGCATGTCGAGGGCGCTCGGTGCGGCCGCTGCTTCGGCAGCCTTCTGCTTCGCCGCTGCGTCCTTCTTGCGCTTCTTCCGCTTCCGGTCTTTCTTGCCGAGCTTCAGCGTGGACTCGACGGTCTGGCCGGTGGCCTTGTCGCGGGCGGTGAGGTTGAGGATGCCTTCGCTGTCGATGTGGAAGGTGACCTCGATCTGGACCTTGCCCTTGGGTGCCTGCCGGATGCCCGAGAACACGAAGGTGCCCAGGAGCTCGTTCTCGGCCACCCTGTCCGACTCGCCCTGGTAGATCTTCAGCATGATCGACTTCTGGTTGTTCTTCGAAGTCGTCAGGGTCCGGGTCTTGTAGTCGGGGAGGGGCTGGTTCTTCGGGAACAGCACGTGCATCGTGCCGTCGACCTTGTTGATGCCGATGGGCATCGGGAGGACGTCGAGGAGCGTGACGTCGCTCGGTTCCCTCCCCGCCAGGCTGTGCGACATGATGCTGGCGCCGATGGCCACCGCCTCATCGGGGTTGACGCTCTTCGAGAGCGCCTTTCCGAGGAAGTCGGTGGTCCGCTCCTGCACCAGGGGCATGCGGCTCTGGCCGCCGACGAGGATCATCTCGTCGAGCTCTTCGACCGAGGTCGACGCCTCCCCCATGATCCGGCGGACGGTGTCGAGCGTGCGCTCGACGAGGTCTTCGCACAGGGTGTTGAGCTCTTCGCGCGACAGCTCGACGTCGACATCGAGCGGCCCATCGTCGCCGCGGGCGATGAAGGGGATGTGGATGCGCGTGGTCTTGACCGAGGACAGCTCGATCTTGGCCATCTCAGCGGCATCGCGGATGCGCTGCACGGCGACCCGGTCCCACGACAGGTCGATCCCGTGCTCCCGGTGGAAATCCTCCAGCAGCTTCTGCATGATCCGGTCGTCGAAGTCCACGCCGCCGAGGAAGGTGTCGCCGCCGGTGGCGATGACCTCGAAGATGCGGTCCTTGATGTCGATGACGGAGATGTCGAAGGTTCCGCCGCCGAGGTCGTAGACCGCGACGCGCTGGTTCAGGTTCCGCCCGAGCCCGTAGGCCAGCGCGGCCGCCGTAGGCTCGTTCAGGATGCGGAGCACCTTGAGCTCCGAGAGCGCCCCGGCGTTGCGCACGGCCTGGCGCTGGCGGTCGTTGAAGTACGCGGGCACGGTGATGACGGCCTGGTCGACATCGTCGTCCAGCGCCTCTTCGGCGACCTCTCGGATCTTCTTCAAGATGGCTGCGGAGATCTGCTCCAGCGTGAAGACCTGTCCCTTCACCTTCACGAGGATGGCCGCGTCGTCGCCCTCCACCAGCTCGTAGGTGAAGATCTGCCGCACGCGGTCGATGACCTTCGAGTGGAAGTTCCGGCCGATCAGGCGCTTCGACGCCGCAATCGTGTGCGCAGGGTTGAGCTGCGCCTGCTTCTTCGCATCGTGACCAACGAGCTGCCGACCGGACTCGTCGATCGCGAACATCGACGGGATGGTGGTCGCCCCGCCCTTGTACGTGATCATCCGAGGCTTGCTGTCCTCGATGATGGCTGCGCACGAGTTCGTCGTGCCCAGGTCGATGCCTACGGCCTTTCCCATGTGCTGCGTGTCCGCTGGCTGCAAGTGGCTGAGTTCCCCGGGGTCTACCACGGGCGGGATCCGGGGGTCAATCGAGGGCGCGGGCGCCCCTGTGGCTGTCTCAGAGGTCGTAGTCGACCATGATCTTTCCGTCGAGTCGGGTGGTGCTCTGCTCCAGGGCTTCGAGCACCTCCGAGAACGGGCGCCGGCTCGTGATCATCTCGGATGCTTGCATCCGTTCCCGCTCGAGGAGGCGGATGACCTGGGGGTAGCAGCCCATGCCGCAGTGACCACGGCTGCCGACGATCTTCGCGGCGCCGGTCACCAGCACATCGAGCATCACCGGGGCGCGTTCGCCGGTGCGCCCGAGGTAGATCATCTGACCACCTGGCGCGAACGCCTTCTCGATCTCGGGCATCGTGTGGAGGGCTGCGCCCGCGGCCTCCACGAGCACATCGGCCCCCCATCCACCGCTCAGCCTCCGGATGACGTCGCTCGCACTGCCGCCCGCCGCCGCGAGGGCGACCGGGTCGTGTGCTTCGTCGGCACCGCATGCCAGCGCGACGTCGAGCCGGTCCTTCACGACGTCGAAGGCCACGATGCTGGCCGCCCCGGCGGCCCGCGCGAGGGCTACCGCTCCGAGTCCGATCGGGCCGGCGCCGAAGACCGCGACGTGGTCGCCCGGCCTCATCCCGTCGCCCGCGACCCAGATGCCGTTGAAGCTGCAGCTGATGGGCTCGACCAGCGCGCCCAGCTCGAGCGCCTTGGCCGCGGAACCGGTGCGCTCCGCGATGCCGTTGAGCGACCAGCAGAAGCGCTCCTCGATCGCCACGTAGTCGGCGTAGGCGCCTGGCGCTGAGAAGCCGAGCATGTCCAGCGTAGGGCACTGGTTGGGGTGTCCGTTCCGGCAAGCCTCGCAGAGACCGCAGTGGAGCATGCCTTCGGCGGCCACGAGATCGCCGACCTTCAGGTTCTGCACCTCACGGCCCACCGCCACGACCTCGCCGGTGAACTCGTGGCCCAGCACGCACGGCAGCGCCACGGGACCCGAGAAGATGATGTAGCCGTCCTGGTCGGTCTCGTAGCAGTGGGTGTCGCTCCCGCACACGCCGCACCGTCGCACCTTGACGACCACCTGCCGGCTGGTCGGCTCGGGGTCCGGGACCGTCTCGATGGCGAACTGTGGATGCCGCCAGACGTGGCAGGCCTGGGTCGCCTTGCGGCTGTCCTTCTCCAGGGCTGTCACGGCGTAGCTGGGGCGAGGGTCCCACTCGCACTCGAGCACCAGGGCCTTCATCGTCGTCTCCGGGCTTGTCCAACCGCTATCGCTGCCGGCGCTTCCGTGACAGGCGGACCTCGAGGATGGCGCGGTCGTTGGCCTTCACGATGGTCAGCCGCCACGAGGGCAGCTCCACCACCTCGTCCACCTTGGGGACCCGCCCGAGCCGAGACAGCAGGAAGCCGGCCAGGGTCTCGTAGTCGCCATCTGGC
>Ga0114932_10000686_pt1 | contig 39894 bp, 39 predicted proteins | sample 2SBtaG_2_FD_87286 | JGI IMG/M metagenome (GOLD analysis project Ga0114932, IMG submission 87286) | Deep subsurface microbial communities from Kolumbo volcano to uncover new lineages of life (NeLLi) - 2SBTROV12_ACTIVE470 metaG | ecosystem: Environmental > Aquatic > Marine > Volcanic ...
ACTACCCATCCATGCTCAAGGCGATGAACACGCTTTGGGCGGTGCCGATACCGCGAGGGCTCTACCCGTTCCCATTCCGAACACGGAAGTCAAGCCTCGTCGGGCCGATGGTACTGCAGGGGCTACCCTGTGGGAGAGTAGGTCAGCGCCGTCCATACCTCCCTGAAGGCCGCTCCCTCGAAAGAGGTCGAGCGGCCTTCTTCGTTGGATCGCGCGTCGTCGGGGTGTCCCATCCGAAACGTTGACGCCGTGAGGCGTGACGGTACCGTGCCTCGACGCGGAGTTGATCGGACCTCGCCGGCCCGTCGGGCCCCCAGCGACCCCGTGCCTGCTCGACGTGCCCCTGGCACGCCGTTGTCGCACGCGTGGCCACTCGGAACCCGAATGACTCGGCGGTCCTCCAGTCAACCCGCCGAGGCGTCACGGTAGGCTTCGCAGATGGATGCCCGACGCCACCGATGGGACGAACGGTACCGGTCGAGGTCCGGAGCGCTGCCGGCTGCTGCTCGAGTGGTCGAGGTGCTCGCACGGCATGCACCGAGTGGAGGCACGGTCCTCGATCTCGCGTGCGGGCTGGGAGCGAATGCGCTGGATCTGGCCTCGCGTGGCTATGTCGTGCACGCCTGGGACTATGCCGAGTCGGCCATCGCGGCGCTTCGTCGGCGCGGTGGTGGTGTCCACTGCGAAGTGCGAGACGTCGTCGAGCGTCCACCGCAGGCAGCATCGTTCGACGCAGTGCTCGTGGTGCACTTCCTCGAGAGACCGCTGTTCCCGTCGCTTCGTGCAGCGCTTCGACCTGGGGGAATCCTCGCCGTGCAGACCTTCCTCCAGGGGCAGCCAGGTGGGCCGCGGAACCCGGCCTTCCGGCTCGCGCCTGGTGAGCTGGCGCGGCTGGTCGCGCCGCTCGAGGTGCTCCACCTCGAGGAGCGAGAGGAAGGCCTGGTGGTCGCCAGACGTCGCTGAGCATCACCATCTGTCCTCGCCGTCGCCGCTTCAACCAGAAGCAGCACGGGCGGGGCTTTCCTGTGGACCGGCCTCACCTAAGGGGCTGAAAAGACGTGGGGAGTGTGGTTGGCACGCCACGTGAACTGCTCGTCGGTGTCCGCATTCGCGGTCCAAACGTGGAGCAACAACATGAGCCGTACCGTCCTGATCTTGTCCCTCTTCGTCGTCGCCTGCGCTGAGGCGCCGCTCGCCGAAGTCGAGCCATCCCCCGAGAGCGAGCCCACTCGTTCGATGGTGGAGGCCTTGCCGCCCCCGGAGGCGCGGCCCGTTGCCGCAACCGTCGAGCGCGACCTCGCGCCCGAGCCCGAGCTTCCGGGTGTCGACGCGCCGGCGACCGAAGGCGGAGGGCATGAAGTCCAGGTCCGGCCGGGGGAGAGCCTCGTGCGCCTCGCTGGCTGGACGCCGATGAACGCCGAGGACATCGCGGAGTACAACGGCATCTCCGTGCAGGGCACCCTCTACCCGGGCGAGACCTTGCGCCTGCCCCTGACCGCCGAGGAGGTGGTCGACCTCGAACGTAGCCGCACGAGCTACCAGGATGCGCGCCTCGAGCGGTACCTGGGCAAGCGTGGGGGGCTCGTGGGCGTGGACGGGCACAGGGTCGGGACGGGAGAGACCGCCTGGGGCATTGCGCGTGCCTATGGCGAGCTGCCGATGTGGGTCGTGTCTGCCTTCAACAGCAGCGTCGACCTCGACCGCCTGCGGATCGGTGATGTGATCCACCTGCCGGTGCTCGGGGACACCGTGACGCTCACGTCGGTCGACGAGGAGATCCTGGAGGTCGACGGGGAGTCGGCGGGAAGGGCGCCGGAGTCCGAGGTGGCGCCAGCTGTGGTGCCGGATGGGAGCTTCGAGGAGGGCTCGAGCTCGGAAGGCACGTAGCGGACTTCAGAGCGTGCGCTTGGAGCCGAAGCCCTCCGTGTCAGCCGACGCGGAGGGCTCTTCGGTGCCGCCCTGTTCGACCTCGACAGGCACCGGCTCGGCCATGTCGGCTACCTGCAGCCCGAAGCTCAGCGACATCAAGCGCGCAAGACCGGCGTCGAACAGCAGCTCACGCTGTTCGCGCCCCATCCGGTGGCGGCGCACGAGGACCCAACGGTCGAGGCGTGGCTCCCAGTCGAGCAGGTGGTCGCCGCGGAGCCCGTCTCCTGTCACCCGGATCTGAGCAGCGTCGCCCACCGGTTCGAAGCGCAGGGCTGCCTCGCCGCGCCTGAGCTCCAGGGAATCCTTGCGCTGCCGAACGCTGATGTGGCCCAGGGCGCGTCCGAACGCCGCGAGATCCTCGAGCACGGCTTCACGCTCCTTGCTCGCACGCGCCTGCGCCAGCCGCGCGGCTTCGCGCTCGTCGGCCGCCGCACGCTCACGCTGGTCCAGACCAGCTCTCAGGCGGGCGGCGAGTCCCTGGCCTCGACGGCTCTCGTCCTTCGACATCGTCGTCCTCGACGTCCAGCGTACCCCGGGCGGCGGGTCGGGGCAGCGTGGTAGCTTCCGGGCTCGGAGGAGCCCGTGAGAACGACCCTTGTCGCCGCCATCTGCGTCCTGTCGGCCGGCTGCGTGTCGAAGAGCACGTACGCCGAGCTGGAGTCCCAGTACGCGGGCCTGGAGAAGCGGTGTGCCGCTGAACTCGGGTCCTGCGAAGCCGAGGTCGCCGACCTCGAGGCCAGGGTCGAGCGCTTCGAGGCCATGGCGGCCAAGCGGCTCGCCGTGTTGCAGGAGCTCATCAAGGACTTCCAGCCGCTGATCGACAAGGGCATCCTGGAGGTCACCGTGAGCGACGGGCGCGTGGTGGTCGCGATGGCCGCAGAGGTGCTCTTCCCTTCGGGGAGCGCGTCGTTGTCCAAGGATGGGCAGGCACACCTCGCCGAGATCGCCACCGTGCTGAAGCGTCGAGCCGATCGGGACTTCCAGGTCGAAGGACACACCGACAACGAGGCGATCTCCACTCGTGAGTTTCCGAGCAACTGGCACCTGGGTGCGGCGCGTGCCGTCGTGGTGGTCCGCTTCCTCGTGGACAACGGCATGCGCCCGGAACAGCTCAGCGCGGCGTCGTTTGGAGCACACAGCCCCGTCGCGAGCAACGCGGACGCAGACGGGCGGGCGCAGAACCGGCGCATCGAGATCGTGCTCGTTCCCGATCATTCGCTGCTGCCTGGGTACCAACAGCTCGAAGAGAAGAAGCCGCCGCGACGCGCGCGCACAGGCCAGCCCAAGGGGAAGAAGCCTGGCCGAAAGGGCAAGTAGCCGTGTCCGGTCCGCCCGATGACTCCGACGGCGTCGACGAGGTGCTCGACCAGGTCGAGCGTGCCCTCGACGAGCTCCGGCTGGAAGATGAGGGCGCTCGCTCCGCCCTCCTGGACGGGGTCCGTTCGGCGCTGGGTGAGCTCGGTCTGGGTGGCGCTGGGGACCCCCGCATTCATGTGGTCGACGGTGGGCGCGGCGTCGACGACCCGACCACCGAGGCACCGCGTCCGGAGCTCCGCGTGGCCCACCAGGACGACGAGAGGTCGAGCTCCGCCCGGGTGCGGGTGGTGCGTGTGGGCGGCGTCGAGGCGACGACACACGACGGCGTGATCGCTGTCTCACAGGCTGACGTGTGGCAGACGGTCTCTCGCGCTGCCGCCGCTCGGCCCTACCGTGTGTGGTGTGCCACAGGGATGCTGCGGGTGGCCATCGACGGCCTGCCGGCGGACACCTTGGCGGCCGGCCAGAGCCTGGACGTCGAAGCTCGCCTCGTGCGCGTCTGCAGCGCGGACGGCACCGCAGCAACGGGCCGCTATGTGCGCCTGAGAGGGGCCGAATAGCCAGGCGCCCTGGGCGGGGACCGGTGGAGACACGCTGAGGCTGGTGGTCGCGTCGGACCCTGGGCGCGCGTCAGCGCTGTCGAGCGCTCGCCAGGTCCTGTGGTGGCGTGTCGGGCGCGCGACAGCGCTCCGGCCCGAGCTTCAAGTGATTTCAGTCAGTTGCGTGACCTTTGCTTCTGGCATGCGCCTTGAATCTCCTCGGAGCCTTCCCCGGAGGGCTCCCAATGGCCTGCACGTCCCTGTCCGCCACCCTGCTCGGCATCGATGCCCACCTCGTCGAGGTCGAGGTCGACACCGTGCGACGGCTGCCGGCGACCGTCATCGTAGGACTGCCGGCGAGCAGCGTGCGCGAGGCCTCGGAACGGGTGCGCAGCGCGATTGTCTCCTCCGGCCTCGAGTACCCCAAGCTCCGCGTCACGGTGAACCTGGCGCCCGCCGATGTGCGAAAGCGTGGAACAGGGCTGGATCTGCCGATCGCTCTGGGCGTGCTCGCTGCGGCTGACGGTCTGCCGTCCTGCGCACTGTCCGAGCGGATGTTCTTCGGCGAGCTTGGGCTGGAGGGCGAGCTCCGGCCGGTGGCGGGGTCGCTCGCAGTGGCCATCCTGGCGGCGCGTCGCGGGGTCAAGGAGCTGGTGGTGCCGGCCCGCAGCGCCGGCCGAGCCGCGTTGGTGCCCGGTCTTCGCGTGCTGGGAGCGAACACCCTGGGTGAGGTCGTCGCCTGGACCCGTGGGGAAGGCGAGCTGAAGGTCGCCACACCCCTTGCGGCGGCAGAGGCCGCGGAGGGCGCTGACCTCGCAGACGTCCGAGGTCAGGAACAGGCGCGGCGAGCGCTCGAGATCGCGGCAGCCGGGGGTCACAACCTCCTGCTCGTGGGCGCGCCAGGAATGGGCAAGACCATGCTGGCAGCGCGACTTCCCTCCATCCTGCCGCGCATGAACTTCCGCGAGGCGCTCGAGGCCACCCAGGTCCATTCGGTGGCCGGGCTCCTGCGTCCTGGAGTCGGCTTGCTCGCCGACCGGCCCTTTCGCGCGCCCCATCACTCGATCAGCTCCGCTGGGCTGATCGGGAGCGCGAGCCTGCGTCCGGGCGAGGCCTGCCTCGCGCACAGGGGTGTGCTGTTTCTGGACGAGGTACCCGAGTTCTCGCGTCGGGTGTTGGAGCAGCTGAGGGCTCCGTTGGAGGCGCGCCGCATCCTGCTGGCGCGCGCGGCGGGCACGGTGGTCTTCCCGGCGTCGTTCGCGCTCGTCGCTGCGGCGAATCCCTGCCCGTGTGGGCACTGGGGCCATCCACGCCTGCCGTGTCGCTGCACGGATCGCGATCGGGATCGGTACCTGTCGCGCCTCAGCGGGCCTCTGATGGACCGCATCGACCTCCACGTCGCAGTGGACAACGTCGATGCCGACACGCTCATCGGAGGAGGGCGATCAGAGTGCAGTGCGTCGGTCCGTGAGCGTGTCGAACGGGCGCGCGGTCGCCAACGAGCGCGCTCCGGCGACGGGCTGCCTGGCAGCAACGCCGAGCTCTCGGGTCCTCAGATCCGGACGTTGGCGAGCACGAGCGCTCGCGCGGGTCGTGTTCTTCGTGACGCAGTCGAGCGACTGGCGCTGAGCGGGCGCGGCTGTGATCGCGTGTTGAAGCTCTCCCGGACCCTCGCCGATCTCGACGATGAGCCCCGGGTCCACACGCGCCACGTGGCAGAGGCCCTGAGCTTCCGGCCCCAGGTCGCTCAGGAGGCGTTGTGTTGACCGCCCTGTTCGCGGTTCGGCTGGTGGTGGTCGACCAGGTGGACGACCACGTCGTCAGCGTCGAGATCGCGCCGCACCGCGCCGTCGTCGTCAAGGTGAGCTGCCTCGAACAGACGCCTCGGGAAGGCGAACGCCTGCTCTGGCATCGCCCGCGCAGACCGCTGCGGCCTTGTCCGCTCCAGCTCGCATCCATTTCACACAACGAGCCAGTGGGCTCATCAGGAGTAGCACCATGAATCCCTCCCTCAACGAAGCCCGGGCCGAGAAGCTCGAGCGGGCCTTCAAGCAGATCCAGTCCCGGTACGGCGCCGGCGCCATCATGAGGCTGGACGGCAGCATGCCCACCTGCGTGGACGATGCCATCCCCACCGGCTGCATCCGTCTGGACGAAGCGGTCGGCATCGGTGGCCTTCCTCGCGGGCGCATGGTCGAGGTCTTCGGGCCCGAGGCGTCGGGCAAGACCACGGTCGCGCTCCACGCGATCGCGTCGGTGCAGGCCCAAGGTGGTGTCGCCGCGTTCGTGGACGCCGAGCACGCTCTCGACGCCAACTACGCCTCCAAGATCGGGGTGAAGCTGTCGGAGCTCCTGGTCTCCCAGCCCGACAACGGGGAACAGGCCCTCGAGATCACCGAGGGGCTGGTCACGTCCGGCGCCGTGGACCTCATCGTCGTCGACTCCGTGGCCGCGCTCACGCCGGAGGCTGAACTCCTGGGTGAGATGGGCGACCTGCAGGTGGGCCTGCAGGCCCGGATGATGTCCAAGGCAATGCGCAAGCTCACGAGCCACGTCTCCAAGACCCGGTGTTGCGTGCTGTTCATCAACCAGCTCCGCAGCAAGGTCGGCGTCACCTTCGGGCCGCGGGAGGTCACCACGGGCGGAAACGCGCTGAAGTACTACACGTCGTTGCGGCTCGACATCCGGCGCATCGGTTCGCTGAAGTCGGGTGACGAGGCGGTCGGAAACCGTACCCGCGTGAAGGTCGTGAAGAACAAGCTCGCTCCTCCCTTCCGGGTCGTCGAGTTCGACATCTTGTTCGGGCGGGGCATCTGTGCCGCCGCGGAGCTGCTGGAGCTTGCGGAGTCGCAGGGGCTGGTCACCCGGACCGGCAGCTGGCTGGCCTTCGGCGACGAAAAGCTCGGCAACGGCAAGGAGCGGGCCCGTCAGCGCCTGGTCGACGACCCGGAGATCGCGGCACAGCTCCGTCAGCTGGTGATCGCGGCCCGGTCGCCCATCGGCGAGTCCAACTGAGTCCTGCCCCGGCGGTCCGGTGTCCCTCAATCCTCGAGGCGGGCGCGAACGGACGGGCCGTCGGGGCGCTCAGGTGGGGCGGACCTCCGTGCCCCGGACCTCATCGTCGACGATCACGCCGCTGCGCGCGATGATGTTGCCTCCGACCAGCACGAGGTCGGGCTTCGGGGCCACCTCACGGCCGACGTAGGGCGACCAGCCGACCTGGCAGAGCAGATCGGCGTTGGTCAGGCGGTGGGCCTGGCCTTCTGTGAAGAGCACGAGGTCGGCATCGGCGCCGGCTTCGATGCGGCCCTTCTTCTTGAGCCCGAAGATCTGTGCCGGGCGTTCGCTCAGGAGGTCCACCATCCGTTCCAGGCTCAGCTTTCCGTGCTGCACCGCACCCATGATGAGCGGGAAGGTGGTCTCGACGCCCGGGATGCCGCTCGGGGCCTCCCAGTAGCTGGATTTCTTTTCCTCGAGCGTGTGGGGCGCATGATCCGAGCCGATCGTGTCGATCCGACCGCGCTTGACCGCTGTCCAGAGGGAACGCCGGTCCAACTCCGGACGCACCGGGGGGTTGCACTTCACGCGGTTTCCGAGCTCGCCGTGGCTCTCCACCGACAAGAACAGGTGGTGCGGGCACACCTCCACCGTGATGGGCAGCCTTCCTCCGATCGGGTCGAGCAGGTGTACCTCCTCCGCGGTGGAGAGGTGGCAGACGTGCACGTGACGTTCCGTGGCACGAACGAGCTCGATCAGGCGCCTCACCGCCGCGACGGCCGCGCTCTCGGGGCGCATCAGGTGGTGTTGCGGGTTCTCGATGTCCTGGTACTCGGACGCCGCCCGGCGCAGTTCCTCCTCGTCTTCGGCGTGTACGCCGATCAGCCCGCGCGTCTCCTCGAAGATCCTCTGGAGCGCCTCGGGGGGCACCATGAGCGTGCCCGTCGAGTTGCCCATGAAGATCTTGATGCCGCAGGCGCCATCGTCGACCATGGCGTTGAGATCGTCGATGTTGTCGGCGGTCGCGCCCGCCCACAGACCGAAGTTCACCCTGCTGTTCGCGGCTGCCCGCTTCCGCTTGGAGCGAAGGGCCTTCCGCTTGATGGTGGGCGGCTTGGTGTTCGGCATGTCCAGGACCGTGGTCACGCCCGAGGACGCGGCTGCACGGCTCCCGGTCTCCCAGGTCTCTTTCTGGGCGTGGCCCGGATCACGGAAGTGCACGTGGGTGTCGATGACCCCCGGCATGACGAACTTGCCGATGGCGTTGATGCGCGTACGGGCCCGTCCAGCGGGCCTGGCGCCCACGTACACGATCCGGCCCTTCTTGATGGCGATGTCGGCAACTTGCCGGCCTCGTCCGCTGACGATTGTGGCGTCTTCGATGAGCAGGTCGTACACGGTCCCTCGTACCTGAAGCCGATGCTCCTTCTGTAATCTGCGAGTCGGTAGGCATCCAGCGTTAGGATGGGCTGGTGGCGCACCCCTCGTTTCGCGAGTTCCTGCGGGCCTTTCCTGCGGCCCGATCGCTCGGTCGTTCCGAGCTGCATCGTCTGATCGAGCACACCGTCGAGGTCAGCTTTGAACCGCAGGCGGTGGTCTTCGCGGCAGGAGACGACCCCGACGCCGCGTACCTGATCCGGCGAGGGAGCGTGCTCGTGCTGCATTCGGGGAGGATGGACAGCGTCGCCTTGGCTCGACTGTACCGGGGCGACATGGTCGGCGAGATGGGGCTCGTGGACGGACGGCCGCGATCGGCGAGTGCCGTTGCCGAGGACGGGCTTTCCTGCTGGCGCCTCTCGCGCGACAGCTACGCTTCGCTGCGCGACGACGGGGACCCTGTTGCCGAGTGGCTCCTGGGAGAGCTGGGTCGAGGGCTCTGCGAGCGCATTCGTGGTGTCGAGGCTCGCATTGGTCGGGCAGCGCTCCAGCCGGCCGGTGTGCGCGTGCCGCCGCGGCGCCGGCAGCGCGACCCGCGCACCCTGCTGGACTGGTTCCGGCGCCTTTGAGACGCGATGCGCCGAGGGACGCGCTGCGGTAGGGGAGGGGGTGACCGAACCGACCGAGATCCGCGCCCCGGTGGACGCTCACCCGCTCCTGGGGATGCTGCCCGAGCGGGAACGGGACCGTCTCGCCAGTGGCGCGGCGCGGCTGAGCTTCCACCCAGGTCAGGCCATCTGTCGCGAGGGAGCAGCCTCGTCGTCGTTCTTCCTGCTCGTCGATGGACGTGCGCGCGTCACACGAACGCGTCCGAACGGGAGCCAGGAACAGGTCGCGTCGCTGGAGCGCACCGCGCTCTTCGGGCTCGTCGGCGTGATGGACGGCCAACGTCGATCCACAACGATCGCCGCCCTGACGCCCTGTGTCTGCCTCAGCTTCCCGCGCGGCGTTCTGGCGGTGACCGATGGCGATCGCGCCCTGAGGCTTCGGGAGATCCTCGCGGCTGCCATGAACGAGCAGCTTCGGGTCGAGAACCTGCGGCTGACTGGCCTCGTTGGCGACCGGGCGGCTGCCGAGGTCACGCTCTCCGGGGGCTGGCGACTTCCCGCCATCGAACAAGGGGACGCATGAGCGCTCCGATTCTCTGCGTTGCCGGCCCGCCTTTCTCTCCGGCATTGTTCCGCGGCGTTCAAGCTCGTCTGGAAGGTGCCGATGTGCGCCTCGTGGGGCTGGCGCCGGTGGCGAACGATGGGCTCCCTGCGGCCCTCGAGGCGCTCCGAGCCGAGGTTGAGCGCTCCGGCGCCTCCGCCGTCTTCGGACATGGGCTCGCCGTGCCACTGGTCCTGTCGCTCGAAGGCGTCACGCGTGTGATCACGAACGGTCCGATCGCGCGGCTCGACCCGTTCGCCGCCGCTCTCGCATCGATCCCCCAGTTCGCCCTCTCTGAGCTGCTCCGGCCTACCGCGTTTCAAGCGTGGCTGCGCTCATCGGCCGGCTTGCGACGTGCCGTGGCCAATCCCTACGTCATGGACCGCGACACCGTTGCCATGCTCACGGACCCGGTCCTGGGCAGCCGGGTGTCGCGTTCCGGAGCTGCCCGATGGCTGCGCGAACTTCCCGACTGGCTCGACGAGGGCCACATCTCGCTGGACGGCGTGGTGGCCTTGTGGGGCGATGCCGATCCGCTGTACCCGATCGATCCTGTCTTGGAGGCGATTGATGGTGCTCCGGGTGCACGCTTGCGCGTGATCGAAGGCGGCCGTCACCTTCACCCTGAGGAGCGCCCGTGGGCCGTCAGCGATCTGCTCGCCGACGCCTTGTCGGTCGCTGATTCGTAAGCTTGCTCACGATCGCGACATGGATGTCGTGGTTTCGCGCTCAAACGCGCCGGTTCGCTTCGGACAGTCAACGGTATTCGCTATAAATTCAGGTGGATACGCGGGTTTTTCCGAGCTTGGCATCGACCTTGCATATCTTTCGTGCGGAGACGCGAGACCTGGTCCGGTTGGGAGTTCCCTCCGCTGACCTCGCCGCAACCAAGGCCCGGTCCTCGTGACCGGGCCTTGCTGCTCTGGGCTCCGGAACCAGCCACGCGATAGGCGGCGGTGTGTCCGACCCGTACCGCTACAAGGTTCCCTCGCCCTCGGATCTGGATCCGGCTCGCCGCATGCGGAACGAGAGCGAGCAGATCGTGTGCATCCTCAACCCGCGCGCCAAGGCCGGCGAGGGCGGTCGTCTCTTGGAGCGGGTCAAGCAGACGATGTCGCGTTGCTTCGCGACGGGCGAGGTGTGGGTCACCGAGGGGCCTGGACACGCCTCCGAGCTGGCGGCCAGGGCGGTTGCGGCGGGCGCCGACCTCGTGGCGTCCGTCGGCGGTGACGGCACGTGCAACGAGGTCGTCAACGGACTCTTCGAGGGGGACCGTCCCCTCGACCCGAAGGTCGTGCTGAGCTTGATCCCCGTGGGCACCGGCTCCGATCTCTCTCGTAGCCTGCTGGCGCCCGGCACCCTCCAGGAGGCCTTCTGGATCGCTGCAACCGGCATGACCCTACGCACCGATGTCGGTCACCTTCGTCATGAAGAGGGCGGGCAGGTTCGCGAACGTGTCTTCCTGAACGTGGCTGGGTTCGGCGCCAACGGCGAGGTGGTGCGGCGCGCGAACGCGTCGTCGAAGCGACTCGGCGGCCGCGCAACCTTCCTGAAGGCCACGGTCGGGGCGCTCGGCAGCTACGAGCCGCCCGAGGTCTCGTTGACCTGGGAGGACGCCGCAGGCCAGGCAGGCTCGTGGTCGGGTCGCCTGATGAGCGCCTTCGTGGCCAACGGCGCCTACTGCGGGGGCGGCATGTTCGTGGGACGCGGGGGAACGTTGCACGATGGGCTGTTCGACCTGACCGTGCTTCCGCCCCTGCCGCCGCACCGTCTCGCGGCGCATGGGTGGCGGCTCTATGAGGGCAGCCTCGCGAAGATTCCTGGGGTCGTGCGCGTCCAGGTTCGCCGTCTCGACGCCTCCGTGCACGCAGGTGCTCCGCCGTTGCTCGATGTCGATGGTGAGCAGCCGGGGGAGCTGCCAGTCTCGATGCGTTGCTTGAAGCGGGTCTTGCAGGTTCGAGGCGGCTGGCTGCGTTCGCCGTTGCTCGACGATTCGGCCGCTCCGGCCTGGCGCCCGGGTGCGACGCGGCGCTGATCTGGTCGGCCCGTTCACTATTTGCATTTCTTACATCTTGCTCCGATCGGGCTCGTGGTCGGCATTCACGCGCAGTGGCGCTCCCGATAATCCTCCTCTCCCTTGACGAACCGGTTGATTGACGGGAAAAGCCTCGCTACCTTGGCTGCGCAGGGAAACACCCCGCAACGTGAAGGACTCACGTTTCCAAACCTCGCGCCAACCCCTGGAACGAAGACATGAACAAGGCCGATCTCACCGCTCGTCTCGCAGAGCGCGCCAACCTGCCGAAGGTGCGCGCGGCTGAGTGCATCAACATCCTCACCGAAGAGATCCGGGCGGCCCTGGTCGAAGAGGAGAAGGTGACCATCAGCGACTTCGGAACCTTCCAGATCTCGCACCGCAAGGCCTTCGAGGGTCAGAACCCCAAGACGCGGGCGAAGATGGATGTGGCCGCTTGCCGGATCCCGATCTTCCGCGCGGGCAAGGGCTTCAAGCACGCCCTGAATGACTGAGCTTGTGGTGCAGCCCCCCTGCCCGGGGGGCTGTTCGCGGCTATAGGATGCCGCAACCGGCACATTCGCGTGGCCGTCGGTCTGACCGAGAAGGGCGTACAGCCCACGCGACTGCTCCGGCAGTCGCTGGAGGACACATGGAGCATTCGCGCCTCGCCTCGTCTGCGGGGGTTCGCATCGCCGGCATCGCCGAGCTGCCTTCGCGCTTCGGCTCGTTCCGGTTCGTGGCGTTCACCGGGCCCGATGGCGAAGAGCTCGGAGCGGTGGTGCGCGGCGAGCTGGATGGCGCCGAGTCGGTGCCTGTCCGCCTGCACAGCGCCTGCTTCACGGGCGACCTGATGGGCAGCCTTCGTTGTGACTGCCGCGAGCAGCTCGAGGCGGCGCTTCAACACGTGGGCCGGAGCGACTGCGGTGCGGTGCTGTACCTCCCGCAGGAAGGCCGTGGCATCGGCCTGGTCAACAAGATCCGCGCCTATGCGCTCCAGGAGCAGGGCCTCGACACCGTCGAGGCCAACCGCGCCCTCGGCTTCCGCGACGATCTCCGCGACTATGCCGTGGCCGCGGAGATGTTGAAGGCGCTCGGCGTCGCCTCGATCCGGCTGTTGACGAACAACCCCTCGAAGGTGCTGGGAGTGCAACGCTACGGCATCGCGGTCGACGGGACCATCCCGCTGCGGATCTCCCCGAACCCGCACAACGTGGACTACCTGGCGACCAAGCGCGACAAGAGCGGGCACCTCCTTTAGACCCGCGCGCGACCGCGCTATGATGCCGAGCGCTCGGACCTTCGCGTCCAGCGTTCGGAGACACCATGCGCCGCAAGCCCATCCTGCTCGCACTCCTCGCGCTCGCGGGCTGTGACAAGACCACCACCGAGGTCCAGTACCTGGACTACCCGGACATGTCGGTCTCCTCGCAGTGGCTCGAGTTCGGCGAAGTGGAGTACGGCGACGCTGCCACCCGTTCGTTCACGCTCACGAACAAGGGCGATCTCGCTCTCGGCGTTCGCACCGTCGAGCTCGGGGCGGGCCACACCGACTCCTTCACCGTCGGCTACGACGCGAGCTCGGTGGTCTGTCCGGCGGACTCGTCGGATGCCGGCGACACGGGTGCAGCGGAAGCGGACGCGAAGATCGCCGACACCGGTGGCGGCGGCGTCGCGCAGATCGCCGTGAGCTCCGTCTCCGATGCCTGCGCGGCCGATGCCCCCAACATCTGCATGGACTTCGGCGAGGTGAACTACCCGGGCAACGACACGCAGTTCTTCAGCATCGCCAACGCAGGCGCCGGCGCCCTGTCCATCGATCAGGCGTTCTACGCCGGGTCCTCCGCGTTCCAGGTCGTGAACGACCCCGAAGGCCTCGAGATCGCTCCCGGGGACTCCGAGGAGGTCTTCGTCCTCTACGCGCCCGAAGCCGACTCGGTCGGCGATCAGGGGGAGCTGTTCCTCTTCACCAACGATCCTGTGAACGAGACCGTCAGCGTCGGCCTCCAGGGCAACTTCGGCGCGGAGGAAGAGGAGACGGAACCGGAGGAGGAAGAGGAGGAAGAGGAGCAGAGCCTGGCCGATGACCAGGTCGAGTTCGTGCTCGAGTCGGGCTGTTCGATCGATCTCACCGTGTCCTTCTCGCCCTTCAACCTCGGCGACACCTACGGCTCTCTCATCATCGACTCCCACACCCAGCAGGAGACCTCAGGGTCCGACGACACCGGTGCGGCGAGCTCCGATGGCTCCTTCGAGCCTGCCTACTGGGGCGATCTCACGCGCGAGCGCGAGGTCGTCTACCTCTACGGCCAGGGTCATTTCGGCACCGGCAAGGCCAGCGTGCTCCCGCGCACCCTGGACTTCGGGCACTGGTGGCCTGGCGAGGAGTCCCGTGGCTACATCTCGGTGGAGAACACCGGCGATGCGGATCTCGGGCTGCTCGCGCCCACCTTGTCGGCCGACTGCGACGAAGCGTACGTCGTCGTGGAGGCCTATGAGGACGGCGCCATCCTCCCGGCCGACACGAGCACCTTGATCGAGGTGGCCTTCACACCCACCGACGATCGCGAGGCTCGGTGCACGCTCTCGGTGCTGTCCGCAGATGTCGACAACCCGGATCTCGCGGTGTCCCTGCAGGGCAACGTCGGTGAGGATCCGAACAACGAGCCGCCGACCGTCGTCATCCACAGTCCGGAGCCCGGCTACGTGCACGGCACGTCGGACCCACTCGTGCTCGATCTCACCGTCACCGACCCGGACCAGCCCGTCGACAGCCTCACCTGCAAGGTCAAGAGCACGATCGAGCTGGGCATCAAGGTCGCGGACTGCATCCCCACCTCCGAGAACGGCCGGATGCAGGTCGAGATCGACATGTCGGACTACGAGCCCGGTGTCGACACCTTGCTCGTCACCGCCACCGACGACGAAGAGACCAGCGGCTACGCGTCGGTGTCGGTGATCGTCTACGGCACGGGTGCCGACGCGGACGACGACGGTGACGGGTTTGGCGATGCCAGCACGGACGACTGGTACGACTGCGACGATCAGTACCTGTACACCTACCCAGAGGCGGCCGAGATCTACGACGGCTTCGACAACGACTGCGACAACATCATCGACGAGACGACGGTCGGTCACGACGACGACGGCGACCGGTCCACCGAGCTCGACGGCGACTGCAACGACTTCGACAGCGACATCTACCCCTCGGCCCCCGAGGACGGTGACAGCAAGGACAACGACTGCGACGGCGTGGTCGATGAGGGCACCTCGCTCTACGACGACGACGGCGATGGCTACGCCGACGTCAACAACGACTGCGACGACGAGAACCCGGACGTGCATCCGGCTGCCGACGAGATCTGCGACGGGCTCGACAACGACTGCAACGGCGTCCAGGACGATGGCTGCACGGAGATCGACTCCGAGCCCGAGATCATCGGCGGCATCGTGGCCGAACAGACCGCCGTGGAAGAGTCCGAGAGCATCCAGCTCTCCATCCTGGTGTTCGACGCGGATGGTCAGGACCTGTCGTACGCCTGGTCGCTCGACTCCGATGGTGGCTCGATCGATGATCCCACGGCGCCCACGGTGACGTGGACCGCGCCCGAGTTGCCCAGTGGCTCCGATGGCAAGGTCTACAGCTTCTACGTGGTCGCCCAGGACGAAGACGGGAACCAGGCCTGGGACTTCGCCGAGGTGGCGGTGTACCCGTCCGGCGAGCTGTACACCCAGTTCACCGAGGTCGTCGAGACCACGACCGAGGGTGGTGGGCTCGGCTGTGCCACGGCGCCGCTGCGGCGAAGTGGCGGCGTGCTCCTGGTGGTCGCCGGCCTGCTCGCCTGGCGCCGCCGCGACTGAGGCGTCCCGATGGGGCGCGAATGTCCCGATCCTGCGGGGCAGCGGCGTCCCGCGCCGATGAAATCCCCGTGACATCGGTACCTTGTGGTAGGCGCGCTTCTTGCTGGTAACGTGTGTGTGGAGCAGCCCATGACACGCCGAAACCGCCGAGGCCAGTCCGCCACTGAGCTGGCGTTGATGATCCCGGTCATCTTCGGAATGCTCTTCGCCGTCATCGAGTACAGCTACTACTTCGGGGCGATCCACTACACGAACTACATCACGTTCGTCGGTGCCCGCGCCGTCCAGGCGGACGAAGCGTCCCCGGATGCGGCCATGACCCAGCTGATGACCGGCAACGTGACCTCACAGTCCAGCGGCGGATCGAAAGGAATCCAGAACACGGTCGAGCAGAGCTCCGTCAAGAGCAAGCTTTCCTGGGAAGCCGAGACGCCCTTCTTCAAGGACCTGATGGAGATGGGCGGAAGCACGAACATGGACGTCGAGATGGAGGTCGTGCTCGGTCGGAACGAGAGCTACTACGAGCTCAAGAGCGACTCGCTCGCCGCCTTGCACAGCGACAACTGCCTCGCTGAGAACGGGGGGTGCCAGTGATGGCTCGACTGCGCGGTCTGCGCCGCAGCGGCCAGGCGGCGGTGCTCGTGGGCCTGGTCTTGTTCACCCTGGTCATCTTCATGGCCCTGGCCACGAACATGGGCATCCTCGTCAACGACCGCATCCGCATGCAGAACGCCGTGGACCTGTCGGCCTACGCGGGCGCCTACAAGGAGGCGCAGGAGCTGAACGACCTCGTCACCTACAACCAGGACATCTTGGACGTGGTCAAGGAGTGCCGGGAGATCCTCACGCAGCCGGAGCAGGGCTACTGGGACGGGTACTACTGCGAGTGCGTGAACCAGGGCCCAATCCCCGAGCAGATCATCCAGATCTGCCAGGAGGTGCTCGACCAGGTCGCGCTGCTCTTCGTCTTGCGCGCGCACTACGGCCTCACGGTGTCACCTGCAGTGTCGGCCGGCAAGGCCACCCTCGAGGCCAACATCGCCAACCTCGGCCAGAAGGGCCACATGTTCGAGGGCGTGAACACGAGTGCGTCGCGCTCCGGCAACTACACGACCGTCGGCCCTTACGGGGGTCAGTACCCGACCATCGCGAACTACGTCCGCGAGAGCCAGACCAAGTTCAACTACCCGGTGATGCTCTATTGCCCCTGTGGAGTGAGCTGCTGCCCGTCCGGCGTGGTGCCGAGCATCGACTACTACGTCAACAGCTGGTACTACAAGGACGACACCAACCCGGACATCTGGATCGCCTCCTACGCGAAGGCCACGCCAGCCAACCGGTACCTGGACATCGCCTACTCCTCCAGCGGTAACGACGGCGGCTACTTCGGCAGCTCCTCCGATGGTGGTCAAGACGACAACATCACGGCCGTGGGCATCGCGAAGCCCTTCGACGGCTCCGTGGGCCCCACCGCCATTCGCCGCATCTTCGGCTCGGAGTACGGCGCTGGCAACAACCGCGAGTCGCCGTACTACACGAGCTTTGGTCTCGAGGCCCCGGAGGAGGCGATGTTCGCCAACTACCGGGCCCGGCTCGCTGGCAAGAACGAATGGAATGCACGTCCGGCGGATTGGAACCCGTCGTCCGCGCTCACGGAGGTGATCGGTGCTGAGGCGACCGCCATGTTCATGCACTGAGGTGAGGGGTCGCCGAGGGCAGGCGGCCATCGAGACGTCGCTCTCGCTCTTCGGTGTCGTCGTGCTCATCATGGGCACCTGGCACCTCTTCCAGGTCACCTGGGGTGCTCAGAACGCCAACATCCGTGCCCGGGAGGCCGTGCTCCACGGCACCAGCAACATGAGCGGCAAGAAGGCGTCCTTCACCACTGCCGACAACCCTGTCTGGGATGAGGGCAAGGACAACTACAAGCTGGCCGAGTACGGCTCGCCCTTGAACTTCTCGGCCTCGGCCACCGACCGCACCAACGACGGCTTCTTCGCGGGCCAGACCATCACCGCCAACGCCTACCTCACGGAATAGGGAGGCGCGCCAGCGCGGCCACCACGGCGGTGTCCGCTCGCAGGGTCGAGCCTCCGAGACCGGCGTGCGTGAAGCGCTCCGCCAACGCCAGCGCCAGCTCGTCGCCGTGCAGCCCGCCTTCGGGCCCGGTCATCAGGACGCCCGACGCCTGCTCGGGGTGCCAGGTCGGCGCGCCCGGCGCGAGCACGAATCGTGGGAGGTCGGGTAGGTCGGCGAGCGCCTCCTGCAGGGAGCCAAAGGTACACACCTCCGGGACATCGGCCCGGCCGCACTGCTGAGCCGAGCTCGCTGCGATCCGTTGCCAGCGTTCGGGATGCAGGCCCCTGGCCACCGAACGACGCGCCACGAACACGCGGAAGACGGTCGCGCCCAGCTCGGTGCCCATGCGCAGGATCCTCTCCAGGGCGGGCTTCCGCGTCAGGCCCACGACCACCACCCGCTCGGTCGATGCCTCCTGCGCCACAGGATCCGTTCTCTGCTCCAGCACGGCCCGACCGTGCTCGACGTCCACCAGCTCGGCTTCCGCTTGGGTGCCCTCGCCATAGACCATCACCCGGGTTCCGCGCGGCGTGACGCAGACCACGAGGCAGTGATGCGACGCTGTGGCGTCCAGCGTCAGGCGGTCACCGATCTTCCCGAGCGCTTGGACCGGGTAGCGTCTCACGCCGGCACCAACCGCAGGTGGACCCACTCGCCGTCCTGCTCCCGGACCACGACGCGCATGGGGGCCAGTGCCGCGATGAGCGCCTGCGCGCGATCGGCGAGGATCCCAGCCAGGGCGAGGTGCTTCCGGGTGAGCCGCCGGAGCTGTGGGGCCATGTCCGTGAGGACCTCCGCGTAGAGGTTCGCCACGACCAGATCGGCCGGTTGAAGGCTCCCGAGCGCTCGCTCGTCGAAGGTGGCGTCGAGCCCGTTCAGCAGGGCGTTCGCCCTTGCAGCGCGGACCGAGTCGGGGTCGATGTCGACGCCATGGGCGGTGAGGCCGGCCCGGGCTGCGGCAAGCGCCAGCACGCCGGAGCCGCAGCCGACGTCGAGGCAGCTGGCGGCCTCGGACGACAGCTCTTCGATCGCGCGCAGGCACGCAAACGTGGTCGCGTGGTCGCCGGTGCCGAACGCGTTTCCGGGCGGAATCACCAGGTCGCCGGCCTGGGCGGTCCACGGCGGCGAGACGGTCAGTCGGTCCGACACCACCACGGGATGGTGGTGCTGCCTCCACGCGTCGGCCCAGTCGGTCTCGTGAATCCTGGCTCGCGCAACCTCACCCCAGGCGGCGAGGGTGGCGTGGGCGAGGGGCGCCTGCTCAGGGGTGAACCAGGCCTTCAGGGTGCAGGTAGGGCTGGCCGGCGGCTCGTGGGTGTCCCAGGGCTGACGGAAGGCTGGCACCTCGCCGGGCGCGGGCGCTTCTTCCACGCCGAGCGCGCCGGCTTCGAAGGCCGCCTGGGAGGCGAGGGGAAAGCGTGTCCGGTCGAGCACGAGGCGGAGCTCGACCCACGCGTTCACCTCAGTGCCCATGGCTGTCCGGCTTGCGAGGCGGGAACTCCGCCCCCGACTCGGCCGCAGACAGCAACAGGTCCAGTGCCTCGGTCCCCTTCGTGACGATGATGGCGCCGTCCGGGTGCACACCCAGCAGCGCCAGGGTCGGCGTGCTGTGGATGTCGGCGGTGCTGCCATCGGTGATGTCGGCGTCGACCGTGGCCTTGGCCTCGGGCTCCGCCATGCACGCGGCGAGCGCTTCCGTGTCGAGCCCGACCTGCTCGGCCATGAACGCGATGTCCTCGGGGCCAAGGTACTTCTGGTTCTTGAACATGAGCTCGTTGAGCTCCCAGAAGCGCCCTTGATCCTGCGCGCAGACCGCCGCCACTGCGGCGTTGCAGGCGTGCTCGTGCATGGCGTTCGACACGTTCGGGTTGCAGCTGTTGGAGAGCGGGTAGTGCTTGTGCACGACCTTCAGATCCGGGTGCTTGGCGACCAGGTCCTTCACCTGGCCGGCCGCGCGCGCGCAGTAGGGGCACTCGTAGTCGACCCACTCCACCAGGGTCCACTTCGCTCCCGGCTTGCCCCACACCGGTTCGTCGCCGCGAACGACGACGTCACCGCCGGGGAGTGCATAGAGTTGGCTCAGATCACCCATGGCCGCGGCCTCGGACACGCCGCCGTCGCCCAGGCTTCGGTAGCCCACGGTGGCCACGATGAGCGCCACCACGCCCACGGTGATGGCCCTTCCGAGCGAGCCGTCCTTGCCGACCAGGGCGTTGCCGATGTGTGAGGTGTCGCCGGCCAGGGCCCACCAGCCGCCCAGCAGGACCAGCGCGTCGACGATGTACGTGGCGACGCAGAACAGGCACACGGCGCCCAAGGTGGCGCTGGCCCAGATCAGGAACGCTGCGTACGCACACGCCACGAGCCCGCCAGCGACCACGAGTCCGGCCGCATGCCCGTGCTTGCCAGCTTGGAGGTGGCCTGCGAGCGCGACCAGCGCGATGGCCAGGTAGAAGGCGAAGCCGAACAGCGCGATCGGGATGCCTCCGACCTCCGAGTACACGCTCGTGTTGACCAGGTCACAGTTGATGACCTCGTCGACGTTGCAGAAGCTTGCGCCGCCCTGGAGGGCGGTGTGGTGCTGCAGAGCGAGGTAGGCGGACACCGCGGCGCCGAGCAGGCTCGCGCAGGCGACCCCGGCGAGCGGGGCGCCCGCCATGAAAGCCAGCGACGCTGCAGTGCCAGCTGCGATGCCGGCGAGGATGGAGGCGAAGGACTGGCCGGCGGCGGCGAGCCCGAGGGCAGCGACCGCGGCGAGGCCTGCGAGCGCCAGCAGCGGCGTCTTCATGGAGGGCTTCATCGGCCGCGCTATAGCCCGTGCTCAGCGTCCGCGCCGCGCCCGGTCCATCTCGCGCTTCGCGTCGCGGTCCTTCACGGTCTGGCGCTTGTCGTGCAACTTCTTGCCGCGGCCCAGCCCGAACGACAGCTTCGCCCAGGCCCCGGAGAAGTACAGCTCCATGGGAACCAGCGTGAGGCCCTTCTCCCGGACCGAGCGATCCAGCCGGGTCAGCTCGCGTTCCTTGAGCAGGAGCTTGCGCGGACGTTCCGGCTCGTGGTTGTTGTGCGGGCCGGCCTGGGGGTACTGCGCGATGTTCGCGCCGATGAGCCAGGCCTCGCCGTGCTCCAGACGCACGTACGCCTGCTGCAGATTGGCCTTGCCGGCCCGGAGGCTCTTCACCTCGGACCCCTGCAGGACGAGCCCGGCCTCGAAACGGTCCAGGATCTCGAAGGTGAAGGTGGCCTTCCGGTTTCGGGCCACGGTCCGGTGCTTGGCGTCCGACATCGTCGCTCCCGCTAACCCGTGGTCGCGACCGCTCACTCCACGGCGCGCCACCGCCGGTCCTGGCCCGCTCCACGGCGCTCCACCGGCCAGATCGCCCGGGATCGCTGGACGTCATGCGATCCGGGCGATCCGGGGCCTGTGCCCCATGCGATCGCGCGCGATCGCGCGCCCCCAAGGATCCTTGCTGGAGGGGCCCCAGCGATCGGATGGCGATCGGGCGATCCGATGTGATTTCAGTGGCTTGCAGACTTTCTGGCGCGGATCGCTCGAAGCTGTTTCCCAGGGGAGGAGCGTGGAGTAGAGTTGCGGAGTAAGGGAGGAAAGGGGAGTCTCGTGGAATCTGTCTCCCCAGCCCCGAGGAAGGGTGAGGACCCGACGCTGCCAGGTCACGGTCAAGTTGGATGAAAAAGGGCGGATCGCTCTGCCCGCGCGTTTGCGGAAGGATGAGGACGGCGGAGATGTACAAGGCTTGGTGCTCACATCCTACGACGGTGCGATCCGGGCCTACAGCCCGGAGGACTTCGAGCGTTGTGTGGAAGGGCCCATCCGCGAACTCGACCCGTTCGATCCACGCAGCATCGAGCTCCAGCATGCCTTCCTCGCCTGCGCCGAGGACTGCAAGGTCGACAGCCAGGGGCGGATGCGCATCCCCGAGGGGCTCCGCGAGGAGGCTGGGCTTCGGCGTGAGGTGGTCCTCCACACGATGCTCGAGTTCATCGAGCTCTGGGATGCTGAGCGCTGGCAGGAGCGCCGCCGGCACGTCCTGGCGTCTCGCCGCACGGCTCGATGAGGTGACCTTCCACCACGTCACCGTGCTCGGGTCCGAGGCGGTCGGCCTGCTCGCGCCCCTCGACGGCGGGATCTACGTGGACTGCACCCTCGGTGGGGGCGGGCACAGCGAGTTGTTGCTCCGGGCGGCCGACTGCCGCGTGATCGGGATCGATCGCGATCCCGGTGCGTTGCGAGCGGCCGGCGAGCGACTGGCGCCCTTCGGCTCGGCGTTCACGGCCGTGCGGGGGAGCTTCGGCGCGATCCGGCAGCACCTGGACACCCTGGGCATCGAGCGTGTGGACGGCCTCGTGGCCGACCTGGGCGTGTCGAGCCCCCAGCTGGACGTGGCGGATCGCGGCTTCAGCTTCCAGAAGGCTGGCCCGCTCGACATGCGCATGGGTCCCGACCTGCCCGAGACCGCTGCGGAACTCATCGACCGGGTGACCGAGGAGGAGCTCGCCGACATCATCTGGCGGTACGGCGACGAGCGGCAGAGTCGTCGGATCGCTCGCCAGATCGTGGCGGAGCGCCCGTTCCGGGACACGCTGCACCTGGCGGAGGTGGTCGCCGGTGCTCGGGGCGGTCCGTGGAAGCGGGCCCATCCTGCAACGAAGACCTTCCAGGCGCTTCGGATCGCGGTGAACCACGAATTCGAGGAACTCAGCGCGCTCCTGGCCACGCTTCCGCAGGTCCTGGTCGAGCAGGGACGTGTGGCCATCATCAGCTTCATGAGCTTGGACGATCGGCTCGTGAAGTCCACGTTCCGCGAGCTGGCGGGTGTCGGCACCCCCCGCGATGCCTACGGTCAGCCGGTCACGCCGCCGGTCGCGCGGCTGCTGACCCGCAAGCCCATCACCGCCACCGATGGCAACCCACGCGCCCGCTCGGCGCGTCTGCGGGGACTCGCCCTGGACAGGAGTGCAACATGAAGGTCTTCGACGGCGTCTCCACACTCGATCTGCGTCGCGGCCCGCTCCTGTTGGGGCTCCAGATCCCGGTGTTGGCTCGCTACGCCACGATCTTCGCGATGCTCGTCTTCGCGCTGATGTTCTACGTGTGGAGCCGCGTCGACGTGCGCGACTCCGCCAGCGCCCTCGACGCGAGCCTCGCCCAGCTCGAGCAGCTGAACGTCGAGCATGACCGTCTCGCGCTCGAGCTCGCTGCGCGCAAGGACCTCGCCGCGCTCAAGTCGTCGGCCGGAAGCCTGGGTCTGGTGGCGGGCGTCGCCGTGGTGGACGTGATCCGCCCATGAAGCGCATCGAGCTCGAGCCACGGCGTTGGTCGCCGTTCCCGCCCCCGCCGGAGGTCCACGAGGCCGAGTCGCGGGCGTGTGTGGATCAAGCTCGGGATCGCGCTCTGCTCGTCGTCGTGCTGGTGGTCGTCAGCTACGTCATCCTGGCCTTCCGCGCCGTGCCGCTGATGCTGATGCCCGACGACCGCCTGGCCCAGAAGGCGGCCGACCAGTTCACGGAGGCCGAGCTGATCACCGCCCCCCGCGGCGAGGTGCTCGCCCGCGACGGGGCGCCGCTGGCCACCACCGTGGACATGCCAGCGCTCTACGCCAACCCGAAGCGCCTGTCGCAGAAGCTGCCCGCCCTCGGCCCAGATGAGCTCGCGGCTCGCCTTGCGCCCTACGTCGACACTCCCGAGCACGTGCTCGCCGACCGCCTCTCTCGGAGCGGCAAGGTCGAGGTGCCGCTCGCCCGTCAGGTCGATCCGGATCACCTCGCGGCCATTGCGGCCATCGAGGACGCGGGCGTGCTGTTCACGCGCGACATTCCGGCGCGGTTCTACCCGGGACGGTCGCTCGCCGCCCAGGTCCTTGGTCTGGTGAGCTGGGACGGTCGCGGCCAGGAGGGCGTCGAGCGCTCCCAGGAGGAGACCCTTCGCGGCGCGACCTACAAGGTGGTGATGCAGCGCGACCGGCGCGGACGTGCGCTCTCGACCGACCTCGGGTTCTTCCGGCGGGCCCAGTCCGGCGACACCGTGGTGCTCACGCTCGACCGCTACGTGCAGCAGGTCGTGGAGGACGCGCTCGACGGCATCATGGAGCGATCGGAGCCGCTGGCGGCCACGGCGGTGGTGCTGGACGTCGACACCTTCGAGGTGCTGGCCATGGCCAGTCGCCCCACGCTCAACCTCAACGATCGGGCGGCGGACCTCGACAGCCTCAAGAACTACGCGGTCGCGGAGACCTACGAGCCGGGCTCGGTGCTGAAACCGTTCGTGGTGGCGCTGGCGCTGCAGGAGGAGCTGGTCCAGGCGGACACGATGATGGACTGCGAGGGCGGCGCGTGGCGCGTCGGTCGGCGCACGATCCATGACGACCACCCGCACAAGATGCTCAACGTGGGCGAGGTGCTGAAGTACTCGTCCAACATCTGCTCCGCGAAGCTCGCCCTCGAGCTCGGCGCCGAGGTCACCCTCGAGGGCTTGCGAAGCTTCGGCTTCGGGGCTCCGACCGGCATCGGTCTTCCGCGCGAGCAGGGCGGCACCCTCCGGGCGGCCTCGCGCATCAAGCCCATCGAGCTGGCCACCACGTCCTACGGCCAGGGCATGACCTCGACGGCGCTGCAGCTCGCCGTCGCGACCGGCACCCTGGCGAACGGCGGTGAGCGCCTGCAGCCGCTGATCGTCAAGGAGATCCGGGACCGGGCCGGCCACGTCAGCGAGCGCCACGAGCCGCGGGTGGTCGAACGTGTGCTCGACGAGACCGTGGCGGACACGGTGATCGGCATGCTCGGCTCGGTCATGGAAGAAGGCGGAACCGGCCAACGGATCAAGACCCCCGGCTACAGGGCGGGCGGCAAGACCGGGACGGCGCAGAAGGTGGTGGACGGTCGCTATTCGCCGACTGCACGGATGGCGTCCTTCATCGGTGTGGCGCCGGTCGACGATCCCCAGGTCGTGATCGTCGTCACGGCTGACACGCCTCGGAAGGGCAGCCGCTACGGCGGCACGGTGGCTGGCCCCGCCTTCGCCGAGATCACCACCGAGGTGATGCGCTACCTCGGCGTCCCGCAGGTGCTCGAGGAGGGCGAGGTCGATGCGCCCGTTGCGCGCGAGCTCGTCGAGGAGGTTCCCGTCGTGGCGCCCGAGCTGGCGTGGACGCCCGAAGGCCTCCTGCGCCTGCCCGACCTGACCGGGCTCTCCATGCGCGACACCCTCGCCACGCTGGATGGCGCCGGCTTCGAGCTCGCGCTCGCCGGCTCCGGAGTGGCGTCCGAACAACGTCCCCCTGCGGGAACCCCGCTCGCCGCTGGCGAGCGCGTGGAGATCCGCTTCCAATGAACCTTCGCTTCACGAGCGCCGAGAGGAGTCCGCGTCACCGCGGCACGATCCGCGTGGCATCCCCCGCCACGTGGACCTTGCAGAAGTCCGGCCCTGCCTCCCAGGACCTCTGCACGGACGTGTCGCAGCAGAACGCTCGAGCTGTTGCCCGCTGGACCCTACGTGTCGAATTCGCTGCTGACCCTGACGACGCAGCTTCTCTCGGCGGCTCGCCCCCTTCCCCGTTCAGAGGCGCCTCTTCGCCAGCACGCCAAGACTTCCATCCCTACTGACTCCCTGGCAGTAGGTGGAGGGGCGCCCCTCTCTACCCCATCCTCCCTCTCACCCTCCCCCGGCCTCCCCAGCCATGCGCCTCACGGACCTGCTCCCGCGGGTCGAGCCGCGCTCCGTCCACGGCCCGACCGATGTCGAGGTCCTGCGTGTCACCGAAGACTCGCGGGATGCGGATCGCTCTGCGATCTTCGTCGCGGTGCGCGGCGGCCGCGTCGACGGCCACGACTATGCCTCGTCGGTTCCCGCTGCGGCCGTGGTGTCGGAGCGGCTCGTGGCGGTGCCGGACGACGTGGCCTGCATCGTGGTCGACGACAGCCGCTTGGCCCTGGCTCGCCTGGCGGCGGCCCTGAACGGCGACCCGTCGGCCGCCTTGCGCGTGGTCGGCATCACCGGCACCAACGGCAAGACCACGGTGAGCCTGCTCTTGGAGGCGGTGCTCCGGCGCGCGGGGACCCCCGCGGGCGTGATCGGAACGACCGGTCACCGCGTCCTCGGAGCTCGCCGGCCCGCGAGCTACACGAGCCCGCCAGCCCCGGTCTGGCAAGGGCTGCTGCGCGAGATGCACGAGGCTGGCTGCCAGGTCGTGTCGGCGGAGGTGTCGAGCATTGGCCTTTCGTCCCGCCGGGTCGATGCCACCTCCTTCGACGTCGCGGTCTTCACGAACTTGAGTCGGGATCACCTCGACGTGCATGGGAACATGGCGGCCTACGCCGCCGCGAAGCGCCGGCTCTTCGTCGAGCTCGTGGCACCCGGGGGAACCGCAGTCGTGAACGTGGAGGACGTGGCGGTCGACGAGGTCGCCCCGCGAAGGGGCGATGTGCGCAGGTGGGGCTTCGGCTTGACGCGTGGCCACCTCTGTCCGGAGCGTCTGGTGCTCGGGCTCGACGGCGCTCGCGGACGGATCAAGACGCCGCGCGGCTCGCTGCCCCTGGAGCTGAAGCTGGTCGGTCGGCACAACGTAGCCAACGCCCTGGCTGCGGCCGGCGCTGCGCTCGCGCTCGATCTGGACCCGGAACACGTCGTCGAGGGCATCGCCTCTCTGGAGGCCATCCCGGGACGTCTCGAGCCGGTGCCGTGTGCGCGAGGGTTCCATGTCCTGGTCGACTATGCCCACACCCCCGACGCCCTGAGGGTTGTCCTCAGTGGGCTGGAGGAGCTGGCGCGGGGGCGGCGCATCGTCGTGTTCGGTTGCGGGGGTGATCGCGACCGCGGCAAGCGGGAGCTCATGGCGCGGGCGGCGTCCGAGGCCGAGATCGTGGTCGCCACGTCGGACAACCCGCGGGGCGAGTCCCCCGGCGCGATCCTCGAAGATCTGAGGCCCGGACTGCGTTCCGACGCGATCGTGATCGAGGACCGGGCGGAGGCGATCGCGGAGGCTCTGAAGCTCGCGCGCCCCGGAGATGTGGTGCTCCTGGCCGGAAAGGGGCACGAGACCTACCAGGAGATCGCTGGTGTGAAGCACCCCTTCGACGACCGGACGGTCGCTGCCCGCGCCCTGGAGGTCGCGTGAGCTGCCGGTTGGACGCGGCTGGCTGGGCCGTCGCCACCGGGGGACGTGCGGCCGGCGAGGGTGGCGTCGGTGCGTTGGTCACCGACACGCGCCGGCTTGGAGCTGGAGACTGGTTCCTGGCTCTGCGGGGCGAGCGCTTCGACGGCCACGACTTCCTGGACCAGGCCGGCGCGGCGGGCGTCGCGGGCGTGATCGCCGAGCACGCCCCGGACGACTGGTCCGCGGGCCTCGTGGTGGTCGACGACACGCTCGACGCCCTGCAGATGGCGAGCGCCTGGCGCCGCGCGCGCTTCCAAGGGCCGGTCGTCGGCATCACGGGCAGCGCGGGCAAGACGACCACGCGAGCCATGATCGAGCCGGTGCTGTCGTCGCTCGGGGTCGTGCACGGAACGGCCGGCAACCTGAACAACCACATCGGGCTTCCGCTCTCCGTGCTCGCTGCCCCGACGGGCGCAGCGGCCTGGGTGCTCGAGATGGGCATGAGCGCGCCGGGCGAGATCGCTCGACTGCAGGATCTCTGCGCGCCCAGCGTGCGCTTGATCACCAACGTCTCGGCAGCGCACCTCCAGGGCACGGGGACCTTGGCTGGCGTCGCGGCGTGCAAGCAGGAGCTGTTCGACGGTTCGCGGCCGGGCGACACCGTGCTCGTGAACATGGACGACCCCTTCGTGGCCGCGATGCCGGTCCCTGCTGGCGTTGGCGTGCTGCGCTACGGATCCGAGCAGGGATGCGACGTGCAGTTGCTGAAGGCCCACGTCGACGGGGCCTCGCTGAGCACGGAGGTGGAGGTGTCGACGCCCGGAGGCGCCGTGTGCGCCACCGTCGCGGCGCCTGGACACCACCTCGCTCTCGACGCGCTCGCCGCCGTTGCCGTCGGCCACGTGCTGGGCATCCCAGCGCACGAGATCGCTGCAGGTCTGGCGCGCTACTCGCCTGTCGGGATGCGCATGCGGGTCGAGCGGCGCGGCGGCATCACGGTGGTCAACGACGCCTACAACGCCAACCCCGCCAGCCTCGCCGCGGCGCTCCAGACCCTTCTCCAGGCCACGGGTGGTCGCCGCATCGCGCTGTTGGGGGACATGCTCGAGCTGGGCGATGCCGAGGCCCCGGCACACCGCGAGGCGGTCGAGCTTGCGAGCCGCCTGGGCGTCGACCTGCTCGGGCTCGCCGGTGCACGGATGAGCGCCGCGGCCGCCTACGCGAGCGTGCCGGTCGTGGTCGCCGAGGACGCGGCCAGGCTCGGTGAACGGGTAGCGCCCATGCTCCGTCCGGGTGACGTGGTGCTCGTGAAAGGAAGCCGGGGGACGCGTATGGAACGAGTCCTGCAAGGGCTGGGAGACTAGATGCTCTACCACCTGCTCGTTCCGCTCTCGGAGTCTGGGGGCGCCTTCGGTGCCTTCAACGTCTTCCGGTACGTCTCGTTTCGCACGGCCTGGGCGCTGATCACCGCGCTCGGCTTCTGCTACCTGCTCTACCCGGCGTTCATCCGCTGGATGCAGAGGCAGCGGATGGAGCAGATCATCCGCACCGACGGGCCCGACAGCCACCTGCTGAACAAGGCGGGAACGCCCACGATGGGCGGTGTCCCGATGTTGGTCGGCATCACCCTGTCGGCCCTGATGTGGTGCCGGCTCGATCAGCCGGTGGTCTGGATCGCGCTGTTCGTGCTGGTCGGCTACGGCGCCATCGGATTCTACGACGACTGGAAGAAGGTCATGGAGCGCAGCTCCGACGGCCTGGCCGGACGCATGAAGATCCTGTTCCAGGTCCTCATCGGCGGGGGCGCCTTCGGGTGGGGCTGGTACGCCGGCGTGATCGAACCCATCGTGCCGCTGCCGTTTCTCAAGGAGATCGTGCTCGACTTCTCGGGCCCCTACGTCTGGATCTGGGTGCTCTTCGTGCTCTTCCTGCTCGTCGGCGCCTCGAACGCCGTGAACCTCACCGATGGCCTCGACGGGTTGGCGATCGGGCCCGTGATGACCTCCGCCGTCTGCTACGGCATCCTCGCGTACGTGGCAGGGCACGTGGGCTTTGCCGACTACCTGTCGGTTCCCTACGTCGACGGTGCCAGCGAGCTGACCATCCTGGCGATGTGCCTGGTCGGTGCTGGCCTCGGGTTCCTCTGGTACAACGCCTACCCTGCGCAGATCTTCATGGGCGACGTGGGCTCCCTGGCGCTCGGCGGCGTGCTCGGCTCGCTCGCCTTGCTGACCCATCACGAGCTGCTGCTCGCGGTGATCGGCGGCGTCTTCGTGATGGAGGCGCTCTCGGTCATCCTCCAGGTGGGCAGCTACAAGCTGCGCGGCAAGCGCATCTTCGCCATGGCGCCCATCCATCACCACTACGAGAAGCAGGGCTGGTCGGAGCCCAAGATCATCGTGCGGTTCTGGATCATCAGCATCCTCCTCGCACTGGTCGCCCTGTCGACCCTGAAGCTGCGCTGATGTTGGCGGATCGCCAGGTCACCGTCCTCGGGGCCGGTCGCTCCGGTCGGGCCGCCGCGTCGCTCGCTGCGTCGCTCGGTGCGCGGGTGGTGCTCACCGACCGGAACCCCGAGGCGACGCCGCTCGATGGTGTCGAGAACGTGTTCGGTGGGCACCGGGATGCCGATCTGGTCGACGCACATGTCGTCGTGGTCTCCCCCGGAGTGCCCGCTGCGGCGCCCCCTGTCGCATTGGCGCGTGCTGCGGGCGTCGACGTGGTCGGTGAGCTCGGCTTCGCGGCGCGCCTGCTTCCGCACGTTCCGACCGTCGCCGTGACAGGCACCAACGGCAAGTCCACGGTGACCAGCTACACGGCCCAGTTCCTGACGCAGGCCGGTCGGCGGGTCTTCGCGGGAGGCAACCTGGGCACTCCGCTCTCGGAGGCGGTCGGCGGGGACTACGACGTGCTCGTCGTCGAGGTCTCCTCCTACCAGCTCGAGCTGCCCGGGAGCTTCACGGCGAGCGTGGCCGCGGTGCTCAACCTCAGCATGGATCATCTCGGCCGCCACGGCACGATGGAAGTCTACGCCGAGCACAAGTGCCGCCTCTTCGACGCGCTCCCGAACGAGGGCTGGGCCTGCATGCCCCACGACCCCCGGCTCCTCGCGGCTTCGGCTGGACGCGGTGGGGAGCGGCGGTGGCTCGATGCGTTGCCCGGCGTGCAGGTCGACCAGGGCATGGCACGCTTCGACCATGGCGAGCTCGACGTCTCCGCGGTGGAGGGGAGCATCAACCAGTGGAACGCCGGGGTCTCGGCCCTGCTCGCCCAGGGTGTGGGTGCGTCCATCGACGAGCTGGACGCCGGGCGGCTCGTCGGGCTGCCTCATCGCCTCGAGTTGGTGGCCGAGCACGGCGGCGTGCGCTTCGTCAACGACTCCAAGGCCACGAACCTGGCCAGCACCGAGGCGGCCCTGGCTGGCCTCGCGCGGCCCGCTGTCGTGTTGCTCGGTGGGCAGGCCAAGGAAGGCAGCGACTTCGGGGTGTTGAAGGCGGCGCTGGAGCGCAGTGCGCGCGCCGTCATCTGCTTCGGCGGGGCAGGCGAGCTGATTGCCGAGCAGCTGGCCACGCTGTCGCCGCTTCGCGCCCGGAGCCTGGAGGATGCGGTGGCCGTGGCGTCGAGCGTGGCCCGTCCTGGCGACGAGGTGTTGCTGAGCCCCGGCTGCTCCAGCTTCGACGAGTTCGAGAACTTCGAGCACCGCGGACGCGAGTTCGCGCGGCTCGCACAGGAGAGAGCACGATGAGTGTGCCCAACAAGCGTGATGGGGTCCTGATCGGCCTGGTGGCAGCCTTGCTGGTGCTGGGTCTGCTCATGGTGCAGTCGGCCAGCGGTCCGACGGCGCTGGATTGGAGCGGCGACAGCCTCTACTACGTGAAGCGGCAGGCCTTCGGCGTGGCCGTGGGCGTTGCCGGCGCGTGCGGCCTGGCATGGATGCCGTACCGGTGGCTACGAGAGGGGGCCTGGGCGTTCTATGCGCTCTGTATGCTCGGCCTGAGCTTCTGCTTCGTCCCCGGCATCAGCCACTCCGCCAACGGCGCCTCGCGCTGGATCGGGATGGCAGGCGTGCACGTGCAGCCTTCGGAGTTCGCGAAGCTGGCCCTGGTCGTCTGCATGGCGGACTTCCTGTCCCGTCGCGCCGGCGCGCTCACCGACCTGAAGCGTGTGATGGTGCCCGCCCTGCTCATCCCGGCGCCGCTCATGGTGCTCACCCTCCTCGAGCCGGACTTCGGCACCACGGTGCTCTTGGCCCTGACCGCCGGCCTGGTGCTCTTCCTCGCAGGACTCCCGCTGCGTTGGGTCGGCGGGCTCGTGGCGCTCGGCGTGGCGGCGGGCATCCCTCTGGTCCTGCTGTTCTCGTACCGCATGAAGCGGGTCATGAGCTTCATCGACCCGTGGGCCGATCCGGCGGGCACCGGCTACCATGTGATCCAGTCGATGATCGCCTTCTCCAACGGCGGGCTCACCGGGGCAGGTCTCGGGGAAGGGCAGGCCAAGCACCTGTTCCTCCCCGAGCCGTGGACCGACTTCGTCGGCGCTGTGTTCGCCGAGGAGGCAGGCCTCGTCGGCGTGCTCGTGCTCCTCGGACTGTACGCGGCCCTCTGCTGGCGGGGACTGGCCATCTCGCGTCGCGCGCCGGACCTCTTCGGAACCCTGGTCGCCGGCGCGCTCACCGCGCTCATCGGCATCCAGGCTGCCTTGAACCTTGGGGTCGAGATGGGCGTGTTGCCGCCGAAGGGCCTCGTGCTGCCCTTCATGAGCTACGGGCCGTCCGCCTTGATGTGCCACCTCTTCTCCATCGGCGCGCTGCTGAACGTGGCCGCCGCGTCCAGCCGAGCACGGCGCCCCAGCTTCTCGGCGGCCCCGCTGCCCGAGGCCCTCCGGAGCGCCTGATGTTTCGTGGCAAGGTCGGCCAGATCCACTTCGTCGGTATCGGCGGCTCCGGCATGTGTGGCATCGCCGAGGTGCTGCTCAACCTGGGGTACTCGGTCACCGGGAGCGACCTCAAGGCGGGGGCGGCCGTGCAGCGTCTGCGGCGCTTGGGTGCCGAGGTGCACATCGGGCACGAGCCCGGCAACCTGGGCTCTGCGGACGTGGTGGTGAAGTCCACCGCCGTCTCCGAGGAAAACCCCGAGATCCGAGCGGCGCACGAAGCCCACGTCCCGGTGATTCCGAGGGCGGAGATGCTCGCCGAGCTGATGCGGGTGAAGTCCGGAATCGCGGTCGCCGGTACCCATGGCAAGACCACCACCACGTCGATGCTCGCCACGGTCCTGGCCCGCGCGGACCTGGACCCGACGGTGGTGATCGGCGGCATCCTGGATGCCATCGGCAGCAACGCGCGGCTCGGTCGCGGCGAGTTCCTGGTGGCCGAAGCCGACGAGAGCGACGGCAGCTTCATGCTGCTCGCGCCCACCATCGCCATCGTCACCAACGTCGACCCGGAACACCTCGACCACTACGGCAGCTTCGAGGCCCTCACCGACACCTTCGCGGCCTTCGGAAACAAGGTGCCGTTCTACGGATTCACGGTCGCCTGCCTCGATCATCCCGTCGTGCAGGACCTGCTGCCCCGCCTCCGAAAGAAGGTGGTCACCTACGGGCTGAGTCGCCAGGCCGAGGTGCGCGCCGCCGAGCTCCGCGCCGACGGTCTGGCCACGTCGTTCGAGGTGCATCGCCTCGGCGAGCGGCTGGGCGTGATCGAGCTGGGCATGCCCGGCCAGCACAACGTGCAGAACGCGCTGGCCGCGGTCGCCACGGCCCTGGAGCTCGACATCCCCTTCCACACCATCCGCGATGGCCTGTCGGGGTTCACGGGCGTGCAGCGCCGCTTCACGGTGCGTGGCGAGGTCGCCGATGTGCTCGTGGTCGACGACTACGGGCACCATCCCGTGGAGATCTCGGCGACCCTGACGGCCGCCCGTGAGGGCTTCCCGGAACGCCGGGTGGTCGCGGTGTTCCAGCCCCACCGCTACAGCCGAGTGCGCGACCTGCAGGCGGACTTCTGCCGGGCCTTCAACGCTGCCGACGAGGTGTTGGTCTGTCCTGTCTATGCGGCGGGGGAGGAGCCGATCGCGGGGGTCGATCACGCCGCGCTCGCCGACGGGCTGCGGGCGCACGGCCACAGGGGGGTCTCGGAGTGCGACGATCTCGATGGCGCGCTCGCTTGGCTGGTGCGTGAGCAGCGACCTGGTGATCTGGTGATCACGCTCGGCGCCGGCCACGTGAACACCCTCTGCGAACGCCTGCTCTCGGCGCTCGATTCATGATCGAAGACGCCTTCGTCGCAGCGTTGGAAGAGGTGCCCGACCTGGTCGTGCGCGCCGGCGAGCCCGCGGCGCGGCACACCACCCTCCGCCTCGGCGGGCCGATCGATCTCTGGCTCCTGGCAGAGACCGAAGCGGCGGCTGGCGAGGCCGCGAGGCTGGCCAGCGCCGCTGACGTGCCGCTCCGACCCTGGTCGGCGGCACCCGACTGGGTGTTGGACGGCGGGCTCGGGGGGGCGTGGATGGCGCTCGGGGGAGCGGCCCGCGGGATGACCCGTGATGGGCTCATGGTCGACGTCGGCACCGAAGTGGGCGCGAGCGTGTTCGCTTGCTGGGCCGAAGCGGAAGGGCTGGCGGGTGTCGAGGCGCTCGCCGGCCGTGCGGGGACGGTGGCCTCGGCCTGGCGCGCGGGCCACGTCGCGCCGGTCGCTGTGAGGGCCTTGCGAGGGTCGGTCTTTTCGTGGGCGAAGCAGGCCTCCGCCAACCGGGTGGCGACCTCCCTTCGCCTGGCGCTCCGGCCCATGGTGGGGCTCGGCGACTACGCTGAGGCTCGGCAGGCGCGGCGCGGAGAAGCCGAAGGCCTGCCGGGGCGCTTGATGAAGGACTCGGAGCACGTGACGGCTGCCCGGGCCATCGCCGAGGCGGGCCTCTGTGGCGTGAGGCTTCGGCAGCTGCGCGTGGGGGAGCGGGAGCCGAACGCGCTCGTGCACCTCGGTGGGGGCAGCTCGGCGGATCACAGGCTGCTGGTGAAGATGATCAAGGACCGCGTGAAGACGGTCAGTGGGGTCGAGCTCGAGGTCGAGCGTCGACCCGTCGGGAGGAGCTGATGCAGGTACAACGTGACTGGCCCGTGGCGGTCTTGATGGGCGGCCTGTCGAGCGAGCGGGGCGTGAGCTTGGAGTCGGGGGCTGCGGTGCTCGGCGCGCTGGAGCGCAAGGGCTGGGACGTCGTGGGCATCGACGTCGGGCCCGATCTACCGGCGCAGCTGGTCGCGTCGGGCGCCCGCGCGGTCTGGATCGCCCTCCACGGCGCCTTTGGCGAAGACGGCTGCGTGCAGGGCCTGTTGGAGGTGATGCGCATTCCGTACACCGGCTCCGGTCCCAAGGAGTCCGCGGTCGCGATGGACAAGGTCACCACCAAGCGGCTCCTCGCCGACACCGACATCGCGATGCCGGCGGACGCGGTGTGGAGGCGCGGTGACGGCCTGCCCCACATCGGGCTGCCCGTCGTCGCCAAGACGCCGTGTGGGGGCTCGACCCTCGGCATCGCGATGGTCGACGACGAGGCCGGCCTCGAGCGTGCCCTGGTCGAGCTTGGCGAGCTCGACGACACCGTCCTGCTGGAGCAGCGCATCGCCGGCGACGAGATCACGGTCGCCGTGCTCGACGGGCGCGCGCTCCCTGTGGTCGCCATCGTTCCGGAGTCGGGGTTCTTCGACTTCGAGGCCAAGTACACCAAGGGAGCGACCCGCTACGTGGTCCCGGCGATGCTGCCGGAGGACACGGCTCGGCTGGCTCGAGCCGGTGCGGTGACCGCCTACCAGACCCTGGGGCTCTCGGGCATCGCGCGGGCCGACTTCATCGTGGACGCCCAGGGCGTGCCCTGGTTCCTGGAGATCAACACCATTCCCGGCATGACGGCCACCAGCCTCTCGCCCATGGCGGCGCAGGCCGTCGGCGTCGACTTCGACAGCCTCGTCGATGGGCTGTTGCTCCGGGCCAGGCTCCATCTCGCGCCCCACGACGGTTGACGCGTCATCGGCAAGGATCCTTGCTCCGATCCCACTGAACGCCCGACGGCGTCGTCTTTCGGGGCCTGTCACAAAAAAGCGACCTATTTACTTGTCAAGAGTTGAGCGGGCTTCTTACAATCACCTGGTAGCGGTTGAAGCGCCTCCCGGCGCCCGTCTCGGGCGCTGGAGCTGAAGCGGCAGGTGAAGCAGATGTGGTCGGTCATGCACGCGCAGGCGAAGCTCCCCGTGGTCCTGGTGGTCGCGGGGGGGGTCGCCCTGGCCGCCTGGCAGCGCGATGCGCTGGCCGAGGCGGTGCCGCGCGTCGCGTCGGTCGAGGTCGTCGGCGCTCAGCACGCGTCCGACACCTCGCTTCGTCACCTCGCCGACATCCGTCCTGGCCAGCCGCTCACTGCGCTCGACCTCAACGGCGCCGTCGCGGCAGTCGACCGTCACCCTTGGGTCGCCAGCTCCGAGGTGCGCCGGGATCTGCAGGGTCGGGTGGAGATCCGTGTCGTCGAGCACCAACAGGCCATGCTGCTGCTGGTCGAAGACGGACTCTTCCGTGTCTCGACGCTCGGTCAGGTCTTCGCGCGTGCCCACGCCAGCGATCTGGATCTGCCCGTGCTCACGGGCCTCGACGGGCGGCTCGTGCACGAACACGCCAGCGTGGGCCAACGGGTGGTGATCGAGGCGGTTGCGCTGCTCCATGCGCTGGACGGTCACGCCAGCCTCGCCGCCGAGGACGTGAGCGAGCTGGCCTTCGATGCCGATCTGGGCTTCACCCTCCGACTTCGTTCGGGCAGTGCCGTCCACCTCGGCCTCCTGGACCCCGCAAAGCGCCTGGAGCGCCTCGACAGGCTCGTGGCGTCTGGGCTCGATCTCCAGACACCGACGCGCGTCGACCTCGATCTGATCGACCGCGCCATCGTCACCCCGCTTCCCACCTGAGCCGAGCTCCCCGGCTCTCTCCACAAGCCCCACAAGAAACTCCCCGAGGTCCCCCCATGATCGAGATGATCGAAAACGAGCTGATGGGCGCACGCATCAAGGTGATCGGCGTCGGCGGCGGCGGTAACAACGCCGTCAACACGATGATCGCCAACGGCCTGAAGGGCGTGGAGTTCATCGCCGTGAACACCGACGCCCAGGACCTCGCCAAGAGCCTGGCGCCTCGCCGTTTCCAGCTGGGCACGCAGCTGACCAAGGGGCTCGGTGCGGGCTCGAACCCGGACATGGGCCGCGAGAGCGCGCTCGAGGACCGCGAGCGCCTCGCCGAGCTGCTCGTCGGTGCCGACATGGTGTTCGTGACCGCGGGCATGGGTGGCGGCACGGGCACCGGAGCTGCGCCGGTCATCGCCCAGATCTGCAAGGAGATCGGTGCGTTGACGGTGGGTGTGGTGACGCGTCCGTTCTTCTTCGAAGGGAAGCGCCGCCGGAAGCAAGGCGACCACGGCGTCGAGAACCTGAAGAGCGTGGTCGACACCCTCATCACCATCCCGAACCAGCGCCTGCTTTCGATGGCCACGGAGCGCACCACGCTCAAGGAGGCCTTCCGCATGGCAGACGAGGTGCTGCTGCAGGCCGTCAAGGGCGTGAGCGATCTCATCAACGACAGCGGTCAGATCAACGTCGACTTCGCCGATGTCCGCACGATCATGGCGAACAAGGGCGTGGCGATGATGGGCATCGGCACCGCGAACGGTGACCACAAGTGTGTGGATGCCGCGCAGAAGGCGATCTCGTCGCCGCTCTTGGACGACGTGAGCATCGCCGGAGCCACCAGCGTGCTGATCAACGTCACGGGCAACGCTGACCTCACCCTGTACGAGGTGCACGAGGCCAGCTCGCTCATCCAGGAAGAGGCCCACGAGGACGCCCACGTCATCTGGGGGCTCGTGTACGACGAGAGCATGGAAGATGAGGCGCGCGTGACCGTCATCGCCACGGGCTTCGAGGAGCAGGCGCGTGCCACGCAGCCGGCCGTCGAGCGTCGCGTGGTGCAGATGGTCGCGAACGGTGGCCGCGGTCCGCAGCGCCGTGGTCGCACGCCGGAGTCGATGTCGAGCGGCTTCGACCTCAACAGCGACGACTACGACATCCCGACCTTCTTCTCGCGCTCCATCGACTGAGTGCGCTCACGGGGACGTGGCGGCCGTGAGGTCGAGCGCGTCCCGTCGTTCGCGCAGCAGACGGGCGTAGCGGTTGTCCAGGTGGAGACGTCCCGCGAGGGCGGCGCCCTCGTCGTAGCAGCGCCAGCCGTCGGCGAGGAAGCCTGCGGCCTGTTCGCGCAGGAGCTCCTGGTAGATGCCGGCCTGCTCGGCCGTGAGCCGCCTGGGGACGGTGGACGCCAGCAGATCCCGGTGGAGCGCCACGCTCGCATCGCCCAGCCCGAGCAGCGCATGGAGCAGCCAGGTGGGTTCCTCCAGGGGCACCAGGCGGTCCACGAGGATCGAGGTGGCGGTCGCGAGGTGTTCCCGTCGCGTGACGAAGCGTTCCGTGACGCGCTTCTCCGAACCGTCCAGGCTCAAGGCGGCCGCGCTGCGGAGCTCCATGTCGAGCAGCGCGGCCCAGCCGCGGCCTGCCATCCAGGTGAGATCGTCCCGTCCCTCGGCGATGGCCAGCGCTGCTTCCAGCGCCTCCCGCGCCCGCGCTTCCTTGCCGGCATCGGCGAGCACGACCCCGCGCTGCAGATCGTAGGTCGCCCGGTCGTGGGTGTCGAAGCCGTCGCTGGGCGGGCGCACCTTCTTCAGCTGGTGGAGCGCCTGCCGGCTCTCCCCGAGCTGGTCGAGCACCACCGCGCGGCGAAACCCAGCGTCCCGACGGACGTCTGCGTCGTCGTGAGCCCGCAACAAGTCCTCGTAGACGAGCAACGCCTGGTCGAAGTCCTCGGCGCCCTCGAATGCGATCCCGATCTGGTAGAGCGTGGCGGCCGACTCGTCGCCCTCGTGCAGCAGCCAGGCGAGGCGGGCGACGGAGCCTTCCAGGTCGCCGGCTTCGCGGCGGTCGACCGCCTCGGCGAAGAGCACCTCGGGTTCGACCGACGCGAACACGGCCTGAAGGGCTGGGCTGGGGAGGTGCGCGCTGTGATCCCACGCGGCTTGGCGCGCGGCGCAGGCCCAGAGGGCGATTCCGAACATGGAGGCTCCGTGTGCTCTCCGGGACGTGGGGTAGCCCGCCCCCCTTTCACCGGGGAGCGGGCGGTGGCCCCGCCCTGGCCGCGTGGTCCTGTCGGACTCCTCCCGAATGAATCAGGGGGGTCCGATGTCGCCGCTTCAGGCTTCCCTGCGAGAGGGCATGCACACCACGACGAGAGATCGATCCGAGGGATCAGCACGGAGGAGACGCAATGACAACGACCGAAGCACGCACCGGGCAGGTGCCAACCACAGCTTACAGCGGTGCCGTTGTGCGCGCGACAAGCTAAGGTCGAGCCCTTGTCGATGACCCTCGCCGAAGCCGCCGTCCTCGTCGCCTACGCAGGCATCCTGACCATCCTGGCCGGGCTGGGGATCCACCGGTACCACCTCACCGCCCTCTTCCTTCGCAGCCGGGGCAGCCGCCTTGCGCCGCCGACGGGCGAGCGCGACTTGCCGACCGTGACGGTCCAGCTGCCCGTCTTCAACGAAGGCGAGGTCGTCGTGCGGCTCATCGACGCCGTCTGCGGGCTCGACTGGCCCACCGAGCGCCTCCAGGTGCAGGTCCTCGACGACAGCGACGATGGCTCGGAAGCGCTCTCGCTCGCGGCTGTCGAGCGGCACCGGGCCGCGGGGCTCGACGTGCAGTGGATCCGCAGGACCGAGCGGGTCGGCTACAAGTCGGGCGCGCTGGCTGCCGGGCTCGAGCAGGCCCGCGGGGGCCTCGTCGCGGTCTTCGACGCCGACTTCCTGCCGCCACGAAGCTTCCTTCGGTCCACGGTGCCGTCCTTCGCGGATCCCGCGGTGGGGATGGTGCAGGCTCGCTGGGACCACCTCAACCGGGACCTGTCGCTGCTCACGCGCACCCAGGCCGTGCTGCTCGACGGGCACTTCGTGGTCGAACACACCGCGCGGCATCGCACCGGCCGCTTCTTCAACTTCAACGGAACTGCGGGCGTCTGGCGACGGCGGTGCATCGACGACGCCGGTGGCTGGCAACACGACACCCTCACCGAGGATCTCGACCTGAGCTACCGGGCACAGCTCGCGGGCTGGTCCTTCGTGTACCTGCCCGACGTCACGGCGCCTGCGGAGCTGCCGGTGACCATGGCCGACTTCAAGACCCAGCAGCACCGTTGGGCGAAGGGGTCCATCCAGACGGCGCGGAAGCTCCTTCCCCGTCTGCTGCGCGCAGACCTGCCGCTCCCGGTCAAGACCGAAGCCGTGGCACACCTCTGCGCGAACGTGGCCTACCCCTTGATGACGGTGCTTGCGCTGCTCGTGCCGCCGTCCCTGCTGGTGCGCTACCGCTGGGAAGGCGTGTGGGCCGGCTGGATGGACGCGCTGGCGTTTGCGCTGGCCACCGTGTCGGTCGCGGTCTTCTATGTCACCGCGGAGCGCGCGCTCCAACGGGACTGGTGGAGCAGCCTCGCGATGGTGCCCATGGTCATGCTGGTCGGCATCGGGATGGGTGTGAACCAGAGCCGCGCCGTGGCCGAGGCGCTGGGCGGACGCGTCACGCCCTTCGTCCGCACACCGAAGACCGGATCCGTCGGTCGGCAGCGAGGCGCTCGACGCTACCTGGCCGTGCGCGACTGGACGCCGGGCCTGGAGCTGGTGCTTGCCGCGTACCACGCGTGGGGGGTTGGATTGGCCGTGGCCAACGGGTACTACCTCGCCTTTCCGTTTCAGCTCCTGTTCGTGCTCGGCTTCGCGTACGTCGGGTTCGGCACCCTCACGAGCTGGCGACGGCCCGCTGGGGCAAGCTGACGAAGGGCGCGGGCACCTGGAGGGCACGCTCTCCGGCCACCTGCTCGGCGGGCTCCTCGGTGGCGTCCAGGCCAAAGGAGCGGAGCTCGGCCGCGGTCTGGCATCCGGCGAAGGTCAGCCGGAACCGCCTGGCCAGCCGCGCCAGCATCCAGGCCCGCTGGAGGCCGGCGCCTCGTGCCGCGGAGCCGGAGAGGAGCTGGCCCCAGGGGGGGCGGGTGCTACCGAGCAGGGCCGCGAAGGCTTGCTCGCCCGCGCCTCGGCCCACGCCTTCCGGGCAGGCGGCGTCGACCACGAGGTGCGCGCCGGGGCGCAGGGGGGGCGCGGGGCTCAGCCCGAGGTAGGTCGCTGCCCGGCTGGCCTGGTAGGCGTTCGCGGCCTTGGCGGTCGGCACCCGCAGGAGCACGCTGTCGTAGTCCTTGGACACGGGCGTCCACACGTCTTGAGCCTCGGCCGCCGCTCGGTGGGCGGCGATGGGTGGGCCCGCGACCCAGCGTCCGTCCGGGAGGGCCTGCAAGGCGCTCTCCACCGTTCCGAGGCGCTCCCCCAGGGCGTCGATGGCGTCT
>Ga0114932_10000687_pt1 | contig 39892 bp, 32 predicted proteins | sample 2SBtaG_2_FD_87286 | JGI IMG/M metagenome (GOLD analysis project Ga0114932, IMG submission 87286) | Deep subsurface microbial communities from Kolumbo volcano to uncover new lineages of life (NeLLi) - 2SBTROV12_ACTIVE470 metaG | ecosystem: Environmental > Aquatic > Marine > Volcanic ...
AGCGCCAACGCGTCGTCGGCGTACAGGGAGGCGGGATCGCCGGTCGAGACCGGGCTGATCTCCGGGACGTCCACCGTCGCAGTGCAGCCGCTCCCGGGGATGCCCACCGTCGCCGGCGGCTCGTCCGCGACGCAACCCGAGGCAGCGAGGACGACGGCGAGCGCCACGGTCGAGGGGGAACGCATCGCCGCAGCCTAGCGTCCCCAGTCGGGGTTGACGGGGCCGATGCGTGCACCTAGACCGGGCGGCGACTGCTCGGCGGGCATCGGGGACTTCCAGCAGCCCATCTCCCTGCAGGCGACCGTGGAGGTCGGAGTCATCCCGGCGTGGCCCGGCGGCCTGCTGAACGGCGCGTCGGAGGACTGCACGACGTTCGAGGGCGTGACCTGGTGCTGGTCCGGTTACAACGGCGACCAGACCCCCGGCGGCTTCGGCCAGGAGTGGATCGAGGTGCGCGGCGACACCAACCGGGAGCTGTTCCTCGAGGCCTTCGGCTACGAGGCGGGCGCGGCGACGGTCGACTACGAGTTCTTCGGCGTGCCCACCTGCAACGAGATCGACGAGGGCACCTTCGCCCAGTACCTGTCCTGGTACACGGTCGAGGAGGTCGGCGTCATCCCTGTGGGCAAGGCGAACGTGAACGTGAGCCTCGAAGCCGCGGCGGGCGCCGACATCGACATCCAGCTGTTCCACGGGTCCACGCCCATCGTGCAGCGGGGGTCGCGGACGGCGCGGGGTCCTGTCACACGTCGACCTGGTGCGAGTCGGAGGGCTCGGCGCCCACGGACTGCGCGGCGCTGATGCACATCGCGGTCCCCGGCTTCTGGGGCTGCTCCGAGTTCACCTGCGGCGATTCTTCGCTGGGGGCCCCCCAGTGCCCTCCGAACTCCGGTCGGCCTCGGCCCGAGGCCTCCCTGCGCGCGCTTTGTGCGCTTGCCCCCCGGGCCGTGAGTGTTCTTTACCTTTCTTCACGCAAGGGCCGACGGGGCCCGGCGTACCTCCCTTCGACGCAGACGCGGGAATCAACCCGCAGCGTCGGAGCGAACAAGCGTGGCCTTTCACCGCACCCCCGTCCAAGCCTCCCATCCCGTCGCCTGGAGCCTGCCCGTCCTCCCCGTCTTCTTCGCGGGGGTCCTCGGCATCGCCGCCCTGGGCTTCGTCTTCAGCCACCCCTTCCTCGTGATCCTGGGGCTCTGCTTCCTGGGCTCCGGCCTGCGCCGTCGGCGCTGGGGTCGGACTTGGGGTCGCGACTGGCGGTGGGCGGATCAGGACCTCCCCGACATGGCCCGGTTCCGCCCCCGCCGGGGACGGTCCAGCACCGCCCGGCAGGCCCACGATCGGGCGGCGTCGGCCGTGGACCGCAGCACCGGCCTCGACGAAGGCAAGCGCGCCGAGCTGAAGGCCACCCTGGCGGGCGGTCTGTCCGAGGTCGAGGCCCTGCTCGAGGCCGAGGCGCGGCTCTCTCGCGCCGGCGAGGACGACTTCCGCGGCGTGGGGCGCAAGGCCCGCGAGCGCGCCGAGGGGTTCGAGGCCGACTGCCGCAAGCTCGAGGCGTCGCTGGCCGCCCTGGAGATCCAGGACCGCGGCACCGACGGGCTCGACGCGGTTGCTGCGGCGGCCGAACAGCTGGCGGGCCGCGTCGCCGCGACCGATGAGGTCGACGCCGCGGTCTGAGCCCTACCGCGGCGCTCCCCAGGTCGTCTCGGCGGTGAGCGTCGGGGCGACCGGGAGCGGGCCCGCCTTCCACGCCGAGATCAGCTCCACCGCCCGCAGGTGGATGGTGTCCTTGTCGGCGCCCGCGGGGGTGAGCTTCACGATGCGCCCGCGGAGCGGACCGTCGAGCACCGTCGCCATCTCGCGCGACTCGTCCACGAACACGACCAGGCCGCCCCCGCTCGGGGACGTCGCCGCCAGCAGCCGTCGGCCCCCCTCCTTGTCGAGTGTGAGGCTGACGCGGGTGCCCTTCCGCATCGCCTCCAGGTAGCTCTCCTCCACGTCGCGGTCGGTGAAGACCGGGGCGCCGGTCCGCGCCCACGTGGCCGGGTCGGCGCCCTCGGGGGCGATGTACAGAGCCAGGGAGTACGGCTTCGTGAGCAGGCGGGTCAGGGCGGGGCGCGTGAACTCGTCCAGGGGACCGACGCGTAACGTGGTGGTCGTGCCCGCCACCGTGGCCTCCGACCAGCGCCAGCCCGCGGGCTCGATGCGCGACCGGAGCACCACGAGGGCCGCGTCGACCTGGGCGGGGGTCGTGCCGGCCGGGAACTCGAGCGTCAGCTCCGCGCCGCCGGGGGGCGCCGAGCGGTCGTAGAACGAGCAGCCGACGCAGAGGACCGAGAGCAGGAGCAGGAGCGCGAATCGGGGCACGGCGCCGGACCCTATCAGGGGGTGGCCGGTAGGGTGCGGCCATGGCGAAGACTTGGGAGAGCCCGGCCGGGGACTTGGAGCTCGCCCGCGGCGACGGCGGGGACCGCGACCTCCAGGCCTGGGACGGGACCGACGCCCACCTGGTCGAGTCCCTCGAGGGGACCGACGGACCGGTGCTCGTGGTCGACGACCGCTTCGGGGGCCTCGCCCTCGCCTGCGCGGAGCGGTGCGTGGGGGTGTGGGCGGACCACGCCCCGGCCCGGGTCGCCCTCGCCGCCAACGCGGCCCGCAATCGACGGACGTCGCCCCCGTTCGTAGCCTCCACGTCCCAGGTCCCCGGGGCGGCCGTCGTGCTCGCCTGCCTCCCCCGCGGGCTGCGTCGGTTGGAGTGGCTGGCGGCCCGGCTGGCGGCCCTCCCCGAGGGCACTCGGTACTTCTTCGGTGCGCGCAGCAAGGACGTCCAGCGGAGCGCCGTCGCCGTGGTGGAGGCCGCGCTGGGGCCGGCGTCCACGGGCCTCGCGAAGCACCGGTCGCGGCTCATCTCCGCCGTGCGCGACGGCCGCGTGGCCCCCGAGCCGTCCCTGCGCACCTGGGAGGTCGACGGCCTCGTCGTGCGCGGCCTGCCGGGCGTGTTCGGGGAGGCGAAGCTGGACCCCGGGGCGGCCGCCCTGGTCCCCGCCATCGCCGCGTGGGATGCCGAGACGGTCGTCGATCTGGGGTGCGGGACCGGCGTGCTGGGCGCCGTCGCCGCGCGTCGGAACCCGGCCGCGACGGTGGCCTTCCGCGACGCCTCCTTCCTCGCCGTGGAGTCCGCCCGCCGCACCTGGGAGGGCGGAGGCCTCGGGCCGCGCGCCACCTTCGCCGCCGCCGACGTCCTCGACGGGGTGCCCGACCGCTCCGTGGACGTCGTCCTGTGCAACCCGCCCTTCCACGCGGGCCGGACGATCACGCGCGTCGTCGCCCACCGGATGATCCGCGAGTCCGCGCGGGTTCTTCGCCCCGGCGGGCGCCTCGTGCTCGTCGGCAACCGGCACCTCGGCTACCACCAGCGGCTGCCGAAGCACTTCGGCGCCGTCCGCCTCGCCCGGTCGGACCGGCGCTTCGTCGTCTTCGAGGCGACCGGGCCTCGATGACCGAGGCGACGCGACCCGGGGCCCGTCGGTCCTCATGGATCTTGCTCCGCAGGCCGGCCCCGGGTAAGACGCTGCGCTCGGAGACCACCGCGTGAGCGACCAAAGACACGGCCCCGGCGACGCGCCGCTGCCCGACGAGGACACCCGCCTGGTGGCCGCCGTGCGCGGTCCGCTGTCCGTGCGCGCGCAGCTCGCCGGCGCCCGCCTGTTCGTGGTGGGCGGCACCGGGTTCCTGGGCAAGGTCTGGCTCTCGCTCCTCCTCCACCGCTTCCCGGACGTCGAGCACGTCTACCTGGTGGTGCGCGAGAAGGCGGGGCTGTCCTCCGAGGAGCGCTTCTGGTCCGAGATCGCCCCCAGCGGCGTGTTCGACCCCGTGCGCGAGCAGCACCCGGGCGCGGCCTTCGAGGCCTTCCTCCGCAGCAAGATCACCGCCATCGCGGGGGACGTGAGCGAGCCCATGGGCGGCGTCTCGGACGACGTCCGGGCCGCCCTCCGCGGCAACCTGACGGCGATGATCAACGCCGCGGGCGTGGTCGACTTCACCCCGCCGCTGGACGAGGCCCTCAAGGTCAACGCCTTCGGCATGCAGACCCTCGTCGCGCTGGCCCAGGACCTCGGCAGCCCGCCGCTCATGCACACGTCCACGTGCTTCGTGGCGGGCAAGCGCACCGGTCAGGTGGACGAGGTCCACCCCTTCGACCACCCGTTCCCCCGCGCCGACGAGCTCGACCCGAGCCACTGGGATCCCCAGCGCGAGATCGACGAGTGCGGCGACGTGGTGGAGAGCGTGCGCCACCGGGTCGGTGACTCGTTCCGCCAGAGCGACTTCCTGGCCACCGCCAAGGAGAATCTCATCGCGCGCGGCGAGCCCGCGCGCGGGACGGCCCTCGAGGACGAGCTCGCCAAGGTCCGACGTCGCTACGAGGCGAAGCGGCTGGTCGACGCGGGCATGGAGCGCGCGGACTTCTGGGGGTGGCCGAACACCTACACCTACACGAAGTCGCTCGGCGAGCAGGTGCTCTGCGCCTCGGGCCTGACGTTCACGATCGTGCGCCCCGCGGTGGTCGAGTCGTCGCTCAGCTACCCGGTGCCGGGGTGGAACGAGGGCATCACCACGTCCGCCCCGCTCACGTACCTCGGCGTCGCGGGCATGTGGAGCGTCCCCATGGGGACCGACTCCATCCTCGACATCATCCCCGTGGACACCGTGGCGGTGGGGATGCTGCTCGCGCTGGCCGAGCTCCTGGAGGGCCGGGCGCGGGCGGTGTACCAGTTCGGGACCAGCGACCTGAACCCGCTCAAGGCCCGTCGGCTCGCCGAGATGACGAGCCTGTACAAGCGGCGCCACTACCGTCGGGGCACGGGTCGCCCGGCCGTGGACTTCCTCCAGCGGAGCTTCGGGAGCACGCCGATCACGCTCGAGCAGTACAACCGCTACGGGGCTCGACCGGTCGCGGAGACCACGGGGCGGCTGTCGAAGCTGCTCTCTCGGGCCGCCCGCGCGAACCCCCTCGCGAAGCCCCTGTTGAAGCCCGCCGCGAAGGCGCTCGACGTCGTCGCCAAGACGCACGACCGCATGGCGTTCATCAGCGAGCAGTACATCCCCTTCATCGCGATCCACTCCTATCGCTTCTCGTGCCGCAACACCCGCGCCGCCCACGCCCGCCTCGTGGACGATGAGAAGCCGCTCCTGCCGTGGTCGCCGGAGACCCTGGACTGGCACGACTACCTGCTGAACGCCCACCTCCCCGGGGTCGAGAAGTACGTCTGGCCGCAGATCGAGGCGAAGCTGCAGCGACCCAAGAAGGCCCTGCGTCGCCACGACGACCTCGTGTCCCTGCTCGACGAGGCGGCCGAGCGCCACGGCCACGCGCCCGCGCTGCTGCTCCGACACCCGGACGGCATGCAGCGTGTGTCCTACGCGGACCTGCGCGGGCGGGTCGCGGCCACGGCGGCGCGGCTCCGGGCGTCGGGCCTCGAGCCGGGGGACCGGGTCCTGCTCGCCGGCGCCAACCACCCCGACTGGGTCGTCGCCTGGTTCGCCGTCCTGCGGGCGGGCTGCGTGGTGGTCCCCGTGGAGCCGGGCCTCGCCGAGGAGATGGCGGTCAACATCGCCACGTTCGCCTCGGTGAAGGCGGCGCTGCTGGACGCGGGGGCCGTCGACGCCTTCGGCCATGTGCTGCTGGTCCCCATCTACGACCTGCACGACGCCACCGGTCCGGGCCACGACGGCGGACTCCCGGAGCACCTGCCGGGACCGGACGACACGGCCTCGATCCTGTTCACGTCGGGCACGACGGGGGTGCCGAAGGGCGTGATGCTGTCGCACGCGAACTTCACGTCCCTGCTGGCGTCCCTCGCGCGGATCTTCAAGCTCGGCCCGAAGGACCGCGTGCTCTCGGTGCTGCCCCTGCACCACACCTTCGAGTTCACCTGCGGCCTGCTCCTGCCCCTCGCGAGCGGCGCCCAGGTGCTGTACCTCGACGAGATCTCCGGCGAGGCGCTGCTCTCGGGGCTGCAGAACGGCCGCATCACCGGGATGGTCGGGGTGCCGGCCTTGTGGGAGCTCCTCGAGCGTCGGATCCGCACCCAAGTGAAGGAGCGCGGCCCCCTGTTCGCCACGGCGTTCGACCTCGGGCTCGAGCTCAACCGACTGCTCGGCGCGCGCCTCGGGCTGGACATCGGAAAGACCCTCTTCGGCCAGGTCCACGACCGCCTCGGAGGCAACATCCGGCTCCTGATCTCGGGGGGCGCGGCCCTGCCGAAGGACACCCACAAGTTCTTCGCGGGGCTCGGGCTCCACCTCGCCGAGGGGTACGGGCTCACGGAGGCCGCGCCGGTGCTCACCGTCAGCGAGGGCAAGCCGGGCGCCCGCTCGGGCAACGTCGGTCGGCCGATCCCCGGCGTCGAGCTGATGATCCGCGCCCCGGACGACCAGGGCGTCGGTGAGGTCCTCGCGAGGGGGCCGAACGTGATGTCCGGGTACTTCGCCGACCGGGAGGCCACGGCCGACGTGCTGGACGGCGACGGCTGGCTGCACACCGGAGACCTCGGTCGCTTGGACGCGAAGGGTCGGCTCGTCCTGGTCGGTCGCGCCAAGGACGTGGTCGTCACGGCGTCCGGCGAGAACATCCACCTGGACGACGTCGAAGACCGCTTGGGGGCCATCCCCGGGGTGCGCGAGTACTCGCTGGTGGGGCTGCCCCTCGACCGCGGGGGCGAGCGGCTGGGGATGCTCGCCGTGCCCGATCTGGACGACCAGGCCAGGGACACCGACCGTCGGCTCGCCTTCGACGTCGCGCGGTCCTCCATTCGGGCGGCCGCGGCCAAGCTGCCGGTCGTCTCCCGGCCCGCGGTAGTGCACCTCGTCTCCGCGGATCTCCCGCGCACCGCCACCCGCAAGGTGAAGCGCAAGGAGGTCCGAGGCGTGCTCCAGCGCATCGAGGAGGCGGCCGCCGCGGCTCGACCCGACGGCGGCGACGTCGCGGAGCCGGTGCGTCGGGCCGTCGCCCTGGTCGCGGGCGTGGACGTGGACGCCGTCGGCTCCGGCACCCGGCCGACCGAGGACCTGAACTTCGACTCCCTGATGTACGTCGAGCTGTCGGCGGCGCTGGAGACGCTGCCCGGCGGGGGCCCCGCGGTGGCCGCCCTGGCGGAGTGCGGCACGGTGGCCGAGATCGCGCAGCTGGCGGGGGAGTCGACGGCCGTCGTGGTCGCGCCGCGTCGGTCGGCGCCGGCGGGGGAGGACAAGGTCGTGGTCCCCGGGCCGCTGATCGCGCCCCTCAAGGCGATCCTCACCTCCGCGCAGCACGAGATCTACCGCTCGCTGCTGGACGTCACGGTCACGGGGCGCGCGCACATCCCCCGGAACCGCCCCACGATCGTGGTCAGCAACCACACGTCGCACCTCGACATGGGGCTCGTGAAGTACGCCCTGGGCGAGTACGGCCGAGACATGGTCGGGCTCGCCGCGGCGGACTACTTCTTCGCCGGAAACAAGTGGAAGGTCGCGTACTTCGACCAGCTCACGCAGCTCGCGCCCGTGTCGCGGGACAAGGGGTTCCGGCACAGCCTCCGCCAGGCCGTGGAGGTCGTGGATCGGGGCCACGTGGTGCTGATGTTCCCCGAGGGCACCCGCCGCGTGGACGGCGCCCTGGACGAGTTCAAGCCGCTGGTCGGCAAGCTCGCCCTCGAGACCGGCGTGGACGTGCTGCCCCTGCACCTCGGGGGCGCCTACGACGTGCTCCCCAAGGGCGCGGTGGTCCCCAAGGGGCGCACGCTGAAGGTCCGCATCGGGCCGCCGGTGGCTGTCTCCGACCTGCGGCGGCTCACCGAAGGCCTGAAGCCCTCCGAGGCGGCGCGGGCGTCGTCCGGGCTCATTCGGTCGGCGGTCGAGGCGCTGTCGCGGGGGTCGTTCTTCGACGTCGCGGCGCTCACCGAGCTCCCGCGCGACGCGGGCGAGGCCCCGAAGGACCCGCTGATCGAGCTGTTCACGGGGCTGCCCGCGCGGGTTCGGGCGGACCAGCTCGATCCGCCCACGTCCTGGTACTTCAAGCTGGGCGACGGCGACGACAAGAAGTGGACGGTGGTCGTCGACGGCGGCGTCACGGTCACGCCCGGGCGCCCGCCCACGGGCAAGGCCGACTGCGTCGTGAAGACGCACCCCGAGATGATGGTGAAGATCATCGCCGAGGCCTACGCGCCGACGGTCCCGGAGTTCATGGGCGGGACGATCAAGACCAACGACATCCCGCTCCTCATGCGGTTCGCCCAGGTCTTCGCGCTCGGCACCGGCGGCGACCCGACCCCCGAGCCGTCGCCGCCGGAGGAGCTCGCGCGGTGAGGCTCCTGCTGACGGGGGGGACCGGGTTCCTCGGTGGGCACCTCACGGCCCGGCTGCGTCCCGACCACGACGTGGTGCGCTTGGTGCGTCGCGACGGCGGGGACGGAGACCTGCGCGGCGACGTCCTCGATCTCGACTCTCTCACCGCGGCGATGGAGGGCTGCGACGCTGTCGTACACGCGGCGGGCGGGGTCGGTCACGCGCCCGCGGACGCCTCGCGCATGTACGACGTACACGTGACGGGCACGGAGAACGTGCTCGCGGCGGCGCGGTCGGCGGGGGTGAAGCGAGTCGTACACGTGGGCTCGTCCGGGACGGTCGCGGTGTCCTCGCGGCCGGGGCACGTGGGCGTCGAGACCGACCCGGATCCGCTCGAGGTGGTGGCCCGCTGGCCGTACTACCGCGCGAAGCTCTTCGCGGAGCAGGCGATGCTCGCGGCCGACGATCTGGACGTCGTGGTGCTGTCGCCGTCGCTGCTGCTGGGGCCCGGCGACGAGCGGGGAGGGGCCACCCGGGCGGTCCGGTACCTCCTGGACGGAGACGTGCCCGCCGCGCCGCCGGGCGGGATCTCCTTCGTGGACGTGCGCGACGTGGCGGACGCCGTCGCGGAGGCGCTGGATCGGCACGCGCGGGGTCGGTTCCTGCTCGGAGCCGCCAACTGGACCTTCGCCGACTTCTACGCGCGCATCGCCCGCATCGCCGAGGTCCCTGCGCCCGCCGTTCGGCTCCCCAAGGCCACCCGGCGGCTCCTCGGCCTGCTCCCCGGCGTCGATCCCACCCGCCTCGAGCTGGGGCCCCTGGGCGGCTTCGGACGAGCGACGCGCGAGGACCTCGAGTTCGGCTGCTACTGGTGGTGGGTGGACAGCGGGCGGGCGCGCGCGGAACTGGGGTGGACCCCCCGGGATCCCGGACGTACCCTCGCGGACACCATCGAACACATCCGGGCTGAGCCCCACGGCAGAGGTACCCCATGATCCGCACCCTGAGCATTCTCTTCGTCTCGAGCATCGCCCTCGTGGCCACCCCGGCCCTCGCCTGCGAGAAGGCCGACGCCGCCGAGACGGCCGCCAACATCGACAAGGCCGAAGCCGAGCCCCAGCTGACCTACGCGGTCGTGTCCGTGAAGGACGTGAGCTGCGCCGGCTGCTACGTGCCGATCCGCCAGGAGCTGACGGCCATGAAGGGCATCCAGACCATCGAAGAGGGCGAGGACCTCGGCAAGCTGGTCATCGGCTACGACAAGTCCGTCACGTACACGGACGCGCAGTTCAAGGAGGCCATCAAGAAGGCGGGCTACGACTGCAGCGTGACCCTCACGGCCGAGAAGCCCGCCGAGAAGCCCGCCGCCGCGCCCGCCGAAGAGAAGAAGAACACCTAGCCGCCGTCTCCCCTCCAACCTGGAGGGCTCGCCCCGCCGCGGCTCCGTTCGCTTTCGCTCTCTCCCTGACGCCGCGCGTGACGACCCTCCAGGCGGGGAGACTCCCTGTCCGGTCATCCCATCGCGGGACGGAGGCGCGGGAGCGCAAGACGCAAGGAGCGAGGCGAAGGAGCGCACTCTGTAGTGCGTGACTGAAGGCGAGCGACGAAGCAACGCAGCGATCGCGTGGATCCGGCACGCGACGTCGAGAAGATCAACGATCCAAGCAGGCGGCGACCCGGTCTCTGAGGAGGCCGATCCCGAGGTCGCCGTCCTGCGTTTGTTCGTAGGCCCTGAGGGCCGTCTCGGCGCGGTCGCAGCGCTGTAGATCGACGAGCAGGGGGATGCCGCGACCCTGGTACCAGGTGGAGCGCGGGGCGGCCGCGAGGACTTCGTCGATCCATCCGTCGTCGTGGTCCCCGAACGCCTCGGGGTGGTGCGACCACAGGAGCAACCGGGCCTCCAGCGCGTTGCCCCCCACGATGTTCTCGGGGTCGTGCAGCGGGCCCAGGACCGCCTCCGCCTCCACGTAGCTGCCCTCGAAGTGGAGCTCCTCGCCGTACTTCGCGGCCCGGCTCCGCGACTCGGGGATCTCCCGGAAGGCGGCCTCCGCTGCCACCACCGCGGGCGGGCGCCCCACCTCCGCATCGCGGATCATGCGGTCGAAGAGGCGCTCCCGCGGGTTCGGCTCCCCGTCCTGCAGCGCCACCGAGTAGCCCAGCCGCAGCACGTCGTGGCCGCGCGTGAGGATGTGCTCCACCGCCCGACGGGGCCCGGCGCCGTCGTCGAACTCGATGCCCACCGCGCGCCACTCCGGTCCGAGCGGCTCGAGGTCGAGGCGAGCGAAGTCCTTGCCCGCCGACCACAGCCGCGCCTCCTCGTGCACGTCGGGACCCTCGTCCGTGCGCACCTGCAGCGCCCCGAACAGCGTGTCCGAGCTCGACCGCGACGTGCGCCAGCCGGGCGCGCCGTGCGTGTACACCGGGAACGCGCGAAGCCGCAGGGGGACGGGGACGAGCACGCCCGTCTCATCGAGGTCCGTGAGGCTCGTCGGGCCCACGACCAGGGCGGGCCGGGCGCGCCCCAGCGGCGAGGGCACCGCCGTCAGCAGCGTCAGCACGACCGCCACCCCGAGGTTGCGGACGCCCCGCGCCGCGGCCTGGGTCGCGGAGACGATCGTCTCCGGGCGCAACACCAACGCGGCCAGCCCCCCACCGACCACGCCCCCCAGGTGGGCCGAGTGCGAGATGCCCGCCCCGCCCAGCGCGCCCGCGAACGGGATCGCGAAGAACGGCAGGACGCCGAAGCCGTACCGCGCCCGCAGGCGGCGGGGGATCGCGTCGCCGAACCGGAAGCCGGTGGCGATGTGGGCGCCCAGGAGCCCGTACGCGAGCATCGATCCGCCGATGACGGACGCGGGGGACAGCGCGAGCACCGCGAGGGTCCCGCAGAGCAGCGTCGCTGCGGTCACGATCGCCAGGGAGCCCGCCCCCAGCGCCTTCTCGACCCGGTACCCCGAGTAGCCGATGACCGCGAGGTTGCCCATGAGGTGGGAGCTGCCGCCGTGGCTGAACTGCGACGTCCACGGGGACCACCAGCGGCCCTCGAAGACGAGGTCGTCCAGGCTCACCCCGAGCGAGGCGGGCGGGAGCAGATCGGGCCGCACCAGCTGGGCCGTCCCCAGGAGCGCGATGCCCGCGGTGAGCGCCGTGGACGCCCAGGGGCGCGGGCCGCGGACGAGGTGGTGGACGAGCCGCGCGTCCGGGGCCTCGAACGCGTCTTCGAGCTCGGCGATGTCCCGGAGCCGCGCGAACTCGTCACCTGTCCACGGGGCGTAACGCAGCGTGTCGTCGGGGTGAGCCGTGCCCGCCCGGACGTCGTCCTCGAGGTCGGAGATGTCGACCGGCGCCTCGTCTCCACCGGCGCGGAGGATCCCTCGCGAAGTGGTCACGGTCGGTTCCCGCCGCTCAGTGCGTGCTCGGTCCGGAGAGCTCGACGGGCGTGGTCCGGTCGCGCTTGGTCGTCCCCCGGAGGATGAGGGACCGGAGCGGATCCTGCGAGTCCAGGTTCGCGACCTCCTCGAGGGACAGGTCGACCCGCGCGAGGTTCACCATGCCCATCGACCGGATCAGCGCCTCGGCGCCGGTGCCCGTCACGCGCGTCCCCTGCAGGTCCAGCTCGCCGAGGCGACGGAGGCTCCCCGATCGCGCCAGGGCCTCGGCGGCCACGTCCGTGAGGCCGAAGTGGTCGCCCAACGCGAGGCGGCTCAGGCTTCGGGTGGCGGGCGAGTTCGCCAGGGTGAGGATCGCGGCGTCGTTGAGGCCGTTGCCGGACAGGTCCAGGTCCGTGAGCGCGTCCATCCACGCCGCCGTGAGGAGCGTGGCCAACCCGTCCGGACCCACCGCGCAGTGCGCGAGGTTCAGGCGTCGCAGGAGCTTGGCGGGGCGCAGGGCGAGCTGCGTGGCCCCGTCGCCCCAGAGGCGGTTGCTCGCCAGCGACAGCGCGCGGAGGGTCTGAAACAGCGGGGAGCCCGAGATGCGTCGCACGCTGCGGGCGTCGAGGGCGCAGTCGGCGAGGTCGAGCTCCTGGAGGCCGGTCAGCGACCGCGACGTGACGAGCGCCGTGATCCCGCGCGGCCCCGGACGGTTGCCGTGGAGGTCGAGGGACACCAGGGACCGCAGGCCCTGGGCGGCCGCGATGCGGGCGAAGCCGTCGTAGTGGAGGTCCGTCTCGGCGAGGCGCAGGTCCCGGAGGTCGCGGGCATACGGTGACTCGGCGACGAGCGCCGCCTCCCGTCCGAGGTCGTTGCCGCTGAGATCGAGCCGTCGCAGGCCTCGGAGCGACGACCCCGCGAGGGCCTCCAGCCCGGGGCCGGACGTCGTCCCCGTGCGGGCGATGTCGAGCCCCTGAAGCCCGCCGAGCAGGGGGCCGTCCGCCAGCGCCTCGAGCCCCGTGGGCCCGAGCGGGTTGTCGGCGAGGAAGAGGTCCGTGAGCCGAGGAGCGCCGGTCCCCGCGCCGAGGGCGGCCGCCCCCAAGGGGCCGATCTCGTTGTTGCGCAGGTCCAGCCGCACGAGCGCGCCGAGCGTCTCGGACTCGGCCAACGCCGCGGCGCCGGCGTCCCCGATGAGCGCCGTCGCCAAGGTCAGCACCCGGAGCTCCGTCAGCCGCTCGCTCGTGGCGAGCGCGGAGGCCCCGACGTCCCCGACGTCGTTGCCCGACAGGTCCAGGCGGGCGAGGAGGGGCAGCTCCAAGCGGTCGGCGAGGCGGGCGACGTTGGCGGGGTCCAGCCCCGCGCGAGCGAGCCGGAGGCGCCGGAGGCGAGGGAAGTACGTGTCGCGCAGCCCCGCCAAGGCGATGCGCCCCACGGGGTTGCCCGAGAGCGAGAGCCGCTCCAGGCGAGGCGGGGCGCAGGCGGCCAGCGCGGCGATCACGTCGGCGTCGTCGATCCCGTTGTCGGTGAGGTCCAGCCACTCGATCCCGGCCATGTGCTCGGGCGAGCCCAGGAGGTGCGACAGCGAGTGGAGGTAGACCGGCGGTCGGTGCCGACCCCAGCGCGTCAGGTCGAGGTTGCGGACGAGGCTCCACCCCGGCGCGTCGTGCCCACAGACGATGCGGTCGACCCAGATCCAGGGCGCCGTCCGGAGCTGCGTGGGCCAGGCCCCGGTCGCCCCGTCGATGGCCTCGATCCAGGGCGCCGACGCCCCCTCGGGGAGGCGCGCGATCCAGGCGCAGATCTCGCGCCACGAGCGGGGGCTCGGCTGGGCGGCCGCCGCGGCTACGGCTTGGGGGAGGTCCAACATCGTCGCCGAGCGTCCGCCTCAGAAACGGCCGACGAGCAGCGCGCCCCCCGGCGCCGGCAACAGTCGAACGGAGACGCGACCGTCGCTCGCCTCCATGCGGTGGGCGCCGTGCAGGGCGAGGCCGCCGACGATCAGCTCGATGGTCCCCACCGCCACCATGCCCCCGGCCCAGGCGCCGCCCGCTTCGATCGACGCGTCGGCCACGTCGTTCGCCTCGGGGGTCCAGCCGCGGCTGTCCGCGTCTCGGTCTTCGAGGAGCCGGATGGCGTTGATGCCGGACACGCCGGCGCTGACCAGGTCGTAGGCGCCGAGCACGAGGTAGGGGAGGCCGAGGGCGTGCAGGATCTCGGCGTCGTCTTGGGCGGCTCCGAGGCCGATGATCGAGGCCGCGATCGGCACCGAGCGCACGATCGCGAGGGCCGCCGACACGCGGTGGATCCGCCCGGTCCGCAGGAGGATCAGCTCCGGTCCCGCGACGCTGATGCGGGTGGCGGCGTCGACCGTGCGGATCGAGTGGACGATGTGGACCGGCGCCCCCAGGAAGGAGAAGCCCAAGGAGCCGAAGCCGAGCCCGAAGCCCAGGGGCTTCATGTCGTCGCGGATCGGCTCGGGGATCGGGTTGTACGGCGGCTCTTCGGGCGCGTCGGACTCGCCCTCGTCCGCCCACGCCGCGGGCACGACGAGGAGGGTCGAGAGGAAGAGGATCCAGGGGGCCGGGCTCCGCATCTACATTCTCCAGCGTCCGAGGGGGCTCCCGAATCGGCCCGCGATCGCGAACCCTCCGGGGGTGGGCACGACCCGCACCGCCATGTCCCGGGTCTCGACTCCCTGGGCCGTCGCGGCGATCCCCAGGACGAACTCGACACCCGACAGGATGGCCATGCTCACGCCCCATCCCTGGTTGATCGTACGCGAACGAACCAGCTGATCGTTGAGGTCGGCCCCGGAGACCGAGAGCGTGTCGAGGTGCAGGGCCGAGCTGATCGCGACGACCGCGCCCGCGACGTCGATGGCGCCGAGCACCAGGTAGGCCGGTCCGATGGCGTCGAACACGTCCGGCATCGTCTTCGCGCCGGCGAGCGCCCCGATCGACCAGCCCGCCGCGATCGTGCGGGAGATGGACAGGACGCCCGATCCGATGTGCATCTCGTGGGTGCGCTCGAAGACGACGATCCCGGAGGTGCGCCAAGCCGAGTCGAAGTGGAAGCCCGCGCCCACGACGCTCACGGCGATCTCGACCGCGCCCACGCCCATGGCCGGAGGCCGCAGGTAGTCGACGGCCACCGACTCGATGTCCTGGGCGCCGGCGACCCCGGGCGTCGCGGCGAGGGCGCTCACCGAGGCGAGCAGCAGCAGGAAGCGGGGCCGCATGAAGCCCAGGATACCGCGCGGGGATGCCTGCTATACCGCCGCCACGAACCCGGAGCTCCGACATGGCCCGCACCCTCCTTCGGCTCAGCCTCTCCGTCGTCCTGCTCGCCGCCCTCGGCTGCCCGTCCGCGGACGTAGTGACCGACGACGACGACGGGGGCGACGACGACGCCGGGGACGACGACGACGCCGGGGACGACGACGACGCGGGCCCAGGGGCCGATCCCGCGCCCCTCGCCGAGCTGAGCGACGGGGAGTGTCCCGATCTCGGCACGCCGGGCACGAAGACCTTCCGGTCGGGCGGTCTGGAGCGCGAGGTCATCGTCCTGTTCCCCACGGATCCTCCCTCGGAGATGCCGGTCCTGTTCGTGTGGCACGGGCTGGGAGACACGGCGGCCAACATGGCCGGCTGGCTGCGACTCCAGTCCTTCGTGAACGACAACGACGCCATCGCCGTGGTTCCGAGCAGCACCGGAAACTTCGTCATCGAGTGGGACTACGCGAACGACGGGGCCGAGGATCTGGCGCTGTTCGACGACCTGCGGACGTGCCTCGTGAACGAGCTCGAGGCCGACGTCCGTCGGTTCTCCTCCACCGGCTTCTCCGCGGGGGGGGTCTGGACGAGCGCGCTGTCGATGCACCGGTCCACGTCGCTGGCGACGATCGTCCCGATGTCCGGTGGCCTCGTCACCGGCCTCGGGTACAGGACACCGGAGTACACCTTCCCCGCCCTCATCGCCAGCGGCGGGTTGGGCAACGACACCTGGGGCGCGGGCGCCTTCATGCAGGACTTCGCCCGGTCGTCGGACGCCTTCTCGGAGGAGCTGCGCGACGACGGCCACCTCGTCCTGCGCTGCAACCACGGCGGCGGGCACCAGCCGTCCCAGCACGCGGTGACCTTCCTCGAGGACTGGGCCCTGACCCACGAGTTCGGCGCGCCGTCCCCGTACGCGGACGGAGACATCTCCGACCTGCCGGACGAGTGCGGTTGGGAGGAGTGAGCTGCCCCAGGCGCTCCCCGACGTCGATCTGAGCGCGCTGCCCGGCCTCCTCGGCTGGGCGGGCGAGGGCTCCGAGGGACTCATCCGCGCCACCACGGTGCGCTACCTCCACTGGACGTCGCGACGGCTGGGGGCGCTCTTCGCCTCGATCGTCGCGTCGGACCACCCGCGGGCGGCCGAGGTTCGCGCCGCCGTCGATCCGCTGCCCGACCCGGTGTTCTTTCGGCTGCTCGTGGCCCCCGAGGTCTTCTCCGTCGTGGCGGGCACGTCGGGGCGGTCGCCCGACGACCTGGTCGACTTTCTCATCGGGGCGCTGCAGGCCGAGCGCGGGGGCCCCGGCTGGACCGCGGTGGGGGACGTGGAGCACGGCGGCAGCGGGGCGGCGCCGCGGCTGCCGGGAGGCACCCCCGTGGACGCGCACAGCCCCCACGCCCTGCGGTTGGTGGAGCCTCGATGCGGGCCGGCGCTGCCCTGGGACGACGGCGTGGAGCCGGTGGTGGAGGGGCTGGCCGAGGCGGTCGGTGTCTTGCGCTCGACGGCGCCCGCGGCGGCGCGGCTGGTGAAGGACTTCACGCGCGTCGTGGTGCTGAGGCGCGACGGCGAGCACCCCGACGTCTTCCGATCGTCGTCCACCAACGCGGTCGTCGGGCGCACGCTGCTGGTCAACCCGCACCTGCCGTCGGTGAGCACCGCGGACCTCGCCGACGCGCTCCTCCACGAGGCGATCCACCACACCCTGTACATGGCGGAGATCGCGGCGCCGATGATCCTCGACGCCCCCGCCTGCGCCGACGTTCGGCCCGAGTCGCCGTGGACGGGGAACACCCTCACCGCGCACAGCTACCTGCACGCCTGCCTCGTGTGGTTCGGCCTGCTCCGCCTGTGGGAGCGGGCAGGCGCGGACGGCGCTGAGCGGGCCGCGAGGCTGCGTGCGGGGTTCGCGCACGACCTCATGGCGCCCCTGCGGTCCGTGGAGGCCGCCCTCGACCCGGCGGTGCCGGCGCTGCTCGCCGAGGTCGGAGCGGCCGCGCGGGCATGACCGCCTGGTTGTTCCACGGGTTCACCGGATCGGGGCCCGACTGGGACCCGTTGCTCCAGCGACTGCCTGCGATCGGCGACGTGTGGGCCCCCTCGCTGATCCCCGACCAGGGCGACCGCGGTCCGCTCCCGTTCGAGAGCTTGGACGCCGCATCCGAGGCGCTCGCGGCGCGCCCGACCGAGCCGGCGGACGTCGTCGGGTACTCCATGGGCGGTCGGCTCGCGCTCACCTTCGCCGTCGTGGCTCCCGATCGAGTGCGGTCCCTCGTCCTCATCGGCGCGAGCCCCGGCCTCGCGGACCCGCAGGAGCGAGCCGCGCGAACGGCGTCGGACGAGGCGCTGGCGGCCCGGGTCGAGCAGGTCGGCACCGCGGCTTTCGCGGACTACTGGGAGACCGTCCCGATCCTGGCGTCTCAGGCGCGCATCGAGCCCGGGGTCTTGGCGGGCCTCCGCAGGCGGCGTCGGGCGCGGTCCGCGTCGGCCACGGCGGCGGTCCTCCGGGGGTGGGGGGCGGGCGCCATGAGGCCGCTGCACGCCGATCTCGCGCGACTCGACGTCCCCGTGCTGCTCGTCACCGGGGAGGACGACCCGAAGTTCCGCGCGATCGCCGACGACATGGCGGCCGCGCTGCCTCGGGCCGAGCGATTCGACGTCCCCGGGGCCGGCCACACCGCCCACCTCGAGCGGCCGGTGATCGTCGCCCGCCGCCTCGCGGCATTCCTCGCTACCGTGCGCTCATGACGATCCGCTTCCTGCTCCTGGCCCTCCTGCTCCTCCCGCTCGCGGGCTGCCCCGGGGACGACGACGACTCGGCCGACGACGACGACTCCTCCCGGGACGACGACGACGCGGTGGACGACGACGACGCGGCGGACGACGACGACGCCGACGAGCCGGGGCCGCCCGAGCTCGAAGATCTGAACGCCGCCCTGCGGGACAACGTCGACATCGAGGCCTGCTTCCAGGCGGCTCGCGACGCGGGGGTCGATCTGGAGGACCTGGTGCTCCTCAACCTCGTGATCGAGCCGACCGGCGTCGTCTCGAGCGCGCGCGTCACCACGGCGGCCCACACGGGGACCGACCTCGACACCTGCGTCTCCACGGTCGCGCTGGCGCTCACGTTCGAGCCCTGGACGGGCAACGCGGTGACCGTCAACTACCAGTTCTTCCCCAACGCCGAATGACGCGAGACGAAAAGTCTCGTTTTCGGCGTCTACTCGGCGAGTAGGGGTCCGAAACGAGACTTTCGGTCTCGCTCAATCGAACGCGCCGCAGGTCACGGCGTCGGCGGGCGTCCACAGGCCGACGGCGGGGGCCCCCGGGACCACCGCGCGCAGGCGCCACCCCTCCGGCCCCGCCTTGCCGGACTCCACCAGCGCGACGGCGCGACCTTCGGGGGGCGGCGCCGTCATCTCCGTGCCGTCGATCGTCGCGATGTGCCTCAGCGGCGCCGACGTGGCGAGGCGATTCAGCGTGTCGCGGTACCGCCACCAGGGCGCGTCGCCGGCGGTGCTGACGCTCTCGTGCAGGAGCACGTCGCGGGCGTTGCAGGCCACGATCGCGTCCCAGATCGCCTCGCGGTTGGCGAGGAAGATCCCTGTCGCGTAGTCGGCCCGGGCCCACCCCAGCTGCGGCTCGGTGGAGGACGCGGCGGCCCACCCGCGCAGCTCGTTCCAGTCGGCCTGATCGCCGCCCGTCGCGGCTGCGGCCCGGGCGTGGGCGTCTCCGTGATGGAACTCCCAGGTGCCCGCCAGGCCGACGACCAGCAGCGCGATCGCGGCGACTCCGCGACCTCGGGGGAGCGCCCGAACCCCCGCGGCGGCGGCGACGGCGAGCACCGGGACGACGGAGATCAGCCAGCGGTCGTTCAGCGCGGGGAACAGCCGGTGGATGACCAGGACGTCCCCCACCAGCACGCAGGCGACCAGCGCCAGCCCCGCCCGGGAGCGGACGGCCCACACCAAGACCGCCGCGCCCACGACGACGGCGAGCGCCGGCCCCAACGCGCCCAGCACGAGGCGCACGGGCAGGAACACAAGGGCCTCCCCGAGGGGCCCGCCGCTCAGGAACAGGATGCGATGGAGCGTCTCGAGCGGGCTGCCCCCGCCGGCTTGTTCCACCCCATACCCGGTGCCCGCCATGGCCATCAGGGACTTCGACGACATGGAGAAGAAGAGCCCCACGCCGACCGTCGCGACGACGGCGGCGACCCCGGTCGCGACCCACGGCCTGCGGTCGTCCCGCTTCGTCAGGAGCACGCCGAGCACCAGGGGAGGGGCCAGCGGCACGGCCGTCCACTTGCCGGTGCAGGCCAGCGCGAAGCAGAGCCCGGCGGCGAACCCGGACGCGATCGGTCGCTTCGTCCCCCAGCCCAGGAGGGCGGCCGCCGCGGCGAACAGGAACGCCGTCATGGGCAGGTCGTAGAAGTAGCCGAGGGCGGTGCCGTGGACGGCCGGGAAGGTCGCGACCGCGGCGGCGGCCAGGGCCCCGGTCGTCCGGTCCTCGGTCACCGCGGCGCCGATCACGCCCGTCGCGGCCACCAGGATCAGGAGCCAGAGCAGCCCGAACCGCTCGACGGTGCCGGCGTCACGGCCGATCGCGTCCCCGAGCGGCACCGCGATCCAGTGGATCAGGGGCGGATATCCCTGGTCGGCGGCGACGATCCAGTCGAACGCGCCGCCGCGGCCCTCGGCCCGGATGAGCGCGGTCTCGGCGCGGACCAGGTGGTCGGTCCAGTAGGTGCCGGAGGCGGCGCTTCGGTTGAGCGCGCCGTCGTAGGGACGGGCGAGGACGATCGCGCAGACGATCGCCGTGACGAGCGCCGCCGCCGCCCAAGGCAGGCGGGGCTGCAGCCGGTGGGCGGGACTCAACGACCTGCGTTCAGTCGCTCGAGCCCGCCTTCCCCAGGGAGTCGAACGCGCGCAGCAGCTCGATGGGGATGGGGAGCACCACGGTGGAGTTCTTCTCCGCCGACATCTCGGTCAGGGTCTGCAGGAAGCGGAGCTGGATCGTGATCGGCTCCTTGGCCATGGTCCCGGCCGCCTCGGTGAGCTTCACCGACGCCTGCAGCTCGCCTTCCGCCGCGATGACCTTCGCCCGTCGCTCTCGCTCGGCCTCGGCCTGCTTCGCCATCGCGCGCTGCATCTCGTGCGGCAGGTCGATGTCCTTGACCTCGACGTTGCTGATCTTGATGCCCCAGGCGTCGGTCGCCTCGTCGAGGATGCTCTGGAGCTGGCTGTTGATCTGGTCGCGGTTCGACAGCAGCTCGTCGAGCTCCGCCGTGCCCGCGACCGACCGCAGCGTGGTCTGGGCGAGCTGGGAGGTCGCGAACCAGAACTCCTCGACCTCGATGATCGCCTTCTCGGGCTCCATCACGCGGAAGTACACGACCGCGTTCACCTTCACGGAGACGTTGTCTCGCGTGATGACCGCCTGGGGCGGGATGTCGAGGGTGACGATCCGCATCGACACCTTCTCGAGCTTCTCCACGAACGGGATGAGCAGGATGATGCCGGGCCCGCGGGTGCCCACGTAGCGGCCGAGGCGGAACACGACGCCGCGCTCGTACTCGCGGAGGATCTTGACGGCCGACGTCAGCACGATGAAGCCGAAGAACAGGATCGGGATTACAAAGCCCACGGGATCTCCTCCTCAGGGCTCGGACGGGCCGTCGTCGACGGGCACCACCTCGAGCTCCAGTCCGCGGATGTTCAACACCCGCACGTATGTGCCGGCCTCCACCGGCGAAGCGCTGCGGGCGGACCACAGCTCCGAGTGCACGAGCACCTTGCCCGTGGCGCGGCCGCCGGGGATGGCGACCCTGACGGGACCGACCTCGCCGACCATGCCCTCGGAGCCGCCCACGACCTTGCGTGTCTGGCCCCGATAGACGAGCCATCCTACCGCCAGCCCGAGCAGGGCGGTCAGCAGGGACACGACGACGATCGCGGTGGGGTCCACGGCGACGTCGAACTCGGGGGTCTTCTCCACGAGGAACACGCCCCCCAGGGCGATCGCTCCGGCGGCGCCGATGGCCGCGATGCCCATGGCGCCCACGTAGACCTCCACGAAGAGCAGGGCGAACCCCACCAGGACGAACACGATCGCGAGCAGGTTCACCGGGATGGCCGACAGACTGAACGCGAACAACAGGAGGCAGATGGATCCGACGGCCGCGGGCACGATGACGCCGGGGCTCTGGAACTCGATGTACCAGCCCGCCAGGCCCGCGAGCAGCAGCAGGTAGGAGATCGTCGGGTTGGTGAGGAGCAGCAGGATCAGCTGCGCCGTCGTCATGGGGATGTGCTTCTTGGGCCCGGACGTGTCGAGCACGATGCGGGCCCCGCTCGCGGTCGTGACGGTGCGCCCGTGGATGGCCTCGAGCAGCTCGTCCAGGGACGCCGCCTCCAGGTCCACGACGTTCTTCTCGAGCGCCTCCTTGACGGTGATCGACACGGAGTCGCGCACCGAGGACTCGGCCCACTCGGCGTTGCGTCCTCGGGTCTCGGCGATGTTCCGGGCGAAGGCGGCGGTGTCGTTCGTGACCTTCTCGAGCATCGCCGCCTGGCTGTCCTTGCGCTTCTGCGCCTCCTCCTCGGACTCGCCCTCCTTCTCGCCCGACGGGCCGCCCATGAACACCGGGTGAGCGGCGCCGATGTTGGTGGCGGGGGCCATCGCGGCCACGTGAGCCGCCATGGTGATGAACACGCCCGCGGACGCGGCCCGGGAGCCGGTGGGGGAGACGTAGACGACGATCGGGAGCTCCGAGGCGAGCTCCGCCTTGACCATCTCGCGGGTGGCGTCGAGGGCCCCGCCGGGGGTGTCCATGACGAGCACGAGGGCGCGGACGTCGGGGTCCCTCTGGGCGGCCTCGAGGGTCTCGAGGAAGTAGGTCTGCGAGCCCCGGTTGATCATCAGGTCGTCGAACTCGACGATGGCGATGGTCCCGGGACCGGGCTCCTGGAGCGGGGCCGCCTCCGCGGAGTCGTCGTCGTCTCCCTGGGTCGCGCCGGCTTCGGAGGTGTCCGCCGGGGGAGGCTCGGACGCGTCCTGAGCGAGCGCCGCCAGGGGCGCCGCGAGGAGCAGCAGGATGGGGAGCAGTCGTCGCATCAAAGACCCAAGAACCCCTTCACCTTACCGAGCGTCTCCTCGATGGACAGGCCCGCCGTCACGAGGAAGTAGACGGCCCCACCGTAGAGCGCCGCCGCCGCCGCTGCCAGGAGGGTCGCCCCGGAAATCAGCAGACCGTCCTCCTCGAGCATGCCCACGCCGATGAGGAAGATCGTGCCCGCGGGCGCCGTGTTCGTGCCTGGGATCGGGAGGATCATGAGGCTCCCCATCAACACGACGAGCAGGCCCGGCACGAACAGGCCCCAGCGCGTCTGCACCCACCTGCCGCGGGGCTTCACCAAGTGCTCGATGCGGCTCAGGAAGCCGATCGCGGCGCCCAGCATCTTCGCGGCCGCGCCGGCAGAGAGCTCGAACTCCTCGACCTTCGCGGGGAGCCAGGGGGTCTCTCGGCCCATCATCATCTGCACCGCGAGACCTACGAGCGCGATGCCGAACGGCGTGGAGTAGCCGGGCGCCGGGACGGGCAGCGCGGACGGCAGCGACAGCAGGAGCATCGACAGGCCGAAGCCGCGGTCGCCCAGGGCCTCTCGCAGCTCGCCGAGCGTGATCGGGGCGCCCTCGTGTTCGTCGAGCACGCGCTGCAGGTCGGCGGAGAGGGCGAGGTGCTCGGCGGCTGCGGCGGGGGCGTCCATGGCGGCGAAGTGTGCCCGGTATCCTCGCAGAATGCTGCGCGCCGCCCTGCTCGGTCTCCTCGCGCTGGTCGGTTGCTCGCGGAGCCCCACCGTGTCCGGGACGCCGATGCCCGCGGCTGCCCCCGCCGAGTGGACGGATCCGGGCACCGGGCTGGCCTGGAGCGCGCTCGCGGGCGCGAGTCACCGGTTCATGAAGAACGAGGTCACCGTCGACGAGTACCGCCGCTGCGTCGAGGCCGGCGCGTGCACCGAGGAGGGCCTGCACGGCGTCCGGTGGAAGGAGATGCCCCTCACGGCCACCGAGACCTGCAACTGGACCGCCGAAGGCAAAAGCGACCACCCCGTCAACTGCATCGACTGGTACCAGGCGGACGCGTTCTGCCGCTGGGCCGGGGGTCGGCTGCCCGCGCGACGGGAGTGGCACGAGGCCGTCGCGGGCCCGGAGAAGCGGCTCTACCCATGGGGCTCCGCCCCGGCGACGTGCCACCTCGCGGTCATGTACGACGAGAAGGCCGTCGCGCCGGTGAAGGGGTGCGGCGCGCGGGGCACCTGGCCGGTGTGCAGCAAGCCCGCGGGCAACTCCCCGGACGGGCTGTGCGACCTCGCGGGGAACGTCTGGGAGTGGTCGGACACGCGCCAGGTGAAAGGCAACGCGGACGAGCCCCGCTACAACCTCGGCGGCTCCTGGCAGAACACGGCCCGTCACCTCACCCACGACTTCGAGCTGGTCAACCCGCTGGCGTTCCGGCTCGACGGGCTCGGGTTGCGCTGTCGGCGCTGAGCGCCGCCCCTATTCGTCCACGACCGACAGGAACATGTTCGCGATCGCGGCGTGTCCGGCGGCGTTGGGGTGGGTGCAGCTGAGGTCGAACCAGCGCGGGGTGCCGGCGCCCCGGAAGCAGCGGGCGCGGGGGTCGTGGTTCTTGAAGCCGTGTCCGCAGAAGTGCTCGAGCATCCAGATCATGTCCATGCCGTTGTCCACGGCGATGGACATGTACTGCTCCTGGATCCAGATGACCTGCTCGGCCAGGAGGTCGGGGTCCGGGGGAGGCGACCCGAAGCCCGCGAGCGCCGCGGCGTCGCAGGAGTCGGTCTCGCCGGTGCCGTCCGTGAACTCGTACATGTTCCCGTAGATGACGTGTACGCCGTTGGGGAAGCGGTCGGGCACGCGGAACCACTCCATGGCGTCGCGGAGTTGGTTCGTGATGAGCTCGGCCTTGGCCCAGGTCGTCGTGGAGTCCACGCCGTCGATGTGATCGCCCGTGAGGCTGGCGAGGTCGTTGCCGCCCGACGTCATGATCACGAGCGTGGTCTTGTCGCGCTCCGCCTCGGGGATGCAGTCCTCGATCTGCGTGTTGTCCTGGATCAGGTCGTCGTTGCGCGCGCCCCACTTCGCGCAGATGGAGAAGTCGCCCGAGCTCATGAAGAGGCCCGTGCCGTTGAAGACGTCCACGCCGTACCAGTTGTTGAAGATGTCGGTCGTCGGCGGCTCGAGGTTGAACCGCGTGACGAGCGCCGGGACGAGGACGTTTCGATAGAACTCGGTCTCGGCCGTGCCCGCGCCCGCCGGCAGCCAGCCCCACGCCTTCAGGTCGACCCCGAAGTTGGGCACGCCGACCGTCACCGAGTCCCCCAGGAACACGACGCGCTCCACGCCCGTGATGTCCTGGTGGTTGGTGCCCCAGCAGTGGCTCCCCGCCGTCATCGCGAACTGCTCGTAGTCGGGGCCGACCACCTTCGGGTCCCAGATCTCCGGGAAGCAGAGCTCGCCGAGGGACAGGTCGGCCGCGTCGTCGTCGTCCACCGGGGCGGAGTCGTCGTCGTCCGCCGCGTCGTCGTCGTCCAGGACGGGGGCGGAGTCGTCGTCGTCGACGGGGGCGGAGTCGTCGTCGTCCGCGGGGGTGGGCTGGGGCGGCTCGTCGTCGTCCGGGCAGGCGGCGAGGAGTCCGAGGGTCGCCAGCCCGGCGATGAGGACCGAAGTGCGCGAGAACATGGGCGAAGCCTACCCGGCCGTCCGGTGTCGCGGACACGTATCGTGGGGTCGTGCGCCCGCCCCCGATCGCCGTCCTCGTCTTCGCCCTCGTCGGCTGCGTGGAGGCCCCCGACCCCGAGCCGACGCCCGATCCGCCCACCTCCCTGACGTTGATCGGCAGCCACGATCTCGGGGCCCGCGGCATGAACTCGGCCATCGCCCTCGCCGGGGACCACGTCTACATCGGCACCCGGAACGACGCGGGGCCTGTCCTCATCGTCGACGTGTCGGACCCCGCCGCGCCGGTGCTCGCGGGCGAGATCGGGGCGCCGTGGCAGGCCCAGCGCGGCATGAGCTCCCGGGAGCTTCGCGCGGTGCCGGACCAGGACCTGCTGCTCGTCCTGAACTTCTCGTGCTCCGAAGGCCTCCACGACTGCGCGTTCGAGACGGACGTGTACCCCGACACCGGCGGCGCCGCCGAGACGGACCACCTCGCCGTCTACGACATCTCGGACCCCGTCGCCCCCGTCCGCATCGGCCGCTTCGACTTCGGGAGCTCGCCCGTGTACCCCTTCGAGAAGCCGCACGAGTTCTTCGTGTGGCGCGAGCCCGGCGGAGACCGGCTGCTCGCCTGGTTCAGCACGCCGCTGGGCCCGCCGTCGCTGAAGGTCGTGGACCTCACCGACCCGTCGGAGCCGACGCTGCTCGCCACCTTCGATCCCCACGACGACGGGGGCCTCCCCGAGGGTCGCAACGGCTCGACGCTCCTGCACTCGGTGTCCGTGACGCCCGACGGATCCACGGCGCACCTCGCGCACCTGCGGGCGGGGCTCCTCACGTTGGACGCCTCCGCCGTGTCCGCGGGCGGCGACGGCCCCATGCCCTGGCGCACGCCCGTCGAAGCCCGCTGGGATCACGCGCCCCCGGAGCCGGCCGGTCCCCACACCGCCACCCAAGTGCCGGGCCGCGACCTCGTGGTGCTCACCGACGAGGTCTATCCCGTCGGCGTCATGCGCGGCTGCCCTTGGGGGTGGATGCGCCTCATCGACGTCTCGGACATCCGCGCGCCGCGCCTTGCCGACGAGTTCAAGCTCCCCGAGAACGACGAGGACTCCTGCGCCGAGGACCGGGGCCCGGAGCGGGTGAGCTTCACCGCCCACAACCCGACCATGACGCCCAGCCTGGCCTTCGTGACCTGGTACGCGGGGGGCCTCCAGGTCGTCGATCTGCGGGACCCCGAGGACCTGACCGCGCTCGCGTCGTTCGTCCCCGAGCCGCTGGAGGCGGTGACGGTGGAGGACCCCGCCCTCGGCGGACACCCCGTGGAGATGTGGAGCTATCCGATCCTGCGCGACGGGCTCGTCTACGTGGTCGACGCCCGCAACGGCCTCTACATCCTGCGGTACGAGGGCGTGGCCGAGGCCGAGCTGGTGGGGACCCACGAGGGGAACAGCTCCCTCTGAGCGCGCTCGACCTTCTCCCAGAGCGGGCCGAAGGTCAGGGCGTGCAGGAGGACGGCGTCGCCCACCGCGTTGTCGGCGAGGGCGGCCCACTCCGCGTCGAGCTGGACGAGCACGTCGGCCGCGCGCATGGACCGCAGCAGGGCGCGCTCGGTCCGGACGTCCCCGAACGCGCGGGCCGCCAAGAGCGCGAAGCCGGAGGACGCCGGGGCCGCCTCGAAGAAGGGGAGGATCGGGCCGCTGTCCACGTCCTGCACGCCGATCCAGGACGGCCCCCACTCCCGCGCGTAGGCGTGCCCGAGGGCGCCCCGGACGAGGGCATCGCGCGCCCGGTCGTACTGGTCCTGGGCGAGGGCCGGGTCGAGCAGGCGGAGGTTGGTGGCGATGAGCCAGATGCTCGAGCCCTCGGGGCCGTCCATCATGCGGCCGCCCGGGGTGAACTCGCTGCCCAGGACGCCGCTCTCGGCCTCTCGAAGGTTCTCCGACGCGTTCCGGGTCCAGCGGTCGATCAGATCGCTGTGGTCCTCGCGATCGAGCAGGTCGCCCATGCGCACCGCGACGAGCGCGTTGGTGTTGCAGAACAGCCACGCCTCGTCGGGGTAGCTCTCGGCCAGCAGGGCCGGGCTCGCCTCCATCTGCTCGACGATCGCGTCCAGGCGCTCCCACATGGGGGCGGCGAGGGCGGGCTCGTCGCGCACGAAGCGGCGGGCCGCGAGCATCAGGGCGATCTCGCCGTCCACGAACACGCTGCGGGCGGACCCGTGCCGGAAGGGAGCGTGGTCGACGTAGTCCATGAGGAAGTGGCGCTGGCCGTGGGTGGCTTCGAGGCGCGTCGTGTCGGCGATGACCTCGTCCATGACCCGAAGGAGTGTGTCGGCCTCTTCGGGCTCCGCCACGGCGCGGTCGGCGAGGGAGAGCACGAAGAACGTGCGCCACATGAAGTCCCACTCGGCGTTGAAGCCGCGCAGCTCGGAGACGGTCGCGGCGCGCGCCTCGGGATCTCCCCAGGCGGCCGACTGGCTCGCCCACAGGTCGGCCGCGCGGTGCTCCGCAGAGGGCCGGTATCCCGCGCACGTCGCCACGCACGCGGTGAGGGCGAGGGCGGTGAGGAGTCGTCGGCGGGCCGCGGGCACGATCGTACGGACAGGGTTCCGCGCCCGAGGTTCCCGGGATCCACGTCTCTGCGTCGTCGCCGGCGTAGGCTTCGCGCGTGTCCTCGATCGTGCCCGTGCGCCGGTACCGGCCAGACGCCTTCGACGCGGTCCGGCGCATCTGGCTCGAGTGCGGGTGGATCGAGTCGTCCGACGAGCACAAGGCCGGCCTCCGCCACTTCCTGGACGGGGGCTCGGGCTGGGTCGCGGAGGCGAACGGGGCCGTGGAGGCGCTGGCCTACGGGGCGCCCGCGGTGGCGCGGCACACCGGCTCGGATCTGCCCGCCCAGCACGTCGCCGCCGTCACCGCCGGTCGCCCCGCGCGGGGCCGCGGCCTCGCGGGCGCCACGACGGCCAGGCTGATCGCCGAGGGGGCCGACGACGGCGCCGTCCTCTCCTTCCTGGGCATCTTCGACCAGGGCTACTACGACAAGCTCGGCTACGGCACCGGCAACTACTTCCGGTTCGCGACCATCGACCCCCGCTCCCTCACCGTGCCGCCGCCGTCGCGCGTTCCGCTCCGCCTCTCCAAGGACGACGCGGCCCGGATGATCGCCGCGCGGACCTCCCGCATGCGCGTGCACGGCGCCCTGACCTCCCTCCCCGAGGGGCTGCTGCGCGCCGAGTGGTCGTGGACGGAGGGCGGGTTCGGGCTCGGCTTCGAGGACGACCAGGGGCGCCTCACCCACCACCTCTTCGCCAAGGCGAAGGGCGAGGAGGGGCCGTACCACGTGAAGTGGTTCTGCTTCGACACCTACGACCAGCTGCTCGAGCTGCTCGGCGTCGTGGCGTCCTGGCGCGACCAGGTGATGGGCGTGCGCATGTACGACCCCCCCGGGCTGCAGCTGCAGGACCTCGTGCGCATGCCCCTGCGCGGCCTGTGGCAGCGGCGCGGATCGGACTTCGCCCAGCGTCCGGAGTCGTTCGCGTGGTGGCAGGTCCGCGTGCTCGACGTCCCCCGGTTCGTCGCCTCGATCGAGGCCCTCGAGGACGTCGCGTTCGTGGTCGAGTTGGACGACCCCATCACCCCTCGGCTGGCCTCCATCGAGGGCTCGGCGCCGTCCTGGACGGGCGTCGGCGGCTCCTGGGTCGTGACCCTCGGGTCTCCCTCCCACGCCGAACGGGGCGACCTGCCCGGCCTCCCTCGGCTCCGGGCGTCGGTCGGCGCGTTCTCCCGCCTGCTCTACGGCGTCGCGACGGCCCAGGCGCTCTCGGTGACCGACGCCCTCCGGGCCGACCCCGACCTCCTGGCCTCCATCGACCGCGCGCTGCGCCTCCCCGCCCCCAACATCGACTGGGACCTGTGAGCGAGGCGGTCATCCCCGTGGCCCTCGGCCCGTTCGACGTGTACCTGCACCAGGCCGCGGGCGCGGGCGGCATGGCGACGGTCTGGTCGGCCCGCCACCGCGCGACCACCACGCCGGTCGCGGTGAAGGTGATGCACGGCGCCCAGGCCCAGGACTCGACGTTCCTCGACGCGTTCGCTGGGGAGGTGCGCGCCGTGGCCGGCCTGGACCACCCGGGGGTCGTGCACGTCCTCGACTACGGGCGCGTCCCGGCCGACGTCGCCCAGGCGTCCGCCGACGTGCTCCCCGCGGGCAGCCCCTACCTGGTGATGGAGTACGCGTCGGGGGGCACGCTGCTGTCGCTGCCGCCCGGGGACGGACCGGGGCTGGTCGAGGTGCTCGAGGCGGTGCTCGAGGCGCTCGCTCACGCCCACGCCCGGGGCGTCGTGCACCGGGACCTGAAGGCCGGCAACGTCCTGTTCTGTGGGCCCGACGACGTCCGCCCCGGCTGGAAGCTGTCCGACTTCGGCCTCGCCGTGGGCCTCGGGGACGACCCGGCGGAGGGGGCGTTCGGCGACGGGATCGTGGGCACGCCGTCGTACATGGCGCCCGAGCAGTTCCGAGGGGACGTGCGCGACATCGGGCCCTGGACCGACCTCTACTCCCTCGGCTGCCTCACCTGGCGGCTGGCGACCGGCCGGACGCCCTTCGGCGGGGGCGACGCGCGCCGATTGCGCTCCGCCCACGCGACCCGCCCGCTCCCCCCGTTCGTGCCCCGCATCGCCCTGCCGGAGGACTTCGAGCCCTGGATCCGGCGGCTGCTCCGCAAGGCCCCGCACGACCGGTTCGCGTGCGCCGCCGACGCCCTCCGAGCGCTGCGATCGATGGACTCGACCCTCGTCCCCGGGACCCGCGCCGGGGTCGATCCCGAGGAGCAGCCGACCGAGGTGATGGAGGCCGGTCCCCGGCTGGAGGGGGGCGGCCCGGCCTTCGCCGCCACCGACGGCGCACCCCGGGAGATCCCCAAGGCGCCCAACGACGGGCACCGGGTCGTCGCCTCGTCGCTCCTGGGCGCAGGCCTCGGGCTGCTGCGGGTGCGTCGGCTCCCGCTGGTGGGTCGAGAGGCGCAGCGGTCCGCGCTGTGGTCGGCGCTGGGGCGCGTGTTCCACGAGCGTCGCCCGAACGTCGCCCTGGTGTACGGCGAGCGGGGGCGCGGCAAGTCGCGGCTGGTGAGCTGGCTCGCCGAGCAGGCCTCGGAGCTGGGGGTCGCCCGCGTCCTGTGGGTGCGGCACGGGCCCACCGGCTCGCTGGCGGACGGGTTCGCCGGGGCGCTCGTACGCACGTTCGGGCTGGCGGGGCTGTCGGCGGCGGAGGCGCGCACTCGGATTCGGGCCCGGCTGGTGCACCAGGGCATCGATGACCCCCGGGAGACGGCCGCCATCCTCGCGATGGTCACGGAGGACGACGCGCGTCGCCCGGGCCCGAGCCCCGAGGAGCGCAGGGCGGTCTTCACCCGGTTCCTGGAGCGGGAGGCGTCGGATCGGCCGGTGGTCCTCGCGATCGACGATCTGCACCGCGGCGAGGCCGCCCTGGAGCTGGGCCGCGACCTCGCTCGGGAGCGGCGACGGACCCTCCCCGTGCTGGTGGTCGGCGTGTGCACGACCGAGGCGATGCGCGCCGAGAACGCCGTGGGTCGAGCCCTCCGGGCCCTGATCGACGCCGGGGTGTCGTCGGTGGAGGTCGACCCCTTGGGGGACGAGGACATCGAGCGTCTGCTCGCCGCGCTCCTGGGGCTCAGCACCGACCTCGCGGCGGAGGTGCGGCGGCGCGCGGAGGGCAACCCGCTGTTCGCCGTGCAGATGGTCGCCGACCTCGCGGACCGCGGCGTGTTGGTCGCGGGCCCCCTGGGGTTCCGCCCCGCCCAGGGGGAGTCCGCCGCGCTGCCCTCGGACATCCACGCGCTGTGGGCCGCGCGCCTCGATCGACTCTGCGCGAGGCTCCCGCCGGGGGCTCAGGACGCCCTGGAGATCGCCGCCGTCTTGGGCGAGGACGTGCACGGGGTGGAGTGGCGTCGCGCGTGCGCCGAAGCCGGCGTCTCGCCAAGGGGGCTCGAGGAGGCGCTGCTGACGTCCGGCCTGGCCCACGCCGCCGACGACGGGTGGGGCTTCGCCCACGGCCTCCTCCGGGAGAGCATCGAGGCCAGCGCCCGCGACGCCGGCCGCCTCGCCGACCGGCACCGGGCGTGCGCCGCGATGCTGGCGGCGCGGCCGGGCCGCCCCACGGACACCGACCTCCAGCGCCGGGGGCTGCACCTCCTGGCGGCCGAGGAGTGGGCGGACGCCATCCCGCCGCTGCTCGCCGCCGCCGAGCGCCTGTGGAAGGGGGAGGCGAGCCGATCCGCCGCGCGCATGCTCGACCGCGTGGACGAGGCGCTCGACCGCTTGAGCGTGGCGCAGGCGGACGTCCGCAGCCTCCAGGTTCAGGCGGTGCGGGCGATGGTCCTCCTCGAGATCGGCGACGTCCTGGAGTCGGGGACGGTCGCCCAGGATCTGCTCCGCCGGGCCGAGGAGGCCGGGGTCCCGGAGCTCGAGGGGAGAGCCCGCCTGGTGCAGGGCCGACTTCACCTCCGGGGGTATCGGTCCGAGCGCGCCCTGGACCAGTTCGACCGCGCCCTGCCGCTGCTGGAGGGGGCCCCCGCGCTCACCGTGGGCGAGCTGCATCGGCTCCGCGCCCGCGCCTACGCGCACCTGGGTCGCTTCGAGGAGGCGCACACCAGCGCCGCCGCCGCGCTGTCCCTCGCCGAGCGCCGCGGAGACGACTCGGAGGCGGGGCGGGCGCTGGCCGTGATCGCGTTCATCCACCGCCACCTGAACGACCACGATCGCGCCGTGGAGACGGTGCTCCTGGCCAACGAGCGGTTCGAGGCGGCGGGGCACCTCTCGCTCCTCGCCGACGGGTACGCCTCGCTCGCCGAGTCCCACCGCGCGTCGGGGCGGCTGACGACGGCGCTGCAGTGGTTCTCTCGCGCGGAGGAGACGTGGGCCCGCACCGGCAACCGGCACGAGCTCATGGCCATCCTCTGCGTGGCGGGCGTGCTGATCGAGCTCGAGCGGTACGAGGAGGCCCTGAACGTCATCGAGCGCGCCCGCGTGCGGCTCGATCCGCAGCCCGGCTACCTGACCGGGGCCGCCGCCGTGATCGAGCTCCAGGCCCGCGTAGAGCTGGGCGAGTGGCCGATCGTCGTCGCCCTGCGCGACGAGCTGCTCCGGCTCGAGGGCCACGATCTGCTCGCCAACCCGGACTACCTCGAGGTGTTCGAGCGGGCCCAGGAGCTGGCGACGGAGGCAGGCGAGGCGGAGACCGCGGGCGTGCTCCGAGGGCTGGCGGCGCGACTGCAGGACGCGGCATCCCGATGACCGAGCCGATGGGGCAACCTGCGCCCATGGAGCGCCCCGAGCACTGGGACCGAGTCGAGGAGTTCGCGCGGACCGTCGCGATCGCCCCGGGAGCGACGATCCGCCCCGCCGATCGCGAGGGCGTGAAGTCCGTGGAGGGGAGGGCCCTCGCGGGCCTCGCGGCCGTCACCTCCGCGGAGACCCAGAGCGCGCGCCTGGAGGTCCTCGGGACGTTGGGGGAGGGCGGCATGGGCATCGTGCGCCTCGGTCGGCAGGTGGCGCTCGGTCGCGAGGTGGCCATCAAGGAGCTGACGGACGCGCGCCGCGGGGACCAGGAGTCGGTGGTCAAGCTGCTCCAGGAGGCGTGGCTGGCGGGCTCGTTGGAGCACCCGAACATCGTCCCCGTGTACGACATCGAGCTGCGCGGCGCGGGGGAGCCCCGAATCGTCATGAAGCGCATCCAGGGGGCGCCCTGGAGCGAGCTGATCAACGACCCCGAGGCCGTCGAGGAGCGCTTCGGGGAGACGGACTTGCTCGCCTGGAACCTCCAGGTGCTGATGGCCGTCGCGAACGCGCTGCGCTTCGCCCACGACCGCGGGATCGTCCACCTGGACGTCAAGCCGTCGAACGTGATGCTCGGTGCGTTCGGCGAGGTGTACCTGGTGGACTGGGGGCTGGGCATGAGCCTCGAGGTGGACGCCGGCGGCCGCTTCCCGCACGTGGGCGAGAACACGGAGATCATCGGCACCCCCGCGTACCTCGCGCCGGAGATGCTGAGCGGCGACGGCCTCCAGCTGACCCCCCGCACGGACGTGTACCTCCTGGGGTCCGTCCTGTGCGAGATCCTCACCGGCAAGCCGCCTCACCGCGGGGGCTCGCTGATGGCGATCCTCTACCAGGCGGCGACCGAGCGGCCCGAGCTGCCGGAGTCGCTCCCCGAGGAGGTGCGGGCCGTGTGTCTGCGGGCCACGGAGCTCGATCCGGAGGACCGCTACCCCGACGCCGACTCGTTCCGGGCCGCCGTCCGCGACTTCCTGCAGCACCGCGGCTCGATCGCGCTCGCCGACGAGGCCGAGCGCCGGCTGGGAGAGCTGAGAGCGATGATCGCCGCGGGCCCGGGCGAGGACATCCGCGGGCACTGGGACGCGGTCCATCGGGTGTACACCGAGGTCCGCTTCGGCTGCCGCCAGGCGCTCGCCGCGTGGGAGGGGAACGACGCCGCGAAGCGCGTGCTGCGCGAGGGGATCGTCACGATGGTCGAGCACGTCCTCGCCTTCGGCGCGGCGAGCACGGCCGCGACCGTGCTCTCGGAGCTCGACGATCCTCCCGAGGATCTCGAGCGTCGGGTGGACGAGGCGCTGGCGCGGGAGGCGGGCGAGGCCGCGCGCATCCGCAAGCTCGAGCGCATGGGCGACGACATGGACCTCAGCATCGGACGCCGCACCCGGCTCTTCGTGCTGGGGGTGCTGGGCCTCATGTGGACCGCGTGGCCCATCCTCGTGGCGAGGTACGGCAGCGAGCCCCAGATGCAGGACCGCTTCGTCGCGCCCGCGCTGTTCCTGTTCGTGACGGCGGGCCTCGGCTGGTACGCCCGGGAGACGATGAGCAAGACGCTGGTGAATCGCCGGCTGTTCGCGGTGATCGTGACCCTGCTCGCGGGCCAGGTGGTGCTCGGCGCGATCACGCTCTCCCACGGGCTCGATCTGCTCGGGCACACGCGCTTCTTGTTCTTCTGGTGGGGCGCCTCGGCCGTCTACACCACGCTGCTCGTGGAGAGCCGCCTCTGGCCGTCGGCGAGCGCCCAGTGGGCGGGGCTGGCGGTGACGTTCGTGCAGCCGATGTGGACCGTCTACGCCATCGCGTTCGCGAGCGCTGCGTTCGTCGTCAACATCATGATCATCTGGTGGCCCGGGAACATCCGCGGCACCTACGACGGCGACGCCCGACTCCGCTGAGGGCGCCCTCCAGAACGACCGAAGTCGGCCGTCCGAGAAGGACGACCGACGACGATTGCAGGAGCGAGCGCAAGCGCCCGAAGCGCGCGCAGCGGAACGCAGTGGAGCGGAGTCCGGACTCGCTTCCCGCGGGGCCCCCGCCGACAGATGGCCGACCGAAGGAAGGCGATCTGTCGTGAGGGGTGCGAAGTCGGCCGCCTCAAAGGGCGACCGACCACGGTTCTGGAACGATTTCGGGTGGTTACCCGATCGCGATCCAGTCGGAGCCGTCGTAGACCCGCAGGCCCTTCTCCGTCGCGTCGAAGTAGACGAGGCCGGCGAGGGGCTCGGACGGGGCCTGATCGGCCACCGCGAAGCGGAACGGCACGCTGATCTCGGCGCGATCCTCGAAGAGGCGCAGCGAGGACGTCGTGTCGTCCTTCTTGATCGTGAGCCCGATCTCCTGGGTGGAGACGCGGACCGCGGCGGCGGCCCGATCGTCGGGCTTCACGCTCGCGAGCCCGACGGCCGCGGGGTCTTCGTCGCCGAACGAGATGGCGGCGAAGTCCTGGGTGTCCGGGACGTACTGCGCCATCTGCGTCTTGGCCTCCAGGTGACATCCCGCGAAGTGCTCCGGGACCAGCGCGCTGATCTCGAGGACGGGGCGGCCGTCGGCGCGCTCGAGGACGAGGATGTCCATGCGCTCGGCCGCCGGCTCGTCGCTGAATCGCGGGTTGCGGGCGACCATCGCGCCCGACTCGTCGACGTACAGCGACTCCTCCCCGAGCTGGGAACCGACCCGGGAGTTCATGGCCTGCGGCACGGTCTCCAAGGACTCGTGGCGACCCTCGATCTCCTGGGTGCGGTTGCTCAGCTCGGTGTCGTTGGTGTTGTCCAGCATGTGGATCTCCTGCGGCGATGCCGGCCTCGTTCGTCGGGCCGGCGGTTGCACAATCGAGCCGCCCGCCTCGCCGCGTCGCGGGCGATCGACCCTTGATGTCGGGGGGTGTTTCGTTCCCTCCCGACAGTGAGAATGTAGGCGCTCAGGGGGCCGAGAACTGTCCCGCCTAGATGCCGAAAAGACATGTCTTTTCAACGACTTGATCGCGTTGCGGCGGACTGTCCGCGGACGTCCGCGGACGGGCTCGGACAGGCCCCCGACGGAGGGTCCGAGGGCGCGGATCGCGGGAGGGCGGGCGTCGGGATGAGCCGGCACGGGGTCTGCAATCCAAAGGGGCGAACCTGGAGGACGCCGTGTTTCCCTACATCCCCGCCGACCCGCAGCCCATCATCGACCTGCTCCTCACCGTCGCCGTGCCCGTCGCGGTGATCTGGGGGCTCTCCCTCGTGTCGATCCTGGCGCTCGCCATCGACGCCCGCCGCGACGTGAAGATGCCCCCGTCGTTCGAAGAGGCGGCCGTCAGCGTGGCTGCCAGCCCTTCTTCACGCCCTTCGCGACCATTGCCTCCGCCAACTGCATCGCAGACGCTTCGTCCGGCGCGAGGCGCACCTCCCGCTTGAGCGGCGCGAGCCTCCCGGGGCTGTAGTCCGTCCAGTGGACGACGTAGGCGGGCCAGCGTCGGTCGACGGTCTCCTTGTTCGTCTTCCACACCAGGAGCTTGCGGACCGCGGTCAGGCCCTTCGTCGGCTTCGTCCAGACCTCGCGGCGCAGCAGGGTCGAGGCGGCGAACTTCGGGGCCTCCACCGTGGCGCCCAGGTCCTGCACCGGCTGGCGCTCCAGCACCTGCGACACCCGGATGTCCACGGCGTTGACGGTCTTGTCGTCGCGCACCCGCGCCAGCACGGGGTGGATGAGGCTGATGCCCGCCATCCGCCGCACGGGCCGCCACTCCTCGCTCTCGAACTCCAGGATCATGCGAGGGATGGGCCGCCCGTCGGAGTCGTCGACCTGCAGGTCCGTCATGCGGACCTCCACCACGATCTCGGGGCGGACGAAGCGGTACAGGGCGCCGGTGCGGCTCGCGGCCCGGAAGCGCGACTCGCAGACGAGCGCCTCGAGCTTCTTGTTGAGCTCGCGGCGGAAGTCCTCGGTGCCCAGGTTGCCGACCTGCCCGATGAGCTGGAGGCGTCCGTCGTCGCGCATGAGCGCGAGCAGCATCGACCGCGTCTGGTCCGGGGCGTCGGCGCGCACCGTGTAGCCGACGACGGCCGCGTCGAGGGTGAAGATCGGCTTGACCTTGTTGATGCGCCCGTCGCTCGACCGAACGATCAGCCCCTCGGCCTTGCCGCCCTCCACCCACTCGCTGAAGAGGCGGGTGACGTCTTCGGACCGCGTGACCACCTCGGTCTTGATCGCGCGCACGCGCCGCCCCCCTTCGAGGAGCCGCTCGAGGGTCGCGAGCTTCGGGGCGTACTCCTCCTGGTCCGCGGCGTCGCCCGCTTCGGCGTCGCCCCCGTCCATCAGATCGAAGGCGTGGAAGCCCAAGCGGGCGACGGCGGCGTTCTCCTCGCCCGACATCGACTGCGCGACGTCCCCCACCCGCGGGCGGGTGCCCTTGCTGACGGCGAAGAGCTCCCCCGCGAGGATCGTGCGCCGGGTGACGCGCGGCAGGGCGGTCTTGCGAGCTTCGTCCAGCAGGGGGACGGCGCCCGCGAGCACCTTGCCGTTGTGGCTGACGAGGGCCGCGTCGCCGCCGTCGAGGACGAGGAACCAGAGCTCGCCGTCGATCTTCGTGGAGACGTGCATGGGGCCGGGGGCGAGCACGCGCTCCACGTCCTCGGGGGCGATCGACCGGTAGCGGCCCGCCACCGAGCGCTTGTAGCCGGCGAACCTCAGCGCGAGCTCGGACTCGGTGACGGACCCGGCGGGGGCGCGGCGGCCCTTGCCCAGGGGGGACGCGCGATCGAGGGAGTACCAGCTCACGACGCGCTCCCTTCGGGCTCGGGGGGCGCGGGCCGCTTGAGCTCCATGTTCGAGAGGTGCAGCAGCAGCTGGTAGCGCTCGCCGTCCACGCGCCCCTCGAGGAAGCCTCGGTAGGGCGAGCCGTTGCGGTTGAAGATCAGGGGGTCGCGGCCCTTGGGCCCGCCCGCGATGAGCACGACCTGGTCGGAGACGTCGAGCTCCTGGGCCATGCCGAAGAGGTAGTCGTAGGTGAGGCCGTCGACGTGGCGGACCTGCAGGGTGCGGTCGAAGACGAACCGCCGGGCGACGTCGGCGCGCGGCATCTTGCGGCCGGTCCAGCGCACGGGCATGTCGTCGTTGACGTTGGCCTCCACGTCCTCGGGATCCCGGCGGTCCTTCTCGGTGCCGTCGGGCGCGAAGATGACCTCGGTCCACTCGGGCGGCGCGTGCAGGACCTCGCCCTCGGCGGACAGGTAGACGGCGTTGGTCTCGGTGATCGCCTGGCCGATCTTCTCGAGGTCGATCTCGGGGTCGCCGTCGACCAAGGCCTCGGCGTAGTCGTCGCCGAAGCGCGCCTGGAGGGCGGAGTGCAGGCCGTCGTCCGTGGCGGCGAGGTACCGGGAGAAGCGGATCTCCTTGCCCGGCAGGCCGAGCCGCGCGGGCTTGGGGCCCTTGAGGCCCACGAAGTCGATGGTCGCGTCGCGACCGGCGGCGTTGGTGAGGTGGAGCTTTCGAAGCGCCGGCATCAGAACGCCCGGGGCTGAAGCGGGAGAGGAATGCAAGCGCCCTCAAGGCGCGCGCAGCGGAGCGCAGCGAAGCGAAGTTCGGACTCGCAGAGCGGGGCCCCCGGCGAGAAACGGTCGAGCGAAGCGAGCGCCGTTTGTCGAGAGGGGTGCACTAGAACATCTCGAAGTCGAGGTCGTCGGCGAACGCGTCGTCGTCCTCGAAGTCGGGGGGCAGGACCGCGTCGAGCGTGCACCACTCGGGGGTGGTTTGGGCGCCGACGATGGCGAAGGCGCCTTCGTCGTTCGCGACGAGGAAGCCGGTCTGCGCGGTGTGTCCGCCGCGGTAGACGAAGGGGAAGCGGAAGATCTGCCCGGCGTCGAGATCGGCCTGCAGGGCGGCGTCCACGTCCGTCGGCTCGAGGGCGTAGACCGCGGCCACGCGCAGGTCGAGCAGCTCCTGGGGAGGGACCGGGCCCACGAGGGTCTGGGCGTTTCCCAGGGTCGACGGGAGGCTCTCGAGCACGCCGCCGTCCTCGTCGAGCCCCACGAGCTCCTTGTTCGGGACCCAGGTGCCGTCGCCGTCGAAGTAGCCCTGGGCGGTCATGCCCGCGCGGAGCAGCAGGGACCCGTCCGCGGTCAGGGCGGCCCGGGTGCAGCGCCTGCCCGACGGGTCCAGGGCCATCCGCTGCCGCTTGCCGTACAGCTTCGTGCGGCTCACCTTCGAGAAGTCGAAACTCGAGACCGCCCCCTCGCGGTCCACCACGATCGCTTTCGCCATGCGTCCTCCGAGCCGCGGAGCCTACCGCAATCGAGGGGCGTCGCCGCTACTCCCAGAAGTCGCGGAGCGTGGGGAGGTGCACGAAGACGTGCCGCCCCGGAGCCCCCGGCCCGCGGCAGTTCTCCCCGTGCACGAGGCCCACCAGGTCGTCGCCGATCCACGCGGGTCCGCCGGAGTCTCCCGGGCCCACCACGAGGTCCTCGGTGGACAGGCTGCTGCGCGCGGGCCAGGGGTCGCACCAGGCGTTCTCCGCGCTGACGGCGTACACGGTCGCGTCGGCGAACCGGTGCCGCTCCAGGGTCCCCCAGCGCGACGTGAAGAACGCCTCGTCGTCGGCCGCGTCCCGGTCCAGGAGGCGCGCGTAGGGCGGGTCCGCGTCGGCGGCGAGGGTCACGACGGCGAGGTCGACGTCCGGGTGGTGCTCCACCGACTCGACGTCGAACGCCACGTTGCCCGCGTCCCAGGCCTCGCCCGTGCGGGGAGCGCGGCTCCAGCAGAACTCCGCGTCCACGCCGAGGTGGGCGACCGTGAGGATCGTCCTCGGCCCCACGAGGGCGCCGCCCCCGATCACGAACCCCTCGTCGAGTGGCTTCACGAGCTGCACCGACGCGTGCCAGGGCCGCTCGACGCCGGGGATCTCGAGGGCGCGCAGCGGCAGCACCTCGAGGGTCTCACCGACGACCGCGAAGCCTCGGTGGCCGGGGGCCTCCGCCCGGTGGCGGACGGACACGGACCTGCCTGCCGACAACGCGCCCTCATCCGACGGGACCGGGCATCCGTCGGCGTCGAGGACCGACCTCGCCAGCTCGATCTCGAGGGTCCCGACCTCGATGCCCGCCTCGAGGAAGTGGTCGCCGAGCAGCAGCTCCCCCGCGGATCGCGGCAAGAAGCCGTCCGGCACGAGCACCCAGTCGTCGTTCGCGGCGAAGGCGACGGGGCCCGACCCGCGCTCGACGATCTCGTCGCCGGCCTCGAGGCAGCCGTCGGGGCCCGCGCGGTGGAGCGGGACGTCCTCCGTGACCATGAACTGTGTGTCCACGGGAAACTCGTCCGCGACGATGCAGCCCGTGAGGACCAGCGCGACGGCCGCGAATCGCACCGTCAGTAGACGCGGATCTCGTGCACTTGGGTCTCGTAGCCGCAGACGGCGATCGCGCCGATCTCCGAGGCCGTCACCGTCACCGTCTCGCGGGACCCGGTGCTCGTGTTCGACGACGTGGCCACGGGGCTGCCGCCGCCGTTCAGCGCCGTCACGGTCGCCCCGCCGACGCTCACCCAGTCGGTGATGTCCACCTCCACGCGGGCGGGGGTGCAGTCGAGGCCGGCGAAGCCCGCGCGGAGGTCCGCCGGGTAGATCCACACGGCGCCTTTGCCCTGCTCCCCGGAGCAGTCGCCGCTGGTGCAGTTCTCCGTGAGGGCCAGCTCGATGCCGTTCTCGGTCCAGGGCTGGTTGCAGGTCGCGCCCTCGCCGTCGAGCGTGGCGACGATCCCCCCGCAGTCGCCGACCGCGTCGTCGTCGTCTTGTCCGGCGTCGTCGTCGTCGGTGGCGTCGTCGTCGTCGGTGGCGTCGTCGTCGTCGGTGGCGTCGTCGTCGTCCTG
>Ga0114932_10000688_pt1 | contig 39831 bp, 21 predicted proteins | sample 2SBtaG_2_FD_87286 | JGI IMG/M metagenome (GOLD analysis project Ga0114932, IMG submission 87286) | Deep subsurface microbial communities from Kolumbo volcano to uncover new lineages of life (NeLLi) - 2SBTROV12_ACTIVE470 metaG | ecosystem: Environmental > Aquatic > Marine > Volcanic ...
AGTTCGGAGCGTTGATTTGATGAAAGGACCAAAGGCGCTGCTGCAGGTTTTCCCATGCCTGGGTTGTACCATCACAAGAACAGAGATGCATTCCCAATGACTATTTTGATTACAGGGGACTAGCAGCCAGGCCACGCCGTGTAGGCAATTCATCGCTTGGGAGGCGGCGGCGGGATGGCGGGCAGATCGGTCGACGGGCCGTCCACGGCCGGGATCTTGCGCATCGTGCCGCTTCCTCGCCGGAGTCGTCCCAACATCTCGCGCGCGACCTGCCGCGCCTGGAGGTTTTTGGGATCCAGCTCCATCGCGGACTTGGCGTACTCGTAGGCCCGCGCAGGGTCATTTGTTTGCTGAGCCATCTTGGCCAGGACCTTGGACTGCGTAACGGGATCGGCGCTGCCGGAGTCCATGCGCCGCCGGCCGCCCGCCTTCTGAGGCACGACGCGCAACTGCTCGATTACGGCCCGCATCTCGTCGGCGCTTTGGAACCGCTTGTCGGGGTCCTTCTCGAGCGCCCGCAGGATCAAGGCCGCGAACCGGTCACTGAGCCGTGATGGGGCGACTTCGCGGGGGTCTGGCGGCGCTTCGAGGATGTGCTTGCGCATGATCGACACGGCGTCGCGCGCTTCGAACGGTGGCCGCGTGCAGACGCATGCGTAGAGCAAACAACCCAGCGAGTAGAGATCGCTGCGCCCATCGATGTTCTTGTTGCGGCACTGCTCGGGGCTCATGTAGCGCGGCGCGCCGGGCAATTGGCCCGCCCGGGTCAGCGCCGAGTTCTCGATGCGTGCGACACCGAAGTCGAGCACCTTGACCGACTGTTGCCCGCGACGATCGATCGAGAGCATCACGTTGGCGGGTTTGAGGTCGCGGTGGACGAGCCCGCGTTCGTGGGCGGCTGACAGGGCGTCGAGGATCTGCGACCCGATCATCAACGTCTCGCCCTGCGTGAGGGCCTGGTCGGCGATGAGCTTCTTCTGCAGCACGTTGGCGAGGGTCTGCCCGACCAGCCGTTGCATGGCGAGGTAAAAGGCGCCGCCGACATCCTGTCCGACGTCGAATACGCGCACAGTGTTGGGATGTTCGAGGCTCGCGCAGATCCGGGCTTCACGGAACAACCGCTGCACCGACACACGTCCCTCATCGGTTGTCGGATCGACGCTCAGCAGCTTGACCGCGACGCGCTGACCGGTGCCGACATGTTCGGTGTCGAAGACCACGGTCGCGGCGCCTTTGCCGAGGGGCTCGATGATTCGATAGCGGCCGCCGATCACGTCGTCGGTGCGATACTCGCGAAGATCCTTGTCAGGTGGGGCGACGACGATCGTTTGACTGCCGTCCGCGGCGCAGTATTCGCGGAGGGTGTTGGCGCCGCAGTACGGACAGCTACGCATCGGTAGGTTCATTGGGCTGCCTCCGCGGGACTGGGCGGCTCCTGGGCGATTCCAAGCTCGACCAGGTCTGCCTCACCCACCACCGTGTCGTTGATGCCGGGGAAGAGTTTCAAGAGCGCGTTGCGGAACGTGGCGCGGCAAGCGCGTCGAAGCTCCTCGACAGGGGTGCCCAACATCGAGCCGTGGGAGTCCCAAAGGCCCCGGATCAACGTGTCTTTCGGGCCGGTCACCGGCGCCAGGAACGGCGACTCCAAGCTGTTGTGCAGGTGGATGCAGCGCCACGCCAACTCGACCACCTGGCCGCGATCGGACGACGCCGCGCGCGCACCACGTCCGCCGCGAGGCAGCCGACACAGAAACAACGACTCCAACCCTTCCAGTCGCGACGCAAAGTAGTCGCGCAGTGGGTCGCCGTCGTCCATGTGGTTGCCGTAGTCGAAGTAAGCGTCGACCAGGTGCTCGAACGTCAGGAAGCGCTGGGTATCCCGCGGGTCGAGGGGACGCGCCGACTCGCGAACCTGCGGATGGGCCAGGGACGGGCGCATACCCATGGGAGGGCTGACGGTCGGAAGATTCAACGTCCGCCCTGTGCGACTGGTCTGCTCGGCCACGATGTCGCGCCGGGTGTCTTTCTGCACCAGTGGCGCGGCGACTTTGCCGGAGACCTTGCGGCTCGAGGCGCTCGATTTCGGTTTGGTGGACTTGGCGGGTTTGGAGGACTTGGGCGGGTCGCGGGGAACTCGGGCCCCCGACGGCGGCGTGGCCATGGGCAATGAACGGTGGCCGGGGGGCGTCTCCGCGTGCAGCTCGGCTTCAAGCGCCTCCGCGTTCATCGCTGCGCGGTACTGGGCACCCATCCGCTCGACGAGCGCCACGAGGTCACGAAAGAACGTGCTCGGCGCGGGGTGCCGCAGATCGAAGCCGTCACCATCGGTGTTCACAGCCCACCGGTAGCGAAACCCCTCGTGCTGGCGAATCAGGCGCTCGGTCGCGTCTGGAAACAGCAGAAAACCGCGATCGTGGGTGCCATCGACGATGTGCGGGGCGTTGGGCGTGATGCGAATCCCGGTGTTGACCTCGCCGATATCGATGAACTTGATATGCAGCAGAAAGCCGTCCTGCCAGTACACGCTGCCGTTGCTCGACGTGTGCAACCACACGACCGGGGCGCTCTTGGATTCCAGCTGTTCGAGGAACTCAAAGGCGGCCGGAAACGAGCCACGCAGCAACGCCCAGCGGTTTCGGAACGTCTTGGTGATCTTGTTTTCGTACATGGCGTCGGAGCCTACCGCGAAGAAGACGCCCATGCACCCGGCCGCGGGGGCCCCGCGACGCGCATCAGAGCTGCATTCGTTGTTCATCGACGGGGCGTGTAGTCTCGCAACATGTTCGATCCTGGACGCGCTTTTGGGATATGCCTCACCGCGATCGCGGCGATCGTTTTGGGGTGCACGGACCCCGATTCCAGCGACGCCAACGCCGCCTCTGCGGGCGCTCCAAACGACGCGACCGACACAGCCGATGCGGCGGATGGAGCCGGCTTGAGCAGCGGCCCGGACACTATCGGCAACACGGACACCATCGGCGAAACGCAAAAATGCAATGGCCACACGACCTTGTGCGCCAAACGTGTAGACGAGGTTGTGTTCCTGCGCACCCACAACAGCCACGCGGCCTACACAAAGGGGTACGCGAAGGTCTCCGCGAACCATCAATACGCCATCCCCAAGCAGCTGGCCGACGGCGTACGCGCATTGAATGTCGACGTTTACAAAGAGGACGGCAAGCTGCTGCTTTGTCACGGCTATTGCGCTCTTGGCAATGAACCATTCGGCGACGCGATGGCGGAGATCAAGGCCTTCCTCGATGCCAACGCAAACGAGGTCCTGCTGATGGGGCTTCAAAACGAGACGAGCCGCGCCGTCGTCATCGAAGCCTTCAAGAAGTCGGGGCTCGCCGCCTTCGCGCACACCCAGGCCAAGGGCAAGCCGTGGCCGACCCTCGCTGAGATGATCGCGTCCGGAAAACGACTCGTGCTCTTCGCTGGCGGCGGTGGCGGCGCAGCCTGGCTCCACACGACCGGGCATTTCATCTACGGCACGAACTGGGGCACGAAGACCAAGGACGACTTCACCTGCAAGCTCAACCAGGCCGCCTTCAAACACGGGCTCTTCGAGCTCGACCACACGCTCACCAACCCGTGGGCCAAAATCGAGTTCGGCGACGCCAATATGTATGCGTTCCTTCTCCAACGAGCCAACAAGTGCGCGAAGATAGTCGGCAAAACACCGAACATGATCTCGGTCGATTGGTACGCCGTGGGCGACGCTTTGAAGGTCGTGGACGAGCTCAACGGCGTGGGCGGGTAACCCCAATCCCGGTCACTCAAGGACCCCGGCTGAAGCCGGGGCCTCAGTTGAGCAAGCCCTCCTTCGAGGGCTCGGCGTTGCTGTACGCATGGCGGATTGTGTGCGGCGCATGTGGGTGCACCAGATGCCGACAAACGTGGGTAAGGCAGCCGCAGTTGGTGGAGTTCGCGGCGGAGCCCGCGGAGGCGGGCTTGCTCAACTGAGCCCGGGCCTTCAGGCCCGGGGCTTCGGCTGACGTGGTGAGAAGACGGGCTAAATGGCAGATTGGCCGCAGGCTCGTTCTAAGGGCCGATCTCGGCGTTAACCCACTGATATAGCTTCGACGGCAAAGAACGCGTCCTTGTGGCCTCTATGGCCATCTGGCGGCATTTTGACCCTCTGGGAAGGCCGTTTTTCTCGCCCGCGCGCCGCAAGTTCAGAAATCCAGCAACTCTCCCGCAAACACTGGACAGTTGTTCAGGTTTGGCTAAGCTCGCAGCATGTTCGACCTCGGCCGCTTCTCCAATCGCATCATCCACACAGCGGACATCCCGGGCCGCGAGGCGCGCTTCGCTCCGATCCCGCCGGATCTGCATCCACATGTTCGCGAAGCCCTCGCCCAACGAGACATTCGACAACTTTATATTCATCAATCCGAGATGTATGAGCGCGCCCGGGCAGGCGAGTCGTGTGTCATCACCACCGGCACGGCCAGCGGCAAGAGCCTGGCGTTTCTGCTGCCCGTCCTCGACACGATCATGCGGGAGCCAGCGGCGCGCGCGTTCTTGCTGTACCCGACCAAGGCGCTCGCACAAGACCAGCTGCGGTCCTTGCTCCGGCTAACCGACGAGCTCCAGGTCGCGGCGGGCCGTCCGATCGATGCCGGCGTATACGACGGCGACACCCCGCCGGGCGCCCGTCGTCGCATCCGTGAGCGCGCCAACGTCGTGCTGACCAACCCGGACATGCTCAACTCGGCGCTGATCCCGGCCCATGGTCGGCAGGGCTATGCCCACATCTTCCGCAATGTGCGGTGGATCGTGATCGACGAGATGCACGTCTATCGCGGCGGCTTCGGCGCCCATGTGTCCAACCTGATGCGGCGCCTGCTGCGCGTTTGTCGACACTACGGCAGCAACCCGAAGTTCCTCTGTTCGTCGGCCACCATCGCCAACCCCGCGCAGCTCGCCGAAAAGCTCTGCCACCAGCCGTTTTCGCTGATCGACGAGGACGGCAGCCCGTCGGCTGGCAAACGCGTGCATTTCTGGCTCCCTCCCATCATCGAGGACACCTCGCCACAGACACCGACACGTTCGGGTGGTGATGCGCGGCGCGGGATCGGCGCAGAATTGGCATCTTTTGTGCCACATTTGCTTCGCCAACGATGCAAAACTATAGCCTTTTGTCGAAGCCGGAAGGAGACCGAGATCGTGCTCAAGGAGTGCCGGGATCGGTTGCGCCGAGTCGACGGTCGACACGATGAATCCGGGCTCATCGCGGCGTATCGCGGCGGCTACACCCCAGCGGAGCGGCGCAAGGTCGAACAGGACCTCTTGAAAGGCCGCTTGCTCGGCGTCGTGAGCACCAACGCGCTCGAGCTCGGCATCGACATCGGCGCGCTCGAGGTGGTTGTCCAGGGCGGCTTTCCGGGCACGCGCGCGAGTTTTTGGCAGCAAATCGGGCGCGCGGGTCGGCGGGGCAAGATGGCCCATGCCGTGGTCATGCTCGCGATGTCACCGATCGACCAGTACATCGGTAACCATCCGCAGTGGCTGCTCGACCAGAACGCCGAACACGCCGTGGTCGACGAGAACAACCTGACCGTCCAGATGTGCCATGTGCGCTGCGCGGCAGCCGAGTTGCCGTTGACGCTCGACGACGCCGCCACGTGGCCCGACCTCGCCGAGATCATCTCCGTGCTGCAGGACGGCGGCGAATTGCGGCAGCGCGACGGGGCCTGGCATTGGCATGGCAGCGCGTTTCCAGCCGGCGACTTCAGCCTGCGCAGCGGCGATCCCGACCGCTTCAAGGTGGTCAATCGCTACGACGGCGTGACGTTGACCGAGATGACCCGACCGCAGGTCTATCGAGAGGCCCACACCCGCGCGATCTACCTGCACGATGGGCAGGAGTACCTCGTCGAAGAGCTCGATCTCGTGCAGCACGTGGCGACCGTCGTCCCGGTCGAGGTGAACTACTACACGCAGCCGGATGTGCGGACGAATATCGACGTGATGGTGTTGCAAGACCGTCGCGAAGTGGGACGCACGCGCGCGTTTTTCGGCGATGTCCGGGTCGATGAAACGGTCGTTGGCTACAAGATGCTCGAGTTTCACAACCACCAAAACCTCGGCTACGAGAAGCTCCACCAGGAGCTGCCCATGCGGCTGGAGACCGAAGGTGTCTGGTGGACCGTCCCCGAAGACGTGCTGCAAGCGCTCGGAGGCGAGGATCGGGACGCTGTTCGCGGCATGGTTCATGCGTTGCGGTCGACAGCACGGCTGCGAACGATGGCGGAGCGCTTCGACCTGCGCGGGACGAGCTTCAAGTTCGTGGATGGCACCGACGGCAAAACGGCGACCGCGGTCGTCTGCTACGACAGTCATCCGGGCGGAATCGGTTTCGCGGCGACGGGCTTCGACCTCGCCGAGCAGGTGGCGCGCGACGCCATCGACTTGCTGACGGACTGTCCGTGCCGCGACGGGTGTCCTGCGTGTGTGGGCGACTTCACCATCAGCAAAGAGGCGATCCTGTGGGCGCTCAGCAACCTCTTCAAGCGGTCCTCTCCGCCAGCCTCGCTGCGTGTCAATCGACCGCTGGAGCGCGTTGTCATGGGGCCCCGCGTCCCGGCGTCTGAGCTTCCGAAGCGCTGGATCGAGGTCTGCGATCGGCTGGTGCGCGGGGCTGTTGCCGGGTCTGCGTTCCTGGGCATGGTCGAGAAGGTGCGGTTCCGTGGCGACAAGCTGGTGCTCTTCGTCGGCAGCCCGGCCATGGCCGACTGGCTCGCGACGGCCGATGCGCGCCGCCAGCTGCAGGGAGCGCTCGACAAGGTGGTAGACATGCCGCGGGGCTGGCGTCTCGCGGTTGAAATCGACGAACAGAAGGCGGGAATCTCGGCGCGCAGGCAACACAAGCTGCGGCGGCGGCTCGAAGACATGAAATCCGACGACTCGCACACCGAAAAGCAGGCCAACACCAAGCTGGCCAGCGGATTCCTGGTCCCTGGAGACCCGTCTGTGAATTGACGTAGCGATGCGCACTGCGGGCTTCGATTCCCGCGCCCGGGTTGAGTACGATAGCCCGTCACACGACAGCGGCTCGCCACGCCCAGGACCTGCCATGCTCCCCCGACCTGTCATGCTCCTCCGACCGGCAATGCCCGCAGCCACCGCCAGCACAAAGACACCCAGCGGCCGCCCAGGAGCTGTTCTGTCGGTGACGCTATTGACGGTCGCTATCTTCGCGGCGGTGTCGCTCGTCGCGACCGGCTGTGGCGGCGAGGACGACGAAGAGAGCCCCGAATTTGCGGGCAAAGGCAGCGGTTCGAGCGAGGACGGCAGCGGCGACGGCACCGCGGAAAACGATGCGGACGGAACGGTCCCGTGGGGCTGCAAACACGAAAAGGCCTGCAAAGAAGAGGGCAAGTGCAGCCTGAAGGACGGCAAGTGCGTCATCCTCAACAGCGCCGATTGCTCGCTCAGCCAGATCTGCAAGGTCGACGGCAAGTGCACGAAAAAGGACGTCGGGGGAAAACCGACCTGCATCGTCGGCAAGAACGAGGACTGCGCGGCCGCTGTGGTGTGCAAAGTCGGCGGTTTGTGCTGGAGAAAAGACGATACGGCCTGCGTCGCCAATGGCCCAGACGACTGCAAGAAGGCCGAAAACTGTGTCCAGCGCGGCCACTGCACGTACGCCGACGACGCGTGCTTCGTGAAGAAGGACAAGGACTGCAACGGCGCCAACGTCTGCCACAACTGGGGGCTGTGTCACCACGTCAAGGGAAAGTGTGCAGCTAAAGGCCAAATCGATTGTACAAACGCAGCGTTCTGCCATCAAAAGGGATGGTGTACATTCGATTCAGGCACGTGCGTTATCAGCGGCGATGGCGACTGCAAGAAGAGCAAGGACTGCATGGACGACGGCAAGTGCTCGTTCTCGGGCGGCTCGTGCATCGTCAAGACCGACAAGCAATGCGCGAACTCGTCGGGGTGCCCCGATTTCGGCGCCTGCAAGAACTTCGACGGCGAATGTGGCGCGGGCAGCGACAGTGACTGCAAGAAGTCGTCGTCGTGCACGAGCAACCAGCTGTGTTGCGCCAACTCCGTCACCAAGAAGTGCACGGGATGCACGCGTTGACAGACGACGTCGATGCGGCGATGGGCGCTGTTGGCGACCCGTCTTTTGTCCTGTCCGGGCTCGATGACTGGCAGCGGCGCGCGGTCGTAGCCGATGACCCAGCGGTCCTTGTTCGCGCGCAAGTCGGCAGCGGCAAGACAACCGTTCTGACCGCGAAAGTAATGTGGCTGCTCGCCAACGGTGTGCGCCCCGAGCAGCTCGCGGTGCTCACTTTCACCAATCGGGCGGCCGCGTCCATCTCGCATCGTATTGCTGAACAACTCGGGGGGGACAGACAGCTGCGCGGTCTCACGCTAGCTGGCACGTTTCACTCGGTCGCGCGCACGATGCTCAGCCGCCGGTTGCCGGTGCAGGCACTCGGGTACAGGCGCGACTTCACCGTGATGGACGAAACGGAGCGCGACGCCATGTGGCGGCGGCTCATCGCCAAGCACGGGCTGACGATCCGCCACAAGAAGCAGCTGTCTCGCCGCATGGACGGGCTCGCCGACGGCAAAATTCTGCACGGGGTCATGAAGCGGCCCGACGACATCGTGCGCCTCGCCGAGTTGAGCCACGCCGAGAAGCTGCGCCGCAACGCGATGGACTTTGACGACCTCGTGCACAACGCGCACGGCTTGCTCTGTGATCATCCGCTGTCGCCGCCACTTGTCTGGCTGCTGATCGACGAACTGCAGGACTGCGACGCAGACCAGCTCGACCTCGCCGTGCGCATGTGCGGGCCACAAACTCGAATCTTCGCCGTCGGCGACCCCAACCAGATCATCTATTCGTGGCGCGGCTCGGGCCCGTCCATCTTCGAAGACTTTGCGGCCCGCACCGGCGCGTCCGTCTATTCACTGCCGCGCAGTTACCGCTGTCCAGCCGCGATTCTGACCGCTGCGCAACGCATCCTGACCCACACGGGTCCAGCCGTGGCGCCGCCTTCCGACGCGGACCTGCTCGTGGCGGACCGTGACGATGGCCCGCCGATGGCCGTGATGCCCCACCACGACGAACCCGGCCAGGCGCGCTGGATTGTGGCGCGCGTTCGTCAGCTGCTCGAAGAAGGTCTGCCCGCCCATCGCATCGCGGTTCTCGGCCGCACACGTCGCTGTTTGACCGCGATCATCAGTACGTTGCGCGAGGCTTCCATCGCCATCTCGGAGCAGGCGCCCGACCGTGCCGCGGCGATTCCGGTCCTCGCGTGGTGGGTCGCGCTGTTGCGCGCGGGTTTGGTGTCGGACGCGGGTGACGCTGCCCCTGCCGACGACGAAGGGTTCTGCATCGCCCTGACCGACAAGCGCTTTGGCTTGTGCGCGGACAAGACGCTGACGGTCGAGCGGCTCGTTGAGGCCGAGGGGCAGACGGCCCAGGAGCGCAGGATCGCCACCCTGCACCGCATCGGTCGCCGCTCACGTGGACGCAGAGCCGGACAGTTGCAGGTCGCCTTGCAGGTCACGGAGGCGCTTGGTGAGCTGACCAAATGGCTGATTCACGACGCGGTCGACACCGAGACCCTGGTCGAACGGCTGCACCTCGACACCATGCTTGTCCCGACCCGGTCCGGGTTCGAAGATGACCGCGCCCACGTGGACGCTTTCACGCGAGCCTGGCTGACCGAGTGCCGGGCAAGTCACGCGACCGACGTGGAAGGCCTCGCCACAGCGCTCGAAGTCGTCGCCAACGGTGCGCGCAGCCACCGCCCTTCCGAGGGCGTCGCCGTGCTGACCATCCACGCGTCCAAGGGCCTCGAGTACGACAGCGTGTTGCTTGTCAGCGCCAACGACGGGTTGATCCCAATCGCGGCGTCGTGGCGCGATCCCGACGAGCTCGCGGAGGAGAGGCGGCTGCTTTTCGTCGCGCTGACCCGCGCGTGCCGCCGCATCGAGATCGGCTGGCTCAAGTCGCCGGGTTCCCTGCGGATTCAACCCGAGCCAAGCCCTCTTCTTGAGCTGCTCGGCGACGCCGTCGACTGGCTCGACGCGCCGCCCGATCCCGCCCCGAAGAAGGCAGCGAGCGGCCTGCTGTTCGCGGTCGGCGCGCCGGTGCGGCATCCCCGGTACGGTCCTGGAGTAGTGACCGTCTGCGACGCCGACCACGTGATCGCCACATTCGGCAAGTTCGGCGACAAGTCGTTTTCGACGTCCCTCTGCCCGCTCAAACGGGCGTGATTGCTACCCGGTCACGACCGCCGTCCAGCGTCGGTGCGAAGCTCCGTGTTTCACATTCACCGGGGCGGATCTGCTACATTCGCGGCCCATGATCGCCTCCGCTCGCTCGCTGCTCGTCGCCGCCCTGCTCGTGCCATCCATGGCGCTGAGCGGCTGCTTGTCCACGAGTTACGTCATCCCTCAACGCGAAGTACGCCGCGTCATGGAGCTCCCCGCTGAGCAACGAGCCAAGAAGCTGCGCGTGGTCCAGCGTTTCGTGACCAACCGCGATCCGCCGCCTGCACCGCCTCTCAATGCGCCACCGCGACCGCCGCCGGGCGCGACCGGACGGCAGGGCCCCGTGCCGACTCCGCCGATGTATTACCGGCACTATTACGGAGCGTGGGGCGACCCCACGTGGATGCCGCTACGACCGTTCTTCGTGCATCGCTCACGGCCGATCAACGCGCCACCGGCAACGTCGGGGGGCGTGGTCCCGCGCGCGGATGGTGGCGGAGTACCGACATCTGCGGGTGGTCCATCGCCGGCAGCGTTCAGCGGTACGAAGGTCGATGACGCAAAAGCGGCCGCCGCGCTGCTTGTCGTGGGCGCGGTCGCGATTGGCGTCGGCTTGGCGGTCACAGAAGGTGCTCGCTACGACGGGTTCGTCGACGTCCACCCCGATCACCCCGTTCACCTGCTCGGCGAAAACGGCAGCTACAGGCTGACATCCCTGTCGAAGCTGCACCTGGCCAGCCCCCAGGCCACAGAGGACGCCGTCATCGTGCGCCACGAGGGCATCGGCATGTGGGAACGCGGCCGGGCGCCTCTGCATCGCACCGGGCTGACCTACTCCATCGAAAGTGGCAGCCGCTCGGTGCCGATCGGTGACAACAAGCTCACCGGCACCGTCGCATTCGACATGCTTTTCGGCGTATTTCCGCACCACATGATCGGGCTGGTTGGCGGCTTGTCGTTCGGCTTTGGTGAAGCTGGGTTGGGCGATGTGTTCGCGTTCGCGCCCCGATTTGAGCTGCAGGTGATTCCGCTGACCATCGGCTGGCTGCATTTCGGCGGGTTCGGCGGGATGTCGGCCGAGAACGTGTGGGTGGAAACGGCCGACGGCGCGACCGTGAAGACGCGTGAACTCGATGCAACCGCGTTTTCGTTCGGCGCGTTGATGCAGGTCGAAATCACGACGCGATTGGCTTTCACTGCGCGTTGGGGCCTGTCGAAATGGTCGCAGAGCCACGACGGCGAGCTGCCCGGGCGCATTACGGTCGGGCTATCTGTGTATTGATGGGCCGTGTATTGACGGGCCGTGTATTGACGGGCCGTGTATTGACGGCTGTGTATTGACGGCTGTGTATTGACGGCAGCCGCGGGGGCCACAACCATCCGCGCGCGTCGCTAGCGCGGTCCCATGTTTGCTGTCTCGCGGAGGCCCCAGATGTCCCCAAACGGTTTTCATCACAGCAAGTTGCGCTTCGCAGCCGTGCTCTCTTGCCTGCTCATGACGGCGGCGTGCAGCGGCGGGGATGACACCGGCGGCGCCGATAACCCGGCAGTCGATGCCGGGACCAACGGAACGGACGGCACGTCCACAGGCGGTGACGTGGCCGCAACAAGCGATGCCGGGGCCAGCGGTGCGAAAGACGCCGGGACCACCAAAGCCGGTCCGCCCAAGCCGTTCAAGTACAGCGGCGGCAAGTGTCCCAAGCTCGTTGTCGGCACCAACAAGATGTTCTCGTGGGACAAAGATCGCGTCTTCGACCTGTTCGCGCCGACCACCAAGGGCAACAAGAAGCCCGGCCTGCTGTTCATGTGGCACGGCCTCGGCGACAACAAGAACAACTTCGGCAAGGCGATGGGCGCGCAGTTTCACGCCAACGAGCTCAACGTCTACGTGGCGGTCCCCCAGGGCGCCGGAAGCATCACCGGATGGGGCTGGACGAGCGACAACACAGCGCTCGCGGACGCCACGTTCTTCGACGACATGCTCAACTGCCTCGATGACACCTTCGATTACGACAACACGCGGGTCTACACGACCGGCTTCTCCGCCGGTGCGCTGTGGTCGAGCTACCTGGTGGTCAAGCGGTCGACCTTCCTCGCCGCAGCCGTGTTGTGGAGCGGCGGCACCGGGCCCAAGGTCTACACCTACAAGCGACCCAAGCGGAAAGTGCCCGTGCTCCTCAACTGGGGCGGCACAGGCGACCAGGCCGGGGTCTTCGTCAACTTCGATGTCACCACCAAGGACATGATCAAAAACCTCGTCAAGGACGGCCACGTCGTCCTTTCATGCAACCACAACGGCGGCCACACGATCCCGCCCGGCGGCCCGAACTACGGCATGGCCTACCTGAAAAAACACAGCTGGGACACGCTGACCGACAGCTTCTACAAGGGCGGCGACCTGACCGGCTTCCCCAACTACTGCAAGCTCGAAAGCGCGAAGAAATAAGGCGCCGTGAAATAGCGCCTGGCCCGTCGCTCGGCTCGCGCTACATCGTGATCTGGAAGCCCCACGTGACCGCGACAATCCAACCCTTGAGGTTGATGTTCTCGCCGATGGCGCGGATGCCTTCGCTCTTGACCTGCGTCACGTTGAGTTCGCCGATCAGGTGGAACCAGCGAAATCCCACAGCGCCGCCGACGAAACCGCCGATGTAGTCCACGCGTCCGCCGATGGATTCGGGTTGCGGCAGCGCATCGCCGCCGATCGTGGCGTCAAACCAGCTGGCCATCCACTTGGCGCCGGTCCACAGCTTGCCCCATTGACCAAACTCGATGCCGATGTGACCGAAGACCTGGTTGTCGTAGCGGTTCATGTCGCTGACTGCGAGCGCGCCGTTGATGTTGTCGAGGTACGGCACGAGCGACGACCCGCCGTTGTACGCGCCGCGCCAACCGATCGCGGCGTGGGTCGTTTCGCCGAGATCAAAGCCGCGTCGCAGCGCGGTTCCGTAGATGCCGTTGCCGGCGCGCACCTGGAAGTCGAATCGGTAGCCGAGGCCGATGGCGAAATCGAGATGGGTGCCGTACCCGGGGCTGGACAGGGCGATCGAGATGGCGCTCTTGGTCAGGTCGTGGCGCTCGCCGTCGGTGAGATCGCGGCCTTCGTCGACGGCTTCGACGACAACTTCACCCTGCTTATAGAGCTCAGCGACCGAGCTCGTCGGCACAACGACATGGTTGGCCTGACTGATATTGATCTCGCCGCCACGAAGCACCCGCGGTGAGCGCATTTCGCTGATGTTGATGGCGCAGCCTGAGAGAGCGCCCGTTGCGATGGCGACTGCAACGACGGCGCCCGAAAGACGTCCCACGGCGAGCCCGTGCCTTATCCGCGCTGGCATCGTCGGCGTGCAGAGCATTCAGATGTCCTCGCCCATCGGCGCTTCCGGCGGCGCTGTGACACGCAATGGAGGCAAGTTTGCGGGCTGTCCATCGACGCGCAGGCTCGTCAGCTCGATGGCCAGCCAAGGGTGGCGCCGAAAATCGCGACCGTATTGCTGAAACATGACCGAGAACGTGATCTTGCGTCCCGGCGCGATCTTGTCGGCGTCCGCGCCGCTGCCGATCCCAAACCGCTTGAGCTTGTTGAAAAACCGCTTCTTGGCGTGCTTCAAGCCCTTGGCGGCGCCCGGGTAGCGCGTCTTGTCGGGCAAGCTCAGGAAGAAGCGTCCTGTGTCGATGGCGACCGGGACATCGCCGACGTTGCGAATGGCGAGGTGCAGCGTAGCGGCTTTCTGCGCGACGGATGCCTTGGTGACCGACACTTCCAGCGTGCTGTTGGCCTGCTGACTGCCCTTGAACTGCCAGGTGCGCGTCATCGCAGCACACCCGGAGGCGACCACGACAGCGCCGATTGCGGCGAAGACGGCGAGCTTGCCGACAGGGTTGCAGGGACGGGAGACCATGGCCGATTGTGCGCGTGCGACCGGCTCATCGTCAAAGGGAGCGCCCGACGAGTGGCGTCATTCGAATTCGAACCCACCTCCAGTCATGCAGATAGCATGCCCGTCGGGTCGCCTCCGTCTCCCCCCCGAACCCGAACAGTTCGAATCTCCGCGCTATGGACCGTCAGCATCTGCCAAACAGCGCTGGAAGTGACCGAGAATGCGCCCGTAGAGGCTCGCGAGGACCTTGGGGTCGGCGACCATATGCGTAAAGCCAGTCAGCGGCAGGAATTCGTGGTGTTTTCCGGCGCGAAACAGCGCGTCGGACATGCGGATCGCGTGGGTGAAATAGACATTGTCATCCGCGGTACCGTGCACGACCAGCAGGGGACGGGTCAGCTTGGGGGCCCACGTCAGCACGGAGCTATCGGCGTAACCGGCCTTGTTTTCGGCGGGCAGGCCGATGTAGCGCTCGGTGTAATGGGTGTCGTAATCGCCCCAATCCGCGACCGGCGCGCCGGCGACCGCGCACTTGTAGACATCGGGCCGACGCATCACCGCCATCGACGAGAAATAGCCGCCGAACGACCACCCGAAGATGCCGACTCGACCAAGGTCCAGCTGCTTGATCTTGCCGCCAAGCGCCTTGAGCGCCGCGACCTGGTCAGCCATCGGTGCCGCGATGAAGTTGCCGGAGATGGCGCGCTCCCATTTGCGCCCCCGATGAGGCGTGCCGCGGCCGTCGAACGATGCGACGATGTAGCCGTGGTCGGCGATCCATTGCCGCATCGCCCAGCGCGCGCCAGACTTCTGCACGACCGCCCAGTGCGGGCCGCCGTAGACGTAGACAATCACTGGGTAGCGCACAGCGGGGTCGAAATTTCGCGGCCGGAAGACCTGCGCGTGGTAGCCGTCTTTGCCGACGACAAGGAACTCCGTCTTGGCCTTGAATCGCGGCTTCTCGGCGACCGACTTGATGACGCCCGCGGCTTTGCCGTCTTTGCGCACGACCGTAACCGTGGAACCGCCCGTGAGCGTGTTGGCAAAGCGCAGCTGAACGCCGGACGATGACGCCTTGAGCCCGTGTTGGCCGGCGCCCTCGGACAGCCGTTTGGGCGCCTTTTTGCCGTCGAGCGAGACCTCCCAGACGTGCGAAACGGTGGGATCCTTGCTGGCGACGACGTAGGCGACACCGCGCTTTTCGTCGATGCCCGCGAGTTTTCGGTAACCGAAGTCGGGTTTGGTGAGCACTTCGGACAAGCTGCCGTCCTTGCCGTGCCGCATCAGCTGCCAGGCGCCGTTGCGCTCGGTCGTCCACAGGAAGTCCTCGTTGGCCATCCAGCGGGGCATCTGCGCGTCGATATTGACCCACTCCTTGTCGTTTTCGGCGAACAGCTGCGTGGTCTTGCCGGTCTTCGGGTCGGCCTCCAGCACGGCGATGCTTTTTTGCCGGCGGTCCTGGACGAGCACGGTCAGCGGGCCGTGTTTGCTCCACACAACGCGGACGACGTAGGGGTACTTGCCGCGGTCCCAGGACAGCCACCTGGTCTTGCCACCCTTGACGCTGACGACGCCGAGCGTGACGACCGCGTTCTTCTTGCCGGGACGCGGATACGCCGTGCCGCGTGAGGCGCGTTCGGGGTGGGCGGGATCGTAGACGTGCAGCTTCTCGACGCCCGTGTTGTCCGTGCGCTGGTAGACCAGCGACTTGCCGTCGGGTGCCCACCAGTTTCCATGACGGCGGCGCATCTCTTCCTGGGCGACGAATTCGGCCGCGCCGTGGCCGATGTCGGTGTTTTCGTGCTTCGTCAGCCGGCGCTCCTTCTTGCGGCCGAGATCGAACACGTACAGGTCGCCGTTCTTGACGTAGCTGACGTGTTTGCCGGTGGGGCTCAGCTGCGGATCGAGCGCGTACCCTTTCGAAGGCATGGCCAGCTCCTGCACCCCGCCTGAGCTGCGTTCCACGACATAGAGCCGTCCACTCAACGGCACGACCAGGCGCTTTCCGTCTTTGCTCAGGCGGTACGAAGCGATGCCGCGAGCCGTCTGACGCATGCGCTCACGACGGGCCTTCTCTGCGGCGCTGAGGTGTTCGGCGGCGCCCTTGAGAACGGCTTGCGCGGTCAAGACGACGCGCTCTTTGCCGGTCGCCACATCGAACGCGTACAGGTTGTTGACGAACGAGCGCGCCCCGGAACGCAGGAACAGGACCTCTTTGCCATCCGGGGTGATCGAGAATGTGCGCGGTTTGCCAAGGCGGAAGCGATAGGTTCCCGCGTAGTTGGCAAGGAACTCGGCGCTGGCAACCGACGAAGGCCGCTTGGGCTCGGGCTTTTTGACCACGGGTTTGGCGACGGTTTTGGGCGGCGCGCCTCCGCACGCGGTGAACACAACGGCCATCGTGATGGCGACGAGCCGGGATACGACAGCTGGCGAGATGGCAAAATGGGGGAGCGAGCGCATGGCGATCCTTGTGGCGTCGGGCCGGCTTGTTGCGTGATGTCGAGCGGGGATACGCTCGCGAACCACCGCAGTCAACGGGATCCTTGTGGACAAGCGCACGCGCAACATCGTGTTGGTCGGCTTTTCGGGGGCGGGCAAGTCAACTGTCGGTCGAATGCTCGCGTCACGGCTCGGATGGGCCGTCGTGGACACCGACGCCGAGATCGAGCGACGTGCCGGCAAGTCGATCGCCGCGATCTTTGCCGAAGATGGAGAGCCCGCTTTCCGAGCGCTCGAGGCGGCGGTCTGCCAGCAAGCGAGCGAAGGGGATCGCAAGGTGATTGCGACGGGCGGCGGCGCGTTGTGCAACGACGACACAAAGCGGGCGATGCAGGCCACGGGTCACGTCGTGCTGCTCGATGTTTCCGAAGAAGAGGCGTTGCGAAGGCTCGCCGCACACACCGACCGACCGCTCCTTGCGGGCGAAGACGCGGCCGCGAAACTACGCGCGCTGTATCGATCGAGAGCCACGTTCTACGGGCAGTTCGAGCAGCGCGTGAAGGTCGACGGAAAGACGCCCGACCAGGTCGTCGACGCCATCGTCACGGATATCCAGAGACCTGCGGGAGCTCACCAAGACCGCTGAAACGGAATACTAGTCGAAGCTGGGGAGCTTCCGACGCCGCTTGGTGGACTTGGTGGACTTGGTGGACTTGGTGGACTTGGTGGACTTGGTGCGGCTGCGCTTGTTGCGGCTGCGGCGGTAACGGCGACGGCGGCGCCTGGTCGGCTTGACGGCGGCTTGCTTGGCGGCGGCCGCGGCGGCGGCTGCTTGCTCTTCGGCACGTTGGGCGGCGGCAGCTTCTTGCGCGGCGGCGGCTTCGGCTTTGCGGCGCACGACCTTGCGCTTGTGTTCGATCTCGCGCGTGACGATGCCGGTAAGCGCGGCCCCGAGCAGAGACACGCGCACTTGCGGGGCAACGACCGCGGGATCGGCGCCGGCCGGGGCGTAGCTGGTGCCCGTGGCGCGATACAACGTGAGAGACGCCGCGACGTCAGCGATCTCGTCGAGCCCCTCTTCATCGACGCTGCTGCTGGTCAGCGCGACGAGCGACAGCGCGCCGATCACCACCAACGCGCTGACGCCAGCCATCATCGTTGTACGTCGCCGCTTCGCCTTGTTGTCGAGCCGAAACATCACGCTGAAGTCGTTCAGCATCTGGTGCACGTCGCTTGGGGAGCGTTGTCTATGCGTGGGATCGGGCAGCTCGAACGTCAGCGGCTTGTCGGGGCGGCGTTCGCTGGTTGCGGCGGCGGCTGGGCGCTCGGAGCCACTGTCGAAGAACGCCTTGTTTGTTGGTCCGGTCGCGCGCCTGTTCCGGTTGCGACTGCCACGTCGTTGGGCGCTGCGGGTTGCCCCGGTTGTGCGTCGCGGCTTGGCGGCGGTGGGTGCGCTCGGAGCGTGGCGAGCCGCTTGGGCGCGGACATTTTCGATCTCGGCCTTGATGGCGTCGCGATCGAGGTTCTGTTCGGTGTCGCCCGCATCGGGGTGGGTGTCTGAGAACTCGGGGATGACCGGCATCTGGTCGGAGATGCCGCCAAACTCAGGCGACGTCTTTTCGCGTCCGGCCGCAACCGGGATCTCGGCGTCGTCGGAGATACGAATCTGCCCGCTGATCGAGGCCGGCGACACCATCGCCGGGTTCACGCCCGCCACCGGACCCGTGTCGGGGTCGGTCTTTTCCCGGAGGTCGGGCCCAAATCCAAGCTCTGTTCCGACGACGGCGACCCCTGGCAGCACGGGCAGGTCATCGGAGACCACAAAGTCCGTCGCGCGAAGGGCTGGCCCGGTGTCGACGCCGTCGGCGTCGGTCAGGACAATGTCGGCGTCGGTCAGGACAATGTCGGCGTCGGTCAGGACAACGTCGGCTGCGTCATCTTGCGGCAGCTCCGGCTGAGGAGACTGGGGCGAGGCGGAGTCGGGCGTTTCCGGCGTCGGCTCCTCGACAAGAGACACGTCCACGCCGCCCCGCTTCTTACGGGTCAAAAGCAGCGCAGCGTTGCATTTGGGGCACGTACTTGGGGTCGGCTTCGTGCGCTTGAGGCGCCGGCCGTTAACGTCGTATCCCTCGTTGCACCTGGCGCATTGAACGCGCAATGGATGCCTCCCACTGTGTCCCGATCGTAGTCCGCGTGGCGCTGCGGTCAAAGCAACCGCGGGTTGTGCTATCGTCGCGGCATCCCAATCCGGCCCCTGCGCCGCTCCAGCCTCGCCTTCGATGCCTGCGCAGATTTCTCGAGGCGCGCGCATTTAAGGACGCCCCAAGAAAGGACGACCCAAGAAAGGACGACCCAAGAAAGGACGACCCATGAGCGAAATCGATCCGAACACGCCGCGAAACGCCCCGTGCCCCTGTGGGAGCGGCAAGAAATACAAGCGCTGTCACGGCGCCGAAGAGCTGGCGGCGGCCGATGCACCGGTCGAATCAGACGGCAAGGTCCGCACCGCTTTCATCGTGGCCGTGCTGATCTCGATCGGCGTTGGCGTGGCGTTCGAACCCGACAAGGGCCTTGCGTTCTTTGCGGTGGCGATCATCGGCATCGGCGCGTGGTCGATCTTCCGCAACCCGCCGCCGCCCAAGAGCGGTGGCGACGACGCTGCGGCGATCAACTTTGGCGGATAGCAGACGGCGCCGAAGCTGAGCCCGGCTACATACTGCGGCGGTACTGACCGCCAACTTCGTACAGCGCGCGGCTGACCTGGCCGAGCGACAACACCTCCGTCGCGTTCATCAACTCGGCGAACACGTTACCGCCGGCGATGGCGACCTCTTTGAGCCGGTCGACCGCGGCATCGGCCTGTGCGGCATGGGCCTGGTGAAACACGTGCAAGCGCGCGAGCTGGTCGGCTTTTTCCTCGTCGGTTGAGCGGATGAGCTCGATCGTCGTCTCGCCCGCCGGATCCTGCGGTGATGTGAACGTGTTGACGCCGATGATCGGCAGCTCACCGGTGTGCTTGCGGTGCTCGTAGTAGAGGCTCTCTTCCTGGATCTTGCCCCGCTGGTACATCCGCTCCATCGCGCCGAGCACGCCGCCACGCTCGCTGAGGCGCTCGAATTCGCTCAACACAGCCTCTTCGACCAGGTCGGTGAGCTCGTCGATGATGAACGACCCCTGGTTGGGGTTTTCGTTGAACGCGACACCGAATTCGTTGTTGATGATGAGCTGGATCGCCAACGCCCGGCGAACCGACTCTTCGGTCGGGGTGGTGATCGCCTCGTCGTACGCGTTGGTGTGCAGGCTGTTGCAGTTGTCGTAGATGGCCAGCAGCGCCTGCAGTGTGGTGCGGATGTCGTTGAACGCGATCTCCTGGGCGTGCAAGGAGCGGCCCGATGTCTGCACGTGATACTTCAGCTTCTGCGCGCGTTCACTGGCACCGTAGAGCTCGCGTAGAGCGACTGCCCAGATGCGCCGCGCGACCCGGCCGATGACCGCATATTCGGGGTCCATACCGTTGCTGAAGAAGAAGCTGAAGTTGCCCGCGAAGCGATCCACGTCCATGCCGCGAGCCCGGTAGTACTCGATGAACGTAAAGCCGTTGGCCAACGTAAACGCCAGCTGGGAGATCGGGTTCGCGCCGGCTTCGGCGATGTGATAGCCGCTGATCGACACCGAATAAAAGTTGCGCACGCCGTGGTCGATGAACCACTGCTGCACGTCACCCTGCATCTGCAGCGCGAACTCGGTGCTGAAGATGCACGTGTTCTGCGCCTGGTCTTCCTTGAGAATATCGGCCTGCACGGTGCCGCGGACCTTCGCCACGGTGGCGTCGACCAGCGCGGTGTAGTCGGCGTCGGACACCAGCGCCCGAAGCTCGTCGAAGCTCTTGCCCCCGGCGTCGGGCTGCAGGCAATCGGCTTCGGAGATGGCGAGCTTCCCTTCGTCGCGGAGCTTGCGCCGCAGCTGCTGGCGAACCGCGGTGTTGAAGAAGAAGGCGAGAATCGTCGGCGCCGGCCCGTTGATGGTCATCGAGACCGACGTTGTCGGCGAACACAGGTCAAACCCCGCGTAGAGCGCCTCCATGTCTTCGACGGTCGCGATGGACACGCCCGAGTTGCCGACCTTGCCCCAGATGTCGGGCCGTCGATCGGGATCTTCGCCGTAGAGCGTCACCGAATCGAACGCCGTCGAGAGGCGCTTGGCTTTGCTGTGTCGCGACAGGTAGTGAAAGCGCTTGTTGGTGCGCCATGGGCCGCCTTCGCCGGCGAACATGCGGGTGGGATCTTCACCGGCGCGCTTGAACGGAAACACGCCCGCTGTGAACGGAAAGCTGCCGGGCAGGTTCTCAAGGAGACGCCAGCGCAGGATCTCGCCCCACGCCTTGAACCGCGGCACAGACACCTTGGGGATCTTCTGCTGCGACAGGCTCTCTTTGTGGTTGGTGACCGAGATCGTTCGGTTCCTGACGACGTAGCTGTTCGTCTCGCCCCGATAGCGCTGCACCATGTCCGGCCACTCGTCGAGCAGCGCCTTGCAGCCGGCGTCCAGCTTGTCCGTGGCGGCGGTCGTTGCGGCGCCAAGAGCACCGTCATCTCCAACGAGCTCCGCGGCACGTCGAAGGGCTTGGAGGTCGGCGGCGGCGTCCGCTTGAACGTCAGCCCAGCGCTTGTAGGCGCGAACGGCGTCGGCGATTTCAGCGAGGTAGCGGTCGCGTCGCGGCGGGATCAGGTGCCCACGGTCGGGAAGTCCCGTTTGCAGCTGGCCGGTGAATCGTCCAGACAGGGCTCTGCCGGTGCGGGCGCCGATCACGTCGAGCAGCGCCTTGTACACCGCGTTGCACCCGAGGTCGTTGAACTGGCTGGCCATCGCGGCGTGTACGGGCATGGCGTCGATCGGCTCGCTGAACCGCTGATGGGCGCGTTGATAGGCCTTCTTCACGTCGCGGACGGCGTCGAGGGCGCCCGGCTTGTCGAACTTGTTGACGACGACCAGGTCGGCGAGATCGATCATCTCGATCTTCTCGAGCTGACTCTGCGCGCCGAACTCGGGCGTCATGACGTACATGGCGACATCGACCAGGTCGACGATGGAGCTGTCCGCCTGGCCAATGCCGCTCGTCTCGGCGATGACGAGGTCACACCCGGCGGCTTTGCAGAGCGCGATGGCTTCGTCGAGCGCCTCGCTGACCTCCGAACCCGACCCGCGCGTCGCCAGAGACCTCATGAAGATGCGGCCGTTGTCGATCGAGTTCATGCGGATTCGGTCGCCGAGCAGCGCGCCGCCGGTCCGTTTCTTGGTCGGATCGACGCTCAGCACGGCGACCGTGTGCTCCGGAAAGTCCTCGCAATAGCGCCGGCATAGCTCGTCAACCAGGGACGATTTTCCGGCGCCCCCGGTGCCTGTAATGCCGATGACGGGCGCAGAACTCGCCTTGGCCAAGCCGCTGATATCGCGCGTCCATGACTCCCACAGCTTGGGTTCGACGCGACGCTCCGACGCCGCTTCCGCCCACGAGATGGCCCGCGCCAGGGCACGCCAACGGGTCCATTTGTCCGCCGAGCCAAGCGCCTCGAGACCGATCGCCGCTGCGCCGCCCCCATCCCCCGCCTGCAGCGGTGACCAGTCGCACGACGTGGCGAGGTGGTTGATCATCCCTTGCAGGCCCAGTCGCCGGCCGTCTTCGGGGTGGTAGATCTGTGCGATTCCGTAGCCTTGGAGCTCGTGCTTCTCCTCGGGGATGATCGTGCCGCCGCCGCCACCAAAGAGCTTGATATGCCCTGCCCCGCGCTCGTTGAGCAGGTCGTAGGCGTACTTGAAATACTCCATGTGACCGCCCTGGTAGGACGAAATTGCGATACCCTGCGCGTCTTCCTGGATCGCCGCGGTGACGACCGTATCGACGCTGCGGTTGTGGCCCAGGTGAATGACCTCGCATCCGGTCGCCTGCAGGATTCGCCGCATGATGTTGATCGCGGCGTCGTGGCCGTCGAAGAGCGACGCGGCGGTCACGATGCGCACGTTATGCTCGGGCTTGTAGGGCTGCGGTACGGCTGGCGTATGATGCGGTTTGGGCATGGCAAACTCCCGGGCGCGGATGGTGTGCCGCGCAGCGCAGGCCGGCAAGGGTCTGTTGTCGATATCGACGCTTGCCGCGTCCCCACCGCAAGCTATACCGATAGTGACGGGTAATCGTCCCGCGACTCGGAGGACATGATGGCCACACGCGAAGACATCAAAACGGCGGCAACGAAACCGCCAGCAACGAACCAGGCTGCAACGAACCAAGCTGCAACGAACCAGGCTGCAACGAACCGGGCTGCAACGAACCAGGCTGCAACGAAGGCGGGGTCAACCAGTCCGATCGCCGATCCAATCCTGTCGGTCGGCGGGCTTGGGTTCCCGTGGAAGACGCTGGATCCCTTCCTGTTTTGCGTCCATCACGACGACAAGTACCCGGCGGGCAACGACGCGTTGGGACCCGCAGCATCGCTGGCCGGCCGCACAATGGGCATGGACTTCGCCGGCAAAGACGGCTGGCGGATGTACCACGGGCGGGCTGTTCCCGGCTTTCCGCAGCACCCCCACCGCGGCTTTGAAACCATCAGCATCGTGCGACGCGGGCACATCGACCACTCCGACTCGCTCGGCGCGACGGCGCGGATCGGCCCAGGTGACGTGCAGTGGATGACCGCCGGACGCGGCATCGTGCACAGCGAGATGTTCCCCCTGCTCAACAAGGACGGGACCAACCCCTGCGAGTTCTTCCAGCTATGGATCAACCTGCCGGGCCGCAACAAGATGGTGCCGCCCGCGTTCAAAATGTTTTGGGCCAAGGAGATCCCGACCCACGTGTTTCACGACGCCAAGTCGCGCGCCACCAAGGTCACGATCGTCGCCGGCGAGCTCGCCGCGAAGAAGGCACCTGAACCTCCCGAGCACTCCTGGGCTGCAGCGCCGGGCAGCGACGTGGCCATCTACCGCGTGCAGATGGCGGACGAGGCGACCTGGACCCTTCCCCCGGCACCAGCCGGCGTCAACCGCGTCATCTACGTTTTCCGCGGCGCCGGTGCGCAGATCGCGAGCCGCAGCGTGATGGGCAGCTCCATGGTCGTCGTGCATCCGCAAGCCGCGATCCCGATCAGGGCCCCCAAGGGCGGGGCGGAGCTGCTCGTGCTGCAAGGGCGCCCAATCGGCGAACCCGTGGCGCAACGCGGCCCCTTCGTCATGAACACGTGGGACGAGATTCAAACCGCCTATCGCGACTACAACCGCACCCGTTTCGGCGGCTGGCCCTGGCCCAACGACGAACCGGTCCATCCCCGCACGTCCGGCCGATTCGCCCGCCACGCGAACGGACGCGTCGAAAAAGCGTAGCTACTTCTTCGTCATCTGCGTCCAAGGGAACTTGCCGCAGCCGCCCTTGGCGGGGTCCTTGTCGTCCGCCGTCTTCGCGGAGGCCTTGGCTTCTTTGAGCGTCTTGAGGCCGAAGTCGACCGTGCAGTGAAACCACTTGCCGCCCTTGGCTTCGGTCCAGACGACCTTGTTGTAGGTGCTCGGGCCGTACTTGGCGTCTGCCGGGTTCTGCGTGATGGCCCAGTTCTTCTTGTTCTCGAACAACCGCAGCCAGCCAAAGCCCCAGGCCTGCTCGTTGATGGTCTCGCTGCCAAAAGGTGTCTTCCAGTTGCCGACCGTTTCGATCGACGTCAGGCGCGTCCAGGACGACTTGCCGCAGCCCGACTTGTCCGGCGTCGATGAATCGGCGGTCGCGGTCGAGGCTTCGGCCAGGTCGGCGGTTTCCTTGCCGAACGCGACCCAGCAGTACCACAAAGTCTTCGGCTGCCAGAAGTCCTTGGAACCGGGCCCGTTGTGCCAGACAATCTTGTTGAATTTGCTGGGGTTGTACTTGTCGTCTTTGCTGTTTTGCGTGATCAGGTACTTCTTGGCGTTGTCGAACTTCACGACCTTGCCGGCGCCAAAACCGGTGACCCATTGCGCGTCGTCGATCGCCTCGTTGCCGCCAAAGTTGCTCTCCCAGACGCCGGCGATGGCCAGCTTGTGATCCTTCCAGGGGAGCTTCGGCCCGGTCGAGCCTGCATCGGCACCGGCTGAACCCGCACCGGCAGAGCCCGCATCGCCGCCCATAGCTGACGTATCGGATGAGGTCTTGCCGGCGTCTGTGCCCTCGCCCGCATCGCTGGACGAACTCGCATCATTGGAGGCGCCCGCATCGGTAGACGATCCCGCATCGCTCGACGTCCCCGCGTCGACGCCGCCTCCATCTGCGGCGCTTCCATCTGCGGCGCCTCCATCTGCGGCGGGCTTGCTGTCATCGTCGGTTTCGCTGCTGCAGCCGGGCGCGACGGCCAACGCGGCGAGGCAAATCCACGCTGACAACGCCAAGACGTGCCGACCAAGCGGGTGTTTGTGGTTCATGATCGCGGCTCCAGTTCCCGCCAGGCGCGGGTGCGATGGGGCCACAACGGAGAACTCTCGGAGGCGCGCCGCAACCCGGCAAAGGGTGCAGCGACCACTGTCCGCCCCTTTCCTCGAGGGGGACACACGAGAGCCGCTGGAAAAAACGAGCGAGCTCTTCCGAGGAGTTCCGGACTTACGGTCGCCTTCGACCGATTACCGTTGCGGGCCAGTCCCGGATTTGCACCGGGTTCCTCCTGTCGGACACGCGTTGCGCGCACCCAACGCCGCTGCTTCTATGCGAATCGAGCCGTCGCCGCAACACGAATCGCATGACGTTTGCGCAGAATCCGACATGTCGCGGGGCGTGGGTCTCATCGTTGAGCGATTCGGGCCCCCGAGAGCGCTTTTTTGCTACGATGGGGTATGAACAAACGCCCGAACTGCCGGGCGCAACGACGGTCACCGCTGTTGATTGCGCTGCTTTCTTTTTCGTTCACCTTCGGCGGGTGCAGCGACGATCCAGCCACCGAAGGGACGTCGGATTCCGGCGCCGTCGACACCAGCACCAACGTCGATGACGGCGTCGTAGGCGGCTGCAAGAGCGCGGCGGATTGCGACGATCCCAAAGATCCATGCCTGCGGGCGGCGTGCGGTGCCGCCGGAAAATGCACGACGGAACCCGCGGACGGCCGTCCCTGCGACGACAACGACCCGTGCACCGCAGTGGACCTCTGCAAACAGGGCAAGTGCCTGGGCCTCGCCGACCAGTGCGCGTGCCGATCAACAGCCGATTGCGACCCGCTCGAAGACGGCAATTCGTGCAATGGGACGCTTTTCTGTGACAAGGCCAAGGCGCCGTATCGCTGCGCCATCAAGCCAGGTTCGGTCGTCGCGTGCGGTGACAAGACCTCGCCCTGCCGCGTCTATACATGCCTGCCGAAAACCGGTAAATGCGCCGAGATCCCGGGGCCCGACGGCGCAGCGTGCGACGACGGCAAGCCATGTACCCAGCTCGATCTCTGCAAAGGCGGGGCGTGCGTCGGGCTGGCCGACGAGTGCGAATGCGAGACGAGCAAGGACTGCGAATCGCTCGAAGACGGCAGCCTCTGCAACGGCACCCTCTTCTGCAAGAAGGACACGATTCCGTACCGCTGCGCGACAAACCCGAAGTCCCTCGTCAAGTGTGCGACCAACAAGGACACCGCGTGCCGCAAATCGGCGTGCGTGCCCAGCACCGGTGTTTGCAAGCCGCACCCCGTCGAACACCTCACGCTGAGCTGCGACGCCTCGCTCGTCAACTGCAAGTGGGAGGTCGCGCCGCCCGGAGGCGCCACGCCAACCGTGGTCTGTGACGACGGCAACAAGTGCACCGTGTCCGAAACATGCCTCGCGGGCGCGTGCAAGGGCGGCATCGATGTGTGCAGCTGCAAGACCAACGCCGACTGCGGCATCCACGAGGACGGCGACTTCTGCAACGGCGCGCTCTTTTGCGACAAGACGCCCGCTGTACCGGCGTGCAAGGTCAACCCGGCGACGCTGATTCAATGCAACGCCAGCGCCGACAAGGGATGCCTCGTCAACGCATGCGTTCCGGTGTCCGGCGCGTGCGCCATGACGCCGCGCGAGCTGACCAAGGCCTGCGACAAGACGAGCAAATGCGCATTCCGCGTCGCGCCCAAAGCGGCGACGGATGTGCCCTGTTTTGATGGTGATCCATGCACGGTGGGCGACATCTGCAAGGGCGGGCAATGCACGTCCGGCAACAACAACTGCGCGTGCACATCCGACGCGAGCTGCGCCAAGTTCGAGGACGGAAACGCATGCAACGGCAAGCTGTTTTGCGACAAGGCGACCGGCAAATGTCGCGTATCCATCGCCACAGCCACGATCTGCAAGGCCGGCCAGGACACGGCGTGCACGAAGAATGCGTGCGATCCAAAAACGGGCAACTGCAAACCGGCGCCTGCCGAAGTCACGGTTCGCGCTTGCTACAAGGGCGCCAAGGGGTCGGAGCTGTGCAGCTATGAACTGCCGGTCGGGGCGACGCGGACGGTCGCGTGCGACGACGGTGACAAGTGCTCGGTGGGCGACACCTGCGCAAAAGGCCAATGTGAGGCAGGCAAGAGCGGTCCGTGCACATGCCAGGTCGACGCGGATTGCGGCGCGTTCGAGGACGGCAACGCCTGCAATGGCACGCTGTTTTGCGACAAGTCGGTCGGCAACTGTCGGCTCAACAAGAAGACACGGGTCGTGTGCAAGACGACCGCGGATACCCAATGTCTACGAAACGCGTGTGTCCCCGCGACGGGCGAGTGCATCGCCACACCGGCCGAGCTGACCAAGAAGGCTTGCTGGAGCAAAGACGCAAAGGGCAAACCGGTCGACTGCACGTTCGCGCTGGCCCCCGCCGCCGAGGCCACGAACACCGTCGTCAAGTGCGAAGACAACACGCCATGCACGCACGGCGACCGCTGCGCAAAGGGTCACTGCAAGCCCGGCATCAACACGTGCGAGTGCGACGCCCACCCCGACTGCGCCAAGAAGGAAGACGGCAACGCATGCAACGGCACGCTGTACTGCGACAAGACGGGCAAACAGCCGGCCTGCAAGGTCAACCCGGCGACGGTCATCAAGTGCGCGCCGCCGCAGGGCGAGCCATGCAAGCTCTCCGTCTGTGATCCGACCTCCGGCAAGTGCGCCAAGCAGCCCACCAAGGACGGCAAATCGTGCGACGACGGCAGCGCCTGCACCACGTCCGACCGGTGCCAATCCGGCGGCTGCATGGGCGACGTGATCAAGTGCGACGACGCCAACCCATGCACCGTTGAGTCGTGCGATAAGAGCCTCGGCTGCGTCGCCAAGCCACGCGCCTGCAGCGACGGCAATGCCTGCACGCTCGATCTCTGCGACAAGAAGACCGGCTACTGCTCGTTCGAAGCGGCGGCCAAGGACGGCGGTCTCTGCAACGCCGACAACTCCGGCTGCACGGTCAACGACAGCTGCAACAACGGCACATGCCTCGCGGGCACATTGGCGACGTGCAAGGGGAGCTCCTCGGCTTGCGTCCAGCCGGTCTGCAAGAGCAAAGGCCTCGCGAGCTTCGAGTGCATCAGCGCCGCGCGCCCCGATGGTGCGCCGTGTCCCGATGCGCAGCCGTGTTTGGTCGGCAGTTCGTGCCAGTCCGGCAAATGCGTGGCCGGCAAGTATCCGCGCGTCTTCGTCCGTTCGATCGCGGCCGCCGGCGAGTCCGTCGCGCTCCAGGCCGTCGCCGAGGCATCGACCGCGACCATCATCACGGCCGGCGCCTGGTGGAAGGGTGACGAGGCCAAACCGACCGTTCGGGGCTGGAAATTCGCCGCGGTGAACGCGCTGGGTGGACCGGTGTGGGCACATTCCATGGCGTCAAAATCGACAGATCCGCGCGTCGGAGCCAACGCGGCGACGTTGGTCGATGGACCGCGCTTCGTCGCGATTGGAGCGGACACCGGCGCCAAAACCGGGCTCGACGTGCGGATCGTGCATCTGGGCGCAACCGGCGACGTGCTGCTCGATAAGCGCTTCGAAGCGGCCGGCGATGACAACGCCCTCGGTGTCGCGCACCACCCGGACGGGGCGGTGACCATGGCTGGCTGGGTCGAGACGGCTTCGGAGCGCGACGGACTTGCGATGCGGGTCGCCAAGTCGGGGGCCGTGTTGTGGAAGACACGCATCGAACGCAAAGGTGGCGGCGACGAGCTTCGTGGTGTGGCCCTGCTCGCCAAGGGACCGCTGCTGGCCGGCCAATCGTCCACGTTCACCAAGGGCCAGACGCACGGCTGGCTCGTTCACCTCGACGCCGACGGCAAGGTCGTCTGGCAGCGAAACCACGGATCCAGCACAGCGCAAGGCTTCAACGCCGCCGCCACGCTCGCCGACAACACCGTCGCGCTAGCGGGCTGGCGACAGGGAAAGAGCGGCACCAACTACTGGCTGGCGCGCGCGCGGGACAACGGCAGCCTCGCCTGGTCACGGTCGTCCGCTGGGGTTTTCGTTCCCAACGCGGTTGTCGTCGCAGGAGCCGGCGCCAAGCAGCGGTGGTGGGTCACCGGACGCGCCGGCGATAAGGCGGGCGCCGATGTGCTGGTGATGGGCGTCGACGGGCTCGGCAACCGGCATTGGCTCACATCCCTGGACGAGGGCGGCGTCGAATCTGGCGCGGGGATCGCCGCAGCGTCCGATGCAACCGCGCTAATAGCGGGACGACAGGCGAAGAAGGCTGGAAAATCGGGGTTTGTGGCGCGCCTATCCGCTTGGGGCCACAAGACATGCGGCGAGGGAGCCGGCTGCTTGGGGAAAAAGCCCGGCGACTGTGATGACGGCAAGGTCTGCACGCGCGATTTCTGCGACGCGGGCCAGTGCAAGAACGCCGAGGCCGCCGATATGACCTGCGACCCGCAGGACGGCTGCACAGTCGTCGCCAGCTGCGTCAAAGGCGGCTGCCAAAAGGACCCCAACGGCCGCCTCTTCGCACGGACGTACGCCCTGACCGGCCAGACACAGCACTTCCCGGCGATCGGCGCGGTGCGGGTCAACAACGGCAACATAGTCTTGCTCATCGACGACGGGGCGAAGACCACTTATCGCCTCGCGTTGATCTCGGCGGACGGCCAGCTGCTCGCGGACAAGAGCTTTGCGCAGCGGAAGGTGGTGGGCTACTGGCACAACAAGCCAACGATCAAGACGTATTCGCGAATTGAAAGACGCCTGCTCCCGCTCGGCCAAGGCGGCGTGGCGGTGGTCACCGTCCAACATGGCGGCTGGGCGGATGTTGCCGCGACGTATTTCCACAACGCCGACCTGTCCGCTGTCGCGGCGGCGGCGGACACGACCAAGAGCGTCGAATGGAAACGCGCGGGCTTCGACGTGGCCGCATACCCCGACGGGGCTGTAGCGACCGCTGGCGGCGGCGGCTACCAGCTCTACCCCAAGAGCGGCACCACCTGGCACGGCTGGTCGATCGCGACCGGCCGCCAGTTCACGACCGACAAGAGCGACTTCATCGGCAACATGACGACGCGCTACAAACCCCACGCGATCGACGGTCGCGCGGTGCCCCTGGCCGACGGCGGTGTTGCGGGTCTGTACACCATCAACGGGCGCATGAACGACTACGCCGAAGAGCCGTCGAAGAAAGATTCCAAGCCGCCTTACGAAGCACTCTGGGTGCGGCTGGACAAGGCGGGCGGGCTGGTCTGGGAGAGGCTCGAACAGCTCGGCAAGAGCACCGAAGTGCTCGGCGGCGCCTCGGGGCAATACGGCGTCGTGGGTGCGGGCAGATTTATCGACAACACCGGCCAGGGGCGATGGTACGTAACCTTACGAAGCCACCTCGGAGCCGTTCGGTGGCGACGCCTGGGCACCGCGTCCGAAGCAGGGGTTGTCCACGCCGTGAAGCCTCTCGACGACAACCGTACAATGATCGCTGGACAGCGCGCGGCCGGCGCAACCCCGCGCGGCTTCCTGGCCCGTCTCTCGCCATCCGGTGAGATCGAGTGGCAGCGCAACTATGTATCGGGGGTCGGCGCATCGGGGGTCGGGGCATCGGGGCTCGGGGCAACGCTGCTCAACAGCGTCGTGCCTCTTGTCGACGGCGGGTTCGTCGCGGTCGGCTGGCAAACGGTCGGCTCGCTGCGACGCCCGCTCGTTGTCCGGACGAACAGCTCGGGTCATGCGTCCTGTGCCGGCACCGGGGGCTGCGAAAAGCCGGCCCTCAACAACTGCGACGACAAAGACGCGTCCACGCTCGACGTCTGCGCGCAAGGCAAAGACGGCAAGGCGGCCTGTGTGCACACCAAGCTCAACTGCGATGACGGCAACCCGTGCACCATCGACACCCCGTCCAAGGCGGGCTGCAGCCACAAGCCCGTTGTGTGCAAAGCCAAAAACGCCTGCCTCGTCGCCACGTGCCAGCCCTTCAAAGGCTGCGTGAACAAGGCCAAGAACTGCGTGGGCGAAGACCGCTGCTTCACCGCGGCGTGCCACCCGCAAACCGGCTGCCTGAACAAGCCCCAGCCCGCCAAAAAAGGCTGCCATCTCGGACCCTGCGGCGGCGGCCTGTGCAGCGCCAACAAGTGCAAGCTGTTCAGCGGCAGGCTCGACTACGGGTGTCGATTCAAGAAACCGGGCAAGAGCTGCAAGGACATCTTGGATACCCACAAAAACATCGGCGCTCCGACAAGCGGACTGTTCTGGATCGATCCCGACGGCAGCGGTCCAGCGAAAACGAGCCGGGTCTACTGCGACATGGCCAAGACATCCCAGGGCGGCGGATGGATGCTGCTGCTCAACTACAAGCATCCGGCGGGGGACGCGCGCGGGGTCAATCCCTACCGGATCCCGCTGTCAGCCAGCGATCATTCGCACGGCTACCTCGTCGACCTGGGCATGAAGAAGGACCAGATCACGCAGGTGAAGTTCTTCTGCTACACCGACATTGACCGCCGCCTGCACTGGTGGACCGGCCATCCGAGCATAATCCAGGCGGCCTACGACGGGACCAAACCCACGGGTCAGGACTATCGCAAGTCGGTCACGATGGCGCCGAACCACAGGTTCAGGGCGTACGGCGGCAACCTGGGCAGCAGCATCCCGCTCAAGAGCGGCACGTTCGGCGGCGGCTTGCTCGGCTTTACCTCGGACGGACCATGGTTCACGTTCACGGTCGCCCACACGTTCAAACCCAACGTCGGCTGGTTCATCGACGTCGCGCGCCCACATGACAAAGGTCCCCGATTTGTGTGCGGAGCCGACTCCGACAAGCTCGGGACGCTCCACCAAGTGTGGGTCCGATAGAGCGCGAAAGAGCGAAAGAGCGAAAGAGCGAAAGAGCGAAAGACCGATGTCAGCAAATCACCTTGCGGCCCCTTCGACCTGCTCAATGCCGGGCCAGAGACCGTCGTTGCCGAGGTTTGAAGCAGTCACAGCGATGTGCGTCAGACCAAAATACGCCGCGCGCCGAGCGACGCAGCTGTTGCCCTCGGCCGCGCCGCAGTGATTTCGCGGATCGGGTGAAGGCCTACAGGCAGCCGTGATTGAAGACGAGGTTGCCGCCGCCCTTGAGCTGCTGGCAGCTGGTCGGGCAGATGGTGATCTTCTTGGGGTTGGGCCACTTGTCGTACACAAAGCCCTGACCGTTGGCCGGACACACGTTGTTCGTCGCCGGCTTGATGTCGTACTCGTCGTCCTTGGCGATGTACTTGAGGTCGAAGCCGTTGGTCGTCGTCTCGCTCTTGAAGAAGGCGATCGGGTAGGTGCAGCCGGGCTTGGCGCTCTGGATGACGCCCTTGGCGATCTTGTCGAAGATCGGGTTCCAGTTGCTGTCGCAGACTTTCGCCTTCACGCCCTTGGTCTTGGCGGTGAGCGCCAGGTACTGGTAGCCGATGCGCGCGCCGGTCGGGCAGCCTTTCTTCGCCAGAGGGCCCCACGCGACGATGCTGTGGAAGATGTAGTCCTTGAAGAGCGCGGGGCCAGCGGGGTTGCTCGGGTGCTTCCAGGTCATCAGCTTCTTTTCGAAGTCCGCGGCCTTCATCCAGACACTCTCATCGTCGGTGACGGCCACGAAGTTCTTGGTCGCGTCGGGGCGCAGAAACGCCTTGAACAAGTCGACGTACGCCGGGGGCTTTTTGCCATAGCCAATGACGAGGTTGCGCAGGCCGTCCCACGAGTAGATCGGCTTGTTGACGTGCAAGAAGGTGCCGGGCTGCAGGAAGCCGCCGAGCGGGTTGATTTTGCAGCAGCTGGTCGACTTGCCGACGAGCACGATGCGGTAGTCGAGCTTCTTGGCGGCGATGAACGACGCGAACTTGTTGAGGTTGCTGCTGACCCACTTGCTCTCGGTGGACATCGAGCCGGACGTGTCGACAAACCAGATGATGTCCACCTTGCCGCCGGTCTTCTTATCCTCGATGTCGTACTGGGCGATCTTCGGCGTGCAGAGGCCGGGGATGGTACCGGTGACGCCGGTGTCCTTGATGTCCTTGTAGTTGAGGCCCGCGTCGAACGGCTTGGCGTCGGGCTTGCTGCCCCACGGCACGTCCTTGGCGAACCCGCCGCTGCTGTTGCCCCCGGCGTCCTGCACTGTGTCCTTGGGGTCGGAGACGTTGCCGCTGTCCTTGGGCCCCGCGTCGGGGAGGCCACCGCTGCTGCCGCTCGTGCCGCTGCTGCCACTGCTGCCGCTACTTCCGCTGCTGCCGCTGCTCGCGCCGGCGTCGGGGACCGTGCCGCTGCTGCTTGCCGTGTCGGGGGTCGCACCGCTGGACGAACCGGTGTCGGGCGCGCCGCCGCTCGAACCACTGGCGCCGCTGCTACCGCTGCTCCCGCTGGTGCTGGCAGCGTCGGTTGTGCCGCTCAAACCGCTGGTGTCTCCGGAGCCGCTGCTGCCCGATGAGCCGCTCGCGCCGCTGGAGCTTGCGCCGCCGGAGCTTGCGCCACCGCTGGACGCGCCGGTGTCGGTCGATCCGCTGGAGCTGCTGGATGTACTCGACCCGCCACCGTCGGTCGTGCTGCCGTCGGGAAGGGCGAAGCCTCCGCCACCGCCAGCGGGGAAGTTGTTTTGCGGGCTCGTCGCGCAGGCAGCTACGGCCAGGCTCAGCCCCGCGACCAACCCGCAGCGCAGGAGGTGACGCGACTCAACGTGCAGGTTGAACCACTTCGCTTCGGTTGGGTTGGTTTGTGTATGGCGGCGGTGGTCGCCTGCCTGGCATCGCGATGTCATGGAGCGTTCCGTCGTGCAGCGCTGGGTGTTTGCAGCGGTGGGCGCGTTCAACGCGGCCCGGGTGCCGATCGAGTGTCCGGTCGAACACCCTGCAATGCAAGGCGGAAAAGCATCCGCACAAGCCGCGGTGAGGTGTGACCGCCTTGCTCGTTCGGCAGCTACACCGCATCGACGCCCCGATGGATGTGCGAAGCCGCTACGTCTGAACCAGCATCTGGACAAGCTATCAGTGAGTCTACGGCGCTCCGGTCACAATGCCGTCCTTGCCCTTGCTACCAAAGTCACCGGAGGAGAGCTTCGTGCTCCCGCCCGGGTGACCGCCGCTGCCGCCGATGTGGCAGATGCGCAAGAGTTCGGCGTTCGCGTAGCCGGGAACAGTCGCCTTGTAGGTGTCGCAGGAGCCGTTGACGCTGCCCTTGTGCGATGTGCTCCATATCTCGTGCGCGCGCTGTTTGTTCCAGCCGACGACCGGCGTCGTGCCCTTGGTGTGGGTCAGCATCCATGTGCCGCTGATCGCGACATCTCCCCCGTCGCCGCCCTTGCCGCCTTCGCCGCCGGGTTTGGTGTCGTGGCCGATGCGTCCCGAGCCGCCGTGACCGCCGGTGTAGCTGATGAAGGCGGGCAGCGCCGTGGTGGCTTTGACGGGCACGCGCACGAGGAAATGCTCGAGGCCGCCGCCGGTCCAAAACGCCACCCTGTTGGCGACGAGCGTGCCGGCCTCCACCGTGATTTTGCCGCCTTTGCCGCCAGGGCCGCCGGGAGCCTGGACGATGCTCCAGTCGGTGCCGGCCCACGACGGGCCCATGCCGCCGCTGGTGCAGATGCCGCGCTTGAACGCGCTGTAGATGACCTTGGGCGCGGTCGGGGACTGGAATTTGCCGTAGTGGGTCCACTTTGTGGAGATGTTCATCGGCGGCGACGGTGCGAGCGTGTTGGGCGGAAGCGTCGGTGCGGAGCCGACGAGGCCTTCGCCGCCGGTGAAGATGAGCCGCGAGTCGGTGCCGGACGCCTTGACTGTGACGGCGCCGCCTGAACCGCCCGGGTGCACGACGGTGTTCTTGTCGGTGGCGTCGGTGTGACCGCCGCGGCTGATGATGGTGGGCACGATGGTGTAGGCGTTGGCGAGCTGACGGATGATGACGTCGCCGCCCTTGCCTCCTTTCGCCGCAGAGCTGCCGGTGACGTCGCCGTTGAGCCCGCGCGTGTCAATGAGCCCGAGGATGAGCGCTTCGCCCAGCGTTTCGAGGGTCAGCTTGAAGCCGTCGGGTTTGGCCTTGTCCTTGGAGCGCGCGACGATCTTTCCGGTCGGCCCGACGTAGATGCCGCTGGACGCCTTGATGGTGCTGTCTTCGGTGATCTCGAGCGTGCCCTCGACGACCAGCCACACGTAGTCCTTGGCGCCGCCGAGGGTCGCGGTTGTGCCCGCGCCGACATGCTTGATGTAGCCCTGCTTGGACTCGTCGCCGCCGGGCGTTTGGTTGTTCAGGTAGAGGGTTTCGGCCGTGTCGAAGTGCCCCGATGCGAAGCTGTGGCCGGCGAGGAACTCGACCTTGCCGCCCTTGCCGCCGGGTTCGTGCAGCCACGAGTCGCCGCCGCTCGCTTCGATGATGCCGGTGTGGTCGAAGCCCAGTCCGGTCATCAGGTCGCCGAACGGAAACAGCACGTCGCCACCGGGGTCGCGGCGTCTGCGACCGACGGTCACGCTCGGCTGCCAACCGTTCGCGGCCGATCCGGCGGTGCCACGCTCGTTGGAATGGGTGGGCGCGTTGTCGAGATAGAAGCTGCCCGTCCCGGCGCCGCCCTTGTCCTGGTAGACCGTGCCGACCTTCCGCTGAGAACGGGACGTGAAGTTGATCGTGACGTTGCGGCTCGTCTGCAGCTCCGGCTTGAAGCAGGTGATCACAACGTTGGTGGACCTGCCTGCGGCCAGCGTCGGGATCTTGCGCCGCCAGGCCGCGTTGGCGTTGACCCATCCGCTCCAGCTGCCGGTGTTGCAATTCCAGTCACGGGCGTTGCGGAACTTGCCGCGGACCGAAGCGGTCATGCGCAGGTGGGTTGCGGGTTTCGCGCCTGCCTTGAGGGTCGGGTAGTTGGGGATACGCGAGACGACGAGCAGCGTGTGGCCGTCGACTTCGCGGTGACCGAGCACGCGGTCGTAGTGCTTGACCTGGGGGCTGACGGGCGGGACCTGGGCGTACGAAAACCCCGGCGGAGTCGAACGCGGGCCGGCGTACCACTCGTTGAGCCACCGACCGCGCAATGGAATCGAGAAGCGATCGGCGAGGAAGTTGACCACGCGGCGGACGGCGAGTCGTTGGACAAGTGGATAGTCCTCGTGGTCGTCGTTGACGATCTCAATTCCGGGCGCGACGTTGTTGGTCGGCCGGGAGTGGCCGACGCGGGCTTCGGGCGCGGTTGTCGCGGCGATGACGCCGTTGCGTCCAACCCAATACTGCGCGGACGCCTTTCCGGCCCGTGCGGCCGTCCAACCCTTCTTGAAGTGCTTGGCGAGGGGCTCGAGCGCGGCGCCGTCGGTGTGGTGCAACACGATGTGGGTCGTGGGCTGGTTGCGCGCGGTGGCCGTCGCCCAGCCGGTTGTCTTCTGAACCACACGCAGGGCGTTATGCGTGTGTGTTTGCGTCGTGTACTGGAGTTGACCCGAAGCGGCCCCGCCCACGTAGTTGCTGAAGTGATACAGCTGCACAGAGACGGTCTTGTTGGCCTTGTCCACCGTGTACTCGGGGATGTCGTGGACGTCGATGTCCTCGGTCGCGGCGTTGGGTAATCCGGCCATACGCACGCCTGAATTCGCCAAGAAGAAGACGACCTGGTCGCCGTCGTTTGCGCCCTTTGGGAGCTTGGCGGGGTCGTAGGTCAGGGTAAGCGTCGCCGTGTGGGCGAGCTCGATGCCGTCGGGCTCGATCGAAAACGCGGCGGTCGTGTACGCGAAGTCCTTGTCGGCCTTGGGCGGGGCGATCTTCGTGAGCGTTACCTTCGTGCCAGCAGGCAGAGCTCCGACCGGGATCTCGAGCGTGGCGCCCGGTGCCTGGACGATAATCGACGTGGGGGCGGTACCGACGTCTGCGTTGGGGACGGCATCAGCCGAGGCGGCGGCATCGGAAACGGCTCCGGAATCGGAACCGGCGACAGCATCGGAAAGGGCGCCGGAGTCGGTCGCAGCGCCGGCATCGGCGACGGCAACAGCATCGGAACCATCGCCCGCGTCGGCGACGGCAACAGCATCGAAAGGTGCGCCAGCATCGGCGGCCGCATCGGAAACAGCGCCCGCGTCAGAAACTGGCCCCGCATCGGCGGCGGCACCGGTATCCGCGACGGTGCCGGCATCACCGCTCCCGTTGGAGTCCTCGATCTTCTCCGCGTCGCCCGCCACATCGGACAAGGCGCCCGCTTGGTCCGAGCCTTTGCCGCTATCGTCGTCCGAACACGCCGCGGCAAGCAGCAATGTGGCGACGAGAAAACACCTGTTTTTCATGGTGCCAGTGTGGCCTTCGACGCCCGACGTTTCAACGCCTTGCGCGCACGACTACTTGCAGTCGTTGGCTTTGCCGGGCGTTCCCTTGAGCTTGGCCGTGCCGAACTCGGTCGCACTCAGACACCAGTTGGCGCCGGCATCGTTGGTCAGCGCGCCATAGGACGCGGTCTTGAGCTGGATCGACGCGCCGGTCGTCAACGTCGGCCACGGCTTGCTCTTGCCGTACTTCACGAGATCGATGATCTGGGTGCCGGCCATGATCGCGAGGTCGGCGCCCGTGTTGCTCAGGCCGATGCCCTTCCAGACCCACGAGACGGTCGCGCCGCCGTTGTCGGCGGGGTTGGCCGATGCACCGAGCACGATGTAGGCCTTGGATTTGACAACGAGGGGCTTGCCGCCGGTGTCGATCTTCTTGAGCGTCGTCTTGTAGCGGAACGTCAGGCCATCGAGGTCGATATCGACGGTGGACGGGTTGTAGAGCTCGACCCACTCGCCCTTGTCGCCGCCGCCGGACTTGGACTTGGCCATGATCTCGGTGATGAGCAGCGCGCCCGGCGGGACATTCGGTGCGGCCTTGGCGCACGCGTCGCCGATGCCGTCCTTATCCACGTCAGCCTGGTCGTCGTTCTTGACCTTGGGGCAGTTGTCGCAGGCGTCGCCGAGCTTGTCGCCGTCGGCGTTGTCCTGGTCCTGGTTGGACTTGTTGGGGCAGTTGTCGAGCGTGTTGGGCACGCCGTCGCTGTCGGTGTCGTCCTTTTTCGGGTCGGTGATGAGCGAGCAGTCGTGGTTCTTGGCGCCCGGCGAGCCGAGATCGCCTTCGCCGTAGGGCAGCATGCCGTGACACCAGCTCTTCGGGTCGTCGTTGGCCTTGGCGTTCAGCTGCGCCGGATCGAGCGCCGTGGTGCGCCCTTTCTTGATCGGCCACGTCTTGGGATCCCACGCGACCTTGTCGACGGACTTGCCCTGCGACACAAGCTCGAGCGCCGCGGCCTTGCTGCTTGTGATGTTCAGCTCGAACTTGGGGTTGTTGACGTATTGCGCGGCGACGTTGGGGATGCCGCCGTTGACCTTCGGGTCCTTGTACGCGGCGACCACGAGGTAGGTGCCCGGCTTCATGACGAGCGGATCGGTGCTGCTGACCGACACCTTGAACGGGCTGCTGCCACCGATCGTGGCGTGGATCATCAGGCCCTGGACGTCCACGTCGGCGTTGGACGTGTTGTACAGCTCGATCCACTCGCCCTTGATGTTGCCAGCCGCCTTCGGGATGGCGTGGAACTCGCTGATGATGATGGCGCCCTCGGCGATCTTGCTCTCTTTTTGGCAGGTGTCGCTGCAGCCATCGCCCGACTTCTTGTTGAAGTCGTCGCACGTCTCGCCCTTGTCGATCTTGCCGTTGCCGCAGAGCGGGGCCTTGCCTTCGCAGTCGTCGCCGACGCCGTTCTTGTTGCCGTCGTACTGGCTGGGGTTGGCGTAGCCCTTGCAGTTGTCTTCACCGTCGGGGACGCCGTCGTTGTCGTCATCGGCATAATCGCACTTGCTGTTGGCGGCGCCGGGCGTGGCGTGGTCCCCGTTGGCCATCTTCGTCGCCGATCCGCACCAGTTTTCGGCCTTGTCGTTTTCGGTCGCGTCCAGCTTGTCGGGCGAAAGGTTCATCGAGCGCGAGTTGAGAAACGGCCAGCCGCCCTTGGTTTCGTAGACGACCTCGTCGATGACCTTGCCGCCGTGTTCGACGATCACACCGTCCTTGCCTGTGTTGTAGAACTTGATGCTGTTGCCGTACTCCACGTCAACCGCGATGCCGCCGTTGTTGGTCTTGTCCTTGGTCACGCCGAAGACGACGTATGCGCCGGGATCGACGTAGACAGCGCCCGCTACATTAAAGACGTCCTTGTCGGTGGCCGGGCCACGGATCGTGACGCCCTGCAGGTCCAGGGTGTGCTTGGCGGCGTTGTAGAGCTCAAACCACTCGGCGGTTTCGTCCTTGGCCGTGTTGTTTCCGTAGGGGTTGTAGTGGATCTCGGAGACGACGAGCTCGCCGACCTTGGGCGCGGGAGGCTTTGTGCCACCGCCGTCACCGCCGCTGCTCGACGATGCGTCACCGCCGCTGCTCGACCCGCCGCTGGTCCCGGTGTCGCCGCCGCTGCCGGATGCGCTCGTGTCCCCGCCGCCGCTGGACGCGCCGCTTGTTCCCGTATCGCCGCCGCTGCTCGACGCGCCGGTGTCGGTCGTCCCAGTGCCAACATCTGCGCCGGTGAAGCCGTCGGCGCCGCTGCTGGAGCCGCCGTCGATGCCCGCGTCCGCGACCGGTGTCGTCCCGCCGCCGCTGCCGTCATCGTCGCTGCAGGCCGCGAAAAGAAGCGCGGCACAGCCGACAAATGCGGCATAAGTCATTGAAAATCGTAGCTTTCGCATGGGAGACACCTGGGCAATGCAAATCGAGGCGCGCGTACTACCACGACCGCGGGGTCCGCGCAAAGCACAATGGCCCCGCTGGCAGATCGGATCGGAGTTGTTCGGACGTGAGCGTCGCCGCACTCATCGGCAATGCGTTTCGCGATTCAGCCGACCGTAAGACGCACGTCACCATCGCCCGA
>Ga0114932_10000690_pt1 | contig 39691 bp, 31 predicted proteins | sample 2SBtaG_2_FD_87286 | JGI IMG/M metagenome (GOLD analysis project Ga0114932, IMG submission 87286) | Deep subsurface microbial communities from Kolumbo volcano to uncover new lineages of life (NeLLi) - 2SBTROV12_ACTIVE470 metaG | ecosystem: Environmental > Aquatic > Marine > Volcanic ...
AGCCCATGCTCAGCGCCAGTACCACCTCCACCACGGGAAAGAAAACAGAATAAGCGAAAATGGCTTTGATATTGGCGTTGCGGTGCTCGCTGTTGATCTTTTTAAACTTGGTAAACTCCCGCTCTTCTGCCGAAAAAGCCTGCACCACCTGCATACCGGTAATGTGCTCCTGTACAAAAGCATTGAGACTAGCCACTGCATTCCTTACCCGGATGAAACTTTTGTTCACGCTCTCCTTAAAATAATACGTGGCTACGATCATCACCGGAAAAGGCACCAGGCAGATCAGTGTCAGGCGCCAATCCATCCAGAACATAGTACCCAATGTAATAACGATGGTGAGCAGATCGGCAATGATCGGGATCAACCCGTCTGAAAAAATATCATTGATACTTTCAATATCGTTGATGGTACGCGTGGTCAGGGTGCCAATGGGTGTACGGTCGAATTGCCGCAAATTGAGCCCCAGTATCTTGCGGTACACGGTAATACGCATGTCCTTTACCACACTTTGTCCCATCCATGCCGTAATAAAACTGAATACGAACCGTATAGTCGTTTCCACGAACAAAAAGACCACCTGGAAAAGCGTAACGGCAATGATAAACCGGGTGGCATCACTCAGATCGGTCCCGAACAACAAAGCTTTCAGCCATTGCGGCGCCAGCACGGCTTTGCCCGTTGCTTTATCAACTGTGAGCTGTATGAGATAAGGGCGTACAGGAGCAAATATGGCCATCAGAATGGCCAGTACAATACTCAGGTAAAATAACCACCGGTATGGCTTTACAAAACGGAAAACCCTTCCCAGCAATGAAAAATCGAAAACCTTCTTTTTAGGCGTCTCACTCATGATAGAGTGTAAAGGTAAGAAGATTCATAAGGAGGCCATTACCGGTTGTGTAATTCAAAATGCTTCTTGAATTCCGTAATTTCGTAAGCTGAATATGGAGTCAACGCAAGTAACCACGATCGAAGCCCCTTTGCCCGCCTATAATCTCAGTCCAGAGCAGGAAAAAAATGAGATTGTGAGGCATTACCGCGCCTTGTTGCGCGCACTCAGGCCCAAGCTGAAAAAAGGCGATAAGGAACTGCTGCGCCATGCTTTTGAAATGGCCGCCGATGCACACAAGACCATGCGCCGCAAAAGCGGGGAGCCCTATATCCTGCACCCCATCGCCGTGGCCATGATCTGCGTGGAAGAGATCGGCCTGGGCGTACGCAGCACCATCTGCGCACTGCTGCACGATACCGTGGAAGATACCGATATTACCCTGGAAGATGTGGAACACGAATTCGGGACCGAGATTGCCAAGATCGTAGACGGACTGACCAAGATTTCCAATGTTATCGACACCAACACTTCGCAGCAGGCCGAAAACTTCAAGAAGATCCTGCTTACCCTTACCGATGATCCGCGGGTAATCCTTATCAAACTGGCCGATCGCCTGCACAATATGCGCACGCTCGATTCCATGAAGCGCGAAAAGCAACTGAAGATCGCTTCTGAGACCGTGTGGGTATATGCGCCGCTGGCCCATCGCATGGGGCTTTACAACATCAAGACAGAGCTGGAAGACCTGTCGATGAAATACCTCGAACCCGAAGCCTATCGCGAGATTGCCAAACGGTTGTCTGAAACCAAAAGGGAACGCACCCGCTATATCAACGAATTCATCCGCCCGTTAAAAGAAAAACTCACAGCCTCTGGCTTCCATTTCGAGATTTACGGAAGACCCAAAAGCATCCATTCCATCTGGAACAAGATCAAAAAGAAAAGTGTTTCGTTTGAAGAGGTATACGATTTATTCGCCATCCGTGTGATACTCGACTCTCCTCCCGAAAAAGAAAAAGAAGATTGCTGGAAAGTTTATTCCATGATCACCGATGAATACATGCCTTCACCGGAAAGACTGCGCGACTGGCTCAGCAACCCCAAAAGCAATGGGTATGAAGCCCTGCACACAACGGTGATGGGTCCGCAGGGAAAATGGGTGGAAGTACAGATCCGCACCAAGCGGATGAACGAGATCGCTGAAAAAGGACTGGCAGCGCATTATAAATACAAGGAAGGCAGCAACGATGAGGACCGTTTCGATAAATGGTTCGGACAGATCCGTGAAGTGCTCAATACACCCGATACCGCTGATGGTGTCGACTTTCTGCAGGATTTCAAGACCTCTTTCCTCGCTGAAGAAATCTATGTATACACCCCCAAGGGCGAAGTGAAGATGTTGCCTACGGGTAGCACAGCGCTGGATTTTGCTTTTGCCATCCACTCGGCCATCGGCACCAAATGTATCGGCGCCAAAGTACACCACAAGTTGGTGCCCATCAGTCATAAGTTGCGCAGTGGCGACCAGGTGGAGATCATCACCAGCAGCAAGCAGAAACCTTCGGAAGACTGGCTCAGCTTCGTGGTAACCGCCAAAGCCAGGAACAAGATCAAAGACGCACTGCGCGAAGAAAAAAGAAAGGTGGCAGAAGACGGTAAATACCTCCTGCAACGGAAACTGGAGGCCATGGGCGCCGCTTATAGTCAGTATAATATAGAAGAACTGGTACAGTTTTACAAAGCACCTTCTTCGCTCGACCTGCATTACCGCATCGCCACCAAGGCCATCGATCTCAAAGAACTGAAAGAATTCCAGGTGCTGGGCGATAAACTGGAGATCCCCAAGCCCAAAACCCTTATTGTTGGCGAGCCTGTTGTTGACCATACCCACCACAAAACCTTCAACCGCAAAGACTCGGAACTCATCATATTCGGAGAGAGCAGCGATAAGATCATGTATTCGCTGGCCAAATGCTGTAACCCCATCCCGGGCGACGACGTATTTGGTTTTGTGAGCACAGGTAAAGGTCTCATCATACACCGCACCAGTTGTCCCAATGCCGCCCAACTCCTGGCCAATTACGGGCACCGCGTTGTGAAAACCAAATGGGCCAAGAACAAGGAGATTTCTTTTCTTACCGGCCTCAAGATCGTGGGACTCGATGACGTGGGTGTCATTAATAAAATTACCAATGTAATCAGTGGCGACCTGCGCATCAATATCGCTGCCTTGACCATTGAGTCTAAGGAAGGTCTGTTCCAGGGTACCATCAAAGTGTTTGTACACGATAAAGAAGAGCTGGAAGAGCTGGTGAGCCGGTTAAAATCACTGGCTGGAATACAAACAGTTGATAGGTTTGATACGGAGACAGTTTAGTTTTTCAGTTTTTTTAAAAAAAGCCCGCGCTACATCCTATTTTTGCCGCGATTTCAAAAGCTTATTATGGTAGATGTAATTTTAGGTTTGCAATGGGGAGATGAGGGCAAGGGAAAGATCGTTGATTATTTCGCCCCTCATTATGATATCATTGCCCGTTTCCAGGGTGGTCCGAATGCCGGGCACACTTTGTATGTAGATGGCAAGAAAATGGTGCTCCACCAGATACCCTCCGGTATTTTTCATCAGAACACCATCAACGTGATCGGGAATGGTGTAGTACTCGATCCTGTTACTTTGAAAAGAGAATGCGACGCCGTAGCGGCTTTTGGCATCGATGTAAAAAAGAATCTCTTCATTTCCGACAGGACCAACATCATCCTGCCTACCCACCGCGCACTAGATAAAGCATCCGAACTTTCCAAAGGAGAAGCTAAGATCGGCTCTACTTTAAAAGGTATCGGCCCAGCGTATATGGATAAAACAGGAAGAAATGCTTTGCACGTGGGCGACCTGCTTGATAAAAGTTTTACCACCCAATATATCAAGCTGCGGCTTAAGCACCAGAAACTGCTCGATAATTTCCATTTCATGGAAGATATCTCTGCCTGGGAAGAAGAATTTTTCGAAGCGCTGGAATTCCTCAAGACACTTAAAGTGATCAATTGCGAATATTTCGTTAACAATAAAATTGCCGAGGGCAAGAAAGTATTGGCCGAAGGCGCACAGGGCAGCATGCTGGATATCGATTTCGGCACATTTCCCTTTGTTACTTCTTCTAATACGATTTCTGCCGGCGTTTGTACCGGTTTGGGCGTATCACCCAAACAGATCAACGAAGTATTGGGCGTAACAAAAGCTTATTGTACCAGGGTGGGCAGCGGACCATTCCCCACCGAACTGCATGATGCTACCGGTGAAGAGCTGCGCAAAATCGGTAATGAGTTTGGCGCTACCACCGGACGTCCCCGCCGCTGCGGATGGATCGATCTCGTAGCGCTCAAATATGCCTGCATGATCAACGGTGTTACACAAGTAATCATGACCAAAGCCGATGTGCTCGATTCATTCGAAGAACTAAAAGTATGTACTGCCTATAATATCAATGGTATAGAAACAAAAGAAGTACCTTATCAATTGCCAAGGGTACAGGCCGAGCCCCAGTTACAAAGTTTCAAGGGCTGGCATTCCGATACTACCAAAGTAAAAGAAAGCGCGGCATTGCCCGATACCATGCATACGTATATTAACTTTATCAATCAATACATAGGCGCTCCGGTTAAATATGTTTCCAATGGCCCCGGACGCGAACAAATCGTGCACATTTAAGGTCGGTTGGCACTGCATTTGTGAAAGAAAAAAAATATTTGGTTCATATCGATTTGCGTTGAAATTTTACGCAGTAATCTGATTGGTTTATGGCAGCAAAATCTGACAAGGACAAGAAACCCGCGGTACCCAAAAATGCTCCTGCAAAAAATGCGGATGAGAAACCGTCTTCCAAAAGTAAGAAGCAAACGGACGATGATGATGACGATATTGATGACGACGATGATATGGATGTAAAACCTGCGCCAGGTAAGAAAGCGTCCAAAGCCGCATCGAAAAAATCGAAGGACGAAGACGACGATGATGATTATGGAGATGAGCCCGAAGACGATTGGGACAAAGCAGAGGAAGATGACAATTGGGATCCTGACTTCGACGAATTCGATATTCCTAAAAGCAAGACCAAAAAAAGTGGCGGCGGCGGGAAGAAGAAAGGCGGAGAGGACGATGATGACTTCAAATTAGATGATGACTTCAAGGAATTCGACCTTTTCAATGATAAGAGTGGCGGATTCGACGACGATGAAGACGATGATTTCTAATCATCCTGCACGTGAATAGAACAACAGCTAAATTCACAGTACCCGATACTGCAATATTTAAAAAGCAAATGTTGAACTGGGCCAACCGGTTCAACATTTATTCTTTTTTGGATAACCACCAATACCATTCCAGCCATCATTCCGTTGAATGTCTTGTAGCTGTCGGCGCCGAAACTATCTTCAACCCAACGGAGAATATACTGCCTGCTTTCGCCGGCTTCCTGGCGCAACAGAAGGACTGGCTCTTTGGCCATATTTCCTACGATCTCAAGAGCGAAATAGAAGGCCTTCCATCTCATCACCCCGATTTCATCGGCTTTCCAACCCTGTTTTTTTACAGGCCGCAAACGGTTCTGCAACTGAGTGGTACAGCGCTAACCATTTCAAGCCTCAACGGTCATCCGGCCGATACATTCAACAGTATACAGTCTTGCGATCCAACTCCGCCAGCATCAGATAATGCCAGTATTCAAACCAACGCCAGGATCAGCAAGGAAGACTACCTGTCTATCGTTAAACAATTGCAGCGGCATATCCTCAGGGGCGACTGTTATGAGATCAATTTCTGCCAGGAATTCTTTGCAGAACAGGTAGCGGTATCTCCTTTGTCGCTCTACGCCCGCCTCACGGCCATGTCGCCTACCCCCTTTGCCTGCTTTTACAAACTCGAGGATCAATACTTGCTTTGCGCCAGTCCCGAACGGTACTTGCAGAAAAAGGGAAACACCCTTATCTCCCAGCCCATCAAAGGAACAATAAAAAGAGATTTGTTGAATGAGGAGGCAGATAAGCAATTGATCGCCCGGTTACAGCAAAGCGAAAAAGACCGCAGCGAAAACGTGATGGTGGTTGACCTGGTGCGCAACGACCTGAGCCGCGTTTGTAAAGAGGGAACCGTGGAAGTGGAAGAGCTCTTCGGTGTCTATAGTTTTCCGCAGGTACACCAGATGATCTCTACCATCAAGGGAGAACTCAAAGAAGGCATAAACCTCGCCGATGTATTGAAAGCCAGCTTTCCCATGGGCAGCATGACAGGCGCACCCAAAAGAAGGGTGTTGGAACTGATCGAGCAGTTTGAAAGAACTAAAAGAGGTTTGTATTCAGGTGCTGTTGGCTATATAGACCCCGAAGGCAATTACGATTTCAACGTAGTAATCAGGAGTCTTTTTTACAATGCCACAACCCGTTACCTCAATTACCAGGTAGGTGGTGGCATCACCTTCTACAGCGATGCTGAAAAAGAATACGAAGAATGTTTATTGAAAGCATCCGCCATACAGCAAGTGCTCAATGGGCAAGATCGCTAAGCAACTACTTCCAGTCCCACAACACAATATCCCAAATCATACCGCCGTAATTCAGCGTGTCCAGCACCTGGAAACCCGTTTTGAGATGCGCTTTCAATGAACGTGCATTTTCCTGGGCGATATCGGTGAGGCAATAATCAAATTCGCCCGACAAAACTTCCCTGAAATACCGGTACAACTGCTGCACCAGTCCCATACCACGATACCCTTTTGCTACACATAGCTGGCCTACCACTACATAGCGGGCATCCTTCAACGGAACATCTTTATACCTCTTTTGATCGATGGTATGAAACAGATCAGCCAGCAGGTCATGATCTTTGCCTACCGATTTTACAGCCACCAGGGCATAGCCCACCACCCGGTCGCCGTCTTTTGCAATCACCGAGGGACTCGCCCGGTGCATGGCTTCCAGAAATGCAAGCGTATATTCAGCCGTAACAAAGCCTTCGCTGCCTGCTTCCCCGGCCGATACATTTTTTTTCAGGTTCTCTTGCTGCAACTGCAATATTCCCTGCAGTTCAGCCAGTTCTGTTACCCTTTTGATTTTTATCATCTGTATGCAATATGAAACGAAGTTATCGTATTAAAAAGGCACTTATGTCGCGGTGACATAAGTGCCTGTATGTGTTTATTGTTATTGAATACCGGTTTAAAATTTAATGGTTACAGAAGCATTGAAAATGGTTCCCAATTGGCTGAACTGTGATCCATTGTATCCCAGGATTCGGTAGCGGCCACTGAAAGCCAGGAATCCTTCCAGCAAGCTTTTGTCGGCAGGACTTTTCAAAGTGCTCTTGGCAGCCGCATAGTTCGGATCAGATGCATTACCGGTCAACTGCAACTCCCATTTGGGCAACACGTTGAACAGGTTGTTAACGGTAACAGAAGCCGATACTTTGCTGCTAATATCATATCCGATATTCAGGTCAGTCACAACATTTGTTTTGAAAACCTGCTTGATATTATTCATAATATCACCGCCGTTATCCAGGTCCTGGAATTTGGTAGGTCCGAATACTGTGTTGTTGAGATTGAAGCTCCATTTTTTTACATGGTAGTCCACACCAACTACTGTCTTGAATTTAGGCCGGCTCTCTGTAAGCAAAGATTTGATCTGCGCACTGAGAATAGTACCTCCATCGGCCTTGATGGCGGCCGGATCGTTAGGCGTACCAACGATCTCGTTACTGAGTGTTACGTTACCCGCCAGGTTAAAGCCCAGCTTGCCGGCACCCAGTGCCACGTTACGATAATTGGCTACATAATCAATTCCTCGGGTCTTGGTTTCGATACCATTGATGAAGAATTGTATTTGTACAATACCTGCCTGTTGCAATATCTGTCCAAGTGTGCTGTTGGGATTATTGGAAGAGATGGCGGAACTGTAAACGATCCTGTCTTTGATGGTAATATCATAATAGTCTACTGTGATATTGAAATTTTTATTGGGTGTAATGCCAATACCGATAGTGTAGTTATTTGATTTTTCCGGTTTGAGTTTGGGTACACCCAACAGGAACGCTTGCTGGCTATAGTTATTGAACAATCCGGATAACTGGATGGTACCGGCTACGAAAGAGGCTTGTGTAGACTGGTCATAGATCTGGTGCAAAGTAGGCGCCCTGAATCCCGTAGAAGCCGATCCCCTGATCACAAAACGGTCATCGGCCAGTTTGTAACGGGAAGACAATTTCCACACAAATGCATCTCCGAAATCGCTATAGTGCTCTGCACGGATGGCGCCATCCACCAAAAAGTCTTTGGTAATATCCCAACTGGCGTCTGTATAAGCGCCGAAGTTAAAGCGGCTGTTGGTAGTGGCATTTTCTGTACGTATACCCGGGAAAGAATTGGCGCCCTGTCCGGAATAAGAAGCCGTATCGCCTGCAATGATTTTATAGGTTTCCATCCTAATCTCAGAACCGAATGCCAGGCTGAAATTATCGGTAATGGATTTGGAAATATCGTAGTTACCTACAATATGCGAGAACCGGAAACCACCAGGCCTGAATGAAGTAGGGCTTTTCGATTTCAAGCTATGGTTTACCGTATTGTCAACACTGTACAATTGTTGGTTGCCACCTATGGTTAAGCTAACATCCTGTTTCCATCCGTTCTTTTCATCCTTCACTCCTAGGGTTGCATTGTAATCTACGAGTTGACCTTCAAATGTAGGCTGATAGCCGATATATCCTTTGTACAAAGCGATCGATGCTGGATCGGTGCTTCCGGTATAATCAACCCCGTTCGGGTTGGGTGTATGCAGTAATCCGTAATCTTTTTTCCAATAAGGCGTTCTGTAGTTCGCATTACTTAAAACTCTTTTTACAACCAGTGCGGCATTACTGTAAAACTCGCCGCCGTTTTCTCCTAAGGGTACGCCGAGGTTAACAAGGAATTTGGCAGCGCTGGCATCACCGGTACCGTTTGTATTGTTAGCGTTAGGATATACTTTCAGGTAATCTACAATTGGTTTATTGGCAGGATCGGTCAGTGGTAATGTAGGATCTCCGAAAGTGGCTACTTCAGTAGGCACATCAATGATGCCCGAACGAACGGCGTTTTCCTGCCGGCTGAAATCAACCGTATAATTCAGGAAACCATTTTTGGCAATATTGGAACCGCTGTTATACGATACGCCATAAGTAGCGCCGTCCCCTTTGTGTGTAATACCCGAATTCACTGTCAAGGAACTGTACTGGTATCTGTCTTTCAAAATAATATTCATTACCCCCGCAATGGCATCTGATCCATATTGCGCAGAAGCCCCATCTCTTAATATCTCCACTCTTTTGATGGCATCAGTGGGAATGGCCGACAGGTCTGCGCCGGTCTCACCACGTCCCGGTGCAAACTGAACATACAACAGTGAACTCAGGTTCTTTCTTTTACCATTGATCAGGATAAGCGTACGGCTGGGTCCCAGGTTCCTGATCTCATAAGGATCCAGCAAGGTGGTTGCATCGTTCACCGGTGTGTTCACGGAGTTGAATGAAGGTACCCGGTACATCAGGCTCTTATCAAAGCTAACCTGTCCGGTGGTTTTCAAAGCGCTGGCATCGAAATTATCAACCGGCAACGGCGTGGTTGCGGCCGAACGGGGCAATGCACGGCTACCCACCACCACGATACCCTCCAGGCTGGTAGTGCCTTCCTTCAGCACAATAGAAAGCATGCTTGACGAAGCGCTGACGGTTTGTACTTCTGTCAGGTAACCAACATAGGAAATTTCGAGAATAGCCTGGGCGCCGGGAATAGGAAGATTGAATTTTCCGTTTTGGTCAGTCAATGTACCACGGCTGGTATTTTTGACTTTTACAGAAACGCCCGAAAGGGGGTTGTGTGAGGCATCTGTTACAACACCTGAAGCAGTGAATTGTGCCAGCATGACCATTGGCATTGCAGAAAACAATGCCAGGATAAGGATTTTGGTTAGTAGATCTCTCATGTAGTACGTTTTAGATTTTTTTAACAAAAAGCTGCACCTGAAAAGAGTAAACTCGGTCCCGGCACAGCTGATTCTTAGTAAATTAAAAAACGTATCTAATAATTCGAAGTATTCTTAATTAATATTCAATTAAAGGGAGCTAAATGCAACTATTTTTAAACAGTTTCTAATTTATTTGCCGGTTACTGCCTTTTTCAGGTCGATTTCCCGGCCATTCCACGATTTATCCTGCATTCAAGTCCCCTGTAATAAGAGCCTGAGCGATTCCATTAGCAATTGCCCTTTGGTTGCTTCAAAAGCCGGTAGCTTGTCTTTGGGAATACGCAAGCTGTATTTTTTACCGGTTGAAAGGGTTTTATCGAAACCCGGGTTCCATTTATGAAACTGCGCGGGGTCCAGGGAGAGCTGTTGTACCAGTACAGAAGAACGATATCGCCCGCTTACTTCCACGATAGTACTGCCTGCCAGTTCATCAGTACTTAACACCACTTCCTGCGGATGAAGCATGCCCGCTTTTTGTACTTCTGTTTCGCTGGCCGTCATGGTGGTGAGGCCACCGCTGCCTTCAAATATATAATGGGTGCCGATGAATTTTTTAACGTGGTTGCGCGTCTCTTCCGGCAGGTAATATTGCAGGTTCCAGAAATCCCGGCTACCTGCCTTTCGTATCGCCTGCCTCACCCTACCGCTGCCACCATTGTAAGCTGCTACTACCAGCAGCCAATCACCGAACTCGTCATACAGCTCTTTCATGAGCTTGGCAGCCACATGGGTGCTCTTGTAATAATCCATCCGTTCATCGCCCCTGCCACCTACCCGCAGGCCAAAACGTTTTGCCTCATAATCCATCAGTTGCCAGGGACCTACGGCGCCTGCCCAGGATACCAGCCCGGAATTAAGGTGACTTTCGATCACGCTCAGGTATTTCATCTCCCTGGGCAAACCATATTGGTCCAGGATATTATCGTACAGGTCGAAATACGGCCGGCCCCAGCTTTTCATTCGCTCCAGCTCTTTGCCTTGTTTTCTGATATATTCTTCCACAAAAGAAACAGCCCGCGGATTCAACTGGGCCGCATAGGGCTTGGTAGCATCGAAATGATCGTTTTTGAAAAGGCTCTTGAAACCATACTTGCCGTCAATGGTGGAATCACTCAAGGGTTTATCAGCGTACGCGTTGGTAAACGATAGGGTGGTCATCCCGCCCATCATAAAAGCAAAACCCACCAGGGTGAGCCTGGAAACAGCAATGGGACAATGAAGACTGATCCCGAACCAACGCATGAATACGATTTTTGGGCTTTTACTGCAAAGACATCATGTCTTTCGAAATACGCAGCAAAGATACCTCATCGAAATGAGAAGCCATAACCTGCAGGCCGAAGGGCATGCCGTTGGAGTGTTTGAAAAGGGGAATAGATATACCCGGAATACCCACCAGGTTGGCAAATACAGTATAGATATCGGCGAGGAACATTTCCACCGGATCGTGGCTCATTTCGCCAAATTTGAAGGCCGGCGAAGGAACCGTAGGAGAAATCAGGGCATCGTATTGCGAGAAAATAGCTTTTGTTCTATCGCTCAATATTCGTCTTACTTGTTGCGCCTTGGTGAAATAGGCATCGAAATACCCGGCACTCAGCACAAAACTACCCAGCATAATACGGCGTTGCACTTCCTTACCGAAACCCTGGCTGCGGGTAGCTTTATACAAGGCGGTAAGGTCCATATCCTGACCGGGAGCACGGTAACCATATTTTACGCCATCGTACCTCGAAAGGTTGCTGGAGGCTTCGGCAGTGGTGAGCACATAATAAGCAGGCACCACATATTCCAGCAATTCAAAATCAACTGCTTCAACAGTATGCCCGGCATCGGACAGTTTTTTTATATAGGCTTCCGTTGCCGCTTTGATCTCGGGGTCGAGCCCGGGATGTTCCAGTGCTTCCCTGAAATATGCCAGTTTGTACTGTGGTTTATCTGAAACTGTTTCCAGTGCCTGCGTATAAGCAGGAACCGGCTGTTCAGAAACCGTGCTGTCGAATGCGTCTGCACCGGCAATTACTTCCAGCGTGAGGGCTGCATCTTCAATGGAGCCAGCAAAAATACCTATCTGGTCAAACGAAGAAGCATAAGCGATCAGTCCGTAACGGGAAATCCTTCCATAAGTAGGTTTGAGGCCGATGATCCCACAGAAATCTGCCGGTTGTCGAACAGAACCTCCGGTATCGCTACCCAGGCTCACCATACAAAGACCTGCCTGCACAGCTACAGCCGATCCGCCCGATGATCCGCCCGGTACTCTTGTTGTATCAAGCGCGTTCTTTACCACACCGAAAGCAGAGTTTTCATTGCTGCTACCCATTGCAAATTCATCGCAGTTATGACGGCCGATAATGATGGCGCCGGCATCCAATAATTTTTCTACGGCAGTAGCATGGTAAATGGCATGAAAGCCATCCAGTATGCGTGATGCAGCTGAAACAACATGGCCTTTGTAACACAACACATCTTTCAATCCTACCACTACTCCATGAAGCGCACCAAAAGTTTCACCTGCTGTGCGCTGCGCATCAAGTGCTGCGGCCCTTTCAAGGGCTTCTTCTTCGTACACTTCCAGGTATGCATTCAGTGAGGCTGTTGCACGAATAGCATCTACATAAAAACGAACGGCCTCCACACAGGTGGTTTGGCCGTTCTGTAATGCCTTATGGTAGTCTTTGATTGTGCTGAAACGAAACAAAGGCCAGAATACTTTTTAGAGAGAAAATAATGAAGATGGTTAGTTGCTGGCAGGAGTCTCAGGATGATCCTTTTCTTTCATACCTTCTTCCAGTTCTTTCTTCACATTGTTCTTAGCATCATTGAATTCACGAATGCCTTTACCAAGGCCACGCATAAATTCAGGAATTTTTCTGCCACCAAATAAAACGAGCACAACAACCGCGATCAATAAGATCTCTTGGAATCCGAGATTACCCATAAAATAAATGTTTTTGAGGACACCAAAGGTAAGACTAAAACAATAGCTCACCTCCATAAAATTTAATTATCCTTCCTAAGACTTAACAAAAAAGCGGAAGTTTAGTTTTACCTAGCCTTCCGCTTTGCAATATTTTCCTAAAAATACTAGAAACGTTTTTCTTTGATACGGGCGCTCTTACCACTTCTCTCACGGAGGTAGAACAGTTTCGCGCGGCGAACCTTACCGGTTTTGTTCAACACGATAGAATCGATATTGGGTGACAACAGGGGGAACAAACGCTCCACACCTACACCGTCAGATATCTTACGAACGGTGAAAGTAGCCGTAGCTCCCTGGCCCTGTAATTTGATCACATCGCCACGGAAATCCTGGATACGCTCTTTACCACCTTCGATAATCTTATATTTAACGGTCACATTATCACCGGCTTTGAACTTCGGGTGCTCTTTTTTAGCTGTCAACTGGTCGTGTACAAACTGAACTGCTGCGTTCATAACTTTAAATTTTAACGGACGGCAAAGGTAAGGGGTGTAGCGTAGAATCCCAAATAAATTTACCTCGCCACGTTCACTGCCCTTTTCTCCCTGATAACAGTAACCTTGATCTGCCCCGGATAGGTCATTTCGGTCTGTATTTTCTGGGCTATTTCGAAGCTGAGCTTGTCGCTGTCGGTATCAGATACTTTTTCTGCTTCCACGATCACCCGTAGTTCCCTACCGGCCTGAATAGCATAAGCTTTTTCCACACCAGGATAAGCCAGGGCCAGGTTTTCAAGGTCTTTAATACGCTGGAGGTATTGCTGCATGATCTCGCGGCGGGCACCGGGACGGGCGCCGCTGATGGCATCACAAGCCTGTACAATGGGTGAGATCACATATTGCATTTCCATCTCATCGTGGTGGGCGCCGATCGCGTTCACCACAGCGGGGTTCTCTCCATATTTTTCGGCCAGCTTGGCCCCCAACAGGGCATGGCTCAATTCAGTCTCCTCATCGGGCACTTTACCTATATCGTGTAAAAGACCTGCGCGCTTGGCCAGCTTGGGATTCATACCCAGCTCCGAAGCCATGATGGCGCACAAATTGGCGGTCTCACGGCTGTGCATGAGCAGGTTTTGTCCGTATGAAGACCTGAAACGCATTTTACCTACTATACGCACCAGTTCCTTATGCAATCCATGAATACCCATTTCAATAACGGTGCGCTCTCCTATTTCCATCACCTGCTCTTCCAACTGGCGGCGGGTCTTTTCTACTACTTCCTCAATACGGGCAGGGTGGATACGGCCATCCGCTACCAGTCTTTGCAAGCTCAAACGGGCAATCTCCCTTCTCAATGGATCGAAAGAAGAAAGTACAATGGCTTCGGGGGTATCGTCCACAATCAGGTCAACACCCGTTGCCGCTTCAATGGCGCGGATATTACGACCCTCACGGCCAATGATCTGGCCCTTGATCTCATCGGTTTCCAGGTTGAAAACGGTAACGGTATTTTCAATGGTTTGCTCGGCAGCCGTACGCTGGATCGATTGTATCACAATCTTACGGGCTTCCTTATTGGCTTTCTGCTTGGCGTCTTCAATGATCTCCTGCTGCAAAGCCAGGGCGCGTGTATGCGCTTCCTGTTTCAGGCTTTCTACCAACTGCGCACGCGCTTCTTCGGCGCTCAGTCCGGCTATTTTTTCCAGCCGGCGGATATGTTCTTCCTGGTGTTTTTCCAGTTCGGTACGCTTAAGGTTCACCACCTCGATCTGACGGTTCAGGTTTTCCTTGATGGCCTCATTCTCCTTCATCTGCTTGTCCAGCGCCGCTTCTTTCTGGTTGATCGTGATCTCTTTCTGCTTGGCGCGGTTTTCCGACTCACCTATCTTGCGGTTACGCTCCAATACCTCTTTATCGTGCTCTGCCTTGAGTTGCACAAAACGTTCTTTGGCTTCGAGCTGTTTTTCTTTTTTGATGGTCTCGGCCCTGAGTTCGGCCTCTTTGACGATGTTTTTGGCCTGGATTTCGGCTTCTTCTACTTTTTTCTGGGTGTTTTTGGCGAAAATCAGCTTACCCGCTATAAGGCCTACGATCAAAGCAACAACTCCAATAATTATCGAGACAACTGTCTGGTCCATGTTTCTGGCGATTTTTAAAATGGTTCACAATCCTGTTGTGTTTATCACATCTCATTTTCCTGCAATAAGTAAATGATAGACGGCGAAGATAAGTAAGATGTGCCTTAAATCTGGTTTTCAGAGAGGGCTTTATCCAGCATTTTTTCGAGGGATGATAGTCCGGCTGCCGCTTCACCCCATTTTACCAGGTCCATGCCCGACTGGTTCTGTTCGGTAGCGAACCACAGCAGCACCATGGCTACATAGTCCTGCATGTCTTTCCCGGCAAGGTTGCTGCGGAATTCGGCTATCTTATCGTTGATGAGGGCTGCTGTTTTACGAACAGCTTCTTCGTCCTCCGACTGGATACGAAGCCGGTAACTGCGGTCGGCAATGACAATATTTACGGGGATCAGTTCTGACATGGCTTAAGCATTCAGTAAAGCAAGACATTTATCGATCTCTTTCAGGTAGCCGTCGATCCTTTTTTCCAGCGTCGCTTTATCCTCCTCACTGCGTGATGATGATGAGCCACCGCCCAGTTTCAAAGCATCTATCTGCTGTTGCAGCAACATAGCAAGGTCTTCTTTTTCCTGGCTCAATTGCGTTGCCCTGTCTATCTCTCTTCTCAGGCGATGGTTCTCTTTCTGCAATAGTTGCTGCTGTCGCAACAACTGATGCAACTTCTCCTGTATGTTTTTAATCTGTGACTCAAGATCAACCATCTCTCTAAGTTACTTCCAAATAATCGGGTTGGGTAGTTTTATTTTCTAATTTCAGCGCCCAATTCTTTCTCCAAACCTTGTACCAGTTTTGCTACCATCGCATCCACTTCTTTATCGGTCAGCGTTTTTTCATCGTCCATGAAAGTAAAACTGATGGCTACCGACTTTTTCCCGGCGCCCAGTTTGTCGCTCTCAAACACATCGAAGAGCTGCATGTTTTTCAGTCTCGGCAGCTTCAGCTTGTGCACTACTGCTTCCATCGCTTCGTAAGAAGTAACGCTGTCTACCACCATGGCGAGATCGCGGTGCATGGCAGGGAACTTGTTCACCTCCTTATACACGATCTTTTGCTTACCAGCTGCTTTCAATATAGCGGTTAACTGTATATCGATGAAATATACATCCTGGCGAAGATCAAAAGCCTGCAACTTCTTCCTGCTCACTTCTTCCAGCGTACCCAGCAATTGTTTTCCGTGATAAAACTCCAGCAACAACACTCCTTCATCGGGCCTGGTAAAACGCAGATCGGTTAGCCCGCAAAGCGCCGTCAGCGCCGATACCACTCCTTTCGCAGCATACAGGTCGAGCTGTGAAGCCCTGGCCCGCCAACCATCTTCGCCCTGCTTACCGGTCAGGTAAAGACAAAGATGTTCCGGCTCCTGGTAAACGCCCGCTGCATCTACCGCATAAGTCTTGCCAAACTCGAATAAACGCAGGTGGTTATTTTTTCTGTTGATATTATACGCAATAGTTTCCAAACCTGTTTCCAACATGGAAGGTCGCAGCACATCCAGTTCGGCGCTCAGGTTGTTTATCATTTTCACCGTGGTAGCCAGGGTAGCTTCATCGAAATACTTGCTGCTGGTAATGGAATTGGTAAGAATCTCCGCAAAGCCTTGTCCCACCAGGTAATTGGCCATCTTGTCTTTCCAGGCTTCTTTTGCACCCAGGGCATCCACAGCCGGACTGATCGTGATCGACGAAGGAATGGCGATATTGTCCAGTCCGTCTATCCGCACAATTTCTTCCACAATATCAGCGGGTATGCTGATATCCGGCTTGCTGTAAGGAACAGCTACCAGCAATTCATCCAACCCTTCTTTCACAATCTCGAAACCCAGGGCGGTGAGTATTCTTTTTACTTTATCGGGATGATAATTTTTACCGCTCAGTTTTTTCAGGTAATGATTCTTCAGCGCCACTTCTGTTTTGGGCAAAGGCTGAGGATATACATCTACGATATCACTCGCTATTTGTCCGCCTGCTATTTCTTTGATCATCAAAGCCGCTCTTTTCAGCACATTCACTGTATTGGAGATATCTACCCCTTTTTCAAAACGGGTAGCGGCATCGGTTCGCAAACCATGCCGCACCGATGTTTTGCGGATACTAACGGGATTGAACCAGGCGCTTTCCAGGAAAATAGCCCGTGTACTTTCTTTGACGCCGCTTTTTAAACCACCAAAAACACCGGCGATACACATACCTTCCCGGGCATTGCAAATCATCAAATCATCAGCGCCCAGCTTGCGTTCTTTTTCATCCAGTGTGGTGAAGGCAGTGCCCTCGGGCAGGTTTTTAACGATCACGGTATTACCAATGATCGCCGCTGCATCAAAAGCATGCAGTGGCTGGCCCGTTTCATGAAGAATGAAATTCGTGATGTCCACGATATTGTTGATGGGTCGCTGTCCAATGGAAACCAATTTATCTTTTAACCATTGCGGTGACTCTTTCACGATAACGCCGGTAATACTCACACCGGCATAACGGCGGCAGCTCTCTGTATTTTCGATCTCCACCTTGATGGGGAGTGACTGGTTATCTGCTTTCCAGGTATCTGTGAAGGGACTCACCGGCCTTACTTCGCGGTGATGATGGCTGAGATAGGCGCAAACATCTTTCGCCACACCAAAATGGCTCATGGCATCCATGCGGTTGGGGGTGAGGCCTATTTCGTAAACCCAGTCGCTGTAGGGCTTGAAATAATCGGCAGCAGGCGTGCCTGGTACCAGGTTCTCAGGCAACACCAGGATACCATCGTGACTGGTTCCCAGCCCGATCTCATCTTCGGCACAGATCATACCGTAGCTTTCCACTCCCCTGATCTTGGCTACCCGCATGGTCAGCGGCTCTTCGGTTGCCGGGTAAATGGTAGTACCCACGGTAGCCACTACCACTTTCTGGCCTGCCGCCACATTTGCAGCGCCACAAACAATCTGTAAAGGGGCAGGTTCACCGGTATTTACGGTGGTAATTTTTAGCTTATCGGCATTCGGATGGGGTTCACAGGTAAGCACTTCGCCAATAACCAGCCCCTGGAGGCCGCCTTTGACGCGCTCATGGCGTTCCATACTCTCTACTTCCAGTCCGATGGAAGTCAGGATCTTCGCTAATTTCTCAGGTGCCAGTATCTCTGCCATACCCACCTCAGAGATAGGCAGGTATTCACTCAGCCAGTTGTAACTAATCGTCATATTGCTCGCTCTTTTCGGGCGTCAAAAATAGGTAAATAGGCTGTCTTCTCAATTACGGTTTTTCAGGATCATTAGGCCCGTTTTTTGTATAAATCTTTACGCACATACCCCTGTGCATTTCCCATCCATAGTGTCGGAAAACTTTTGATTTTGGTGGATAACCTTAGTAAATTGTGTGAACAGCTCCCTGAATGGTGTGCACAGGAATGTGAAAAGATGTGGATGAATATACAGTAAAAAAAATTTTTAGAACCCGATTTCTTACCCCATATTCGCTCCCCCTTACTTCGTTGGTAACAATTCCGTAACATGGGCGAAGGGTCGAAGTAAATAGTCCGGGAGACAATCACTTACTAACTAAAAAATCGAGGAAAAGACGACTTATGGACCTGACAAGCTTGAATAAAGACCGGAAGAGGAGAAAGACTTCGATCGACATGAGCACCATGGTATACGGAAAGGTACCTCCCCAGGCAAAAGAGCTGGAAGAGGCCGTATTAGGCGCCATCATGCTGGAAAAAAGCGCTTTTGATACCGTTACTGAGATCATCAAACCCGAGTGTTTTTATGTAGAAGCAAACCAACTGATCTTCAGGGCCATGCAGAGCCTGCAGCAAAAAAGCATGCCCATTGACATCCTTACGGTGGTGGAAGAGCTGAAAATGCAAGAGAAGCTGGATATCGTAGGCGGTCCTTATTACGTAACCAAACTGACCAATGCCGTTGTATCTACTGCCAATATCGATGCCCACGCCCGCATTGTACTGCAGAAATTCATCCAGCGCGAACTGATCCGCATCAGTGGGGAAATCATTGGTGATGCTTACGAAGACAGCACCGATGTATTCGACCTGCTCGACGACAGCGAGACCAAGATGTTCAACATCACCAACAATTACCTCAAGAAGAACTTTGAAGATATTGGTAACGTATTGGCCAAGACCATCAACCGGATCGATGAGCTGCGTACCAAAACGGACGATATTTCCGGTGTTCCCAGCGGCTTCGGCACGCTCGACCGCGTTACTTACGGATGGCAGAATACCGACCTCATCATCCTGGCCGCCCGTCCCGCTGTGGGTAAAACGGCCTTTGCCCTCAACCTGGCCCGCAATGCCGCTTTGCATCCTACCAAACCCACTCCGGTGGCTTTCTTTTCATTGGAAATGGGCGCCGGCCAGCTGGTGCAAAGGATATTGAGCGCCGAGAGTGAGATAAAGATGGAAAAGATCAGCCGGGGCAAACTGGAAGAATACGAATACCAGCAATTGCATACCAAGGGGGTTAAAAAACTCGAGACAGCGCCCATTTTCATCGATGATACGGCTGCGCTGAACGTGTTTGAATTCAGGGCCAAAGCCCGGAGGTTGGTGAACAAGCACCAGGTGGGACTCATCATCATCGACTACCTGCAGTTGATGAGCGGCATCGGCGACAGGGGCAGCAACCGTGAACAGGAGATCAGTACCATTTCCCGGAACCTCAAAGCCCTGGCCAAAGAACTGAATATCCCCATCATTGCCCTCAGCCAGTTGAGCCGTGCCGTGGAAACGAGGAAGGAAAGCAAGATGCCCCAGCTCAGTGACCTCCGCGAATCGGGCGCCATTGAACAGGATGCCGATATGGTGATGTTCATTTACCGGCCCGAATACTACGAGATATCCAGCAATGAACAGGGCGAAAGCACCCATGGCGAAACCCATGTGCGCATAGCCAAGCACCGGAACGGCTCGCTCGAAACCATCAAACTGCGCGCTAAACTGGAGATACAGAAATTCGAGGAATGGGGAGACGATGGCGGTGGATTCGGTGGCGGCAGTTGGAAACCCGTCGCTCCACAGGGCGGCGCACCAGGCGCCGGCGGAAACGAGGGCAGCAAATTCTTCATTCAGAAAGGCAGTAAGATGAATGGTGGTAACTTTGACGATGGATTCGACAATGAAGCTCCATTTTAAACCATGACCCTTCCGTTTTTTTATGAGCCGTTACTTGCATCGTCTAACGGGCACTTCCAATTGAGCGAAGAAACCAGTAAGCATTGCATACAGGTATTGCGCATGAAGACAGGTGAGCAGTTGCAACTTACCAATGGCAAAGGAGCGCTGTTCAAAGCACGCATACTCAGCGAAGACAAAAAGAAAGCCGTAGCGCTGATAGAGGAAGAACTTTTATTACCCCGTCACCTTAAAAAAATAAGCATCGCTGTTTCACTGCTGAAAAACCCGGCGCGCTTTGAATGGTTCCTTGAAAAAGCCACCGAGATCGGCGTAAGTGAGATCATACCCCTGCTTTGCGAGCGAACGGAACATACCCGCTTCCGTATCGACCGGATGAAACAAATACTGGTATCGGCTATGCTGCAAAGTCAGCAGGTATGGCTGCCCACACTGCGCGAACCCGCTCCTTTCAAAGAAGTGCTGGTATCCACTGCATACGGACTCCGGCTGGTAGCGCATTGTGAAGACGATGCGAGGAACAGCATCACAGGACTCCCTTCTTTCAGCGACGCGCAAATACTCATTGGTCCGGAAGGCGATTTCACCCCCCATGAAATCAAGACAGCGATGAACCATCATTACCTGCCTGTTACCCTTGGAGAAACCAGGCTGCGTACTGAAACGGCAGGTGTGGTAGCTGCTACGCTGCTCGTGAATAAATAGCCTGCTTTTATATGTAAAGAATCCATATATTCAATCTATGAAGTGTTATGTGATCCCGGCCCTGTGCCTTACTGCGCTTGTTTATTGGGGATGCAACAATATCCGAAAGAAAAAAAATCTCGTCAACAGGGATACGAGCATTACCCATGTCACTTCGTTCAATACACTGTTCCTTGAGAACAGAGAATTGAATCATTTCATTGCCACCAACCCCGACTATGCTGCCTATACCGAGCAGTTCAATGATTTTTACAAACACCGCAATTATGAGTTCGCCTGGTTCGACTCAACAGGGCTCACTGAGCAAGCGTATAATTTCATCAACCTGCAAAACAATTATATCAATCAGTTCGATGACAGTTCCGTTTACAATGTCCGGCTTGCCCAATTGTACAATGGTTTCGTCAACAAAAGATTCTATCCGCAACACAGCGATTCACTGGTAATGAAGACCGAGTTACTCCTTACCGGCCAGTTCTTCCGCTATGCTTCTAAAGTGTACAAGGGCAGCGATATCGACGCTGCGGAACTGGGTTGGTTCATTCCCCGCAAAAAGATCAACATCACTGCGCTCCTCGACTCTGCTATTCGCAACAAGACTGCCGAAGCAGAAGCATACGCTCCGCTCAACCCGCAATATGAGAAACTGCAGCATTTTCTTGCAATTTATTCTCAACTGAGCAAAACGCCGGAACCAGATTCTGTTGCTTACTTATCGAAGCCATTACGCAGGAAAGATTCTTCCGAAAGCATTCTAAAGATCAAGACGAGGCTTGTCCTGTTTGGCGATCTTGCGCATAACGACAGCACCCCGCTTTTCGATACTACCTTGTTGCGCGCTGTGAAATCTTTTCAACGAAGAATGGGACTCAGCGTAGATGGCATCATTGGCAATAAAATGCTGGAAGAACTGAATGTGCCGCTTAAACAGCGCGCACGGCAGATATCCATCAACATTGAAAGGGTACGCTGGATGCCCGCTGAAAAAGACACCAATTACATATTGGTGAACATACCCGAATACAAAATGCATGTATTCGACAGCGGCCATCTTCAATTCGATATGAATGTGATCGTAGGAACATCGGCCAACAGCACCGTTATTTTCACCGGTAAGCTGAAGTATATTGTATTCAGTCCATACTGGAACGTACCAGAAAGCATCGTAAAAAAAGAGATACTGCCCGCAATTCAAAAGAATCCCGATTACCTCGTTAAGAACCACATGGAAATTTACGGTAAGCCAGGGCCTGTTCCCAATATCCGCCAGAAACCAGGGGGGGCTAATTCATTAGGACTGGTCAAATTCCTCTTCCCCAACAATTACAACATTTATTTTCACGATACACCTAACCGTGAGTTGTTCACGCAATCCAGCCGGAGTTTCAGCCACGGTTGTATCAGGCTGGGTGAGCCTAAAAAATTTGCACAATACCTGCTTCGTTCCGATACCAGTTGGACTGAAATGAAGATCGATTCTGCCATGCATCAACCCAAAGAAAAATGGGTAACACTCAGCAAAGGCATTCCTGTTTTCATTACATATTTTACCGCTTGGGTTGACAAAAACGGGCAATTGAATTTCAGGAAAGATATTTACGGGCACGATGAAAAGATGGCCGCCAAGTTATTTACCAACTGAATAGTAAAAAAATAGGGAAGGGCTGTTTGTTCGGCCCTTCCCCTGTTTTATAAAAATGGGTTATTAAATATTTAGCTGCAACTAAAAGTTGGGGCCACCAGTGTCCCACCATAAACGGGTTGCAATATCGTCTTTTGCGCCTGTTCCCATCTTCGATACAGCATCGGCCACACCTTGGGTGTTACCAGTTCTTTCGCCATTAACAAAAGGCATCCGCTTAATCCATTGGTCAGCAGGGATTACACCCCAATCAGGACTGCTATCATTTTTGGCTACATGCGGTATTTTAGGATATCCTGTTCTTCTGAAATCAACCCATGCTTCGAGTGAATTGGTAAAGTTATTGATCCACTTCTGGGTGATTATTTTTTCTAATTTCAATTCATTGTTATCTGCATTATTCCATGCAACGGTGATGGTAGAACTTGCTGTGAAATTATTCTTGGCATCTATAGGATCAACATAATTCCAGGGGGTGCTTGTATTGTCCGCAAGATAAGCGTCAACACCGCCTGCGCCCCAATCAGCGAAAGAAAGTCGCACTCCATTTTCGTAATTGGCCTGGGGATCACCTGCACCAACCCAGCCTCTGAGGGCCGCTTCAGCTTTCAGAAAACTTACTTCGGCTGCAGTAAAAGATCTTCTGGTTGGCGCTGTTTGAAAATCTTCCGACACTTTAGAGAACGGCACCCGGTCAATTTTAGCGCCTATATAGGCTCCATTGCGGATACCTTTATAAGGGAATGTAGGGTGATCGGCATATAAAGCGCTATTAGAAGCAGTCGAAAAATATTTAGATACCCTCCCATCCTTCAATCCACCCAGGAAAGACTCCATTACAGCGCCCATCCTGGTATCGTCCCATTCGAAGCATATCACCGCCATAGGCATTTTCTGGCCCATCAATGACACTTTAAAGTTGTCGGCGTTGGTTGTTATCAAACCTGCCGGATCACTCAGCGCTTTTTCTCCCTGGGTTTTAGCTAATGCCGGGGCAACTTTTGAAAGCCGGATGGCCAATCTCAGCCTGAGTGAATTCACGAGCTTCATCCAGGCACTGATATTACCACTGTACGAAGGGTCAAATTTCTTAAACCCAGTGTAAGATGTGTTCGTTGCGAATGTTGTCTGAATACTATCCAATTGTTTAAAGAAGCTGTCATATAAATCAGATTCTTTATCATAAAGGATCGTACTCGCCGTAGTTCCGTAGTTGGAGTAAATTACCGGGCCGTGGTATGCAGTCAATTTAGACATAGCAAGGATCCTGATCAATTTAGCCCAGGTTGCAAAGAGTGGCAGGTTGTATTTTTGAGCCAGCTCTATCACCTGCTTTGAAGGTGACATCACACTTCCGTAAATACGTCCCCAGTAAGCATTCCACCGGATGTAGTAAGTGGTATTGTTTACGTTGCCAACAAAGGGTGTTGGTGTATTCAGGTGCCCCATCCATGAATCATGGCAAAGGTCTTCTTCGATCTGGTGTCCAAAAATATTGAATAACAAACCTGAAAATGGAGATCCCACCAGGTTATTATCCTGTAATAGCATCTGATCAGAAATCTGGTTAGGATCCTGATTAAAGTCCTTAAAGTTCTTCGTACATGATGCCAACAGGCTCACTAACAGTATCGCGACAAATATATTTTTCATGCTTTTTACTTTTGATATTAGAAAGTAAGTTTAACGTTGATCCCGTATGACCTAGTTGCAGGCATACTAAAGACGTCATTCGACTGCATTGAGTTGTTTGTACTCATTGCTTGTTCCGGATCGTATGGAGCTTTCTTATAGAAGAAGAACAAGTTCCTTCCTATCAAAGAAACTGAAGCGTCTTTGATTACAGCGTTTTTGTTTTTCGCAGGGAAAGTGTATCCAAGAACGAATTGGGCCAATCGCACATTTGTTCTTGAAAAGACATAAGGTTCCATGATCCTGTTTCTATCTCCAATAGAAGAATAATATACATCGGGTGCAATAGTGGTTACTGCTGTAGTTCCCTGTATGGCGTTAATGCTCATTTGTCCGCCATTTCTGTCAGCGGCGCTTCTCGCACTTACGCCATAGGCATCGAGGAACGCTTCAGTTTTTGAGAAAGCAACGCCTCCGAATTTTCCGTTTACCAATAAGCTGAGGAAGAAGTTTTTATAATTAAACGTGTTGTTCCAACCTAAAAGATAATCCGGATTCACATTTCCTACTAATGTCTGTGTTTTAGCTTTTGTAGGAACACCCTTGGTATCAAGTATGATTTGTCCGGCATCATTTCTGTTAAACTTGTAGATATATACATCGTTAAAAGATCCGCCGGCTTTAATGATAGACGCAAAACCTTCATCATCGCCTCCAACCTGGTAATTCGGATTAGAGGCAATAAGCTCAACAATCTTGTTCTTATTCTGAGCCAGGTTTACAGCTGTTGTCCATCTGAAATCTGCTTTCCTGATAGGTTCTGCATTAACAGTAAGCTCAAATCCATTGTTGGTAATCTTTCCTGCATTTACATAGTAAAAAGTATAACCAGAACCGGATGGAGCGCTCAACCGGAGGAATTGATTGGTACTTGTTGCATTATAATAGGTGAAATCAAAACCTAAACGACCATTCAAGAACCTCATTTCAGCACCATATTCAGTACTGGCAATCTCTTCCGGTTTCAGGTTAGAGAATGGCACTTGTGTATTTCTGCTGATACCGCCTGTAGCATTCGCTGTTCCTGTACCGCCAATGGTATTGTTAGGCGACACAACATTGAAAGGTACATCGTTGGCAGTCTTAGTGGTAGAAGCCCTCAGTTTAAAAAATGAAATATACTCCGGCATTTTAATCATTTCGCTTACAATAGCAGTAAGACCTACTGAAGGATAGAAATAAGACTGATTGCCTGTTAACGCAAGGGTAGATGCCCAGTCGTTACGACCGGCCAAATCTAAAAACAGCATTTCTTTATACCCAATCGTCGCATTGGCAAGTACTCCTTCCTTAATAGATCTGTTAATGGTTTGTTTGAACATCACATTATTGGGGATGTTAGCAAACGTGAAAAAATTAGGATACTGTAATGAAACGGTACCGTTGCCTACAGTCATTCCATCGTTAAAGACATTTCGCTGGTAGCTTGCGCCCGCAATAGCTGTAACACTGAAATCACCAAACTTGTTGTTGTAATTGAATATTCCATCAGTATACAGAGACTGATCGGTATATTTTGTATATGACCATGTTCCGTTTGGACTCACACTTACCGAGTTTCCGCCTGCAGCGTACCGGTTATCAAACAGCTTATCTGCATAGTCGATACTTCCCCTGGCTTCAAACTTGAGGTTTTTTGTTATTTCGTAAGCAGCTTTGGCGCTGGCGATGATACGGTATGTTTTAGCAAACTTTGGATCGTTATTGATCTCCCAATAAGGGTTGTTTTGTTTTTCTTCGGTAGAATACCAGTTCATTTTATACAAATTCCGCGTGCTGTCAAATACCTGGTAATTGTTTTTGTATGAGTCAAAATCTCTTTCACGCGCAAACAGGTATAATCCGGTGAGCGGGTTGTTATAGTAACCGGCTCCTGGCCTGTTCCGTGATATCTCACTCGAAAGCATCACATTTGAACTCAAGGTGAGCTTATCTTTTAACAGCTTGGTGGATTGATTTAATGTAATGTTATGCCTTGTATAGGTGTTCGTAGGCATTACACCGGTAGCCGATGTGTTAGCATAAGAAAAATACACAGACGTTTTATCGCTACCGCCTGCTATGGAAACGGAGTTCGTGGCATCAACGCCTGTGCGGAAGAAATTTTCGATATAGCCTCTTTTATAGCCGCTCCCTTTAGTCATTGCCCAGCTATAGTCCGATCCGTTCACGGCGCCATAGTCATATTGAAAAGCAGGAAGGTTAAACACTTTGTCAAAAGTGGTGCTGGAATTGAAATTAACAGTTACCTTTCCCGATCTGCCTCTTTTTGTAGTAATCACCACAACACCATTAGCGCCCTGGCTTCCATATAAAAGGGCCGCATTAGCGCCTCTCAGCACTGTCATGCTTTCAATATCTTCGGGATTGATGGCTGAAAGTCCATCTCCCTGGTCGGTTCCGCCATAAGACCCCGGTTGTCCGCCCTTGTTGTTTACCATCGGGATACCGTCTATTACATACAAAGGTTCACTAAGCCCGTTAAGGGATTTGTTCCCCCTTAATACTACTTTGGTAGATCCCCCGGCTCCTGAGCTGCTGGTGAAAATATTAACGCCTGCTGCTTTACCGCTTAACGCATCCATAAAATTGATGTTGGCCGCTTTCCTGAGTTCATCACCGTTGATGGATTGCGAAGCGTAAGTCAGTGTCTTTTTCTCGCGTCTAATACCCAGTGCCGTTACAACCACCTCTGAGAGGTTCTCGACACTTTGTGCAAGTGAAACGGTCACCTCATTGGTACCAGCGTCAACTTGCAGATCTTTGGCCACATAGCCTACGGCACTCACCTGAAGGGTGATCTTTCCATTTACTACCGATAAGCTGAACCGCCCGTCTGCATCCGTAGCACGGTTACTTCCTTTGTTTCCTTTAATAGACACTGTGGCCGACGGAATTCCTTTACCGGTCGTTCCATCTGTTACCACACCGGACAATTTCCGGTTTTGTGCAATCGCTGTTAGTCCCAAAAACAGCAGCACTGTCAACACATTAATTCTTAGCATAAGCAGGGTTTTATGATGATAAATTGGTTAATGAAAGCTTCTAATGAAATTAGCTTTTCATTAACATTTCCTGCAAGGTAGCCCTTTTAATTAAGCCGATTTTAAGGCCTCTTTTCAACACAATCGATTGCGTTTTAAAATTGGAATGCTCCCTGCCAATTCACTTCCCTGGATTCAAATGGGTGAAGGATTTGATCGATGATGAGGGCTGCTTCACCCCTGGTTAATGCTTTATTTCGAGTGAGGTTTTTCAGATGCCACCAGGCTTGCTGGTGATTTAACACGTCATCTACCTGTGGCAACTTGTTGCCAGGATGTATTTTTCGGTAGATGGGTTGCAACAATTGTAACAATTGCTGCAAAGCAATCGACGATGAAGTAATAGAAGGTAAGACAATATTCCAGCCCTTTGTAAAAAGGGTGAGTCCTTCGTATAATTCAGCAGCCGAACACAAGCTATCGGGGTAAAACCAGGTTTGATTGGCCCATGCATGCGGCTTTCCAACTCCTCGCAGGATACCGGTTGCCCCTATTTTTTGAATGGATACAAAACCTGTATCCCATGGCCTGACATCTATATAAGGCATGAGATATGCGTGCTGCTTCAGCAATATCGATTGTATATGCCTGATGCCCACCTGACCGGGAGACCGTTTCTGTTTTACTGCTTCCGAAGCAATGACGCCCGCAGCTTGTCCGGTAAGCAAAACACAAGGCTGAAGACGGGTAGACCCGTTGACGATATTGGTGACGGAGATGGCTTTTTCCGCAGCGATCAAATTTTCTACCGTGGAGTTCAGTAAGGTTCCAGCTGGTATGGAGAAAGACGGCACCGGTGGAAAATACAAGGTTTTCTTCACTGCCGGATTTTTGCCGTGGTGATGATCGATCGGATAATCTCCTACGGCAATCGCGGTTCTGTACAACGCGGTTTGTTGTGAAAAAGGTTGCATGATGTCGGTGGTGGTGAGTCTTACCAAACCCTTTACACGCCTGCCCTCCCTGTAATAAGCGATGAACGGCAAATGATCCCTGGTAGGAAATTCATCTGTGGCAATTCCCAACCGGCGAAACCCCAGTTCATGTTGTATGAAATAAATAAAACGGAACGTAGTAGCTTTTGCCTTTAGTAAAGCAGTCTCTCGTTCAGCAGCATTCATTTCCACCAAATTCAGATAAGTATCATTCCCATGCTTAGGCCAGTTCAGCATGAATTTTTGATGGGGTAGCTTGCCGTATTCCAACATTTTCCTGGCATCTACTGTGGGTTTTTCCAATGTAGTGTCTTTGTAGTAAGTGGTACAAGCACCATCAAATTCTTTCGGATCATAACCGTCGGGCTTATTCAGTAAGTGGGTACTATCGTCGTATTCCTTCAATATGGCTGCATAAGTCATATCCTGCACTATATTGTTATCAATGCCTACTCCGCTGTTTTCTCCTGATAGCTTGTCTGCTTCCATTCCCAGGCTATATGGCACATGCGCAGCAGCCAGCACATCGCCCATTTCCGTGGCATCAATCATCACATTCGCATGGATCGTTAGTAATTCCCCATTGGTATTGATAAAACTGGCCGCTGTAATCTTACCATTCTTTACTGTGGCGTGCAGAAAGCGATAGCGATACTTCACCTGAAGATTCGGGTAGCTTCCAGCCCAGGCTTTAAAAATACTGTCCGCTACATGCGGTTCAAACAAGGTATAACTCACCCATCCTGTTGCTAAGTTCTTCGTGCCGTAATGCCTGTACAGGGCTTCCCTGAATTCCTGCCAGATGCCGCTGTACAGTTCATGGTTCCCATCCGTTGCAGATACACCGGCCGAGGAAAGCATACCGCCCAGCCAGGGTGTTTCTTCCACGATCATTGTTTGCACACCACTCCTGGCACTTTGAATACCGGCCGCCGTACCCCCAACACCACCGCCTATGACCAGCACTTGTGTTTTCAGGAATTGATGATGCTGGGCGTAAACGCCCTGACAGTAAAAAAGAAGCGTTATCAACAGGATGGAGACATGATTTTTTTGGCGCATACATCTGTTATTTCGTTGTTTTACAAAATACTTACTTTTAATAAAATCGCAACCGACATGCAGTTGATGGAAGTTACCGGCAGAGATACTGTTACCGCATTCCTGGAAGTAAACGCATTGATGAACCGGTCTAACCCGGCATATATACGCCCCCTGGATAAAGAAGTGAATGATGTCTTCAACCCGGAGAAAAATAAAAATTTCAAATATGGCGATGCCCGTCGATGGATATTGAAAGACGACAACGGGCAACTCATCGGCCGCATTGCTGCTTTTATCAATAGCAAATACATCAACAAGGGAACAGACTTTCCAACAGGAGGCATCGGGTATTTCGATTGCATCAACGACCAGCAGGCAGCAAATATGCTGTTCGATGCGGCCAAAACATGGTTGCAGTCGAAAGGCATGGAAGCAATGGACGGGCCTATCAATTTTGGCGACAGGGATAAATGGTGGGGACTGATGGCAGAAGGTTTCGATAAAGAACCTATGTATGGTATGTCTTTCAACCCGCCTTATTATGAGCAATTGTTCGAAGGATATGGCTTTCAGAATTATTACAACCAGTTTTATTATTCCATGAAAGTAGATGATCCTTTGCCACCGCGTTTCCCGGAACGTCATGCCAAGTTCAAAGCCAAACCGGGGTATGTGGCAAAGCATGTTAACCTCAACGAACTGGAAAAATATGCGGGCGATTTCGCTACCGTGTACAATGCAGCCTGGGCGCAGCATGGAGAAGGAAAGGAGGTCACCAAAGAACAGGTGCTCAAACTGTTCAAGTCCATGAAACCCATCATGGATGAACGGGTTGTTTGGTTTGCTTATTACAAAGAAGATCCCATTGCCATGTTCATTAATATTCCCGATGTGAACCAGTACTTCAAGCATTTCAATGGCAAATTCGGTCTCCTGCAAAAACTGCATTTGTTATGGATGAAGAAAAGAGGCGTCAACAAACGGCTAACCGGACTCGCTTTTGGTGTGGCGCCCAAGTACCAGTCGCTCGGTATTGACAGCTTTATGATCTATGAATCGGCCCTGCTCATCCAGAACAAAGGCTGGTACGAAGAATATGAAATGGGCTGGGCGGGCGAATGGAATCCGAAAATGCTCAATGTGTACAAAAGCCTGGGGGGCGTTCCGAGCCGAAGGATGATAACTTATCGTTATCTATTCGATCACACCAAAAATTTTGAACGCCATCCGGAGATGGAGTATAAAATTTGATGACGTTCCCTTTTATTATCTTGCACCTTGTATATGGATAATAAGTTCATCGTTTCAGCCAGGAAGTACAGGCCGCAGAATTTCAATACTGTGGTGGGTCAGTCGCATATCACTACCACACTTAAAAATGCCATCCGGAACAACCAGTTGGCACATGCTTTTTTATTCTGCGGTCCGCGCGGTGTGGGCAAAACCACCTGTGCCCGTATCCTTGCCAAAACGATCAACTGTACCCAGCCCACAGCCGATGGGGAAGCCTGTAATACCTGCGCCAGCTGCGTTTCATTCGATGCAGGTACATCACTCAATATCCATGAACTGGATGCCGCCAGTAACAACTCTGTAGACGATATACGTTCACTGGTAGAACAGGTGCGGTTTGCTCCACAAGCGGGTAAATACAAAGTGTACATTGTGGACGAGGTGCACATGCTCAGTGCCAGCGCCTTCAATGCTTTCCTGAAAACACTGGAAGAGCCGCCCTCTTATGCCATCTTTATATTAGCTACTACCGAGAAACATAAGATACTGCCTACCATACTCAGCCGGTGCCAGATATTCGATTTCAAGCGCATCACCAACAACGATACGGTTGAGCATTTACAGGAGATTGTTGACAAGGAAGAGATACAGGCCGAAAAAGCCGCACTCCAGGTGATCGCACAGAAAAGTGAAGGCTGTATGCGCGATTCACTAAGCATACTGGATAAGATCGTGAGCTTCACCAATGGTACAGTTACTTACCAGAATACCCTGGAGCACCTTAACATACTGGATGAAGATTATTATTTCAAAATGCTCGATTGTATGCAGCAGCAAAATATGGCCGGGGCCATGTTGCTGTACGACGAGATCAACCGAAAAGGTTTTGAAGGCGACCTGGTATTGAATGGTTTCGCTGAATTCATCCGCAACCTGCTGGTATGTAAAGATCCCAAGTCAGCCGCCTTGCTGGAAGTAGTGGAAGGCCTGCAGGAAAAATATACCACCACTGCAAATAAAGTGGGGATCTCTTACCTCGTAAGCGCCCTGAACATATTGAACGAAGCGGAGATCAATTTCAAAATGGCACGTAATAAACGCCTGCATGTTGAACTCACACTTATCAAACTGAATTTCCTGCAGCAGGCCATTGAACTGTCGGCAGACAATGGCACAGTGGTAAAAAAAAAGCGCATTGACGGACCGGTTGCATTTCGCGTTCAACCGATAGCGCCTATGTTGTCGAAAATGAACGGTGATGCAGCTCCTGCCGGATCTAAATTATACATTGAACAAAAACCTGCTGCTCCTGCACCGGCTAACTCGCCAGCCAATACTGTTCCCAGGTCTATAACAACTCCTCCCGCAAGCAATTCCAGACCGGTTCCAAAACCTGCTCCGCCACAAGGGAACAAAAAAAACCTGCTCGATGCTTTGCGTGAAAAATATGGCGATCAGTATGCCATTGAAGAAGTAAAAGAAGCAGAGGTACTGAAAATGGACAAACTGCGTGAGTGCTGGGACGCATATACGGCAGAACTGGAACGGCAAAAAAAACATTCTTCAGTAGGCACATTCAAAATAGCTGTACTGACCATTGAAAATGATATCCGCTTTACCGTATCAGTGCCCGCCCTTACAGCTCAAAAATTCGTGGAACAGGAAAGGATGATGCTCATCGATCACCTGCACCAGGCATTCAATAACCGTAGCATTAGTTTTTCCATATTAGTAGATGCTTCAGAAAAAGAAGAAGTGCCGGCTCACATGCGAATGAACAGTAAAGAAAAATTCGAGCGCATCGCAGAACAATACCCGCTGGTGAAAGAGCTGAGAGATAAGCTGAAACTGGAGATCGATTATTAAAATCTACCGTCATCCCGAGCAACGTCACCCTGAGCGAGTCGAAGGGGCAGCCGAGGGATCTCATGAAATGTTCGGCAGGTCCCTCGACTCGCTTCGCTCGCTCGGGATGACGATCTGGTGATTATATTTTTTTAGCTTTGACATACCCATTCTTCATCAACCACTGCAATACTTTCTCCCGTTGATCGCCCTGCACAATGATCTCACCATCTTTCGCGCTGCCACCTGTACCACAAAAGTTTTTTAGCTTCTTACCCAGGTCTTCTAAATCAACCTGTGTGCCAATGAAACCTGTTACCAGTGTTACAGCTTTACCGGCGCGCTGTTTGGTATCGAGTTTGATCTTCAGTAATTGTTGCGCAGGCGGCAATGTTTCCAATGCCTCTTCTTCCTGCTCGAAATGAAAATCGGGGTTGGTACTGTACACAAACCCCCTGGTATCCGGTTTATTCTTTTTACTCATGGTTATTCCGTTCAATCATTCAAAACTGGCTTTGAGGCTCAAGTCCAGGCTCTGTGCCTGGTGAATGAGTCCTCCCACACTGATATAATCCACGCCCGTTTCTGCATAAGTCTTTAACGTATCCAGGTTGATACCGCCACTGGCTTCTGTTTCAAAACGGCCATCGATCACCTGTAAAGCCGCACGTATCTGTTCAGGTGAGAAATTATCGAGCATAATGCGAAACACTTTCCCTTCTCCAATGGCACAAACCTTCTTCACATCATCTACACTCCTGGTTTCCACTTCTATTTTCAATCCGGGCTTTTTTCGCTGAATATACTCCCACGCCTGGTTGATAGCAGGTTCCAGTCCGCCTGCATAATCAATATGGTTATCCTTCAACATGATCATATCAAACAATCCAAACCGGTGATTAGTACCTCCGCCAATGCGAACCGCTTCTTTTTCCAGCAACCGGAAATTAGGCGTTGTTTTACGCGTATCGAGCAGGCGGGTATGATAGCCCTTCAATTGCGCCACATACCGCTGGGTGAGGGTGGCAATACCACTCATACGCTGCATGCAATTCAATACCAATCGCTCGCATTGGAGTATGGTATGTACGGTGGCTTCCACTTCAAACGCCTTCTCTCCCGCTTTCATCGGCTCACCGTCTTTTTTAAAGGGATGAAAAACCACATCCTTTTCCACTTGCCGGAAGATTTTTTCCGCTACTGCCACACCTGCCAGTATGCCATCCTGTTTGATCTTTAAAACCGCTTTCCCTTTTTTTCCGGCAGGGATCACGGCCAGGGTGGAATGATCTCCATCTCCTATGTCTTCCCGTAAAGCTTCTTTTACAAGGTGCTCCAATTGTTGATCGAATGATTGCATGGCTGCAAAACTAGGATTAAAATAAAGAACCCCGCCGAAGCGGGGCCCTGTCTGTCAGTTTATGAGAATGATGAAAGTCCGGACTAACTGATACGTATCGTAATGATCTGGTAGCGATTGTCTTTCTGCTTCAGCATTACGGTGATGTTGTAATTCTTGTTGCTTGTTTGTAATTTACCGGTGAGGTACATAGTATTACCCAACTCGCGGTCTGATTGCTTATCGAAACCTTTCACGCCGTTTTCAGCAAAAAATGACTTAAGCGCTATAGAAGCCTGGTTTTTGCCCATGTTTTTCACTTCATCTTTGTCCAGCAACTTCATATCGATAAAATCATCAAAGTGATCGGCTATTCGATCGGCATTGACCGATTTAAAAGCCTGAACCACAGCATCAGCCCCGGGTGACTGGGCAGGAACTGCCAGTGACACCATCAATGCCCATACCGTTAATAAAAACATCTTTTTCATGATATTCAGTGTTATCTTACCTTTCAAATTGCCAAAAACATGCCAAATTTGCACGCAGCGTGTTCGACGCTAAAGTTAATATCAATTCATCAAACCCAAACAGCGTAGTTTTAAACAAGATGAGCAACAAAGTAATCCTGGTGATCATGGACGGATGGGGACTCGGTAAAGTTCCTTATGCCGACGCCATTCAACATGCAAAAGTTCCTTTTGTAAGTTCTTTATATCAAAAGTATCCTAATACCACATTGATAACTTGTGGGGAAGATGTGGGTTTGCCCGACGGGCAAATGGGCAATAGCGAAGTGGGGCACCTCAACCTCGGTGCCGGCCGCATCGTGTACCAGGAGTTGCAACGCATCAATGTTGCCATACGTACCGGTGAATTTGCAAAGAATGAAGTGTTGTTGAACGCTATCCGTTATGCCAAGAACAATAACAAGCCTTTGCATTTACTCGGACTGGTAAGCGATGGCGGTGTGCATTCCCATACCAGCCATTTAAAAGCCATCTGTGATGTATGTAAGGCAGAAGGACTTAACCAGGTGTTCATCCATGCGTTCACCGATGGAAGGGATACCGATCCTAAAAGCGGACTGGGCTTCATCACTTCATTGGAAGAACATTTGAAGCAATCTGCAGGCACCATCGCTTCCGTAAGCGGACGTTATTATGCGATGGACAGGGATAAGCGATGGGAAAGAGTGAAACTGGCTTATGACTGCCTGGTAAAGGGAGAAGGCCCTGTTGCTACCAGCGCCATTGCAGCCATTGAGCAATCTTATGCAGCAGAAGTGACCGATGAGTTCATCAAACCCACCGTGATCGTTGACCAGGCGCAACAACCATTGGCGCTGATCAAGGATGGCGATGTGGCGCTCTGCTTCAATTTCCGTACCGATCGCTGCCGTGAGATCACAGAAGTGCTTACACAACAGGATCATGCCGACTTCGGTATGCGCAAGCTGAACCTGCATTACACTACCATGACCCTCTACGATCACAAATTCCAGAACGTAAACGTGGTGTTTGAAAACGATAACCTCAATAATACATTGGGTGAAGTGTTGGCGGCCAATGGTAAAAAGCAGATCCGCATTGCGGAAACAGAAAAATATCCCCACGTTACTTTCTTCTTCAGTGGCGGGCGGGAAGATGTTTTCCCCGGCGAATCGCGCATCATGGTTCCTTCCCCCAAAGTAGCGACTTATGATTTACAGCCCGAGATGAGTGCTTTTGAAATAACCGATAAACTCATTCCTGAAATAGAAAAAGAATCGGCCGATTTCATTTGCCTCAACTATGCCAATACCGATATGGTGGGACATACCGGCGTATTCACAGCGGCCATCAAAGCGGCGGAAACAGTAGACGCCTGTGTAAAAAGAGTGGTGGAAGCCGGATTGGCACATGGCTATACTATTTTCCTCACAGCCGATCATGGCAATGCTGATTTTATGATCAATGAAGATGGTAGTCCGAATACAGCACATACCATGAACCCGGTTCCATTCTTCATCATCGACAAAGAATGGAAAGGCGCTGTTAAAAGTGGTAAACTTGGCGACCTGGCTCCTACTATTTTAACAGTGATGGGATTACCTATTCCGAAAGAAATGACGGGAAATGTTTTAATTTAATGGCTCGATGGCTCAATACGCAATGGCTCAATGAAAGACGTGAGATTTTATTAACACAAGTTATTTAGCTTATGAAAATATTGAAAAGGATTGGACTGGTATTACTGGTTTTATTGGTGATATCCCAGGCTTTCAGACCCGATAAAAACAAATCTGGCGATACTACCAACAGCATTGATAAAACTTATCCTGTGCCTCACGATGTGCAGGTAATACTGGCCAAAGCCTGTAATGATTGCCACAGCAACCTTACCCGTTATCCCTGGTATGGAGAAGTACAGCCCGTTGCCTGGTGGCTCGGCGATCACATAAAAGATGGTAAACGCCACCTCAACTTCGATGAATTCAGCAATTACCGCATTGGCAAGCAGTATAAAAGCTGGATGATTGTATTGATGAAGTGAAAGAAGGCGGAATGCCCATCGAATCATACACTCTTATACACAAAGATGCCGTGCTTACCGATGCAGAAAAACAAACGCTCATCAATTGGTGCGCCGGTATCCGCGACAGCATCAAAGCAAAATATCCGGCTGATAGTCTTGTTATCAAACGCAAAAAATAAGACAGCCCATAAATACAAAAGCCTTCTAAATAGAAGGTTTTTGTATTTATGATTTATGGGTAATTAATCCTTCCTCTTGTGTGACCAACTTACGTTGAGTTCCTTTAGAAACCCTTTCAAACTAAGATCTTCGTCTACTTCCGGCCAATGGATTCCGGCGCCATTTCCAATTAAGCTGAAATTTTTCAATTGTTGAACAGAGGCCTTTTTAAGATTTGGGTACTGATGGGTTCGAACAACAAAAGTGGCATCATTCGTCAGGTGAATAAACATTTCCCTGTACGTTGGACTAAATTCCAATGATTGAATCTTCAAACCTTCATTATAAATGAGGTTTTCAATAGCATCATATTTATTGTGAGAAGTAATCATTCCACTTTTGTTGTAAAATTACGAATTTGTTTGAAATTATTTCCATGATCTGACGTTCTTCTTTTAAGGAAAAGCCGTCTGTATAAGCAATTCTAATCTCAGGTTCCAGCCATATCTTTCCTATAGCATTTCCCCTTTTTACATGGATATGCATCGGCTCTTCATTTTCATTGCTATAAAAAAAGAAACGAAACCCATTCTCTAACAAGACAGTTGGCATGCCGCAACTTACCTCGTTAGTAAATTGGCGCATTAAGTACTTTCCGCAAAAAACAGTAATCAAGCCTTCATTGCAGAAAGTTTTTAATTTTACCTGCTAACTTTTAATTACACAACATGTTGATCCGAAAAGCTGTTTATCTTGTTTCCAGTCCATCTTTTGACAAATGCCCTAAGGCCGACAGGCCCGAATACGCATTTATTGGCAGAAGTAATGTAGGCAAGTCATCGCTCATCAATATGCTGGCCGCTAACCAAAAACTGGCCAAAACATCCGCTTCACCCGGCAAAACCCAACTGATCAATCATTTTGATGTAACCAGTGCGGCTGCTGAAAAAGCGCCGTCAGAGAAATGGTACCTGGTAGACCTGCCCGGCTATGGATTTGCGAAAGTCTCGCAATCGAGCCGTAGAAAATGGGAGCAAATGATTGAAAACTACCTGCGTAAGCGCGAAAACCTCACCATGGTCTTCGTGCTCATCGACAGCAGGCACAAGCCGCAGAAAATAGACCTTGAGTTCATCAGCCAACTCGACAAGTGGCAGGTGCCTTTTTCGCTTGTATTCACTAAATCGGATAAAGAAAAACCAGGCGTTGTAAAAGCCAATGTACAGGCTTTCTTTGATGCCCTGCTGGAGACCTGGCAGTTCCTCCCCAGGCATTTTGTTACGAGTTCAGAGAAAAAACAGGGAAGAGATGACATTTTGCAATTCATTCAAGAATGCAATCGGGGGAAGTTGGGAGTTGTTAGTTGATAGTTGTTAGAAATAAACTTTATCTAACAACTGACAACTATCATCTAACAACTAATTGACTACTTTGTCTGCACAGCAGCTACTGGCAAAAGCTTCCGGTTTGGCCTTGAAAGCAAAGCCCATACCCAGGATGTAACCCATGGCTTCACGCAGGGCATCATTGCTTTTGAAGTGCGGGTTGGTGTTGATGTCCGCATGCACTTCCATATCCACCTGGTACTTAATGAAGAGGTTGCATAGCTCGTAAGCTATTTCAACACTCTTGGCTACCTCAACCAGCATCCTTTCCTTGATGTGGAATTTCTGCTTGGTTTTTTCATTGTGGATGTACATAAAACCGCCATTGTGCTCCCGAAGAAAAACGATCACAGTGGCAAATTCGGTGTCATCTCCTTTTACCTGGCTATCGGTTCCAATACAAACTTTCAGCCGGGTGCCATTTGCCGTTTCTCTTTTGATGGCCTCTTCTACCGCATTTTTGATCGGTAGCTGAATGGTTTCTCCATTGAATTTTCTCCAACGCATATAAAGAAGGTTTTTGTAAGTTACCGATTAATTGGCGGAGAAAGAGCAACATAAAAATATCTTATTGTTAACAGACGTGGAAAAACCTGGCATTTCCGGGAAGTAACTTTGTCATTTTTTGGAGATTTGTACGGAAATTGACGGGTAAGAACATACCATCAAACCCTTACGAATGAAATTACTCTTACAATACCTCAAGCCTTATAAATGGCTGGTAGCATTGGCTTTATTGCTGGCCGCCATCAACCAGACCTTCTCTCTTTTCGATCCCATGATCTTCGGTAAGCTGATAGATCAATATGGCATGCATGTTAAAATTGCAGCCGACGGCACTACGCGCACCGAAAGTCAGTATATCAACGGCATCATGTTCATGCTCCTGCTGCTGGTGGGTACTGCCATGGTAAGCCGCATCGCCAAGGCCTTCCAGGATTATGTGGTGAATGTGATCATACAGAAATTCGGAGCTCGGATCTTTACCGATGGACTCAAGCATTCCATGCGATTGCCTTACCAGGAATTTGAAGACCAGCGCAGCGGTGAAACACTTTCCATCCTTACCAAAGTGCGAGCCGATACTGAAAAGTTCATCGGGTACGTCATCAATGTACTGTTCAGCATTATCGTAAGCGTGATATTCGTGTCTATCTACGCTACCAGGCTCCACTGGTCCATCATACCCATTTACCTGGGCGGCGCACTGCTGATCGCTTTTGTGACCAACCTGCTCAGCAAAAAAATTAAGACCATCCAGAAAAAGATCGTCAAGGAAACCACTTCACTGGCGGGTTCTACAACTGAAAGTCTGCGCAATATTGAACTGGTGAAAAGCCTGGGACTTACCAACCAGGAAGTGAGCCGGTTGAATACCAACACCTATAAGATACTCGGACTGGAACTGAAAAAAGTGAAGAGCATCCGTTCGCTCAGTTTCATACAGGGCACCATGGTGAATTTATTGCGACAGGTAATCACTTTCACCCTCATGTGGCTGATCTTCAGACAGGTGCTCACCGTTGGGCAATTGATATCATTACAGTTCTACAGCTTCTTCATCTTTGGTCCGTTGCAGGAAATTGGCAGTATCATCATGAGTTATCGTGAGGCCGAAGCCTCACTCATCAACTTCCATAACCTGATGGAAAAAGAAGCAGAACCAAAACCTGCTCATCCCCGTCATGTAGGTGTGGTTGAAGAGTTGGAGTTCAGGGATGTGGTATTCAAACACCAGACAGCACAATACAAGGCACTCGATGGTATTTCTTTCGATGCCAAAAAGGGAGAGACCATTGCATTTGTTGGCCCTTCGGGCGCAGGGAAAAGCACGCTGGTAAAACTGTTGGTAGGATTGTACCGCCCGCAGGGAGGACATATTTTATACAACGGCGTGAACGGCTTGGAAATAAATTTCGATGAGATGCGCAACCAGATCGGTTTCGTAACACAAGACACGCAATTGTTTGCCGGCACCATTCGCGAAAACCTGCTCTTCGTGCATCCCGAAGCCAGCGATGCCGACCTCGCAGAAGCCTTGCATAAAGCCAGCTGTGATAACCTGTTGC
>Ga0114932_10000691_pt1 | contig 39652 bp, 27 predicted proteins | sample 2SBtaG_2_FD_87286 | JGI IMG/M metagenome (GOLD analysis project Ga0114932, IMG submission 87286) | Deep subsurface microbial communities from Kolumbo volcano to uncover new lineages of life (NeLLi) - 2SBTROV12_ACTIVE470 metaG | ecosystem: Environmental > Aquatic > Marine > Volcanic ...
GCAGCTCAGCCATGAGCACTCTAAGAAAGTTGTTACTTTCAGAAATACGTGCATAAGGCTTCGAGAAGTCAGTGCCTTGATATAAGCCACCAATCTTACAACTTGCCTTGTTAAAGATACTTATTAGCTGAGTTGATAGTTGCAGATGATATTGCCCAGGGTAAGCTAACTCTCTCCTTCTCGCACCGAACAACACAGGCTCGTGAAAATAGCTGTTCAATGTTAACCAAGCTGCCAATTCTTCAAACTCATCGTTCATATCAACGTCACAGATATACTGAAGCAAATCAACAACAGCCAGTGCATCTTGCTGAACAAGTTTAAGCTTCTTTTCTGAGGGAGGTTTAGGGGTCGCATTTTTAAGCTGAGACTTTTTAATTTCAGGATATAAATAAGCAATGACAAGACAGTTGTTCTTAATTTTTTCCTGTGCTTCATAGAGTAAAAATAAAGAAATAGCGCCTTTACCACTGTAATCATGAGCAATGTCAATTAAAGAGACCTTTTGCAATTTCCCAAATTGATCTAACACCACCAGCTCAAAGCCATTGGTATTTTCGAAGGTCACAAGTTTCTTTACTTCGTGAGAAAACGCCTTAACTTCTAACTCACATACTTGAATGCTGTCGAAATCAACTTCACGATATTCTTCGACAAAGCGATATACGTATTTATTATTTAAGCTTTCTATTAACATAAACGGCTCCTGTATTTGAGGAGCCGCTTATAGCAAATTAAACTTTAAAAACACTGCCTATTTTTGACAGATTAATGTCGAGTTTAAATCCTAAAATCGGTAATCTTTAAAGCTAAAGTAACTTATCTGTAATTAAATTAAATGTGGCTCTCCCTGAACTCAGGACTCAGGACTCAGGACTCATACACAATAATGCGCTCTATATGAATAATTCACTGATATCTATGCCAATAAATTTATAAGTCAAGCCACTAAGTTTCAGAACTTAACTTCATTCATTTAAAGAAGTTACAAGGCGTTTCACATCCTCGTCTTTAATACTATTTATCATCTCTCTTATAGGGTTATGCTCAATTTCTGAGCCTAGAGCTTCCATTGCAATATTTATTGCCTCCTCTTTGCAACCATGCTTTTGGTTTTGTAATGTTAAAATGATTTTAACTAACGCGACTCTATATTCTTCATCTTTCATAATTAACCTACTCCCACAAAACTTACAGCCACTGCCATTTAAAGTCTATTATTTAAAGGTAAAAGTGACAAATTTTGAAATTAAAACTTAGTAATTACTATACTTTTAAATTAAAATATTATTAGTTATCTACCTTAAGATCTTCAGCTCTAAATGTTACACCCTCAAAGTAAGAAATTACAAAAATTACTTTCAAATTCGCAAAATGGCGCCTTGATTCATATGGCAACAGGTAGCGGAAAAACATTTAATACTTTCAAATGTATAGTTGAAATATTGAAAAAGGGTCAGCGAGTAATTTACATAACTCCTTTAAGAGCACAAGCAGAAGAGTTATTCAATGTTTGGTCTGAAAAATTAACGTCCCATAAAGTTGGTATTTACACTGGAGAATTTGAAAGCAATAAACTTCCGGTTTTGTTTAAAGATGCTCAACTTATGATAATGACTCCAGAGAGATTAGATGCTTGTACCAGATTCTGGCGGAATCACTGGTCTTGGATTCCGCAAATCAAACTTCTAGTAATTGATGAGATACATTTACTTGCAGATATAAAACGAGGTGCGCGACTTGAAGGAGCTATATCAAGGTTTCGTAGGTTAAATCCTTTATGTAGGTTTATTGGCTTAACAGCAACAATAGGAAACCCAAGTGAGCTAGCTTCTTGGCTACAAATAGAAACTTTTCAATCGAGCTGGCGACCAATCCCACTGAATTGGCATCATATTACATTTAAAAATATAGAGGATAAAAAAAAGCAGTTAATTGATTTATTACTTAATGAATCCTCCCAATCAATTATTTTCGTGCAAAGCAGGCGTAAAGCTGAAGAGTTAAGTGCAACATTAAAAGAAGCTAAAATATCTTCAGCACACCATCATGCAGGACTAGAAAAGAAAAAAAGGGAGAATGTTGAATCTGATTTCAGACAAAACATCATTCAAACTTTGGTTTGTACCCCAACTCTTGAAATGGGAGTAAACCTTCCTGCTGGTCATGTCTTCATTTACGATGCGCAACAATACGACGGGTTTAACTTTTTTCCCATTACAACAAACAGTGCTTGGCAAAGAGCAGGGAGAGCTGGCCGCCCAGGTTTAGACACAAAAGCTGTAGCAACCATTTTTACGCCAGAGTGGAATAAAAAAATCGATCATATTCTTAATGGTGAGTTTGAGCCAATAAACTCTTCTATGGCAGTTGAAGCAAACCTTGCAGAACAAATAGTTGCTGAGGTTTCATCTGGCTTCGCAAAAGATAAAGCCCAATTAAACCGAAATTTAAACTTATATTTTCAAAAAAAGACTCTTCTTCAAGCCAAAACAAAAAGGTTAATAAACGAAATGCTTGAGGCTGAAATGCTAGTAGAGTTCAAGTCTGAGAAAACTCAGAAAGGGTTGCAACTCCGCGCCACCAAACTAGGTAAACTAGCTTCAAGAAATATGTTACAACCTTCTACTGTTTTACTATTCAAAAAGACTTTAGATAGTTATGGAAGCTTTACTATCTTTGATTGTTTTATTGCTATATGCAGTTCAAATGATTGTGAACCAATAATTCCAATGGATTTCGAACTGTTAACTAAACTACAAGTCGAGTTGCGTACTAAGCAGTCGATGTTATTACAAGAAAATGAACAACGCCTGTTTTCTATTTTAAGTATTCAAGGAAAAAGGTTAATTAATGCACTCTATATGGCATGTATGCTAGATAATTACTGCAAAGGTATAAGTATTCAATCTATATCAGACAATTGGGAATGTTACCCATATGAATTACAAAGGCTGATAGAATCAAGCAATCGATTAACTAAAGCATTTATTGGTTGCACTGCTGGAGAAACTAACGGCTCTTCATTCATTCTTGATCACCTTTCAACACCTAACAAATTAAGATTAATATCTAATATGCTTCAATCTGGCCTTCCAGCAGAAACAGCCAGTTTAACTTTTATAGATGGAATTGGACCAAATAAAGCAAAAAAACTCTTCTGCAATGGCATTAAAGATTTGGAAAATTTAGCAAACTCAGAACTAAATGAAATATCCGAAATACAAGGTGTTTCAGACATTAGTGCAGAGAGATGGATTAAATCGGCTTTAGAACTAATAGATAAAGGCTTTCACTATCAGCTAGAAGAATGGCAGCCAACAGCTAGTTTAGACTATGAAACTAATTTTGATATCGACATTTATCGCTTATTACGCTCTAAAGAGTTAAAAGTAAAAAAACTCCCCGAGAGCAGATTTAGAGTTACAGGAGGTTCTGAACCTCACTTTCTAAGAATGAAAAATAAAACACTCCTTTGTGATTGTATAGACTTTAAAAATGGTCATAAATGCAAACACATTTTAGCGGTAAAAGCGTATTTGAAAGACCCTATAGTTTTAGAGGAGATCATGAAACTACAGGATAAAAGTAAAGATCTTCCTAAATTATCTTTGAAAAATATTTGGTCATCAGATTTAGCTCAAAGTGAAAGATCATGGCGATAGAAAATATCTCTACTCCAAATGGGGAATTAGTATTTCCAAATTTCAGCCCAGTTACTACTTTTGGTGATAAATACCCATTAGATAATTTGCTAAGACCATATCTACCAGAGTTATCTAACTCTATTATGGTCAGTCATTATTATGCCCAATTTATGAAACCAAATGAGCGGCCAAATTGCCCACTTCTTGTCGATTCCGGTGGTTTTGCAGCCTTATTTAACAATACAAAAATAAGAAAGCATAAAGGGTTGGGGACTTTGATTATCGATAGTGAAAACGGTAAAGAAATTTTAACCCCTGAAAAAGTCATAAGATTCCAGGAAAAAGTAGCGGATGTAGCATTTACGCTAGACTTTCCAATACCACCGAACACAAATTTAAAAGAAGCCAAGCGCCGTCAAGAGTTAACAATAGCTAACGCATTATGGGCAGTAGAAAACCGAAAGAATAAAAACATGAAGCTCTTTGGCTGCATTCAAGCCTGGGATGCAGCAAGTGGCAAAGATAATGCTCTAGCCTACAAAGATAAAGGCTTTGACGGAATAGCTATAGGTGGTTTAGTACCTAGAATAAAAAATAAAGAGCTCGTACGAGCAATTGTAACGACGATTCGTGATACGGTCCCAGACTTACCAATACATATCTTTGGAATTGGTAAGCCTGAAACGGTAAAATGGCTATTAGAACTTGGAGCTAACTCTTTTGACTCCAGCTCTTATGTTCAATCAGCCGTAAGCGGTGATTGCTGGGAATACTCCAAAATAAACGAGCAAACGAATCAGTTCGAAAAAATGCTGATAGCGTTAAACAACCTATCAAGGTTTACGAACTGCTCACTCTCCCCAAACATTAACTGGCAATTAAAACAATTATTTGAAATTTAAAAGGATAAAAAGTGAAATTTATAATCGCATATATAGCTATGGTTGTTGGCATAAATTGGGGCTTTTCAGTTACAGCCCCATTCGACACACCGATGGGTCCGCTCCCGCCAATGACATTTTTAGTAGGTCTAGTGTTTGTAATCAGAGACTTTGCTCAACGAGCTGTTGGACACAAAGTAATACCAGCTATGCTAGTTGCTAGCGTGATTAGTTATATAATGGCCGACCCCTTTGTGGCGACAGCTTCACTTGTCGCCTTCTTAGGTAGCGAGCTGATGGACTGGGCTGTTTACACTTTTACCAAGAAACCTTTCCACCATAGAGTATTACTCTCCAGTATTGTTGGTACACCTGTAGATACCTTTATATTTCTACCTATGATCGGTTTCTTTTCTTGGCCTGCAGCATTAATTATGATTTCGTCCAAAATGGTAGCAGCAATTTTAGTGTGGTTTTGGTATAAAAGAGATACTGCAACAACATAACAAAAAATACTGTATATATTTACATGCAATCAATTTTAGCCTATGATTTTAATTAAGAAAATTGTTGCCTATTTAAAGAGGTTATTTATGAGCAGCTCACACGAAAACATTTCTCAGTGGCTAGTCGATTCAGCTTTGTTTATTGACGAAAAGCAAATTAATAAACTGCATGAGGCAATCGTAAAGCCAGAGTTTGAACTGGTATCTATTTCTTCTACGGAATCCGACTCAAGTTCAACAACTAAAGAATCTAAATGGAAATTCGGTGCTTCAATTGGTGCTTCGTATTTAGATGTAGCTAAAGCAAAATTAGGAATAGACTATTGGAAAACAAAGCGTGAGCAAAACTCCAACAGTAATTCCTCTGTTGAGAACCAAATAGTAATAAATTCAGCAGAAAGAAAGCTTGAAGAACTATCAGCTTTGTATCAATTCGGTGAGGATAGTGGATATCAATTACTCACCAATAAATTTGATATTGAAAATGGTCAAGCTCCTGAATGGTACTCAGAGTTTAGTAAAAAAGTCCCAACACCTAAACCATTATGTTTCTTTGAATTATCTCCTAAAACCTGTTTGATCCCCACAGCGGCTGAATTCGAAGACGGTACTGTTGCGACTTTATTTAATGACTTGCGTGATGCATTAACAACAGATAATGGTCGACCCAATGATAGGTATCCTGAACCAAAATCAGGTCAGAGTGATGAAGAGTTATTACAAAGCCGTAAAGAGTATTGGGAAAGTTATACTAAGTATTATAGCGCAACAAAGGCAATGCTTTGCATAGAAGCCGCGGCAAAAGAACATGGTAAGATAAAGTGGATTGATTTCAGGTTACCAATAGCCTCTACAGGTGAAACACTTCACTTACATATAGTACCCAACGAGGAGTATTATACAGGCACATTTGCTTATAATTTTGTTAAACGTTTTTATAAGCATGGTGGAAAAATAGTTGGAATGCTTAAAGCAGAGCCAGATCTAAATGTGTTAGCTATTTACGAAAACTAAACTCGTCTTCTTCTGATATAGCCGGAAATACGTTCGGCTATATCTCTCCGAATTCCCATAGATACCATATCGTCCAGAGAGAGCTTTGCTAACTGCTCCATAGATTCAATACCACCATCTTCAAGCTTTCTAATCGTTTGAATACCAACCCCTGCCTTGCCTCGGTTTGAGCGTTGCATATCTCGAATTAAAGGTCCTAATGCAGAGCAATATTTAATTTGTTCCATCAACTTGTGTATATGTCGTTGTTGTTTTTTGAGTAGTCCTTTAACTCTTTTGATTCGTTCTTTGCTAGCCTCACACTCTTCAACCAAGTGGAAATAGAAGGTCTTGATATCAAGCAGCTTACTTAACCCTGCTAATAACCAAAGCATATCATCACGCCAACGCTCTTCGACACCAGCTAAGTTCTTAACACCGTATTGTTTTTCTATACGAGGAACGGGTATACCAGAACTGCGTTCTTGCAATACTGCAGCAGCAAAGGTGGCCTGATAGCCTTTCTTTCGCGCCCATTCATCAGCTTGCTTTCCTGATTTAGGAATATTGATATTCAAGGAGCCAAATACTTCGACAGCTTTTGAATAGTCTTTTTTTCCTCTAAGCCACTCTTTAAATAACAATGGCACTTCTGATGAGTGATTTCGCGATTGTTTCTCAGCCCAAGCATCAACAATACTCTCAAGCTTCGCTGAAAAGCGACCAAGATTCGGAACTCCGTCATACAATAAGCTTAAGGCTATTAAGTGATCTAACGGCTGCCATTCTTTTAATACCTCGTCAGACTCATCAAGAGACAATAAATCACGCAGCAAATTGGTATAACCATAGGCTAAAGGCAGCGGCAGAACGCTCAAACAGGCTTTCTTGCCAAGCACTGTGAGTTTAAAGTTACCGTCTTCGTTCCAGGCTAGCAAATGCCTTTCTAGCCAAGTTAAAGCTCCAGTAACATTATCAGCCAAGTATTGACCACCTAGGGATTGCTGAAAGAACAATTCTATTTCCTGTTGAGTCGCACCAACATCACCTTTTCTGCTCAAATAAGCACTTACTTGAATGCTTGCAACACCATCGTCACGGGTATTTCGCCAATCATCTTCTACTTCGAATACTGACTTAAAATCAGGTAATACTTCATCATCAAGCGATTGCTGTAATACCTCAGGTTGCCAGTCATCGCTAGGTTTACAAAGCACGTATGCGTGCCCTTCCGTATTGCCTCGACCTGCTCGCCCCATCATTTGCAATAAGGTGCCAACATCTGGATTACTAGCCCCTGGAAAGGTTAAATCTCGAACCAATACATGAGTACAGGGCAAGTTAATCCCCATAGCCAATGCTGATGTTGTAATTACAACTCGCGAATCACCGCTAATAAACAGCTCTCTATTTTCATTTCGTTGCTGAGATGAAAGCTTGGAATGGTAGGGCAAAACACCAGCCTCACCACAAATATCTGCGACCGCTTTGGTTAACTCCGAAGCCAACGTTTCCGTCTGCTTAGTTTGATAGACAAATATCAAAGCTTGGGCTTTTTGGTCTTGAAGTAAAACAGTTCTCAACCACTCAACCACCTTTGCAGTGGTGTTATCTGTTTCACTTAACGCAATGACATGCTTGTGTAATGGAGGATATCGCTTCTCAACTGACACAACCTGACAAGGCTCTAGCCAGTTTTTCACCTTATCTACGTTACCAATAGTCGCCGATAACAAAACGATCCTTGGCTTTGACTCTAGGCATTTTAGTGTAGTGATTAAATGTTCTAGTGTTGCACCACGAAACTTATCTGCTACTAAATGGGCTTCATCTATCACCACGCACCCAATTTTATCAATCCAGGGCTGCACCTTTGGGTTACGGAAAATAGCTTCTAACCGTTCAGGAGTTGCAATGATTAACTCACCATTAGGTGGAGGATTAGTATACTGCTCATCAAGTAATCGGTAATCACCAGTTGAGATGTTTACCTTCAAAAAGCCTTTGTATTTATCACTAAGTTCATCATATTTCTCTTGCGCAAGAGCACGGAGAGGCTCAACTAAAATAGCTATTTTTTCTTCTTGTAAAGATTGCAACAGGCAATGTTCACCAACTAGTGACTTTCCTGAGTTAGTAGGTGCGGAAATGAGCAAATTAGAATGTCCAACAGAAGAGATAAATTTGTTTTCTCTCTGGCCACCTAACAATTGAATTAACTCACTACATACTACACCTTCAAGCTCTTTGGTTTTATCTCGGTCCAGTATGGATTTAGCATATTGCTTTTGTAATGGTGTTAGCGTCATTTCTAATTTTTTCTTAGGTTTAGAGTTATTGTCGATGAACACGTATCACCATGTTAACAAAGCAAAAGAATATTATATCAGCTAAAGTTAATGACCTAAACGTTCACAATTAAATCGAATTTCACATGCCTGACAGGTCATGCTGTCAACCTCATGTTCAGGCGCCTGCCACTGCTCTTCAAATAGTTTGCCGCGCTCTTCTTCAATTAAATCAACCGTACCATTAAAATCTTTCATTGCTGTTTCAATGTGATCGAGATTAGGAGTAACTACATAAAATATGCGGGCAAAGTTTGACGGGTCTCCACCAGCAGCTTCCCAAAGCTTGTCGTCATTCAAATCTCCTAAAAAGACTAGGACGGCGCGAGCTGGGTATTTTCCTGTTTGTTGCTTGTAGAGTTCACAATAAACACGCATTTGGTACTGATAATCTTGAATGTATTGAGAACCTTTTTCAGGCCGCTTGCTGGCTTTATAATCCCAGATTTCAATATCACCAGGATCAGTACTGTAAGGTAAGTCTAAGTCATGACAAATAGCTCCAGATAACACATCAACGATTCCATGGAGAACATAAGGCGTATCATTATCTGTTTTTAATTCACGTTCTAACGGGTATTCAGTTTGTTGAACGTGATTGAAAAATTTAACATTAACTAACTCTAGAAAACGGCCAAGTAGTTTAGTGGCATTTTTCTTTTGTTGAATCGGATCATAAGGACGAATACCGGCTCTAACGAGCACTTCATGTGACTCATCTACTACATCCTTAATACCTTGTTCGTCTGGCAAAGCACCTGTTGATTGGTATATCCTATGAATTTTGTCGAGTACATCATGCACTAAGGTACCAAAATACATTTGAGTGGTAGACGAGCTTTTAAAACCTCTCTCATGAAAGTACCCATACTGCCTTTTACAACGTTTATAAGACAGAATATCACCAGTTGTAGAGTATTTTCTGATATTGTTATCTTGCTTTAACTTAGGCTTAGTCCAACCACCATTTTTCAATTGTTCAATAAAGCTCATACTGGCTGCACCCCTAACTTATCCTTTAAATCTTTAGCTGCAGCTATTTCACCACTTTCAGGTTCAAAACCCAGTATACGCTGCCATTTCTGGGCATTACCCGTTTTTCCGCCAGCAAACTTACCTGATAAAACAAGTAATCGTTTGGCACGAGAGTAAGCCACAAAAAATAACCGAATGGTATCTTCAGCCGCCCGCATACCGTCGTCTCTTAGCCCACCAACTTCAGGTAAGCTTGGCGAATCAATATACGGTAAAAATAACTCCTCTAAGCGATGGGTTTCAGACACGAAAGGCTGTTTGTCGGGTCTAATTACAAAGGCTACCTCGAACTCTAATCCCTTAGATTGATGTATAGTCATAATGTTAACTTCGCCTTGTTGCACCTGGAAAGCTTCATCTTCAGGATCACTTAGACCATCATGAATACCTTCAACAAAGATTGAGTAAAAGTTATACAAGTGCCAATCTTCCACAGCACAACTGCCGTCCGGAAGCTGTTTTAAGCGCATACGACCTTCGTTATACATCGACTCATATTCAGACAAAACGACATTAACTACTTTCATTCTGCCTGCGGGTTCTGCTCCCGTTAACCCGGTAGCAAAAGGTTCAAAAGCTATTAAACGATATAGTAAGGACAATAAGGTAATATTTTGACCTTTCTTATAAGCTAAGTAATTTGCTTTTTCTTGGTTAAATTTTTGCTGTGCAAGATCATCAACCCAGTTGTCTAGGTAAGCTTCTAAATCCGGATAATCGCCTGAATCAATAAGCTCTGAAAGCGCAAATTGACAAGATTGCATGTACTCGACAACGGCTCCAGGTAATCGAGCTATCAACCCATCAAAGTTTTCTTCCGGGTTAACAATATGACTTAGTGCACCAATTAAAGCCTGAACTAACTGATCTCGATGGGCTTGTTTATTACGAGGGTTATAAAAAGGTATTCCTTTCTGTGCCAATGCATCCGTATATTTTTGAATACCTTGTACTGATTCACGTGTCGTGTAAGTTAAAAAAGCCACTTGACCGTAGTCTTCTATTAACTGGTTATCCTTTAATGATTTAACTAGGTCTGCAGTTTGTTCAGCTGCGACTCTTATTTCACGATTGAGAATACTTGCTACCGCAGGGTAATCACCTTGTATTGGCGAATTACTCGTCATTTCTGGTTTTCCAGGTGCCCTAACTCTAATATTTGGATCTTTCATTTCAGGGTGATGTTTAATGAATTGATTTACAAACTCGACAATTTTAGGATGGCTTCGTCTATTTTCATGAAGATAAATAGGAGCTGGCTTTACATTCAAATAATGTTCGCAAGCTTGATCAAAATACAATAAAGAGTCTACTGTTGCCCCTCTAAATCGATACAAAGACTGGTCATCATCACCAACTACTGTGATATCTTTTGAACTTTTTGCCAACGTGAAATAAATAGTTTCTTGAATAGGATTAGTATCTTGGTACTCATCTACAATTACAGTTAACCCTGTATTAACCCATTGCTGACCAATATCAGTTTCTAAAAACTCCAATAAATGCTTTTGCAACAAGGCTAGGTCTGTTCGATGGTGTTCGTGTAATGCGTCAATATAAGCAAGATATCCTTGGGCTAAGATCTCATTATTCGTATCTTGAAGTAAAACGTTAATATCGATGTTACCTTCAGTAATACGATTAAATAATTTGGCCGCCATTTCAGATCGTTTTGCTTTATTTGGTGGAAATGGCTTATCCCACAAATTATAAAATTCCCAAAAGGCCGAATCATCAATATCAGTTAATGGGTTACGAGATTTACGAATAAAAAACTGCTGAGTTATTTCATCTTCTAAAATACGGATGCGCAACGCTTTGTCATAACGCATATCTTCCATAATTTTAGAAGCTAAACTATGTAAAGTGCCACATAAAATATGCGATACATCTATCGACTCAGCCTGCGACAAGCCCACTGCTACTAATTGCTGTTTAGTTTGAATTAAGCGGCTATGCAGTTCTTCAGCCGCTTTATTGGTAAATGTCGTTAAGAATATTTTGCTTGGTTCAATACCATCAACCAAGATACGCTTGAACAACAACCACGTTAATGTATGTGTTTTACCTGTACCTGGTCCGGCTACAACCCATAGAGGTGATAACTTTAAGTCATGCTCAACCGCTTGTCGCTGTTCAGCATTGAATGGTAAACCACCATTGCCAGTTGTTTTAATAATAGCTTGATAGAATTCATCAAGCGTTATTGTTTCTACATCCATATACGTTCCTTAAACTACGTTCAAACGTTATCTTATTACTACATAATTATTTACTTAGCTAAGTCAGCTACAAAGCCTGAAATTTCGTCAGGGTATAAAATTAAATCCCACCCGGATGTTTGCAAGGCTCTTAGGTCTTTATCGTCAAAGGTGCCATCAACCAACAACACCAACTTGTCTAAACCATTACGACGAATAAACTGCTCACTTTCAACATCGTATTGATACTTAAATGCTCTAGCACGCGCTGCAAGCTCTTTTTTCTTGTGGCCACGACCAGCATCCGAAACGGTTTTCCAATGAATATATGTATTACCTATTTTTACGAAGGGAGTAGTGGCACTTCTTTTACCCACATCAGCGTATTCGTTTATCCATCCTGTATAAGCACATTTTGCTTCATAGTCTATGGCATGCTTTTTTAGCTCTGCTTCCAACAACCAAAGAACCGGTTCAAAGTTGCGGTAAGGAATTAGCCGATCTTCAAGGTTCTCCTTGATTACCCATTTATTAACCTGACTTTTCAGTTTAGGTATCTCTGATTGTTCTATATCCTCAGAAAAGCGCCAGGACAAACCTGAAGACAGATTATCTAACTGTTCTTCTGGTAACATTTTTGTTCTTTGAATAAATGGAGGGATAACAAAGCCTCCTTGTCCAAATTCAGGCTGATTACAATCATCAGCTAACTTAGCTAAGCCATACCCCTGAAACTTTCCACTTTGCGCTTTAATTAACGACACCATAATTTCAAACAACCATAGCTTTTCATCACTATCCTCTGAAGACATGCCCGCTGGATCATGAAAGCACTCCAGCAATAATTTTTTTAACCCTTCACTAGAAGTTAACTGCTCATAATTATCGTAAACAAATTCTACATGCGCCCCCACCTTTGAGAGATTTCGAAGTGGCTTTAGCCACAAATCCATAGCTTTAGGCGATTTAGCAATAATTAACTCACAGGTTTCCTTTCCTAGTAGAGCTATAGCCCCTTTAATCTCATCATCAATTAACCTAGCTCCTGCTAAAGTTTTAGTGAAGAAGCCAAGTTCAAAACAATAACTAGGTAACGAATCCTTAATGCCACCTGACTTTTTATAATTCTTGTATAGGCACTCACGCACGTCCTGTTCTAGTACCATAAGTTTGCCAATGCCACGCTTTACAAAAATATTTCGAGCAGCAAATGGTGCTTGTAATAACGCAGCTTGATAAGCTTCAGACATTAATGACCAAAGTGAATCCAACTGAAGATTCTCAGCAGTTAGGACTGTTGTAATATCTTTGATAAGTAACTCAATTGAACTTGCTAGTTCAACATTCGAAGCTACAGCATGTTCAAAATGTTCAGCTCTAAGCTCTTTTGTCGAACCAGCTAACCCAATGTTATTTTCAACCCAATTTTTAATTTCAGCGAAATACTTCTTAGTATCAAAGTGAACGGTAGAGTCATATAGACTATCAACAGCTTCTGAAAGACCTTTTTTAACTTCCGACTTGTAATAAAGGTTTATTGCAATTGGAACTTGTGGCAACTGCGATTTCGCTTCAAAGGTTTCACCTAAGTTTCGCCATGACTTCATTTCGGCATTACGGGAAGAGCCTGATGCTGTAACCAAAATTATGTGTGATACATTATTTTTGTCTTTACCAATAGTAAAGTCGGGATTGATTGACATCCCTTCAGGTTTTTCGTTCCAAAAAACCTCGCCTGAAACATTAGATGCTTCAACCGCTTTTAATAATGCGTAATGAGTAATTGTTTCATACAACAAGCCACGTACTTCGTTAGCCATGATTTAATCCTTATCTTTTGTTAGATGGTCAATTTCATCATCAATTGCCTCTAATTCGGCTTCTAGCGTGTCCATTATTTCCTGCTTTTTACCTTCTAAAAGGTCGAGGATATCTTGTGACTTCTCATCATCTATACTATTTAAAAGCAGTATTGTTTGCTCTACAGATTTACTGAGTGCCCAGCGTCGCCAGTTGATAAATCGTTGAATTCGTTTAATACCTGCTTCTGTTATTTTTAAGACCTTACGACCTGGACGCTTGGCGCTTGCACCATTTTCATAATCCTTGATCAGATGTGGCTTACCTTCGAGTAAACCGAATTCTTTAATCCAGTTTCTTAAAGTTGATTCTTTATCGCACCCGTTGAGCTCACGTAAAGCCTCTTCAAAGGTATATGTATTTTCATCCATTACTTCGGTTTCCTATTTAACAAAAGCAGGAACAGAATATCTGCGATTATTCATCCATGCTAATAAGAACAATAATTTGAGTTCAGCCTTTAACAGTTATTTCAAGGCTTGAAATAACTGTTAAAGGTGCTGCACTTATTTTGAATCGTAAGCTTAATAAAATCCATAAAAATTAATAAGATGACAAAAGGAAAACTACCGTTACTCAATGAGCGCATCAAAGTCAGGTACTTGTGTTGGCAGGGGCATATCTTTATAAGAAGCAGTTACGATGACTTGTCCTTTACCCATTACTTGCAATTCTCGTTCAAAGCCCTGCATATCAATAGAAGCATTTCTAATGGCTTCTCGACGCTCCACATCATTACCTAGTGCCATTGTAAGTTCAGTATTTATTTGAGTGAGAATGCCTGAGTCTATTTCACTTACTTGTTGAGATATTACCGTTAAACCAATACCAAACTTACGCCCTTGGCGTGATATATCTCTAAAAACAGAACCAAACTTCATGCGTTGAGGGTTAAGTATTGAAGGTGCCTCTTCAATAACAATGTTTACAAAGGGCAATTGATTGGAAGGTATAATTAAACCATTTTGTACATACGGAAGCTTTCCTTGTTCTAGACGCTCAATTAAAGCATCGACTAGAGAAGACAGGCCTACTTGCCCGCGGTCGTCGTCATTGCCAAAAGCCAGTCGAATTGCATTAGGCAATGATTCTACTGATTCAACACTTCTAACTGCCTTTCTAAGAGTAAATAAGGTTCGAGCTACAACTGTGGTAAATAGGAACTGCTCCATTTCAGACATTAATGTTGTATCTACTACCAATACACGTCCTGCTTCTAGGGCACATAAGATGTCAGGAAGCTGTGATTGGTATTCATCACCAAAATCAGGATCAAAGTTAGTAACAATTCGGGTGTTACCGCGATGTAAAAAGCCTAATCGACGCTGAACTGCCGTTACAGTACCTTGCATGTACTCCACTTCTTCATCAACATCATCAGGGTTTCCTGTATCCCCCATAATGCTGCGACCTATCCATTGTTCACCGTGCACGGCAAACTGCCTAGAGGCAAAAGCCATTTGTTGCTCAGTAAACTCGGTAATACTGAAAAGATCGTCTGGCGTAATATCACCTCGAGAGATGGTTAGCGATTGTTCTAACCCGCTGCCAGGTATATCTTTTGCGGTTAAATAATAGAATGGTGAAATGAGCGCATCTTGTTCTTCTTGACTATAGCTATTTGCAATACCACTGATACCGTCAGCCCCACCATTAGCAAAGTGCCAACGTCTAAATTCGTCATGAGGATCTATGGCTAAAAAGCTTGTTTTTGGTGCATTTGTGTTTGAAACATAACAATGACGATTATAATCAAGTACACCTTTAATCAATACCATCATCAAGTTACTTTTACCCACACCTGTTCGACCAAAAATGCCAATATGATGAGACAATGCATAAGCTGGAAGGAAAACTTTGACGCCCTCAAGCGATGATTCACCTGCTAACATATCACCTAAATATATTCCTTCTTTAGGCAACTGACTTTCAAGAAGTTCAGCGATTACTTCATATGAGCCAATGTTATCTTTTGATACATGATAAACATGGGTTAAATGTTCTGGTAAACGACGTGGGCGATTGTAACTCCAGCTACCATCGTCTTGCTCAGCGTAACCTAAAACAATACCTTTCAAAGCAAGTAACTTTTCCTGGATAGCATCATCGCTTAAATACGCATCAGGCATGGTAAGTTTGTTTCGTGCAATATCTTCTATCTCAATTGTACGATTAAGAATATTGGCATACTCAGTCGCTCTAAATACATAAACACGCTCTATACCACCACGTAAACTAGGCAATAAGAACAAGTCACCGACCGCTATATCACTATTTGAAGCTATAACGGAAAGCTGATTAGTATTGCTTTCAGCTAGGATCCCAAATGGTTGTCCTAGTTTATTAATCAGTGATTGAAAAGAGTTGTTAGCCATAATTTTTACCTATGCCCAGTCAATACTGAAGCATCTCTGAATACCTTTGGAGAAACACCTTGTTTAATAGCAGCATTAATTAACTGCTTTCTTAGACTTGTTCGTTCATTACCGGTTAGAGATGCTCTATCGTGTGCTGCTTTAATAGGATAAGGGTACCCATAACACCGTTGATCATGACTAGAAAAATCTAACATTTTGAACAGTCTGCGTTCATTTTCTAAGGTTTTTTCTGATGTGTCAGCCAAAATAAATTGCTCAAAATATTTTCGGTCAACATCTAATCTCATAGGCATAGTTTGACGATGAATTTGAAACAGGTAGGTAACAGCCCCCATAGGAGGTAAGCTCGTTTTTTCTTTAGTTAGACCAAATTCCCACTCGTCTTTATATTCGGAACACTCAACTTCAGGTATAGGCATCCGTAAAAACCACTTATCAGGCATGTCAACCGACATAGATTCAGCTTTACGATCAATTATATCTTGCAATTCATGTATTGTCGGCAAACCGTGAGACTTTGATATAGCAAAGAAGCCAATTTGTTTCTCGGTGGCTTTTTTACAGCACAGGCGCTTTAAATGTTCAAAATACAAACTAGCGGGATCATTGCGCTGCATAAAAGGCAATGCAAAAGTACCATCAAACAGTACTATGTCTGGTGGATTGTCGGAAGCTATTAACCGATAGGCAGCCCCTAACTCAGCGGTCGAGCGCAACTGAATAGCTAAGTTACCTTTGTCAGAGGCATGGGGTAGGATTAGGTTTTCAAATAAAACTTCTAAACTGTGACTCTTGGATAGCGATTTAAAATCTTTGTAGTCTGATTGCGCTATTAATTCTCGTGCTGTTATACCTGACAGTCTTTCTAAGGATTGTAATAATAAAGATTGTGTTCGTTTGGATTCATCGGGTAACCAAGTAATATCAAAAATTAACTCTGATACAGGTGTGACTTCTTTTAAACCTGAAGTGGGATGGGATTGATATTGAACAGCCTGAGCGATAGCTAGATAAACATAACAATCATTGTATGCTAAGAGAGGGAAGTCACCGCTTCCATCGACTCCTGCAATTCTAATATCGTCGTGTGTCGCAGTATGAGAAACAAACTGCAAGCGTTCAACGACCTCAGACTTGCTGTCTTCGCTAATTCGTTCTTTGGCATCCCAAGATTCAATTTGTTTAGCGACCTCATCCATACGGGTCGCTATTATATTTCTAAACTCTAAATCACTATTCATCCAGTAAACTCAATTGCGTATCCGACTTCCCTATTTTGATATTGCTACCCTTGAGATTTTTGCCAAATATTTCATAGAAAATATGTGTATTGTGGAAACCTCTTCGACGGTTTCGGTTATTCCCTCGGAATATAACTACTTGAATACCATCCTTTTTGCAAATATCGCAACCACATTTTTTCCATGGAGCATCTTTTAATGTTTTATAAATCTCTGCTCTATTATCTGGCCTATCTGGTGTAACCAGCTGATCGTAACTGTGTAAAATAGCAACTGTTTCTTCGGCCGAGATATTACCTGCATCATATTGTTTTAAAGCTTCGAAGCAATTGGCTTCCATTTTAACAACTTCTTCAAGAGTTGCTCGTCCTTCAGTTACCATACGCTTTGCTCTGAAGCTTTTTTCAGCTTGTGGTATACGAATAGCAGCATACCATTTAGCGTCTGGTGATAAGTAGTTTTGCCCAGTCCCCATCCAAGCTCGTCGTAAAAATGAAGCACTGTCTACTGATGTAACACCAAGCTTTTTAAATTCTGTTAAAGCATCATATCGCGCTAAGCCAAATAAATGCATCTTAACGTCTGAAGGCACGTATTTGTGTACTTCGTGCAATATTTCTAATACTTTTTTAGTTGGAGTTCTAACTAGGCTTCCTAGGCCTATATACTTGTAACCCATATCTACATATTGTTTTGCTGCCAAAGCATAACTTTTAGGATCCCACCCCTGTACAGCACCAATAGGTTCCCATTGAAGATCTCGTTTTTTGTGTTCATTTAAAAATAGTTCTGCGTTATGTATTGTTAAATCATAACGATGCTGTTTATCTTCTTCGAATGCAGGAACGATTAAGTGATCGATAGATACACCGTAATCAAAATCTAAGCGAGTGTAATAGTCTAAAATTTCATCGTTTGTGTATGGAGGGTTCTTTTGGTCAATGTAACCAAAAGCCCCACAATCTCCCATAATAGGCACTTCCCGTGGAACTCTCAAAAAGCGATGAACACCCAACTCATTGATTCTTTTGGCTTTACTTTTACTTTTTTCTGCAACAACTTTAGAAATTAGTAATCCATCATAATTTGGCTTGGAGTACATTTGATGAGCATAGGTTTCGTTGGTCCAGTTACCTGTGCCCCCCGAGTGGATATCGTTATCAAAGTCGTAATCAGGATCAACAAGGTCATCCCACTCAGGAATAAAGTATTTTATCTCTCTTTCTTCTGATTCTTTTTTCCATTCTTGAGACAAAGGGATGACTTTATCTACCTCAGGGTTTGCTACTGCCTTTGGTCGAGAAGCTTTTTTAGCTGCAGATGACGAAGATTTAGTTCTTGGTTTTGCCTCTTTTTTCTCAGGAAGACCAATCCCTTTTTCTTCAAGCATAGTTTGCTTTAACTCTTCTCCATCAATTATTTTAAGCTTTTCCGCAAATGTAGCGTCATTATCTAACTTGGTTAATAGCCTGTTTGTAATGTCACCTTTTAGCGCAATTAAAGCACTAGAAAACCTTTCGACTTTAGCATCTTCATTGGTTAAAACTACGGGGGTCACGTTATCGAATTTTTGAAGTTTCGATAACTGTGCTTTTCCACAAAAAGCTATCGTAGGAGCGTTAAAGCTCAGATTATCACTCAATTGGCAAGCTGATAGATATTCATTTCCTAACAGTAATAAAATTAAGTCATATCGTTTTGAAACTAACTCAGCGAAATCTTCAGGAATACCTAGTGAGTTAGACCATTCTTTAAGCTCCTGAGATTTCATACCAGTAAATGTAACTTCGTAAGGTGGAAGCTTATCGTTTGCACTAACTAAACCATAACCTGCAGAAACTATATGCAAATCAACTTCAAGTTCGCTCTTTGTCTCTCGTAAATGATTAACTGCACTCATTAAACGTTGGTGTTGTAGGCCTGTATAAAGCTTCTCTGCAGGTAGTAGTACATCCTTTAATTCTTTATAAATTTTATTTAGATGCACATCACCTTTTTTAAAATCGGTGAGTGAAGGTGCTAGTTTATGTTTTACAGCTTTTGCACCAGTGCAAGACGTTACTACTAATATTTTCATTTAATTTGTATTACTCTTAAACTTGTGAATGTTCAAAACTCTTATTCACTTCAAAATGCGGCAACCGATTATACGTTATGAGTTGATTTCGGCAATAATTTTCATAGCTTTTTGGCTCTAGCCTCCACTTTTGCTAAAATCCAATCTTCTACCTCGCCTTCAACCCAGGCTACTGAATTTGCACCTAACGAAACGCTTTTCGGAAATTCGTCTTTAGCCATGAATCTGTAGACAGTTGCTCTGCTTAAGCCTGTGATGTTTAGTACTTCTGATAATTTAATTAGTCTCATTTTATTCTCCTGATGGGTTAGTACATACCATCTCGGGGAGTCGTATTTTTTTATCCCAAACCAATCTATTTCACATATACATCATTCACTTGCATACAAACATTCGGAGACTTTTATGCAAGTAACAAAACCCAAATATGAATTTACTGATTGCGTAACTGATGAGCAGATACTTGAAGCAGCGGCTTATGTGATTGCGCAAAAAAATATGCGTCAAGGCATTCTTAGTTGCCCTGCTGACTGCGCTGAGTTTTTACGCTTTAAATTAGCGCTGGTAGAACACGAAGTATTTATGATGTTTTTGCTCGACTCACAAAATCGCATTATTGAGCTGGTGGAGATGTTCAGGGGCACCATTAATGGCGCGACTGTTTACCCAAGAGAAGTTGTTAAAACTGTACTGAAGTTTAATGCGGCTTCTGTGGTGATTTCACATAACCACCCTTCAGGTATTTGCGAGCCATCAGAGGCTGATAAATTAATTACAAATAGACTCAAACAAGCATTAGCTTTGATTGATGTATCTGTTCTGGACCACATTGTGGTGGGTGAGCAATGTTATTCATTTGCTGAGCATGGTTTGCTCTAGGGAGGACTTATGACTTTACGGTTAAAAGAGCTACCTAACTTAGCTTTACCCGATCCACTAATTGAGCTTATCTCTAATGAAGTGACTAAAAATAAGCCAAGCAAGCAAGGCTATAAGGCTTTTTCGATTCGATTTAATGTAGTAGATGCCAATCATGAAGAAGCAGCCACCAGCCCCGCTATTGAGCTTAGATTTGAACGTACTGCCATTGGTTTTCAATTGGTCTATATTCTTGACCTAGAAGAAGCAGGACAAATGTATCCTTGGTTCAAATTAGCAAATATGTTGATCGGGCTTGATAAACGCTGTGTGCCACAATACGGCTGGCAAGATGAGCAGACATCAAGCTCACTTAATCAAATAGAGCTTATTGCTTTGGCGTATCGATACTCAACGGGCGTCTATAAAGTTGAGGTAAACTTCGAGTGGTAAAAAATGCAGGGGCTTAACCCCTGCTATCTCTTTCTATTTTTTTTCAGATATACATTATTTAATAAAAGTATTTTTATTTTTGGCTGCACCCGAATGTGCGATGCCTTTCACCGAATTGCTTAGTCCTCACCTTGGCAAAGTAAGAAACACGATGAAACAGCGCATTAAATTGCCCAGTAAACTGAAGGCTATTCGCATCAAGAATGTAGTGTGGTGTTTTAGGTATATGAACTAAGCACTTTATCTCTTCAAAGGGCTTAGCTAAGGCACTCGCCCATGCAGTTACAATACGATTAAACAGATTAACTTTCTCTGACTCAAAGTTACCTAATGTTGAGAACTGGTCTTTATTAAAGAAAAGTACAATATGGTAGTGATGATGCAAAGAATGGTTGTGTTCCCTTACCCAAATGTACCTTAGATTAGTCTTGTGAACTAACCCACCAGCTTTCTGCTTTCTTGCTTCATGACTTTTGATTTGTGCTTTTAATGAAGCGAAGAATCGCTTTAAAACTTTGTTAGAACTGTCTACTTCTCCTTTAGGCAACCTTAAGTCAACACGCACTGCAAAAGTGCGTTTATGATCACATACAGCCTTGCTAATCACCTGCTCTATTATTGCGAGTTGATGAATAAAAAGAGACTGTTCTTTGTGAGCTTGTGTGTCCCATTTAAAGTATTTGTTTGTCGTTGTTGTTGGTAATCGAGACGTAGTACTTGATTGAAATGACATGATTCATCCTTTTGTTTTGAGAATTCATATCACTGCTCTAATGCTTATTTTTTTATTGTTTTGAGAATCTATCAAGTCGTGAATGCTATGACTGCATTCACTTGTTAAGTCTTAAAGGGGTTATTAATAAACATACTAATACTACCAAACCGAAAATACAGGCGAGAGCAAAGCCTAAGATTCTAAGACTTTAATAAGCTTCAGCGCCCAGACTTCTTGGCATTTAAAGTCACTTTACTGCTCTGAAGTTAGCTATATTGCTTATACAAACATTAACAAACCTAATAAAAACACTAGTAACAAGAAATTTAGTCTACATATTTTCTACATGTGAACACCAAGGGTGGAACCTGGGAATACTTAAAGAACTACAAGCGTTATTGTAGATAAATTTAAAGATTGATTAATGCAATCAAATTTAGTTAATGTATTAATTGTTGATGCAAGGAATGCCAAGGAGTGAAATCATGCAAAATGAGTATTATGTCGATCCAATTGACTGGGTTAAAAGTTTATCCTTTGTAGAGCTTAATCTTTTGTTTTATAAAAGTGAGAACAAGTTCTATGTGGACCCTAGTCAACCTAACCTTTCTTTCAATTCTAAAGAAATCGAATTAAGAAATTGGATGGTTGAACAAATTACCGAAGTCCATTATCAAGAACAGTTCTTAAAAGGGTGGCATGAAAGCCACTTATCAATTGATGAAATAAAGTCAATAAAAAATCTATCACCTGAGTTCAAATTTAGCTTATTAAAACACAACCACATATCTGGTTTTGAGGCTCGTTCATTAGATGAATTAACCTTCTACTACGTGAACACTTTATCTTTTACAAAGGACGAGAAATTAGCACAGCTTAACAAAGAATTTTCGGGCTATTATGAAAGTGAAACAGTTAAGAAGTTGGATTTTGTGACAGACTCTTTTGATTTACTAAATTGGTCTTTCGAATGGCTAAAAAAGAAAGGAAATGATTTTCACCTCACCATTAGCGGCAATCCTATACTTTATAAATTATTAGATATAAATACCGTGTCAGCCAAAACGGTTTTAGCCTATGTATTAGATTATTCTTGCGATAATAGCATAGCTTTAATTCTTCAAGCAGGTGAAGAAGCAAGTAGTTTAAATGCTAGCCCTCAAGTACCTATAGTTACAGGGATTGACTTCTCAGAGCTAAATAACGCTACCACCTTTCAAACTCATTCTAATGAAGAACTGGCAAAAATCATACCAGTGCCTAGAACCACTATGGTAAATTTAAGGCAAAAAGCCAATATATATGAAAGAAAACTTCATTTTATATCTCATTTCAAACAGGCTTATCAGAAAAGAAAATCAAGGGTCAAACAATCCAAAGAGACGAAACTATATTCGTTTACCATGAATAAATCGCTAGAAAAAAAGCTCAACCAAATCTGTGCAATTGAAGGGATTAAGAAGTCTGAAATGGTAGAAAGGCTAATAAACGAAGCTTATTTTAGTGTTAGTAACACCAAAAGAGTTTTTCAAGATACTAGTGGCGTTCAATATAGAGTTAAGCCCAAAATTGAAGGTTAAGATAAGCTAAAACAGAAGTATTTTTGCCAGGGTTTTAATTTCAGGTTGGTTCTGACTATAAGGTTAGTAACAGTAACCTTATAGTCAGAAAAATGACAGAATTGGACGGTTATAACGCCCCAAGCAAGAGCAGATTTTTAGCTGGCTAATATCGGTGAGAAGCTACGTAAGCCTACTTAAAACTTTACCGTCGACTTGGCTTGCTAACCATTAGCCCTCACCGATGATACAAAGCAAGGTTCCTAGTGAGAGTATAGCTACAGATAACTTACCTGAAAAAAGTATAAACGTTGGGTGTTCATTTACCTCTATCAGCTTGGCCTGTGCGATTTCGAGTTTGCTCTTTTTGTCCGCTATTGGGGTTTCAAAGTTTCCAGGTAACTCATTTTGTTGAGATTCTAAAATCTTTAGGTGCTCTTTATATTTTTTAATTTCAAATTCAGCAATATCTTTGTTGTGTTGCACCTTGGAAGCCCAGAAGTAACATTGGCTAGCTAACAGCCCCGAAATAAATATTGTGAATAGGCCAACTTGAGAAAGTTTTTTCTTAACTTCAGGTGAAATTTCTGGGAACAATGTATTAGCAATGAAAAAAATAATTGCATACACAGCTAATGTCACAACGGTGAAAATAAGCTGGTTCTTTTTATCGGGTAATTCAAAGTAATTCAAATTTGTACCTCTAATAACTGAAGTTTAATGATGCGCAATTTAAGCATATTTTTGATTTGCAATCGCGGATTTTTATAAAGATATTAGTTTTAACAAAATTGATAAGTTGTTGCCAGTGTTATTAAAAATAGATATTTATTCTTTTTTGAGTCGGAAAAAAGTGCATAGTTTGCTCATTTTCACGAATATTAGAGAAAGTCATTACATACTGAAATCAATCGCAGTTCAGGTCAAAACAAATTACGATAGATAATTGTACAAAGATGACTTTTGGCTACTCTAATTATTCATATTCATGTATGTAAAAGTTAGAGATTAATACATTAAGATCAAGCTGTTTCATTGCACTCCAGGTTGCACTCCAACCCAAAACACAAAGCAATTAAATCCATATTTAGCAATGCATTACAATAAAAACAAGACTTCCCCCAGCTCCACCAAATATCAATATCAAAACCCTATCAAAACACTGTTTTTGATAGGGTTTGCAATATGGGAATTACATGAAAAGAACACGATCAAAAAAGCCGCTAAAAAACGGCTTTTGCAATAATTTAATTGATACTCTACATTAAGAAAAGCTTATCTAACGTAGATTTGTATATTTTCTGGTGCATAGTAAACCTTACCACTTGTAGACGTTCCATACTTTCCACTTCTTTCTTTAGGCTTAAAGTTTAAGTTATACATAGTCATCGTTGTGAAATAAGTTCCATTAGTGGGGTTGCTTAAATAGGTGTAATCAGAACCTGTATAAGAACAGCCTGCCTCTGAGTGGAAAACAGGTGAATTAGCCAAATCATCTACTAACTCTTGGCAATTTGCAGAATCTAATTGCGCGAAATCGAACACAACATAATTGTTTGTTTGTCCGTCAGTTATCATTAACTGAGTAGCATTAGACTTTAATGCTTGCCAAACAACCTTATCAACATAGTGATTTTTTTGAGAGGCTGGATCAATTAGTTCTTGGGTGAGAGTATGAGATGTTATACCATTTTTTTCTCGGGTATTAACTAATGTCCACCCACCTTGTGAAACTTCCATATTACAGTAAACAGAAACAGAGGTTGGAATACCATCTTTAATAATCTCGAGTGAGTATACCCCTGACTGGGCCAATGGGTCTTTTATTTTAACTTCATCACAAGACTCACCATCAGTTCCTGTATCTGACTGCAAAATAAATTGGAAGTCACCAGACTCAAGGTCATTGGCATACCATGTTCCTTGATAAATACCATTCGATGTTAAATTTCCAATATAGTGTTTCTTAAGATCGTTTTCAGTTGTTGTAAACTTGATGATATTATCATTGTGAATATAGCTCCCCTTAACCACACTATTTTCAGATTTCAACAAAAAGTCATTTTGTAATTTCTGTAATTCGTAAGTAGTGAGCGCATAACTAGCATCTAGCTTTCCATCTAAAAATGCATCTTCTTTTAAGTCAATGTATTGTGGTGTCGAATAACTGTAAGCACTAACTAAGGAAAGGAGAAGCAAACTTTTTTTCATAATAAATCCTTGTCATTATTTATATATTTAAGCGAGCAAGAGTATATTGATTTTCGTTATCAATGTATAATCAATTATCAGGAAAAGTTAAATTACCTCTAAAAGATAAAAAACCGTTTCTCAGCGGCTTTCTCCAATCTATTCAACGCTTCATCTAAAGCGCTCATCAATTAGTTATCTTGAGGCTGCATAAAGTTCTACAAAAGAGCTGTACTAAATTGGGCTGAATTACAATGACATCTAAGGTTACTTTTTTATGCCGACACTTTGCTGAACTAACGCTTTTTTAATCCATAATTAAACCCTATCTGCTCATCAACATTTTTTACAGACTATCAATAACCCCAAAACAAAATGTAAATAAATTGTTACGCAAATTATTTAGCCAAATCAAATTCATACCCATTTTGCAAACGCAAAACCAACTGGTCTAACCTTGTTTTATTTTTATTCTAGATTTGCACAAAGGTGTATCTCAGATTATTTCTAGATAGGCTTAATTTTGAGCAATTAAAGGAAATGTAATCATGAATAAAAGAAATATTTTACTCTCTGCCATGTGTTTGTATGGCATGAATGCATACGCTTCATCTGAGTTAGATATAAACCCATCTGTTGTTGGTGGTGTTGAAACACCAGCCTACTCTCGCCCTTATCAAGTTGCGCTGCTTATGAATGGTCGCCAAGGTTGTGGTGGTACATTAATCGATCCAAATTGGGTTTTAACGGCGGCTCACTGTTTAGACAATGCTTCAACATCAAGTTTAACTGTTCGTGTTGGTGCGCACTCAATCAGCCGAAATGATGGTGTCACATTAAGAGTATCTCAGATTATCAACCATGAACGCTGGAATGGCGCAAATGGGATCCGCTCTGGTTATGACATCGCAGTTTTAAAACTGGCTTCACCTGCGCCAAGTCAATATACGCCAGCTAAACTTCCTACTGCGGCTATCGAGTCACAATATGCGAGCCCTGGCGATTACGTTACGGTATCAGGTTGGGGTTTAACCTCTAACCGTGGTCGTCCGAGTGATGTACTTCGAGAAGCTGATTTACCCGTTATCACTAATTCAAGCTGTAGTTCACAACTTAGTTTCAATTTGCCTAGCTCAGTGATTTGTGGCGGTGGTGAAGGTGGTCGTTCTGCATGTAATGGAGACAGTGGCGGTCCTTATGCTGTTAGAGTTGGCAATGACTTTTACAGCATAGGCACTGTGAGTTGGGGGCAAGGTTGTCAAGGTGCAACTGCTTTCACAAGAACAACAAGCTTCTTAAATTGGATCAAACAAAAAACAGGAATTACCGACGGTGAAGATAAAAAACCCGTCGCCAATTTTGAGGTTCAAACGGATGCGGCGTCTTTAACTGCAAGTTTCACCAACAAATCTACTGACGATAAAGGTATTACAGGTTATCAGTGGTCGTTTGGACAAGGTAACGCGGGTTCAACTCAAACAAATCCAAGCTTTACCTATGCTTCTGCAGGTAGCTACAACGTCACGCTTACAGTAACAGATACCATTGGCCAAACGAGTAGTGTATCTAAAGTCGTTAACTTTATCGTTGATGGTGAGTGTAATGCAGCACCTTGGAGTGCTGCACAAAGTTATGCACTAGGCGACAAGGTTAGCTACAAAGGATATGAATATGAATCTACCTGGTGGTCGCAAGGTGCTCAGCCAGACTTATACAGCAATGTGTGGCGTCGTGGTGCAAAATGTGATGGTAACATTGAAGACCCAGCACCTGTTGCTGACTTCTCAGTAGCAACCAATCAATTAACAGCTACACTCACCAGCACAAGTACAGATAACGGTCAAATCGTTAGCACTCGCTGGATTATCAGTGGTGAAAGCTATCAAGGTAGTGTTGTGTCACACACCTTTGCGCAAGCAGGCAGCTATTCGGTGACTTTAAGCGTTACTGATGACAAAGGCCAAACCGCTCAAAAAACCAAAACTATCTCAGTTTCTGAAAATGTCGATACCTGTAAAGGTACAGCTGCATGGTCAGAAAGTACCGTGTATTTACAAGGTCAAAGAGTGAGCTTAAACGGAGTAATCTACGAGGCTAAGTGGTGGGTACAAGGTGAAAACCCTGCTTCTTCTGGACCTTGGGGGCCTTGGAAAACGATTGGTCTATGTAACTAAGCTGATTAAAGAAATCTTTTAATCATTTTAAGTCCCGTGTAACCTAAAGGAAATATATAGCCATATTTTCTGCGACATGGGACTTAGTCAACAAGTAAAAGCCGATTTAACACGCCTTGGCGAGCGTATACAAAAAACTTTTTTAGCAATCAAAGCTGAGCTACCAGAAAAAGCCAAAACCATTGGTGGATTTGCACGGTATTTAGATTATAACCGCTCTAATAGCCAACGCTTTTTTACTGCCTGTAAAGCAAGTGATGGATTACAAGTATTAGTAGAGTTGCCCGGTGTTCAAGCTTTGGTACTCATGCAGCAAAAGTTGATACCACTTATTCCTTCTCCTCTGCTAAAACAGCTAAAGCAAGTTACAGATTTATTTGAACAGTGCCTCAACCAACATGCTTCAAGTCATGCCCAACTCAAACGCATGCTATCGACAGCGAAACAGAAAACACAAAATACCACGCACGGTGATGACCACAAAGCGCAGCTTTATTATGCAGCTAAGTCTCTTCTGCGATTCAGCGTCGAAGAAGTATTCTGTATCTATATTCTTAGAGAGAACAAAGTAAATCCTGCTTTCTTGCAAGAGGTCGCTTTAATTAGTAAATCGGGAATTAAACGCGAAGCCGGAGCTGTGCCATTTGTGCAGTTTTATACTCACCCTAATCCTGATAACTTTACTCAACCACTGAATATTTCTCAGCAAAGTCGATTAGAGACCAATCTTTTTACCATTGGTGTATCTGAAGAGTACTCTACATCTGGATTTTTAAATGCCTTTAGTACTTTTTCACCGAGTAATTCAGGTTTAGTGTTTGATCCGCTACCAAGTGATAGCTGCGATGCAACCTTTGTGGTTAATAACCCTGATGAAGTGATGAACCCGCTCAATCAAAACAGTCCTTGCAGTTCCACCAGCTTATCAATTAAAAACCCAACTAAAGCCATGACCATGTTAGTGCTGATAGAAAAACAAATTGATAAATGTAGTACCGTAAATATTGGCTGCTATCACAACAATCAAAAGGTAGAAGACGGCAAGTTAAAAGCAAGTGATATGTGGACTGAACGATTTCCAGAATTTCCTGAGCTCAAAATTTCTCAAACCACAGATAATTTGGCGCACTTTCAATTGCAGCAAGATCACAAAGAAAAACTGCGCTATTTATTAGATATCGCGCAAGTCGATATCGAAGACTACATTTGCTACTCAACCCATGTGAACTTTCCTATTTGGTCAAGCACTTACCGTATATATTTTGAACACCAGTAAATCTTTCTAACACTACTTCACTTTAAATCACTAAGTAAGCACACAATGTGCTTACTCTCCCGCACCAAGATAATCTATAACCAATTGTAAAATATAGATATTTACAATTCTAATTTACTTATTTCACAAACTTTCACATATCTTTAGTCTCACATGAGAATAAAAATTGTACATATGCTTTAAGTGCTGATAGCCTAGAGAGTATCTCAGATACACTTTGAGATACAAAATAATAAAATAATAAAATACAACAACAGGGTGTTCTCTTATGAACTTAAGATTATCAGCAATTATGCAAGGACTCGTTGCGAGTTCTCTTTTACTCTCGGGTAATACTTTTGCCAATCAGGTAAATGAAGACAAAGTCGAAAAAATTCAGGTTACAGGTTCTCGTATTGCACGTACTAGTGCGCAAATGACAACACCAACAACCATGATTGATGCAAAAGAAATCGCGCAATCGGGTGTAAAGAATATTGGCGATTTAATGCATAAACTGCCCGCTATGATCAGTGGTGTAGGTTCAACTACGGCGACAGGCAATGGCACTGGCCTTCAGTCTGCAGGTCAAGAACTCATAAACTTACGTGGTTTAGGTACAGAGCGAAGCTTGGTACTCGTCAATGGTCGTCGTCATGTGTCGGGTGATGCCGGTAATTCTGCTGTCGACATTTCTATGATCCCAACTTCACTTATTGAGCGTGTCGAAATTATTACTGGCGGTGCATCAGCTATTTATGGTGCTGACGCGGTAACTGGTGTAGTTAACTTTATTATGAAGAAGGACTTCACTGGGTTTGAACTTGACGCATCTTATGCACAAAGCGCTGAAGATGATGCAAAGAGCAATGATATTTCGCTTACTTGGGGTGCAGATTTTGCAGATAGTGCGGGTAATGTTACTTTCCACGTCAGCTATTCAGACCGCGATGCGCTCTCAGTTACGGCACGTGACTATGCCAATAAGAACCACTCTTTTTTACCAAACCCTGAAAATACAGGGCCTAATGACGGTATTTCAGATACTGTATTTGTAGAAGATTTACGTTTCCAAGCGCTCAGCGCCGAGGGCTTAATCTACTTACCTAATAGTAACTATTTCTTTGGCGATGCCCCTATCAGCCAGATCACTGTACCCACATTCGCAAATGATCCTATTGCATTTCCGTTTGGTCATGTAGGTTACGACACATTTACCATCGACCGCGAAGATGGTCATTTTAGGCCTTTCCAAAATGGTGATTTTTGTGATGGTCCGGTCACTTGCTCTAACGGTGACGGATTTAGGATCTCTGAAACTAACTATGCCATTGCGCCTAGTGAAAGACTATTAATGAATTTAGGCTCTCGATACGATCTGAGTGACGATGTTAGCCTTTATCTTGATAGTAAATACGGTAAGGTCGAGTCTTTTGCGATTGGCCAAGCAAGTATTTTCCACGATGATAACTTCGGTCCATTGATCAGCTTAAAGCAAGATAACCCATTTATTCCAAGTGAATTAAAAACATTAATGCAAGAGCGTAATGTGCAAGATGCCGCATTAGCAGTAGTAGGTTTACCATCAAGCTCTGAAAACATTCGTGAAACCATGCAGATCACTTTAGGTGCTGAAGGATCATTTGCTGATTATGATTTTGATACTTATGTGCAACATGGCAGAGTCAGCGCTGATATTTATGAGCTCACAACATTCAACGAGCGCTACTATCGCTCACTAGATGCAACCACAGATGCTAGTGGAAATGCCATTTGTCGTGATACCAGCGATCCTACCTGTGTGCCGTATAACCCAATCTTCAAACAAGCCAGTCAGGCAGCATTAGACTACGCTGGTGTGAAACTGCATAACAAACAAGAGATGGAGCAAACTATTGCCAGTTTTGTGTTTCATGGTGATTTAGTAGATACCGATTTGGGGCCTATTGCATTTGCAGCAGGTCTTGAATATCGAAACGAGCGTTCGCTTGCCGACCCTGATCAGCTCACTCAAGGGCGTAATGAAAATGGCGTAGGCCTTGGCCTAGTAGGCACAACAACAGGTCAAACCCCTGCCACTAATAGTTTTTTTAGTACTGTAGAAGGTAGTTACAACGTTAAAGAAATTTTTGGTGAAGTCAGTGTACCTTTATTGGCAGACTTACCTTTAATTGAATCGCTCGATCTAGAAGTAGCTGCGCGCTATGCCGATCACAGTATCACTGGTGGTGATAGCACTTATAAAGCGTCTTTAAACTGGCAGTTTGGTTATGATATTGGCTCTCGTGCTAGTTATTCTCGTGCAGTACGTGCTCCGAATATTCAAGAACTGTTTGCGCCAGCTTCTTCAAGTGCAGCACGTTTAGTCGACCCATGTCACAAAGATAATCTAGATGCAGAGCCTGCTGTTGCTGCAAATCGTAAAGCAAACTGTGAGTTGTTGGGCTTAGATGCTGAATTTACCTCAAATGCGTCATTTGGTACTGTGCTGACACACACTACCGGTAACACCGAACTCAAACCAGAAACAGCTGATACCTTTACGCTAGGTTTGACTTATTCGCCTAATGCTAACCTAAATATTGCTGTTGATTACTGGGATATTGAAATCACAGATGCAATCACGCAAATCGATGGCAGTGATATCTTGTCAAACTGTGTTGATGGCAGCCAGCTTGACAACGCATTTTGTAGCAAGGTTAGACGGGCTGAAAACGGCAACATTTTATTTGTTGGCGTTAATGCCGTAAACGCCGCTCGCTTCTCAGCAAAAGGCGTTGATTTAGAAACCGCATTACGTTACGAAACTGGTTTTGGGCAACTAAGCTTCAGAGTCAATGCCTCATACCTAGCTGAGCGAATTAATGAGCAAAATCCGAAAGCAGGTTTACCTATCGAGAACGTAGCAGGCTCAGTGACTTATCCTCGTGTAAGAGCCAACTTTAGCACCTCCTATACCTACGATGATCTAACGGCAAGTTTAAACAGCAATTATGTTGGCAGTTCTACATTTGATAAAACGCGCTCTGATGAGTACTACCCTTCTGCGTTTGCAAATGAAGTAGGTAGCTACACCAGTCATAACCTGCAAATTAACTACCAATGGCTTGACTCATTATCTGTTTACTTAGGCATTAATAACCTGACCGATAAACGACCACCAAGATTACCGGGGCTTAACCAAGGCAGTCTCTTATATGATGTGGTGGGCAGAAACTATCGCTTAGGTCTTAAATACCAATTTTAATTGAAACCCAAGTGAGCAACCTTAATCAACGGGGGGTTGCTCGCTTATTTTTAACCAAAGCAAGTGTGAATAAATATGATCAGACAATCTTTACTTACCTGTGCCGTACTCTCGCTTTTGAGCGCGTGTAGCACGACTTCTTCCCCACAAAACCCAGAGGTTAAGTCAGCCGTAAGTGTTCAAGCATTTAAACAATATAGTGCTGAAACTTTCTACGATACTGTTAACGTCATGGGCAGTGGTTTTTCTAACGATGGGAAAAGCATATTAGTCAGTAGTGATGAAACTGGCGTTTTCAATCTGTATCAACTGGATGCAAAAACAGGTGATAAAATTCAACTGACCAAAAATACTGATACCACTTACCCTGTAGGCTATTTTCCAAATGATGATCGCGTTTTGTTTACTAAAGACGCTGGTGGTAATGAGTTATTTCACTTATATGTTCGTGAACTAGATGGCTCAGTTAAGGATTTAACTCCTGGACCTAAGACACGTGCAACTATGTTCGGTTTTTCAGGCGATAATAGTCATTTTTACGTGCAGAGTAACGAACGTGATATGCGTTTTATGGATTTATACAAGTACGACACTAAAACTTACAAACGTACTTTATTATATAAAAACGAGTCTGGTTTAAACATTCAAGCGGTCAGCCCTGATGAACGCTATTTTGTATTGAGTAAATCAAATAGTAATAAAGATTCTGACTTATTCTTGGTTGATAACCAAGCTAAAGGTCAAAAACCAGTTTTACTCTCTAACGTAGAGCATGATGCAACGTTTTCAGCTAATTCATTCTCTAAAGATGGTCAAACGCTATATTACCTCACAAATGCCCATGGTGAATTTGCACAAATTTGGGAATACAATTTAACGACCCAAGCGCATAAACCTTATTTGGTTGCAGACTGGGATATCACTAATATGTATTTCTCAGAATCGGGGCGTTACCGTATTCATTTTGTCAATGAAGACTCAATGACAAAGTTAGTCGCCACCGATTTAAATACACAAAAAACCATCCAGATGCCAGAATTACCCGCTGGTAATTTAAGAAGTGTTAACTTCTCTAAAGACGAGCAGAAAATTTCTTTTTATCTGACATCTGATACCTCTCCACACAACTTATATGTTTGGCAATTCGGTGCTCAACAAGCAACTCAGTTAACTTCTTCATTGAATAAAGCCATAGATGAAAAGCACTTAGTAACCAGTACCATAGAGCGCTTTAACAGCTTTGACGGTTTAGAAGTCCCAGGAGTAATGTATAAACCAAAGCAAGCATCTAAAGCTTCTCCTGTGCCAGTTGTTATTTTTGTTCATGGTGGTCCAGGTGGACAAAGTGTCAGAGGCTACCGACCTGAAATCCAACATTTAGTGAATCATGGCTATGCCGTGTATGCCATCAATAACCGTGGAAGTAGTGGATATGGTAAGACCTTCTTTCATTTAGATGATAAGAAGCATGGTAAAGATGATTTGAACGATCTTATTTGGGGTAAAAAATACCTACAAAGCTTAGATTGGGTTAATAAAGACAAAATCGGCATTATGGGTGGCAGTTACGGTGGTTATTTAACGGCTGCTGCATTGGCCTTTGCACCTGAAGAATTTGAAGTTGGAATTAACATATTCGGTGTGACAAACTGGGTAAGAACGCTTAAGTCTATTCCACCTTGGTGGGAAAGCTTCCGTAAAGCCTTGTATGACGAAATGGGTGATCCTGCAACAGATGAAGCAAGGCATAGAGCTATCTCCCCGCTATTCCATGCACATAATATTGTGAAGCCATTAATGGTTGTGCAAGGTGCAAACGATCCTCGCGTCTTACAGGTTGAAAGTGATGAACTGGTTGAAGCGGTTAAGAAGAATGGCACACCAGTTGAGTACGTGCTATTCCCAGACGAAGGCCACGGTTTTACTAAAAAGAAAAACCGCATCACGGCATCTGACGCTTACTTAAAGTTTTTACAATCCCATTTATAAAATAGTTACCCGTCAACAAAGCCAAGGCAATTCATAGTCTTGGCTTTTTTAGCTCCAAACTCTTCATTTATTGTGCTAGTAATCTGCACATATTTAATGTAAAAAGCACCCTTTGATTTAAACATGATAATAATGTTTATTTGTATTTAACTATTTTGTAGTAGGTATAAATGAGTAAAACCCTGTGTGAGTGGAAAAGAAAAGACATCGAAAGCAAACTATCTCAGCTTGGAGATATTGTTTCACCCAGTCACTTTATTTGTAAAAAATGCGCCCGTTCAGCAAGCGATAAAAAGTACCTATGTAAAGGTACAAAACTGAAATAATCATTCGCATTCTTACTTATAGTTGTACCTAAATTTTTATTGCATACCATTTTTTAGTCGGTGAGCTTTAATGAGATTGATTGCGCTTTTTGCTTAACTGGATTTTTGCGTTTTTTCTCGCCTAAATTGTTATTTTTATTTGTTTTTCTTTATGATCTACTTGTATTCATGAGCGTATTAAACAACAATGCGTGCATAAATTCTTAGAGGAGTAACCGCTATGTTAGCCCCAGCAATGGTTGAAAAATTAAACGAGCAAATTAATTTAGAATTCTATTCTTCAAACCTATACTTACAGATGAGTGCTTGGTGTGAAGACAAAGGCTTCGAAGGTGCTGCTGAGTTTTTAAGAAAGCATGCCGTTGAAGAAATGGAACACATGAACCGTTTGTTCACTTATGTCAGTGAAACCGGAGCATTACCAATCTTAGGTGCCATTGAAGCGCCTCCTCATGAGTTTAACTCACTTGGTGACGTTTTCAGAACCACACTTGAGCATGAATGTACTATCACTAAAGCAATTAACGAGCTAACCCATGTTGCTTTCACTACACATGACTACTCAACATTTAACTTTTTACAATGGTATGTTGCTGAACAACATGAAGAAGAAAAGCTGTTCAAAGGTATTTTAGATAAGCTAGAACTAATCGGTGAAGATGGTAAAGCACTATTCTGGATCGACAAAGATCTTGCTGAATTAGCTAAAACGGGTAGTACTTCTATTATGGAAGCTGGCGCTTAATCTAAAGCCCTAAAACGAGAAAAGGTAGCTATTTAGCTACCTTTTTTGTTTGTCCATTCGAAAAGTTAAAACTTCCCTGCTGGCGGCCAGTTTGGGTTATCGATTTCATCTTCCCCCACTGCACTGTCAGCTTCAACCGCAATTGCATTAGGCACATTGTCTTTAGGAATACAAAGTTCAACAACATAATTGTTATGCTCATCAGCGCGAATCTCTTCTAGCACTCCGTACAATTGCTCAACAGAGGTCACTTTACGACCTTGTCCACCAAATGCATCAGTAATTTTAGCAATTTCCCAATTGGGTAAATCATTATATTGATATACATCATTTAATAATTTATCTGGATAATCGACTGGGGGTTGCCTGAATGGATTCGGATTAACCAAGTATTGTTCAATGCCGTAAATTCCGTTTGCAATAACAAATACAACCGTGTTCTGCCCATAAGCATGTTGGTCAGCAACTGCTTGGCAAGTTTCATGAAATGCGCCATCTCCCACCACAACAATGGCGCGTTTATCAGGAAATGCACATTTAATACCAGTGCCTGCTGGCACTGAATAACCTATAGAAAGCCAAGCTGCTTGCGCAACGAAGCCATTTCGGCTTGGTACTTTAACACTCTGCGCGCCGATCAAAGGGAAGCCGGCATCAACGACCATGATATCATCATCGGTTAGCCACAGGCTCATGGCTGAGAAAAAGCTGTCATATCCTAAAGGTTGTGCTAAATTACTAAGACTCGGCATAAGTTTAAAGCTCATGTCATTTTGAGTACGTAAACCGGTGAGCTCTAGCAACTCCTTCTTCGCAGCTATATCAATAAATTCAGCCAACATGGCATCAATAAAAGCTTCTAGAGTGACGGATGCATAAAACTCAGCGCCGACAAACACCCCACCGTGGGCAGCTAGAATGGTGTTACTGCTGCGTATATCCTCATTGCCGGTATCTTTACCTGTAGTCCATGCACCTATGCCAACTAACACGCCATCTTCACCGACTAAGTTATCAACTTCTTGTTTTTTTAGTGTGACACAGCCTTCAAAGTAACGATGTGATTCTTCTATGACTGACTTGCTCAATGCTGATGTCACAAAATGAATATGTTGATCCGGCACAGTATGGGTATCATTAATAAAGTCGAGCAATGATAAAAACTTATCTTGCAGGCCATACCTTTGTAATTCGACGCCTGCCCAGAAAATACTTTTTGGTTTAGTGCGCATTAAATTTACTGCGGCTTTTGCTGCTGGTTTTGCTTCACTCACTGTAACTGTTGCACCCACACCAGAGCTAAGTTTGCCTCTTGGTTTTTGACAACCCGCACGCCATACATCTTCTGATACTTCAAAATATATGGGGCGACGCTCTGTCAACATAGCCGTAATCGCGGCATCAATTTGATAAGGCGCTTGTTTGGCATTGGTGATCCGCTCAGCTGCAACAGTCACAGGTTTAAACATATGAATGTCGACAAATTCATAACCTGTTGTATGAGAATAAAGTAAACCTGCTTGCTTCGAGATTTGATCTTCTTTATTGGTTGGCGCACCGTTTATTAAAATCACAGGCACTTGCTCGACATAAGAGCCGGCAATCGTATTGAGTAAACTAAATGCCCCTACACTGTATGTCACATAAAGTGCACTTACACCTTTTAATCTTGCATAGGCATCAGCGGCAAAGCCTGCGCAAATTTCGTTGGCGTTACCTGATATTTTTATCGGGGATTTATCATCTGCCAAGATCGTGTCTAGTAACGCGGCCGTATAGTTGCCTGCAACTCCAAACATTTGTTCAATGCCTATTTGTTCCATTCTTACTTTTAAGTAGTCTGCAACGGTAAAATTCTCTGTGATATTCATAATTTCTTTCCTAGAAATACAAAATGAAAAAAGGGCCGAAAAGGCCCTAAGTCTTGGGGAAGCTGTTAAGCTTTATCGAAGTAGGTTAAATCGACGCCTAGTACTGTTTGAAGTGTCTCAATATGACACTCACCTTTGTCAACGTCGGTCGTTTCTCGATACCCTGTATCAAAGTATTTATTGATCAGAGATTCACGACGTGCGTTGTATTTTTCTCGAATAACAATTGACGCATCAGGGTGTAGCGACGCAAAGGTGTTTAGATTAAAGCCTTGCTGAAGGACTAAATCTGTCGAGCGCAGCGCACCTTCAACCCATCCTTGATAATCTGAGAATGCTTCACCGCAAGTAAACAAGTTAGGTAAAGGCTCAACAAGGTCTTTCATTACCTGACGGTCGTCTGCGCCAACCGCCCATTGATGCACGCCATAACCGAATTGTTGCTCGGCAGGCACATCAAAATTAACCGACCCTTGCCAAATACGTGCGCTGGTTAGAATTGGCGCTGGAACATAATGGGTGTTGAAAATTTCTTTAAAGAATTTAGTGGCCTGCTCGACAACTGCCGTTGTAGCTGGGTACATATCAGCGGGTACACTTTCAACATAATCTTGCTGATTTGGGTGTTGATATTTAGGCCCTGATGCCTGTAATGCACTCCAAAAATTGATGTTCACATAATCGCAGTAAATAGTTAGTGCTGCAGGTTTTTTATATTTCGCCTTTGCCACTTTATCTAACTCTAGTTGAGTTTCTTTAGACGCAGTTTGACCACTCTCTTGATACATCAATTGTGCAGCTAACTTCTCGTCAACCGCATAAAATGGATAAACAGAGCCAGTAGGTAAATCAGCAAAGTTAGGACCAAATTCTACAGCAGGTCTGCCCGTTGAACCTTCTCCCCACCAAGCACTGTCGTAATAAAGGTTAATTTTTAATAGCGGCTGATTGCTTGCGCTCTGTAATGTGTTCCAAAGCGGTTCTGACTTTTCAATCGGAAGGTTATTAAATGCATTTGATTTCACAAAAAGTTTTTCAAGCGCTAATCGAGGCAGACCTAAAATCACCTTTTCGGCAATCAGTTTAGTCTCTTTTCCGTGTGGGCCCTGCTTTAACGTTAAGATGTACTCTTGATTGCACTCATCAAACTCAATGCCTTCAACTGAAGTTTCTAAATGGATCTTTTCACTGCCTATTTGTTTTACCAGTGCATTTGGTAACGTACTGAAGCCCTGTGTGAAAGTTTTAAACTGTACATTTGCTGGGAAGTCTTCGAGTAATTGATAAGCAACACCCGCGTTCATGCCTGATAAAAATGTACCGTTAAAGCCCAATACACGATACAACATAGTAATACATTCTTGGCTGTAACCCATATCAGTGAATAAATCCCATAATGTCCACTGGTTTAGTGCTTTACCATTCCATTTACAGTCTAATCGGAAGTTTTGCCAAAACTCAGGCCCTTTTGATTCAGGGCGCGCTTTGAATTGAGGGTTTGCTTTTAAAATACGATTGAAAACGACATTGACTATGTCTTTTGGGTTGACGCCTTGTTCACTAGGCGCAAGATTGTATAGCTCAGACCAAATCGCATAGTCCTCTTTTTGCGCGTCATTAACAGAGAAGCTCTTACCTCTAAACGATAAGCGGTTGTTACCGCCACTATTCATTGGGAAAGGCACAATCTGATCTTCGAGATCGAGCGATAGGAAAAGTGCCATAAGTGTATCCATATCGTCAAATAAGAACCTCATGCCGCCTTGCTCTTCTTTTACTTCGATGTATTCAGGCTCTCCATGTTCATGATGCTGGTTTTTGAAATTAACCAAATCAGAATCTAGTCGTCCACCTGTTCGGTTCGAGCGTTCGAGTATGGCAATATCTTTGATGCCAGCTTCGTTTTGTAAGCGCCATGCACTGTAAAGGCCTGACATACCAGCCCCAACAATTGCCACTTTAACTCTCTGATTGTTAGATAGTGTTTTTGCCTGAATACCAGCACCAAGTTTGTAGTGAGTCATCCTAATTCCTTAACGTATTCACAGATAAAATTTATGGCTAATCGCCAATGAAGATTTGATTCACCGCAACACTACTCAATCCATTAAGTTTTCTACGCGATGTTTACATTCCCAAGAAAACAAAACGTAGACCAAAGGTAAACAAAAGGTAATTACATGAGATTACAGAAGCTGATTTACAGATCAAAAAAGGTGAAACAAATATGTTTCACCTTTTAAAAGTTAAGAGTTGCTAGACGATAGAAGTTTTAATTTACAAACCGCCTTTAGTCAGCTTTTCTGGGTTCAATAATTCTTTGAGTTCATTCACAGATAAATCGGTATGCTCGCTCGCCACGTCAACTATTGGGCGGCCTTCTTTATAAGCTGTTTTGGCAATAAATGCCGCTTTTTCATAACCTATGATTGGGTTGAGAGCCGTCACTAGAATAGGATTTTTTGCGAGTGCTTTATTGACGTTTTCTTCGTTCACATTGAATGTTGCAATCGCTTTATCGGCGAGGAGTCGACTGACATTTGCCAAAATATCGATACTTTCAATGATGTTATGCGCAATCACAGGCAGCATGACATTGAGTTCAAAGTTACCTGATTGACCCGCTACCGAAATTGTCGTGTCATTACCAATCACTTGTGCACTGACCATGGCTGCAGCTTCAGGTATAACCGGGTTTACTTTACCAGGCATGATTGAAGAGCCTGGCTGTAACGCTTGTAGTTCAATCTCAGCGAGACCTGCCAGTGGGCCTGAGTTCATCCAACGTAAGTCATTGGCAATTTTCATATTTGCCACAGCCATTGCTTTTAATTGTCCTGAAAGGCCTACAATCGCATCTTGCGAACCAATGTGATAGAAATGATTGCTACTTGGTTTAAAACGAATGCCAATATTTGTGCTTAAATATTGCGTGAAAACCTTAGCAAATTGCGCATCGGCATTTACACCCGTGCCCACAGCCGTGCCACCTTGTGCAAGTTCGTAGACTCTTTCTACACTACTTAAAATCCCCTGATAAGCACAGTCAATTTGATGCTGCCAACCACCTAAGGTTTGCGCAAATGTAACAGGCATTGCATCC